>Ga0208398_100521_pt1 | contig 23987 bp, 27 predicted proteins | sample LakWasMe79_HOW10_2_FD_183905 | JGI IMG/M metagenome (GOLD analysis project Ga0208398, IMG submission 183905) | Freshwater sediment methanotrophic microbial communities from Lake Washington under simulated oxygen tension - Sediment Metagenome... | ecosystem: Environmental > Aquatic > Freshwater >...
CATTTGTTGAGCATCGCAGCCCGGCAGTGTTTCAATCCGCGGATCAAACCCTGCATCGCCCCGCAAGTTGTTCAGTAACTCGGCGATGCGCTCATTATAGAAATATGTGGTTTCTGCGTCTGCTTTCTCGCTCCCCCCTGTGGTTTCAGCAAGGAATTGGCGCCCTGCTGGGCCGCCTGACCTGGTGGCTGGCGCCGGTCTATCGCCAGCGCTTCAAGGCCAATGTGGCGCAGGCAGGCCTGAGCATGGCCGAGGCCGGTGCGGCCATCGGCCATATCGGCCGCATGATGGGGGAGCTGCCCTGGATGTGGCTGCGCCCCTTCAGCGAGCCGCTGGGTGCGCGCGTGCAATGGGATGGTGCGGAGCTGATCACCGCGGCGTTGGACCAGGGCCACGGCCTGATCCTGCTGACGCCGCACCTGGGCTGCTTCGAGGTCACGGCGCAGGCCTATGTGGAACATTTCAGCGCCAAGTACGGCCCGCTGACGGTGCTGTTCCGCCCCGCGCGCAAGGCCTGGATGCGCGAGCTGGTGGATGCCTCGCGCGAGCGCCCAGGCCTGCTGCCGGCGCCCGCCAGCCTGGCCGGTGTGCGCCAGATGCTGCGCGCGCTGCGCCAGGGCCAGGCGGTGGGCCTGCTGCCCGACCAGGTGCCGCCCGACGGGCTGGGCGTGTGGGCACCGTTCTTCGGCAAGCCGGCCTACACCATGACCCTGGCCGGTCGCCTGGCGCAGCAGACCGGCGCCGTGCCGGTGCTGATCTGGGGTGAGCGACTGCCCTGGGGGCGTGGCTTTGTGGTGCGCGTGCGACCCGGCCCGGTGATTGCGCGTGAAGACACGCCAGAATGCGCGGCCACCGCCGTCAATCAGTCCATGGAATCCATCATCCGCCAGCTGCCCGGGCAATACCTCTGGAGCTACAACCGCTACAAGGCGCCGCGCCGCGTGGATGTGGCCGCGCTGGGGGATGGCTCGTGATCGGACGGGCGGGCGCCCATCTGCTGATCGCCCTGGTGTGGCTCATGCACTGGCTGCCCTTCGGGCTGCTGGTGGCGCTGGGGCGCGGCCTTGGCGGCCTGCTGCATGGGTTGGCGGGGTCGCGGCGGCGCATCGCGCTGCGCAATGTCGAGCTGTGCTTTCCTTCCTTCAGCGAGGCCGAGCGCCGCGCCCTGGTGCGCGAGCATTTCGCGCTGATCGGCCGCAGCATCCTGGAGCGTGGCCTGCTCTGGTTCGCCCCGGCCGAACGCCTGCAGCGCCTCATGCACCTCAAGGGCGATGTGCAACTGGCCGAGCGCGGCGAGCGCCCGGTGATGTGGCTGCTGCCGCACTTCATCGGCCTGGAATGGAGCGCGCCGGCCATGATGCTGAATCAGCGCTGCCCGGGCGTGGACGTCTACCAGCGCCAGAGCAATGCGGTGTTCGACGCCCGCATGCTGGCCGGTCGGGCACGCTTCGGTACCACCGCCTTTGTGGACCGGCACGAGGGCATACGCCCGGTGCTGCGCCTGATCAAGCAGGGCTATGCCTTCATGAACGCGCCCGATATGGACTTCGGCGCCAAGGACTCGGCCTTTGTGCCCTTCTTCGGCGTGCCCGCCTGCACCCTGCTGGCACCCTCGCGCATCGCGCGCAGCATGGGCATGGCGGTGCAGCCCATCGTGGTGCGCATGCTGCCCGGCAGCCAGGGCTACGAGATCGAGGCCTGCGCGCCGCTGCCCGGCTATCCGAGCGACGACCCCGAGGCCGACGCGCGCGGCCTGCATGCCTGGCTGGAGGCGCGCATCCGCGAGCAGCCGGCGCAATACCTGTGGGTGCACAAGCGCTTCAAGACGCGGCCGCCGGGTGAGCCCTCCCTCTACACATCGAGCTCGCGCGGATAATCGCCGCATGAACTTGCGCTTCACCAAGATGCAGGGGGCCGGCAATGACTTCGCCGTCATCGACGCCACCCGCGCCCCGCTGGCCCTCAGCCGCACCCAGCTGCAACGCCTGGGCGACCGCCGCTTCGGCGTCGGCTGCGATCAGATCCTCGTGATCGAGGCCAGCCCCGGCGCGGGCATCGACTTCCGCTACCGCATCTTCAACGGCAGCAGCGGCGAAGAGGTGGAGCATTGCGGCAATGGCGCGCGCTGCTTCGTGCGCTATGTGGTGGACAAGGGCCTCACCGCCAAGCGCAGCATCCGCGTGCAGACCGTCAACAAGCTGATCGAGCTGCATCTGCGGGACGATGGTCGCGTCACCGTGGACATGGGCGCGCCCATCTTCGCGCTGGCCGAAGTGCCCTTCGTCGCCGCGGGTTTGCAGCCGCGCCTGCAGAACGGCTTCGAGCAATGGCCGCTGGACCTGCCCTCCGGCCCCTGCGAGGTGGCGGTGCTGTCGATGGGCAATCCGCATGCGGTGCAGTTCGTGGCCGATGTCGATGCGGCGCCGGTGCTGCGCGTCGGCCCCGAGGTCGAGCACGACGCGCATTTCCCGCGCCGCGTCAACGCCGGCTTCGTGCAGATCATCAGCCGCAGCGAGATCAAGCTGCGCGTGTTTGAGCGCAGCGCCGGCGAGACCCTGGCCTGCGGCACCGGCGCCTGCGCCGCGGTGGTGGCGGGCATACGCCTGGGGCTGCTGGACGAGGCCGTCGAGGTGCATGCGCGCGGCGGCGATCTGAAGATTGAATGGGCCGGCCGTTCGGCGGGCCTGGACGCGCCGGTGCTGATGACCGGACCGGCGCAGACCGTGTTTGAAGGAGAGATCGAGCTGTGACGACGACAAGCGAACAACAAGGTGTGACTGGCATCACCGAGCAGGACATCGCCAACTACCTGGCCAACAACCCGAGCTTCTTCGAGCGCCATGCCGAACTGCTGGCCGCGGTGCAGCTGAGCCATCCGCATGGCCAGCGCGCGGTGTCGCTGCAGGAGCGCCAGGCCGAGATGCTGCGCGAGAAGATCAAGGGCCTGGAGCACAAGATCGTCGAGATGATCCGCAATGGCCAGGAGAACGTCGCCATCGCCGATCGCCTGCATCGCTGGACCACCGCGCTGATGCTCACCGCCGAGGCTGGCGCCATTCCCGAGGTGCTGCTGCGCGAGCTGCGTCATCACTTCCTGATCCCGCTGGCCGGCCTGCGCCTGTGGGTGGTGGACGAGGTCCATGCCCAGGCCGATTTCGCCGCTGCCGTGGGCCCCGATGTGAAGAGCTTCGCGGCCAGCCTGACCCAGCCCTATTGCGGCGTGAACTCGGGTTTCGAGGCGGCGCGCTGGCTGGGCGAGGACGCCGCGGTGAGTTCGCTGGCGCTGATACCGCTCAGCTATGGCAGCCCGGCCAAGGCCTTCGGCATGCTGGTGCTGGCATCGCCCGACCCGACGCGCTACACGGCCGAGATGGGCACCGAGTTCCTGGCGCGCATCGGCGAGATCGCCAGTGCCGCGCTGGTGCGTCTGCTGCCCGATGCCGAGCGCAGCCACGCCTGAAGTTCAGGCCGTTCAGGCCGTTGAGGCCTATCTGGAGCATCTGCGGGTGCAGCGGCGCCTGGCGCCACGCACGCTGGCGCTTTATCAGGATGCCCTGGGCCGGCTGGCCGCGCTGGCGCAGCGCGACGGCATCGAGCTGCTGAAGCTGCAGCCCCACCAGGCGCGCCGCTGGCTGGCGCAAATGCACGGCCAGCAAGACCTGGCCCCGCGCAGCCTGGCGCTCTTGCTGTCGGCCTGGCGCGGTTGGTACCGCTGGCTGGGGCGCGAGCAACTGGTGAGCCTCAATCCGATCGACGGCCTGCGCCCGCCCAAGGCCGCCAAGCCCCTGCCCAAGGCCCTGGCCGTGGATGATGCGGTGCAACTGGCGGACTTTCAGGGGGGGCATGCCGATCGGCGGCTGGAGGCGCGCGATGCCTGCATCGTCGAGCTGCTCTACGGCTGCGGCCTTCGGGTTGCCGAGCTGGTGGGCCTGGATCTGCACGCCCATCGTGAGGCCCAGGCCTGGGTGGACCTGGACAGCGCCGAGGCCCAGGTGCTGGGCAAGGGCAGCAAGCGCCGCTCGGTGCCGCTGGGTGAAGCGGCCTTGCGGGCCCTGCGCGCCTGGCTAAACCTGCGCGGCGAGCTGGCCAAGCCGCAGGAGCAGGCGCTGTTCGTCGGCCTGCGCGGCGCCCGGCTTGGCGCGGCCCAGGTGCGCGTGCTGCTGAAGGCGCGTGCCCTGCAGGCGGGCCTGCCCACCCATGTGCATCCGCATATGCTGCGTCATTCCTTTGCCTCGCACCTGCTGCAATCCAGCGGCGATCTGCGCGGCGTGCAGGAGCTGCTGGGGCATGCCAACATCAGCACCACCCAGGTGTATACGAAGCTCGACTTCCAGCACTTGGCCAAGGTCTACGACGCGGCCCATCCGCGTGCCAAGAAGCGCTGAGCCTCTGCCGATGCTGGTATCGTGCGCGCCCATGCCTTCTCTCCACCGTCTCGCCCGCTTGTTGCCGCTCTGCCTGGCCGTCTCCGCCGCACATGCGGCGGATGCGCCTTTTTCTTCGTTCGTGACTTCGGCCGAAACGCGCCCCGCTGCGTTTGAAATGAGCTGGACCCCGCTGCGCCTGCCCAATGGCGACCGCAGCGCGCTGTTCGGTGGCAGCTATCTGGTGGCGGTGAACGAGGATTGGGGCTTTGGCCCCAGCGTCTATGGCGCGGCGCGTGGCAATTACGGCGGCGTGTTTGCCGCCGGTTTGACGGCGCAGCGGCGCTGGCGCGTGGGCAACGATATGCATTTGGCGGCCAGCCTCTATGCCGGCGCCGGCGGCGGCCTGAGTTCCGAGCAGATCCGCTATGGCGGCGGCCTGATGCTGCGCCCCGAACTGTCGCTGCGCACCCAGGTGGGCAATTGGTACAGCGGCCTGGCGTTGAGCCATGTGCGCTTTCCCAGCGGCAATGTGAAGAGCAGCTCGGTCGCCCTGGTGCTGGGGCGCTCCGACAGCTTTGCCAGTTTTTCCCCCAGTGACGCCGGCCGCCTGGGCCGCTCGTCGGGGCGTAGCGGCATGGGCTTTGACGAGATTGCCCTGAGTGCCGGCGTCTACCTGCCGCGCAAGGGCGCCAAGACGCGCTCGGGCCAGCCGAGCGCCAGGCGCCTGTACACCGCGGGGGCCGATCTGAGGCAATACCTGGCCCCGGGGTCCTGGTGGGGGCTGGAGGCCTCGGGCGCGGCCAAGGGCGGTGCCGACGGCTATATGGAAATCCTCGGCACCGCCGGGCAGGATTGGGCGCTCGGTACGCCCAATCTGCGCGCCGGCCTGCATGTGGCGGCCGGCCTGGGCGGCGGCGGCAATGTGGCCACCGGCAATGGCTGGCTGCTGCGCGCCGGCCCCAGCCTGCGCTGGCTGGCACCCTGGGGCGGCAGCGTGAGGCTGGAGGGCGGCTGGCTGCGCAGCGCCTCGGGCGGCTTCAGCGCGCCCTATGGGCGGCTCTCGCTGGCCCTGCCGCTGGAGCGGCGCTCGCGCGCCGATTCCTTCTGGCAGCTGGAGGACGGCGCGGTGCGCACCCAGACCTTCTATGCCGCCGTGCAGCAACTGCCCAGCATGAGCTACAAGAACGGCAGCAGTGCCTCGATTGGCCAGATCGGCCTCTTGATGACGCGCGAGCTCAATCCCTGGCTGTACGGCGCCGCCCAGGCGGGCAGTGCGGCCTTCGGCAAGGCGGGTGCCTATTCCTATGGCCTGTTCGGCCTGGGCCTGCAGACGCCGCTGTGGGCCCAGCATTGGCGCGCCGGCGCCGAGCTGCTGGTGGGTGCGGCCGGTGGCGGGGGTGTCGCCGTGGGTGGCGGTGCGGTGATGCAAATGGAGGCCTGGGGCCAGTGGGAAGGCCGGGGCGATTGGGATCGCCTGCGCCTGCGCGCCGGCCTGGGCCAGTGGCGCACCATGAAGGCGGGCACGCAGTCTTCGCCCGTCTATAGCCTGGCCGTCGGCTATGCCTTCGGTACCATGGCGCCATGAAATCGATACGCATACGTGCCGGCAAGGAGCGCTCGCTGCAGCGCCGCCATCCCTGGGTGTTCCAGGGCTCGGTGGAGCGCGGCAAGGCCGACGCCGGCGAAACCGTGCGCGTGGAATCCGCCGAGGGTCAGTTCCTCTGCTGGGCCGCCTACAGCCCCGATTCACAGATCCGCCTGCGCGCCTGGAGCTTCGACGCGGCCGAGCGCATCGACGCCGCCTTCTTCCAGCGCCGCATTGCCGCCGCCATCGCGGTGCGCCAGCGCCTGCCCATCGCGTCGGACGCGGTGCGCCTCTTGCATGGCGAGGCGGACGGCCTGCCGGGCCTGGTGGTGGACCGCTATGGCGACACCCTGGTGGCGCAGTTCGGCACCGCCGGTACCGAGCGCTGGAAGCAGCAGATTGCCGACCAGTTGCTCGCCGCCACCGGCCTCACGCGCTTGTACGAGCGCTCGGATGCCAGCGTGCGCCAGCTCGAGGGCCTGGAGGCCCAGACCGGCTGGCTGCGCGGCGCGGGCGACACCGAGCTGGTGATACGCGAACACGAATGGCAGCTGAGCCTGGACGTGGCCGAGGGCCACAAGACCGGCTACTACCTGGACCAGCGCGACAACCGCAAGCGCTTTGCCGACACGGTGCGCCAGTACGGCTGCCGCGAGGTGCTGAACTGCTTCAGCTATACCGGTGGCTTCTCGGTGGCGGCGCTGGCTGGCGGCGCGGCGAAGGTGATCAGCGTGGACTCCTCGGGGCCGGCGCTGGAACGGGCCAACAAGCATGTGGCGCTGAACGGCTTCGATGCCGCGCGCCATCAGGCCCTGGACGCGGATGTGAACCACACGCTGCGCGCCTATCTGGCCGAGGGGCGGCAGTTCGATGCCATCGTGCTGGACCCGCCCAAGTTCGCGCCCACTGCGGCCCATGCCGAGCGCGCCGCGCGCGCCTACAAGGACATCAACCGCCTGGGGCTCAAGCTGCTCAAGCCGGGCGGCATCTTGTTCACCTTCTCCTGCTCGGGTGGCATCCCGCCCGATCTGTTCCACAAGATCGTCGCCGGTGCGGGCCTGGACGCGCAATGCGATGGCTACATCCTCGAGCGCGTTGGCGCCGCGCCCGACCATCCGCAGACCATCTATTTCCCTGAGGGCGAGTACCTCAAGGGGCTGCTGATCCTGAAGCGCTGAGCGCCCGCCCCCTGTTTTCGCTCAGGCGCGCGGCAGCGCGATCTGCGGCGCGAACTTGGCGCGGTGCACGCTGAAAAAGCTCTTCACATTGCGCACATTCGCGTCCTGGGTGAAGAGGCGCTGCACCAGCGCGTGATAGGCCGCCATGTCGGCCACCTGCAGCACCAGCACAAAGTCCGGCCCGGGCGAGACGCGCCAGCATTGCTGCACCTCGGGCGCGGCCACGGCGCGCTGCTCAAAGGCGGCCAGATGCTCGGCGCCCTGGCGATCCAGCGTGATCTCGACGATGGCCGACAGGCCCGCGCCCAGCTTCTCGGGCGAAAGCAGGGCCACGCGCTTTTCGATCACGCCCAGTTCCACCAGGCGCTTGACGCGCCGCAGGCAAGTGGCGGGCGAGACATGGGCGCGCTGCGCCAGCTCCTGGTTGGACACCGCCGCGTCCTGTTGCAGCAGATCCAGCAAGCGGTAGTCGGTGCTGTCGAATCCCAGGTTTGTGGCTGATTCCGTCATTTCATCCGCTTTCGTGAAATATTGAGGCGCAAATTTGTGAGCGTGGATGATTGTTGCAAATGGTGATGAAATTTGAAAGCAACGATCTTCTTCATCTGCCTACGATGCGCAGCATTCCCCCCTTTTAGCTTTTTCCTTCTTTCACGGAGACACCTGCTTATGTGCGGCATCGTCGGCGCGGTCAGTCAGCGCAACATCGTTCCCATCCTGATCGAAGGCCTGAAGCGCCTGGAGTACCGCGGCTACGACTCCTGCGGCGTGGCCGTGCACCAGGGCGGTGAGCTCAGGCGCGCCCGCAGCACCTCGCGCGTGGCCGAGTTGCATAGCCAGACCGCCGAAGACGGCATCGCCTCCGGCACCGGCATCGCCCACACGCGCTGGGCCACCCATGGCGTGCCGGCGGTGCACAACGCACACCCGCATTTCTCGCATGGCCCGAATGCCAGCGCCGACAGCGTCGGCCGCATTGCGCTGGTGCACAACGGCATCATCGAGAACCACGATGAACTGCGCCATGAACTGAAGGCCAAGGGTTACCAGTTCAGCAGCCAGACCGACACCGAGGTGATCGCCCATCTGGTGGACCATCTCTACCACGGCGATCTGCTGGAGGCCGTGCAGGCCGCCCTGCCGCGCCTCAAGGGTGCCTATGCCATCGCCGTGTTCTGCCGCGACGAGCCGCACCGCGTGATCGCCGCCCGCGAGGGCTCACCCCTGGTGCTAGGGGTGGGTACCGAGGCAGGGCAGGGCGAGAACTTCGTCGCCTCGGATGCGATGGCGCTGGCCGGCGTGACCGACCAGATCGTCTATCTGGAAGAGGGCGATGTGGTGGACCTGCAGTTGGGCCGTTACTGGCTCAGCCGCCGCAATGCCGAGACGGGTCGCTTCGAGGCCGTGACGCGCGAGGTGCGCACCGTGCATGCGCACAGCGGTGCGGCCGAGCTGGGCCCCTACCGTCACTACATGCAGAAGGAAATATTCGAGCAGCCGGTGGCGATAGCAAACACCCTGGACGCCGTGGCCGGCATCACGCCCGAGCTGTTCGGCGACGGTGCCTACCGCATCTTCAAGGAGATCGACTCGGTGCTGATCCTGGCCTGCGGCACCAGCTACTACTCGGGCTCCACCGCCAAGTACTGGCTGGAGAGCATCGCCAAGATCCCCACCAGCGTCGAGATCGCCAGCGAATACCGCTACCGCGACAGCGTGCCAAACCCGCGCACCCTGGTCGTTACCATCAGCCAGAGCGGCGAGACCGCCGACACCCTGGCGGCCCTCAAGCATGCACGCGCGCTGGGCATGAAGCACACGCTGACGGTCTGCAATGTGGCCACCAGCGCGATGGTGCGCGAATGCGAGCTGGCCTACATCACGCGCGCCGGCGCCGAGATCGGCGTGGCCTCCACCAAGGCCTTCACCACCCAGTTGGTGGGCCTGTTCATGCTGACTCTGGCGCTGGCGCAGACGCGCGGCCACCTCAGCGACGAGCAGGAAGCCGAGCACCTCAAGGCTCTGCGCCACCTGCCCGTGGCGGTGCAGGCCGTGCTGGCCCTGGAGCCGCAGGTGATCGCCTGGAGCGAGGAATTCGCGCGCAAGGAAAACGCGCTGTTCCTGGGCCGCGGCCTGCATTACCCGATCGCGCTGGAAGGCGCGCTCAAGCTGAAAGAGATCAGCTACATCCATGCCGAGGCCTACCCGGCCGGCGAGCTCAAGCATGGCCCGCTCGCGCTGGTGACCGCCGAGATGCCGGTGGTGACCGTGGCGCCCAACGACGCCCTGCTGGAGAAGCTCAAGAGCAATATGCAGGAAGTGCGCGCCCGCGGCGGTCAGCTCTACGTGTTCGCCGATGGCGACACCCAGATCGAGAGCGAGCCCGGCCTGCACGTGATCCGCATGCCCGAGCACTACGGCGCGCTGAGCCCCATCCTGCATGTGATCCCGCTGCAATTGCTGGCCTACCACACTGCTTGCGCGCGCGGCACGGATGTGGACAAGCCCAGAAACCTCGCCAAGTCGGTCACCGTGGAGTGACCGGCTTCGGGGCGCGGAGCGCCCGGCGTCTCCGGCGCCCGAGGTCTCTGGGCTTGGACGTCACTCATTTGCCTCGGGCAAGCGAGTGACGGCACAAGCCGTGGCGGCCTACTCACACCGCGGGAGCGCCGGATGGGCACCGCAACTTACGCAGCCTGGCTAAGGGCGCAGCGGTTGCGCGGGCGCAAGTTCAAACGCGGACAAGATCCGTGTGCGCAAATCCTTTGGTGTAGTCGAGCACGGAGACGATTTCCGGCACGACGCGGAAGATCGCAACCTCGTCCGGCCTGGGCATCGTCATCTGCGCGGTCGCGGGCGGCGCGTCGGCGTACTTCTGCGGCAGCATCGCGATGACCTTTTCCGCCTCGGCGCGGTCGCTCACGCGCTGGGCTCGTGCCGCCATAGACAGGCCGGTGATCGACATGATGTCGGGCGTGTCATGGTCAACCGTGAGCGACACGCGATCGTCATGCGCGAGGTTCTTGGCCTTCTGGCTCTCGAGGCCGCAGAGAAACCACAGCGTGAGGCCCTCGTTCACGTAGCCCACCGTCGTTGCCTGAGGCCAGCCGTCTGGCCGCAGCGTCGCAATCGTCATGATCCTGTGGCCATCAAGCAAGGCCAGGATCTTCTGCCTCATCAGATCATCCATAGGGATCTCCAAAGCTGCCGTTCGGCGGGATGCCAGCGCCAGCCTGCCATGGTGGGGCTCACCCCATGTTGACTGCAGTCAACGCCAATTGCCCCTCTCGGAGATCCCGCGATGGAGGCCGGGCGACAATCCTCAGCTCATCACCACGGGGCGTTGCCATGGAAGCAAAGAACCACTGGGACAAAGTCTACGCAAGCAAGCCGGCCGACACGGTCAGCTGGTTCCAGCCGCATGCCCGGCAGTCGCTGGAGCTGATACGGCGGATTGCCGGGCCGGGTACGAGCCGCGTGATCGATGTGGGCGGTGGCGCCTCGACGCTGGTCGACGACCTGATTGCACTGCCGCAGTTCGAGGTCTCGGTGCTCGACATCTCCGCTGCCGCGCTCGACGTGGCGAAGCAGCGGCTGCAAGCGCGGGCCGGCGCCGTGCATTGGATGGTCGGCGACATCACCCAGGTCGACCTGCCCGAGCAGGCCTACGACATCTGGCACGACCGGGCGGTGTTCCACTTCCTGACCGAACCGGCGCAGCGCGCAGCCTATGTGGAGCGGGTGCGATGCGCGGTGCGGCCGGGCGGGCATGTCATCGTGGCTGCCTTCGGACCCAACGGCCCCACGCAATGCAGCGGTTTGCCGGTGGTGCGCTACGCGCCGGGCGAACTCCATGCCCAGTTCGGAGGCGCATTTGAGTTGCTGGAGCATCTGAGCGAGGCGCATCAGACGCCAGCCGGCGCGATCCAGCAATTCGTCTACTGCCATTGCCTGATGCACTGAGCCTGGCTGCTGCCGCCCAACTTGATGCCCGGTGACTGCCGGCCTGAGGGATCAAGGGGGCAAGAATGAAGGCCGGCGTGCGTGCTGGCAGCGGCCCTGCGCCCGCGGCATGGGCCGCCATCGGCAGATCCCGCCGGTGGCGCTAAGCTGGCGGTCGAGAACGCCGCCATGCCTGCCGCCAAACTGCCTTCAAGCCAAGACCCCGAGCTGCTGCGCCGCCTGCTGCGCGCCAAGGACCGCATCGACGCCGCTTCGCATGAGGCCTGGCCGGTGGCCCGGCTGGCCGACGTCAGCGGTGTCTCCGAGGCGCACTTCGCGCGTTCGTTCAAGCAGGCCTTCGGTGTGCCGCCGCACCGCTATCTGCTCACGCGGCGCATCGAGCGCGCGACCGCGCTGCTGCGCGACACCGAGCTGCCCATCACCGAGATCGCCTTCCAGACCGGCTGGGAGAGCCTGGGCACCTTCGGACGTACCTTTCGCGATGTCACCGGCGAGAGCCCCAGCGCCAACCGCGAGCGCGGGCGAGCCCAACGCCAGCAACTCGGCCGCGTTCCCCACTGCATCGTCAGTGCCGCCCAACGCCCCGGGCTCGAAATCGCAGTTTCGGAGAAGCGGCGCCGCGCGGCGGGCGCTACAAACAAGCCTTCGAAATGAACAGGAGGCTCCATGAGTCAAGGTATCGATGTGGTCGGCTTGTATGTGCGAAGCCAGGACGAAGCGCTCGCGTTCTACGTCGAGAAGCTGGGTTTTCGCGTTCACACCGACGTGCGCAATGGCGGTTTCCGCTGGCTGACGGTGCAGCACCCGGAGCAGCCTTCGTTCCAGCTCGGTCTTTTCGAGCCTGGGCCGCCGATGCAGGATGAAGCCACGGCCCAGGCGCTGCGCGCGCTGGTCGCCAAGGGCGCGATGCCGCCGTTGGTGCTGGTGGTGAACGACTGCCGCGCCGCCTACGAGCGCCTGCGTGGCCTGGGGGTGGAATTCACGCAGGAGCCGGTCGAGCGCTACGGCAGCATCGACGCGGGCTTTCGTGACCCTTCGGGCAACGGCTGGAAGATGATAGGCGCGCGCGCTTGATGCCGGCAATGAAACGCTTAAGATTCATAGAAAATGTATCTTTAAGTGCCCGGCATGGCCAAGCGATTCCCGATCCGTCCCGCGCAACCCTCGCGCATCTGCTGGGGTTGCGACAAGTACTGCCCGGCCGACGCGATGATGTGCGGCAATGGCAGCGTGGCCACGCCGCACCCATCCGAACTCTTCGGCGAAGACTGGATGTCCTGGGGGCTGGACGCCGTCGACGCCGATGCGTCCGCGCCGCCGCAGGGCCCGCCTACATCGGGCGAAACAGATGGCTGAAGGCGCGGCTGACCTTCAGCGGCCGCTGCAGGCCGCGCACGCTCAGGCTGTAGTGCCCGTTCTCATCGCGCGTCGCGCTCACGATGCAGCTTGAGTTCACCAGCACGCTGCGATGCACCTGGACGAAGTCCTCCGAGTCGATCGACGCTATCAGCTCGCGCAAGCTCATGCGCACCAGGGCCTCGCCCGCGGGGGTCACCACGTTGACGTATTTTTCCGTCGCCTCGAAGCAGACCACCTCGGCGAGCGGGATCATGCGCACCGTGTTGCCGACACCGGCACGTATCACCTTGATGCGCTCGCGCGGCGCGGCCTCCTGCGTCGCTACCGACTGCATGCGTTGCATCAGGGCGGCCATGTCCCCGGCATGCGGTGACGCGGCGCGCTCGGCCAGCCTGGCCTTGAGCCGCTCGACGCTCTGCTGCAGGCGCTCGTTGGTGACGGGCTTGAGCAGGTAGTCGACCGCGGCGCGCTCGAACGCCGACACGGCGAAGCCGTCATAGGCGGTGATGAACACGAACAGCGGCTCGGCCTTGCCCTCGGGCCATTCGTCGGCGACGGCCTCAGCCACCTCGATGCCGGTCCGGCCGGGCATCCTGATGTCCAGAAACATCACGTCGGGCAGCTGGCCCAGTGCCAGCTCGGTGGCTTGCAGGCCGTCTTCGGCCACGCCGGCGATGCGCAGCTCAGGCCACACCTCGGCCAACAGGCGGCACATGGTGCGCGCGAGCACGGGTTCGTCTTCGGCAATCACGGCGGTGGGCGGAGCGGGCAGGGTCATGTCGGTTTCCTCGAGGCGTCGAAAAGGGTTCGGCTCAGTTGGGGATGAACACCACGGCGCAGACCCCGGTGGGCTCACGCCGCTCGAGGCTCAGCCGGCCCGCCGGGCCATAGACGGTGCGCAACCGATCGCGTACATGCTGCAGACCATAGCTGGCGTTGGCGGGGCGTGCGGACGGGCCGGGGTCTGCGTCGGCCGGCAGGCCCAGGCCGCTGTCGCTGACGCGGACCTCGATGCCCGCCCCGGTGGCGCGCGCCACCACCTCGATGCTGCCCGCACCGACCTTGGGCTCCAGGCCATGCTTGATGGCGTTCTCCACCAGCGGCTGCAGCAGCATCGGCGGTACCAGGGTGGCTTCGAGGGCGCCCGGCAGCTCGAGCCGGTAGCTCAGCCTCGGTCCCATGCGCAGCGACATGATGTCCAGATAGGCGCGCAGCTGTGCGAATTCGCGGCTCAGCGTCACGGCCTCGGTCTGCGAGGCCGCCAGCGCGCTGCGCAGATACACGATCAGCTGATCGATCATCGACTCGGCCCGCGCGACGTCTTCCCTGAGCAGCGAGCGGACATTGGCCAGGGTGTTGAAGAGCATGTGCGGCTCCAGCTGCGCGCGCAGCAGGCGCAGCTGCGCTTCGACCGCCAGGCGCTGTGCTTCCGAGCGTGTGGCGGCCTCGTTGGCGAGCTGCTCGCGCGTGGCGTAGTAATGCAGCGCCAGCCCGCCGACCAGCACGGTGAAGATGATGGGGACCACGCTGACCTGCTCGTGCCCGACCATGCGCGCCGGCTCGCCCAGCAGCAGGAAGGCGATCTGGTGCCCCACGAAGTAGCCGGTCGGGATGGCGATCGCGCCGGTGAGCAGCCAGCGGGTGCCGGTCTGCAACTGCGCGAAATGGCGCGTACGCCTGAGCAGCAGGGTGCAGACGAGCATCGTCAGTCCGACGCATTCCGAGAACATCAGCAGCCTGGGAAAGGTCTCCAGCCCCGGGGCGAGGAAGAACAGCAGGGTCGCCGCCAGGGCCCAGACCAGCGCGGCGACGAGGGCTATGCGCAGCGCACCGCCAAGCGTGTCGGGCCAGAGGCTGGCGGTTCGAATCTTGGATGACGACATGATGGGTTGGCTTGGGCCGGGTCTGGATCGCTGAGGAGGCAAGAGCGCCACTCTAGGGCCACCCATGCCGCCCGCCAAGCGCGGGCTGGCAAGGGTAGGCATGCTGCACCCGCGGGCTCAGGCCTTGGGTCAGGTGCAAATGGTGCCGTACTTGGCGCCGCACTTGCATTGCGGGCCACAGGCGCAGACCGTCGTTGCGGCGCCTTGCTGGCAGCCGCAGGGGCAATGCTGGCCGGGGCAGGCGGCGCAGCCGCAGTTGCTGGTGCCGGGGTGTTGTTGCTTGTCGTTCATGGTGATAAGTCCTTGGGGTTGCTCGACCACGGGATGTTGTCGACGGCCTGACTTTCGGCGCGGCGGCGCCAGGCCGAAAGCCGTATGAGACGAGCCGTGCGCGGCAATGCCGCAGTGGTGCCTGCCGTCTACCGAACGGTGCTGACGGGCCCTGACGGGCCGCCCTGGCGCCTGGCTGCGGCTGAGCGGCTGGATCGACCGTTCGATCGCCGCGCCCAACCCTTGCCGGATGGAATCCGACGGCCGATCGCATTCCGCTGTCGCGCGGCGGCGGCAGCACCGAAAGTTCGCAGCGCCATTCCACTCACTAACTGCAAGGAGTCCTCACCATGTCTCGTTCGTCCCTCTCGTCCGCCCTGGTCGCCGCGGCCAGCACCGCGCTGGCAGGCTTGCTCACGGCCTGCGGCACCCCGCCTGCCGACCTGGACCTGAGCCTGCAGCACGCTAGCGTGCAGCGCCGCTTTGTGGTGGCGATGGAGCCGCCGGCGCAAGGCCCGGCCGTCGGCCAGATGCATGCGTGGCGGCTCAAGCTCGCCACCGCCGAGGGCCAGCCGGTGAGCCAGGCGCGCATCAGCGTTGATGGCGGCATGCCGCAGCATGGCCATGGCCTGCCCACCCAGCCGCGCGTCACCAAGGAACCCGTCCCCGGCACCTATGTGATCGAAGGCATGAAGTTCAGCATGACCGGCTGGTGGGACCTGCGCCTGGACATCGATGCGGCCGGCGCGCGCGACCAGGCCGTGTTCAACCTCGTCATGACCGATGCCGGCCTGAAGCGCTGATACGGCGCTTGTTCAAGGGAGAAACCATGATGCACCAAGCCCTGCTGATCGCCACCATGCTGCTCGCGCTGCCCGTTTTCGGCGCCGGGCAAGAGGCGGCAGGCGGCGAGCGCTGGACGCAGGCCGAACGCGACGTGCTCGCCTCGATGAGCCTGGACCGCCTGCCCGCGCCGCCACCGGACCCCTCGAATGCCGTGGCCGACAGGCCCGAGGCGGCGGCGCTGGGACGGCAGCTGTTCGCCGATGCGCGCCTGTCGCGCGACGGCAAGGTCTCCTGCGCCAGCTGCCACGACCCGCAGCGCCAGTTCCAGGACGACCGGGCGCTGGGCCGCGGCGTCGGCACGGGCCAGCGCCGGACCATGAGCGTGCCCGCCACGGCGCACAGCCCCTGGCTGTTCTGGGACGGCCGCAAGGACAGCCTGTGGTCGCAGGCGCTCGGGCCGCTGGAGGATGGCCTTGAGCATGGCAGCAACCGCACGCGCCTGGTGCAGCAGCTGCGCAGCCACCATCGCCCCGGTTACGAGGCCGTGTTCGGACCGTTCCCGGTGCTCACTGGACTGCCCGCCGATGCCGCCCCGGCCGGCACGCCCGAAGAGCGCCAGGCCTGGTCGCGCATGACGCAGGCACAGCGCGACACCGTCAACCGCGTGTTTGCCAACCTGGGCAAGGCGCTGGCCGCGTACGAGCGCACCCTGTCCTACGGCGTCGCGCGCTTCGACCGCTATGTGCAAGCCCTGCAGGCCGGCGATCCGGCCGGGCAGCAGCAGCTGTCGCGCGACGAGTTGCAGGGCCTGCGCCTCTTCATCGGCAAGGCACAGTGCGCCACCTGCCACAACGGCCCGCTGTTCAGCGACCAGCATTTCCACAACACCGGCGTGCCGCCGCGCGACCCCGCCCGCCCCGACCGCGGTCGGGCGCTGGGCATCGCCAAGGTGCAGGCCGACGAGTTCAACTGCCTGGGCCGCTACAGCGACGCGCCGGCCGAGGCTTGTGCCGAGCTGCGCTTCATGGCCGACAAGGACCCCGCCATGGAGGGCGCGTTCAAGACCCCGGGGCTGCGCAATATCGCGCTGCGTCCGCCCTATATGCACGCCGGCCAGCTGGCGACCCTGGACGAGGTGCTGGCGCATTACCGGCGCGCACCGGCCGCCGCCACCGGGCAGACCGAGCTGGCCCGCCCCGGTGCGGCTGTGGCGGGGCGGCAAGCGATCCGGCTCTCCGACGACGAGGCGCGGCAGCTGATCGCCTTCCTGCGCAGCCTGTCGGGGCCGGTCGAGGAGCGCCCGAGCGCGGGCGGAACACGCTGACGGGCTGAATCAAAATGGGGCCATTCGATGCCGCGGCTCGGCGCTGAAGGAGACACAGCATGGAGCGATTTACGGGAGGCTGCCTGTGCGGCCAGGTGCGGATGGTGGCGTCGGGGCGCCCCTACCGGGTCGGCATTTGTCACTGCCTCGATTGCCGCAAGCATCACGGCGCGCTGTTCCATGCATCCGCGGTGTTTCCGCAGCAGGCGCTGGCCGTCGCAGGCGAGACGGGCGCGTACGCCGGGCGGCATTTCTGCCCGCGCTGCGGCTCCTCGGTGTTTTCGCGCAGTGCCGACGAGGTCGAGGTGAACCTGGGTGCGCTGGACGCGCCGGACCAGCTGACGCCCAGCTACGAAATCTGGACCATTCGCCGCGAGGCCTGGCTGCCGCCGTTTCCGCTCGCCCGACGCTATGAGCGCGACCGCGACCCGAGCAGCCGCATCGAGGAGTAGCTCAACACCGGAGTGCGCCTACAGTCGGCACCTCATATTGACGACGGCAACCGCTACTTCATGGCGCAAGAGATTCTGGTACTGGGCGCGGGCATGGTGGGCACCTGCACCGCGCTGGAGTTGCAGCTGCGCGGGCACAGCGTCACGCTGCTGGACCGCCGGGCGCCTGGGCAGGAGACCTCCTACGGCAATGCCGGCGTGATCCAGCGCGAGGCGGTGGAGCCCTATGCGATGCCGCGCGATTGGGCGGCACTGCTGGCGGTGGCACTGAAGCGCGGGCTGGACGTGAACTACCAGCTGAGCGGCCTGTTCGCCGCCTGGCCCCAGCTGCTGCGCTACTGGCGGGCCTCGGCGCCGGCACGGCATCGCCTCATCGGCCGCCAATACGCGGGCCTGATCGCGCATTGCACCAGCGAGCATCAGCGCCTGATGGAGCTGGCCGGCGCACAGGACCTGCTGCGGCGCGATGGCCTGCGGCTGATGTACCGCAGCGAGCGCGCGCTCGACGCCGCGCTCGCGCATGCCCGGCGGCTGACACAGGAGCATGGCATCCGCTTTGCGGCGCTGGATGGACGGGCGCTCGCCGCGGCCGAACCAGCCTTTCGCCTGCCGCTGGCCGGCGCCGTGCATTGGCTGGAGTCCTGGAACGTCAGCGATCCGGGTGAGCTGGTGGAGCGTTATGCGGCGCTGTTCCGGCAGCGCGGCGGGCGGATGCTGCTGGGCGATGCCAACAGCCTGCGGCCCGCAGGCGCGGGCTGGCAGGCTGAGAGCCGCGAGGGCGTGGTGCAGGCGCAGCAGGTGGTGCTGGCGCTGGGCCCCTGGGCGGGCGACTTTGCGCGCCGCCTGGGTTACCGCTGGCCGCTCTTCGTCAAGCGCGGCTACCACCGCCATTACCGCGGCGGTGCCACGCTTAACGTCACCACCCTGGATGCCGAACGCGGCTATGTGCTGGCGCCGCAGCGCCGCGGCCTGCGCATCACCAGCGGCGCCGAGATCGCGCGCCTGGATGCGCCGCCCACGCCGCGCCAGCTGCTGGGCGCCGAGGCCGAGGCGCGCCAGCTGCTGGACCTAGGCGAGGCGGTCGAGGCCCAACCCTGGCTGGGCAGCCGGCCCTGCAGCGCCGACATGAAGCCCCTCATCGGCGCGGCACCACGCCACCCCGGGCTGTGGATCAACTGCGGCCATGGCCATCAGGGCTTCACCCTGGGGCCGGCCAGTGCCAGGCTGTTGGCCGACCTGATCGAGGGCGGCACGCCCTATACCGAGGCCGAGGCCTTTGCACCGCTGCGGTTCGGGCGCTGAGCGCGCGGCCGCGCCTCAGGGCTGGCGGCGCTCATCCGCCATCCGGTTGCGATACTGCCCCCACATAGCAGGTCACCCCATCCGCATCGCATCCCAAGGCATAAACCTGCCGCGGATATTCGCCCATCTTGAGATCGGGCAGCGAGTTGAAGATGCGCGCGAACAGCGTCTTGGTCTTCTTGGGCAAATCGTCGTAGACGAAGTAAGCGTGCCCGCCCAACCCCACCTTTGAACCGGTGAAGCAGATGTAGCGGACAACGCCGTTCTGGACCAGATCGGTGCCCGGGTCCGCGCCCAGCTTGAGCTGCATGCCGTCTGCGATGTAGGCGCCGAAGAGCACCGAGTCGGCATTGTTGTAGGTCACGAAAACCTTGCCCCTGGGCCGGATCTTTTCGACCCAGTCCTTGTGCCCAGAAGCACGCGCGCAAGCCGCCACCAGAGCGATATTGAAGGCGCTGCCCAGCGCCTCCCGGGCGGCTTCGATCTCCAGGCTGTACTGAAGAAAATGGCCGCCCAGGCTGTGCGCGGCCACGCTGTAGGGCTGGGCATTGGCCTGCAGTCTGGCGATGCTGAGCAGGCGCAGGAAGCGGGCCAGGGCATCGACCGAGTCCTGCGCATTGCTCTTGGCTTGCCGGTAACGCCTGGCCTTCTTGACGATGGCACCGTCGGTGCGGTTGGACTCCGTGACGTCGCCGAGCGCCCCCTCGTTGCCAGGGTCGTCGTTGCGGGCGTCGGGCAAGTCCGACCCATCGGACAGGCAGCCCTCGGACGGCCAGGAAAAGGCGAGCACCTCCACGCCGTACAACTGCGTCAGCAGCGCACAGCGCTCGAAGCAGGTTTGCGGCGTGTTGTTATTGCCGTGGATATACAGCAGCACCGGCCGGCTACCGGCAAAGAGGCGCGTTAGCGCGCCGATGATGGTGGGATCGTCGGCGTCGCTGTGCAGGTCCTTCAGGGTCCATTTGCCCTTGCTACCCGCCTTCGCATTGGCGAAGCAAAGATCGGTCCTTCCGGGCGCGAATGCCCGGCTGAAACTGGCGCTGTTGCCCGCGCCATCGGCCCTGCGATTGGTGAAGATGAGCATCGGCCCCTCCCGTCGGTCTACAACCTTGGCTGCCCAGTCTTGGGCAAGACCTCGGTTTGGCCATCCTCAACTGTGACGATGGAAAGCGCTGCCCAAAACGCAGACTTGCCAGTCCGAAGCCCCGGCCTTCCAAGAAGCATGGCTTTCAGGTCTGCGGCTTGTTCTTTGCCGCGGTTCCCATTCAGGCGACCCGCTTCGGCGCTGCGGTGTAGCGCCGGTAGGGGCGCAGCGCATCCCAGAGCCCTGCGGGAACTTCTGCTTCAGCAACGCCGGGTCCTGCAAGGAGGGCGCGATCACCACATCGTCGGCTTCCTTCCAGTTGGCCTGCGTCAGGCGGCCAGCAGGCCCAGCCTGGCCTCGGACACCGCCGTGCGCTTCAGCGGCGCGGCAAAGGTGGAGATGAAGGCGTAGACATAGTCGCGCAGATAAGCGTCGTTGCGCACCGTCAGCCGCGTCATGTTGTCGGCGAACAGATGGCCGCCGTCGATCGGATGCAGCTGCTTGTCGCGCTCCTCGTCGTAGGCGCTCGCGGCCACGATGCCCACCCCCAGGCCCAGCTCCACATAGGTCTTGATGACCTCGGCATCCATGGCCACCAGCACCAGGTTCAACGTCAGCCCGGCGGCGCGGAAGGCGCCGTCGATGTGCGAGCGGCCGGTGTAGCCGCTCTCGTAGGTGATGATGGGGAACTGGGCCAGCCGCTCCAGCGTCAAGACCTGACCCTCCGCCGCCACGCGGCCGTAGCGAATCGTCTGCACATCGGCGCCCAGGCCCCAGTCGCGACCGGCCTGCCAGGTCAGGCCGAGGCCGTAGTTCTCGGGCACGTCGAAGCGCCCGCCATCGGCAAGAAGGGGAAGCCCGCGAACAGGCCCAGGCCATGGGCCGCAAAGCGCCGGTAGGCAATGTTGGCGGCCAGACCCAGGCTGTGGTCGGCGCTGGGCGTCCAGGCGATCGAGGGCGAGACGAAGAGCTGCTCCAAATTCACCCCCCCGCGCTGCCGCTGGCACCGAAGCGCGCATAGGGGTTGGCGGCGTACTCGGTGTTCATGCCGCCATTGCCGTACACGGCCAGGCCGGCGCTCAAGCGCGGTGAGAGGGCGCGCACGTAGCCGAACTCGGGGATGAAGAAGTTCTTCCTGGCGTTGTCGTCGTCGCTCGCATCCGCACCAAAGGCATTGCCCTTGATCTCGGCGCTGCGGCGCGGCGCGAATCGGCTGAGGCCCAGGTCCAGGCGCGCTTGCTGCGCGGCCGGTTCCGCCACCAGGGCGGTGCCGGCCGGGTTGCTGGCGGCCGCCAACGCGTCCTGCGACCAGGCGATGCCCACGCCGGCCTGGCCCAGCGCCTTGACGCCGTAGCCATGCGAGAAGTAGCCGTTGGTGGCCTGCGCGGCGAGGGGGATCACGCAGAGGGTAATGAGGGTAAGGAGGCTACGGTGCTGAGGCTGCATGGCTTTGGAAAGGGTCCGTGAAGCCACCCAATCCAGTCAGCCCAGGCCGCCGCCGCCACGAAGCAATACGGCTTTCCATATGCGCAAAAGAAAGATGCCGCTAGATGCCGCTTCAGGGCGTTGCGCCGAACTCCTTCAGCAAGGCCCGGTGTTCGCCCTTGTGCAGCGCCACCAGCTCCTCCAGCACACGCTCGCCCTTCTCGAGCAGATGGATCTCCACCACGCGCTGATCCTCGCGGCCAGGTCGGCGCTCCAGCAGGCCGAGCTCGACGCAGCGGTCGACCAGCGCCACCACGCCATGGTGATGTGCTTGCAGCCGCTCTGCCAGCTCGCCCACGCTGGCCCAGCTGCGCTCGGGAAAGCCCATCACGTGCAGCAGCAGTTGGTACTGCAGTGCGGTCAGGCCGAAGCGCTTGCACAGCAACTCGCTGTTGCGCAGGAACTGGCGCAGACGATGCCGGAAGTCGGACAAGCGCTCGTAGTCGCGCTTGCTCACCGTGGCTCTTGCCTTGCCCGCTCGCGTTGTCGGTGGTTTCATGATTGAACTTAGTATCACGACATGATATTGTTAGCGCACTCGAGACCACCTTGTCGGGAGTGCCGCATGAACCTTCGCAGTTTGTCCAGGATACCGATCTCGCTGGATAGCGCCTGGCCTGAGCTGATCGAGCGGCGCCTCGATTTGCAGCGCCTGTTCATTTTCGTCGTCCTGCCGGCCGTGCTGGTGACGCCGGTGTCCCTGTTGGTGGCGAGCAGTCAGCCGGTGGGCTACCTGCCCGACACCTTGAGCCGCAAGCCGGTCCAGGATCTGATGGGATTGCTGTTCATCGCCGAGGTCTTCAGCTTTCTCTTCCTGGGTTGGCTGCTCAAGCAGGTGGCCAGGACGGTGGGGCTGCCGCTCGGCCATGATGACGCCTATCGGCTCGCCGCGATCGGCCCGGTGCCGATGTGGCTTTCGGGGCTGGGCGTGCTGGCCCCCAATCCGCTGCTGGGGTCCGGCGCCTTGGTCCTGGGGCTGGGCCTTTCCTGTGGAACCCTGTACCACGGGCTCCGCTCGCTGAGCCGCTCGCGGGGCGACGCGCTGGTCATCGCCAGCATCGTCCACGTGGCCATCGGCGCTTGTGTCGCCGCCTGGGCGGTGCTGCTGGTCGGCGTGCTGGTTTGAGCGTGTGAGCTACGCCGGGCACGCTCAGGGTTAGAGACAGGCCACGCATCGGCAAGGACGCAGGCAAGTTGGTCGGTGGGCCTGCGCTGAAACTGGCTCAGGCGCGCGCGCAGAAGCGCTCGATGTCCAGCGCGCGCGAGGCGCCGATCAGCGCCGGCGACACCTCGGCGTTGATCAGCCAGCAGGGGATTTGCGCCAGGTAGGGCTGGAAGCGCCCCTTGCCCTCGAAGCGTTCGCGGAAGCCCGAGGCGCGCAGCTCGGGCAGCAGGCGCGGTGCGATGCCGCCGCCGATGTAAACGCCGCCGCGGGCGCCCAACGTCAGCGCCACATTGCCGGCAAAGCTGCCGAGGAAGCGGCAGAACAGCTCGATGGCGAGCCGGCACAGCGGGTCGCCGCTGTGGCGTGCGCCGTCCACGATCTCGGCCGGCGTGAGCGTCAGTGCGGCCTGGCCCGCCAGGCCGGCCGCCGCTTCGTAGAGATTCACCAGGCCCGGGCCGGACAGCACGCGCTCGGCCGAGACATGGCCGAAGCGCTCGCGCAACCACTCGATCATCGCGGCCTCCTGCGCGTCGTTGGCCGCCAGCGTGCTGTGCCCGCCTTCACCCGCTACCGGCAGGTAGCCGCCACCGGGCGCAGGCAGCAGCCCCGACACTCCCAGCCCGGTGCCCGGACCCAGCACGGCCATGGCCTCGTCGGCAATCGCCGCGCCCGGGCCCAGGGGCAGCAGTTCGTCGGGGCCCAGGGCCGGCAGGGAGAGGGCCAGGGCCGTGAAGTCGTTCACCACCGCCAGCCGGTCCACCGCCAGCTCCTTCTTCAGCGAGGCGATCGAGAAGGACCAGTGGTGGTTGGTCATCCTGACTTCGTCGCCGGTGACCGGATTGGCGATGCCGATGGCGCAGGCGCGCGGGCCCTGCTGCTTGCCGTGGTCCGACAGATAGCGCTGGATGGCCGCTGCCAGCGAGCCATGCTCGGCGCAGCGGTAGCTGGCGATGTCGGACAGCGGCGCGCCCGCCTCATGCGCCCAGGCCAGGCGGGCATTGGTGCCGCCGATATCGCCGAGCAGCCGCGGGTAGGTGAGGGTGGAAACCATGTTTGCCATGGCCGCGATGTTAATGAAAGCGCTTTCAGGCATCAAGCAATGGTTTACCCGGCGCCTTGCCGGGCGCGCCGCGCGGGCCGTGCTTTTCTCATTGACCGCTGGCCGGCGAGGCTCTATTCTGAAAAAAGAAAGCGCTTTCATGAAATCAAAAGGCGCCCTTTTTGCCACCCATGCCGCGGCAGCGCGGCCCTCCTGCCCATGAGTTTCACGACCCCCTCCCGCACCGGCGACTTGCGCTGCGTGTTCAGCGCCCTCGGCCAGGGCAGCGCCGATGCGCTGCAGCTGGCGCCGCAGCCGCCGCTGGCCTTGCGGCCGGTGGCGGAGCTGGGCGAAGCCGCCCGCGGCCTGCCGCAGCTGATGGTGAATAGCCACAAGCGCTTTCAGCGCATCGAGGGTTTTGGCGGCGCCTTCACCGAGGCCGCCGCGGTGACTTGGCAGCAGCTGCCATGGGCCGAGGCGGAACGCCTGCTGCATGCCTATTTCGATGTGGCGCAAGGCCATGGCTACACGCTCTGCCGCGTGCACATGAACAGCTGCGACTTCGCGATGGGCAACTATGCGCATGCCGAGGTGCCCGGCGACGCGGCCCTGGAACACTTCTCGATCGAGCGCGACCGGCGCGCCCTGCTGCCCATGATCAAGGCGGCGCAGGCGGTGGCGGCGCAGCCCATCAAGCTGCTGGTCTCGCCCTGGAGCCCGCCGGCCTGGATGAAGAGCAACGGCC
>Ga0208398_100525_pt1 | contig 23778 bp, 17 predicted proteins | sample LakWasMe79_HOW10_2_FD_183905 | JGI IMG/M metagenome (GOLD analysis project Ga0208398, IMG submission 183905) | Freshwater sediment methanotrophic microbial communities from Lake Washington under simulated oxygen tension - Sediment Metagenome... | ecosystem: Environmental > Aquatic > Freshwater >...
TGGGAGTGGTTCTGGGTGCTGTTCTATGCCGGGGCCACCTACGGCAACGCCGGCTACATGCGCGAGCAGATCTGCAAGTACATGTGCCCCTATGCCCGCTTCCAGAGTGCGCTGATCGACATGGACTCGCTGGTTATCGCCTACGACGCAGAGCGCGGCGAGTCGCGCGGCTCGCGTTCCCGCTCTGCCGACCCCAAGGCGCTGGGCTTGGGTGACTGCATCGACTGCACGTTGTGCGTGCAGGTCTGCCCCACCGGCATCGACATCCGCAACGGTCTGCAGAACGAGTGCATCGCCTGCGCCGCCTGCATCGACGTCTGCGATGACGTGATGGACAAGATGGGCTACGCCAAGGGGTTGATCCGCTATTCCTCCGGCGCTGGCATTGAGCAGCATCTGAATGCCAAGCAAATGGTGGGCCGTGTGGTGCGCCCCCGGGTGCTGCTGTATGGCGCGCTGCTGCTGGTGACCGCCTCGGTGTTTGTCGGCAGCATTTCCCTGCGAAAGGGCTTCTCCGTGGACATCCTCAAGGACCGTGGCGCGCAGGCGCGGGTCGTGGAGCAGGGCACTATCGAAAACGTCTACCGCCTGCAGATCATGAATGCCACCGAGCGCACCCAGGAGTACACGGTCAGCGTGTCCGGTCTGCCCGGCCTGGCGATTGCCACACCGGTGCAACTGAGCGTGGCGCCCACCGGCATTGGCATGCTGCCGGTGCGCCTGACCCTGCCGCCGGGTGAATCAGAGGCGTTCCAGGGCCGCTCCAACCCCATCGTGTTTGAAGTCAAGGCGCTGGAGGATGGTGGCAAGCGCGTGGCGCGCGAGAAGTCGACCTTCTTCGTGCCGCGCTGACATACCGTACCATTTGCGGGCATGTCCTTGCCCCACATCCTCCTGCTCGAAGACGACCCGGCCATCGCCAGGACCGTGGTCTATGCCTTTGAGCGTGCGGGGTTGCGGGTAACCCACTGTCTGCTGGTGGCCGATGCGCTGCGCCAACTGGTGTGCGCGGCGCCCGATGTGCTGGTGCTGGACATTGGCCTGCCCGATGGTTCGGGGCTGGACGTCTGCCGCCAGGTGCGCGCCAGCGCGCAACACGCCCACTTGCCGGTGCTGATGCTCAGCGCCCAGGGTGAAGAAGTGGACCGGGTGGTGGGGCTGGAGCTGGGTGCTGACGACTATGTGACCAAGCCCTTCAGTCCGCGGGAACTGGTGGCGCGGGTGCGTGGGCTGCTGCGCCGTGCGTCCGCCGTGTCCGCGTCTCATGCGACTCCCCACGCGGCTATTCCTGCCGGCTTCACGCTGGACGTGGAGGGACAGCGTGCCACCTGGCAAGGGCAGACCTTGTCCTTGACCCGCCGCGAGCTCGGCCTGCTGGCCGAATTGCTGCGCCACCCCGGGCGCATCCGCAGCCGCGAGGCCTTGCTGGGCGCCGTGTGGGGCCACGCGTCCGAGAGCACGGACCGCACGGTCGACACCCACATCAAGACCCTGCGCGCCAAGCTGCTGCAGATCACGCCCGATCATGACCCCATCACCACGCACCGGGGCCTGGGCTACGCCATATCAACCGAGTCGCCCGCGCAGGGTTGAAGCATGCACCTGGGCATCCGCATCCTGTTCGGGTTCTTCCTGATCACCGGGCTGGCCGGCTTCTTTGTGCTGCGCATTTTTGTGGCCGAAATCAAGCCCAGCGTGCGCGAGGTCATGGAAGACATGATGGTGGACACGGCCAACATCCTGGCCGAGGTTGCCGCCGACGACCTGTACGCCGGCACCATGGCCCAAGGCCGTTTTGCCAAGCAAGTAGGCGCGTATGCTCGCCGCCCCATCGACGCCCGCATCTGGGGGCTGGACAAGCAGACGCTGGACTTTCGGGTCTATGTGACCGACGTGCGCGGCACGGTGGTGTTCGACTCCAGCAGCGTGGCCGTGGGCCAGGACTATTCGCAGTGGCGCGACGTGGCGCGCACCCTGCGTGGCGAGTACGGCACCCGGGCCACGCGCGAAGTGCAGCAGGATGACCGTACCTCGGTCATGTACGTGGCAGCGCCGCTCAAGCACGGCGACCAGGTGATTGGTGTGCTGACGGTGGCCAAGCCGGTGTCCACGGTGCAGGCGTTTATCGACCGGGCCGAGCGCAAGATGCTGGTCAGCGGCCTGTGGCTGCTGGGCCTGTCGGCGGCGGTGGGCGTGGTCGTCACGCTGTGGGTGGTGCTGAGCATTCGCCGGCTGCGCCGCTACGCCAACGCCACCGAGGCCGGCAAGAAATTGCCCCTGCCCCGCATCGCCGGAGAGCTGGGCGATCTGGCGCGTGCCATGCAGGCCATGCGCCAGCGCGTGGAGGGGCGTGACTACATCGAGGGCTATGTGCGCGCCCTGACGCACGAGCTCAAGAGCCCACTGGCCGCCATCCGCGGTGCGGGTGAGCTGCTGCAGGAGCCATTGCCCGAGGCCGACCGCCAGCTGTTTGCCGCCGACGTGCTGGTGCAGACCCGGCGCTTGCAGTCCCTGGTGGACCGGTTGCTCGAACTCAGCAAGCTGGAGCAACGCCAGGAGCTTGAACAACCCCAAACTGGGTTGTTATCAGAGAGCTTGGAGTCATTTATGGCTCTAGCCCTCGTGGACAGGTCTTCTATAGCTATTGAATTGCTAGCAAGTTCCTCGCCCGCAGTCGTCCGCATCGAACCCGGCTTGCTGGCGCTGGCGCTGGGCAATCTGCTGGACAACGCGGCCGCCTTTGCGCCACGCGGCAGCACCGTCACGCTGCAGGCACAGGGCTCGACCATCGTGGTGCAGGACCGCGGCCCCGGTGTGCCGGACTACGCCCTGCCCAAGCTGGGGCAAAAGTTCTTCTCCACGGTGCGCCCGGACGGCGAGACCAAAGGCTCCGGCCTGGGTTTGGCCATCGTGCAGCAGATCATGGCGCTGCACGGTGGCAGCATGCATGTGGAAAACACCCACCCCGGCTTGCGGGTGGAGCTGCGCTTTCCGTAGCGTTTTTCTTTCAGACTTCACACTAGCTTCACAGACTTCACACCGCCCTCACGCGGGCCGCACATGCTTGGGGCCTTGTTCAACATGGAGGGTCGGATGAAGGAAATCATTTTTGGAAAACTCGGCGGCTTGCTGCTGGTCACCGCGTTGCTGCTGATCGGGCTGGGGCAAATCACCAGTCTGGTCCGTGAACGCGGGGTGCAGCATTCCATTGCAGTGAGCAGCGTTGCGCAAAGCCTGGCGGGCAGCCAGACCCTGCTCGGCCCGCTGGTGCAGATGGCGTGCACGGAAGAGTGGAACGAAGCCGCCAGCATCCAGCAACGCGCCTTCGCCCGGGTGCTGGCGCCGTCCAGCCTGGTGGTGGGCGGCAACAGCCAGGTCGAGGCCCGGGCGCGCGGGCTGCATGCCACCCAGGTGTTTACGCTGAAGTCACGCATCACCGCCCAGTGGACGGATCTGAAGGCGCTCGATGGCGGGCGCCTGCATGCGGGCTCCCGGCTGCAGTGCAGCCCGCCCGTGCTGCTGCTGGCCGTGTCGGATGCGCGCGGCATTCGCCAGGCCGATATCAAGGTCAACGGGCAGACCCTGGATGTGCAGGCCGGCACCGCACACACCACCTACACCCGTGGCGTGCAGGCCAGCTTGCCCGTCACCACCGCCCTGGGAGCGCCCATGACCGCGGAGATTGTGCTGGAGTTGGTGGGCACCGAGGGGCTGAACATCGTGCCCCTGGGCAGTGCCACGCAGATCCAGTTGACGTCGAACTGGGCGCACCCCAGCTTCTATGGGCAGTTCTTGCCGTCCGAGCGTACGGTCAGTGACAAGGGTTTTGATGCCAGCTGGCGCGTGTCGGCCCTGGCCAGTTCGGCACAGCAGGCGGTGTTGAACGGCAGCCAGCTGTGCAACACCGGCAACGCCGGCTTGCAGGACGCCAGCACAGCGCAAGGCGCATCGACGGTGACCAAGGCCTCGTGTGTGGAGACACTGGGCGTGGGTTTTTTCGACCCCATCAACACCTATTCGCTGTCCGACCGCGCCACCAAGTACGGCCTGCTGTTCATTGTGCTGACGTTTGTGGCAGTGGGGTTGTTTGAGTTCATGCGCGGGCTGCGGGTGCACCCCATCCAGTACTTTCTGGTGGGTGCTGCCATCAGCATCTTCTTCTTGCTGCTGGTCAGCCTGTCCGAGCACCTGGCGTTTGGCATGGCCTATGCTGCGGCGGCCAGTGCCTGCGTGGCCCTGCTGGGCTACTACGCCAGCTACATGCTGCACAGCTGGAAGCGCGGTCTGCCGTTTGCCAGCGGCATTGCGGCCCTGTATGGGCTGCTGTACGTGCTGCTGCAGCTGGAGCAGACCGCGATGGTGGTGGGTGCGATTGCGCTGTTCATGGTGCTGGGAGTCGTGATGGCGCTGACCCGCAAGGTCGACTGGTACACGCGCTTGCAGGTGGCCTGAAGCCTGCCCCTCGAAGTGCCAACTGGCTGTCACCTGCGTTCTGACAGGTGACAGCGGCCACGCGGACAATCGGCCCATGGACTTTGCACATTCCCCCCGGGCGCAAGACCTGCGCCAGCGTCTTGACGCCTTCCTGCAGCGCTACGTGCTGCCCTACAACGCGGCCTGGCATGCGTCTGTGCAAGCGGGTGTCTACCCACCGCCCTTTCTGGAGGACCTGAAGGCCCTGGCGCGTGAAGAGGGCTTGTGGAATTTGTTCCTGCCCACGCTGCGCGCGGACGAGCCGGGCACCGCGCTCTCCAACCTGGACTACGCCCCGCTGGCCGAGGCCATGGGCCGCCTGCACTGGGCACCCGAGGTCTTCAATTGCAGCGCGCCCGACACCGGCAACATGGAGCTGCTGCACCGTTTTGCAAACGCGCAGCAGCGCACGCAATGGCTGGAGCCGCTGCTGAACGGTGACATCCGCTCCGCCTTCGCCATGTCCGAGCCCGATGTGGCCTCCAGCGACCCCACCAACCTGCAAACCACCGTGCGCCGCGACGGCGACCAGCTGGTGCTCAATGGTCGCAAGTGGTTCATCACTGGCGTGGCCCATCCGCAGTGCAAGCTGTTGATCGTCATGTGCCGCAATGCATCGGACTCAGGCGATGACGCCGCCGACACCAGCGCCCACCACCAGCACAGCATGGTGCTGATCCCCCTGGACACGCCCGGCGTGAACGTGGTGCGCAATATCGCCGTGGTGCACCACCAGTCGCCCGAAGGCCATTGCGAAATCGTGCTGCGTGATGTGCGCGTCAGTGCCGACCACTTGCTGGGTGCGTGGGGCGAAGGTTTTGCGATGGCGCAGGCGCGCCTGGGGCCGGGGCGCGTGCACCACTGCATGCGCGCCATCGGCCAGTGCGAGCTGGCGCTGGAGTTGGCCACCGAGCGCACGCTGGAGCGCCAGGCCTTTGGCAAGTATTTGTCGGATTTTTCCAATGTGCAGGACTGGATTGCCGAGTCGCGCATGGAGATCGACCAGGCCCGCCTGTTGGTGCTGCAGGTGGCGTGGATGCTGGACCAGCCGGTTGGTGTGGTAGAGCCCGGTGCGCTGCGCGCCCAGGTCGCCGCCATCAAGGTGGTGGCTGCGCGCCTGCAGTCGCGCGTGGTGGACCGCGCCATGCAGGTCTTTGGCGCCATGGGGTTGTCGCCCGACACGCCGTTAGCCTTCTTCTGGACTTGGGGCCGGGCGCTGCATCTCATGGATGGGCCGGACGAGGTGCATCTGCGCACCGTGGCGCGGCATGAACTGGCGCAGGGGAGGGCGCGGGCGGGGTCGACTGCGGCGTATTTCACGACACCGGAGCAAATGTTGGCGTTGCCGCGGATTCGGTAGATAGCAGCTTATGCCTGCGTGTGTGGGGGCTGGCGGATCGGGTATTCGGTCTCTGGCCCACGCTCGCCGTCGTGCGTTGTTGGATGGCCCGCTTTGGTTCGTTAACGCGTTGGTAGGCGTGCCGACTCTGTGGCAACGTCGAATGGGGCCGACGCCCGAACACCCAATCCACCAGCCTGACGGCGGTCTGCCAGAATGTGGATGTACGTTTAACAAACCGTGGAACCAGCGCGAGCATGGCGGCAAGCCACTTTCGGGGGATTTGGATGGTCAACTTATGGAGCGGCACGCAAGGTTCATTGCACTTTTGGGTGCTCTGAACCTTGAGTTATCTATCATGAATGAGCTGGTGCGTCACTCCACGACCGACGGCAAACTCACGCTGCTCGTCCATGTTGGAGCCGACGGCGAGACTGCCGTTGGTTTCGAAGGCGGGGACTGGCATGCCCATCCCGAACTCCTAGCGGCTATGCTGCAGGTTCCAGAAAAAGAGGCCGTGACAGAGTTCATCTCAAGGCTGCGAGCAGATGACATTCCCATTGTTGTAAGTACCGATGGTGGCGTTACGTTTGACCCTTGGGTTTCGGACAATTTGGAGGCTACGCTCTCGATGTTCGGGTCAGAGTGCCTTCTTCGTTATTGGTCGGGTGCGGAGGTCGTCGCGAATGACAGATAACAGGTTGATCGATTGGACCGCCAACGGCGGCCATCGCTTTTGCCATTCTTCGGCAGCGGCCGCGCCGTTGTCGCCCAATCATCGCCAACGTTAGGGCTCTCATGGTTATCGCGTTGATTTTTTTTGCCACATTGTTGTGCTTGCTCGCGACATGCACGAAGGGAGCGGCACGAATCCTTCGTTACTCCGGGGTAACGTGGAAGCAAGGCTTCGCTTATGCCGGAGTCACTCTTGCCGCGTCGCTTCTCGTAAGGCTCGTGCTAACGTTGCTCAACGTTTCCTTCGATGGGTACTCTGCAATTCCAGTAGCCTTGCTTTTTCAGGTTTCATTGGGCGCGTGGTTCTTTCGCAGGCGCGTATTATCTGAAGACGGAGCAGTGGTCGGTATGGGAGGAGCGGCCAAACTGTCCGCAGTCGCCTTTGGTTTTTGGTGTTTGACCGCGCTCGCGTTCTTTCTGATTTCAAACATCGTTAATCACCAATAGCACGGCACAGATGGCGAACCCTAACCTTCTGATCGATAGGATCGCCAACGGCGGCCAGAACTTCTCCCATTCTTGAGCAATCAGTACGCCGTTGTCGTTCAATCATCGCCGACGTTAAATCCCATGGCTATCACTGTTCGCCCTCCCGACATAGAAGCGGAGATTACATATCTGCCGACAGCGGAAGGTGGTCGTCGTTCTCCCGCAGTTTCGGGTTATCGGCCAACTCACGATTTTGGCCTCGGCATACTTAATGATGCAGCTCATGAATACGTTGGCTGTGAAGCTGTGGCGCCCGGTGAGACGGCAAGGGCCAATATGTGGTTCCTTGCTCCCGAGTACCAAAAGGGTCGCCTCTCCCCGGGCCTCAAATTTACCGTCCAGGAGGGCGCTCGTATTGTTGGTCATGGTGTCGTGGCCAAAGTAATCAACGAGGCGCTTCGGTATGGGATTTAACAGGTTTGTCGATTTGACCCACAACGGCGGCCAGCGTGGTCTCCATTCTTCCATGTTGAGTGCGCCATTGCGGTCCACCCACGGCCAACGCTATGCGCCAGGAGCCCGCGGTGAAAGTTGAGCGCATCTTCATAAGTCCAGCGAGCGGGGCAGCACAAGTCGAATGCGAGCGCGTCACTGTCCAAAGCGGAATGGGCATCTTGGGTGATCGCAACTTTGGCAAGTCAGTTCACCCCGGCCAAAACCTGACGTTGGTAGAGGCCGAGGAACTCGAACAGTTTTTCAGAGAGCACTCACGCGCATCGGACCTATCGTTGACGCGCAGAAACCTGGTGACTAGGGGCGTGAGGCTGAACGAACTTGTGAATGTGGAATTCACGGTCGGCTCTGTGAGACTGCGAGGCATCGAGCTTTGCGAACCATGCTCTCTTATCGGCACTACTCTAAGCAGCGAGTCGCTTACACCTGCCGCCGTCATAAAGTACTGGCTGCACCGCGGTGGTTTGCGAGTTGATGTTCTGAACGATGGTGAAATCGTTCGAGGAGCGCACATTGAAACTGACGCATCACTCAAAGGTTAGGCTGCAGAACAATGCGTGTTTCCACCCTCACTGCCGCCGACGTTGTTGCCTACCGCGCGCTCATGCTCGAGGCCTACGAACAAGCGCCAGACGCCTTCACCACCACCGCAGCTGAACGCGAGGCCGAACCGGAATCATGGTGGGTCAAGCGCATCGGCAGTGCAGAGGGCTTGGCCACGTCGTTCGGTGCTTGGAAGGGCAGCAGTTTGGTGGGCACCGTCGCGCTGGAGTACTCGGCCAAGCCCAAGACACGCCATTCCGCCATGGTCTTGGGCATGTACGTCCAGCCGCAGGAGCGTGGCAAGGCCGTCGGTCTCTCACTCCTGAATGCCGCCATTGCGGCTGCTTCCGCCAGACCCGAGATCCTGTGCCTGACCCTGACGCTCACAGAAGGCAACGTGCCAGCGCTTCGCCTCTATCGCTCGGTTGGGTTTGTCGACTGGGGAACTCAACCGCAAGCCATTCGCACAGATTCCGGGCTCAAGGGCAAGGTGCATATGTCACTTGCACTCGCGCAGTGTCGGAGAGAGGCTATAAGCCAAACAGGCCGCTAGCCCTCGTGGAATATGCCTAAGCAGCTATGTATTTTGTAGCGCTCACCACCCCGCACCGCAAGGTCGGTGGGCCGGGTGTCCCTTCGTCGGCCCCATTCGCGGCAGCTACAAAACAGGCGCACCCACCACAGCGTTAACGCAGAAACAAAAGAGACCCAAAAACAGCCGCCCGCGAGCGTGGGCCAGAGAAGGGGCACCCGGCCCACCGGCCCCGCCAACCCGCCCCGAAAGATTAAAAGGTCTCCCAATCGTCATCAGACCCAGCGGAGGCCTTGGCCGATGACGCCTTGGGCGCGGCGGGCGCCCTGACAGGTGGCGCAAGGGTTGCTTGCTGGCCTCTCAGTGCAGGCTTCCTGGGCGCCGGTGCCAGCTTGGGAGCCCGGGGTGGAGGCGTCTGACGGACCGGTGCGGGTTGAGGCGCCTGGCGCCGCACAGCCGGGGCCTCGTGTTCGGCGGAGAGCTTGAACACGGCCACCACATCGACCAGCTCCTGCGACTGCTGCTTGAGACCGCTGGCCGCAGCGGCCATCTGTTCAACCAATGCTGCGTTTTGCTGCGTGGCATTGTCCATGTGGCTGACCGCCTCGCCCACCTGCGCCACGCCAGCCGCCTGCTCGTTGCTGGAAGCACTGATCTCGACCATGATGTTGGTCACGCGCTTGATCGATGCGACAACCTTCTCCATGGTCTCGCCTGCCTTGTCCACCAATGCGGTGCCCTGTTCGACGCGCTCCACGCTGGCGTTGATCAGCTGCTTGATTTCCTTGGCGGCTTCGGCGCTGCGCCCGGCCAGGGACCGCACTTCGCTGGCCACCACGGCAAAGCCACGGCCCTGCTCGCCGGCCCGGGCTGCTTCCACGGCGGCGTTGAGAGCCAGGATATTGGTCTGGAACGCAATGCCGTCGATGACGCTGATGATGTCCGAAATCTTGCGGGAGCTGTCGTTGATGCCCTTCATGGTCTGCACCACCTGGTTGACCACTTCGCCGCCCTGGGTGGCCACGACGGATGCATCGGCGGCCAGCTGGTTGGCGTGCAGTGCCGACTCGGCATTGCCGCGCACGGTGGCGCCCAGCTCTTCCATGCTGGCAGCGGTTTCTTCCAGGGCGCTGGCCTGTTGTTCGGTGCGGGAGGACAGATCGTGGTTGCCCTGGGCGATTTCGGCGCTGGCGTTGGCCACGGACTCCGAACCCCTGCGCACGTTGGAGACCACCCCGGCCAGGCTGGTTCGCATGTCTTCCATGGCGTGCAGCAGCAGCGAGATCTCGTCCTTGCCGTTGGCGTCCAGTGACACCGTCAGGTCACCCTTGGCAAACCCTTGCGCTGCCTGAACCGCAAATCCCAAGGGGCGGGTAATGAGACGGGTGATCCACAGGCCCAGGCCGGCGGCCAGGGCAACGGCAATCAGCACCACCAGCATCAGACCACCGCGTGCCACGGAGTAGGTGGACTTGGCGCTGTTGTAGGCTTCTTCGGCCCCTTGTTTGTTGAACGTGATCAGGCTATCCAGTGTCTTGAACAGGGCTCGCAGCGCGGCCTGCGATTCACCGTTCATGTAGGCGGCCGATGCGATAGCCTCGGCAGGTCCGATATTGGAGAGCTCCAGCAGCTTCTTCTGCGCCTCGTAGTAGCGGGCCAGGTTCTTCTGGTACTCCGCCCACATCTTCTCTTCTTCCGGGCCCGTCACCATGGTCTTGTACTTCTCGCCGACCTCCACGATCTTGGCCTTGGCCTTGTTGATGGTGTCTTCCTCTGGCGATTTTTCTTCACCCAGTACGGCGATGACGTGCTGCATCTCCGCACGGCGGATGGTGTTGAGGTGAATCTGCAAGTCGCCCACCAGCGTCACACTGGGCAGCCAGTTGGTGGCCATATCCTCGGTATTGCCATTGATCTTGGCCAATTCGAACATGGCAAAGCCGCCGGCCATCGCGGTCGATATCACCAGGATCAGAAACACGGCCCCCAGCTTCACGCTGATTTTGATGTCGGAAAGATTCATTTTTTCTCCACAAAAACACTGGACGGACTGCCGCGGGGGGCATCCGTTTGCTCGGCACCCATCTTGCATGGTTTTTCGCCATCCGGTAGGTGGTTGTTTCCCTAATGTGTCCGCTAGCGTAAGATTTCTGCCACCTGCGCGACACCTGTACACCATCCAAGGAAACCCATGACTGCTGCCACCCCCCCCAACACCCTGCAAACCATCACCCTCGGCGGGGGCTGTTTCTGGTGTACCGAGGCGGTCTATGTGCAGGTCAAAGGGGTGGTCGACGTGGAATCCGGCTACAGCAATGGCCATGTGCAGCATCCCAGCTATGAGGACGTATGCACCGGCACCACCGGCCACAACGAAGTGGTCAAGCTGGTGTACGACCCGGCGCAGATCAGCACGCGCGAGGTGCTGGAGATTTTCTTCGTCATCCACGACCCCACCACGCTGAACCGCCAGGGCAATGACAGTGGCACGCAGTACCGCAGCGGTATTTACTACTCGACCCCCGAGCAGCAGGCGGTGGCCCAGGCGGTAATGGCCGAGATGGCGGCCAGCGGCGTCTATAGCCGCCCTCTGGTGACCGAGGTGCTGCCGCTGGCCAACTACTGGCCGGCCGAGGACTACCACCAGGACTTCTTTGCGCGCAACCCGCACCAGGGCTATTGCATGGCGGTGGCGGCGCCCAAGGTGGCGAAGTTTCGCAAGACTTTTGCGCGGTTGCAAAAAGCCTGACCTGTATCAACTTTTTCGTGCTCAGGGGCCGCGCCCCGCACCACAAATGCGGGCCGCGAAGTTAAGATGGATTCGTAATTGCCCCGCACAAGCGCCTGCCGCTGTGGCACACGCTGTCTGCTGGATCGCCACCGAAAGACTGTCATGAGCAAAACCCCTAGTACTTCCATTCGTACCGTTGCCCTGGTCGGCCACGGAGCAGCCGGCAAGACCACATTGGCGGAAAGCCTGCTGGCGGCCACCGGCGCCATCACCAGCCGGGGTACCGTGGAAAAGGGCAACACCACCTGCGACTTTGACCCCCTGGAAAAAGAGTTCGGCCATTCGCTGCAGACCGCGTTGGCCACGCTGCAGTGGGGCGGTGCGCAGATTCACCTGATCGACACCCCGGGCTACCCTGACTTTGCCGGGCAGGCCATTGCCGCGCTGGCCGGTGTGGACACGGCGCTGGTGGTCATCAATGCGCAAACCGGCATCGAGCTGGCCACCGAGCGCATGTTCAACCTGGCCGGCGAGCGCGGCCTGTGCCGCATGGTGGTCATCAACAAGATCGATGCCGACAACGTGGATCTGGCGGCCCTGGTCAACCAGATTCGCGAGCGCTTTGGCAAGCAGTGCCTGTTGCTGGACCTGCCGGCCCACCACGGCCAGGACGTGGTCGAGCTGCTGGGCCACACCGATGGCGACAGCGACTTTGCGTCGGTGGCCGCTGCGCACCGCGCGTTGATTGACCAGATCATCGAGGAAGACGATACCCTGATGGCGCGTTACCTGGAGGACGGCGTGGACCCCAGCCCGCAGGAGCTGCATGCACCGTTTGAAGCGGCGCTGCGTGCCGGGCATCTGATTCCCATTTTGTTTGTGTCGGCCAAGACTGGCGCAGGCGTGCCGCAGCTGCTGGATGCGCTGGCCCAACTGGCCCCCAATCCGGCCGAAGGCAACCCGCCCCCGTTTTACCGCGGCGAGCCCGGCGCACAGCCCCAGGCCTTTGCGGCGCAGCCGGATGATGCGCTGCACGTGCTGGCCCATGTGTTCAAGGTGGTCATGGACCCGTTCATCGGCAAGATGGGGGTGTTTCGCGTGCACCAGGGCACCGTCGCGAAGGACGCGCAGCTGTTCGTCGGCTCGGGCAAGCGGCCGTTCAAGGTGGCGCATCTGTACCGCCTGCAGGGCAAGGACTACATCGAAGTACCCAGCCTGGGACCGGGTGATATCGGGGCCGTGGCCAAGGTCGAAGAAATCGAGTTCGACTGCGTGCTGCACGACTCGCATGACGAAGACCACATCCACCTCAAACCGCTGCAGTTTCCGCTGCCCATGCAGGGCCTGGCCGTGCAGACCAAGCGCAAGAGCGACGAGCACCGCCTGTTTGAAATCCTGCACAAGCTCGAACTCGAAGACCCGTGCTTCAAGGTCGAGCGCCACCCCCATACCAACGAGACCGTGATCCGCGGCCTGGGCGACATGCACCTGCGCACCAAGCTGGCCCGCATGCATCAGCAGTTCAAGATGGAGCTCGACACCAGCCCGCCGCGCATTGCCTACCGCGAAACCATCACCCAGCCTTCCGAGGGCCACTGCCGCCACAAGAAGCAAAGCGGCGGGGCCGGCCAGTTTGGCGAGGTGATGCTGCGCATAGAGCCGCTGGATCGCGGTGCGGGCTTTGAGTTTGTCGACGTGGTCAAGGGCGGCGCCATTCCCGGGGTCTTCATGGCCGCCGTGGAAAAAGGCGTGCGACAGGCCCTGGCGGATGGCGTGGTTGCGGGCTACCCGGTGCACGACCTGCGCGTCACCGTGTATGACGGCAAGACCCATGCGGTGGACGGCAAGGACATTGCGTTCACGCTGGCTGGGCGCAAGGCCACGGTGGAGGCGGTGCGCAAGGCCCACCCGATTGTGCTGGAGCCCATGGTCAACATCGAGGTGCTGGCGCCCGAGGCTTCCATTGGCGACCTGACGGGCGATTTGTCCAGCAAACGCGGCCATGTCACCGGCACGCAGCCGCGCCCCGCCGCCACGGCGGCCATCAGCGGCCAGATTCCGCTGGCCGAGCTGGACGACTACCAGGGCCGGTTGAAGTCGTTGACGGCCGGGCAGGGCAGCTACAGCATCGAGTTCTCCCACTACGCCCAGGTGCCCAGCCAGACCCAGACGCAGCTGATGGCCGCACACAAGGCGGTGAACCTCGACGACGAATAGCGTTGCCGGGCGCTATTGAATTGAGAGCCACCCAGGCCTATTTTGCGGGGGGCTATGCGAGAATCGGACGCATATGAAAGCTGCGTTCAAGGCCAACTCTTTTGCCGTGGGGATGCTCCTGTTGTGCACCGCCATGGGCAGTGCAGGCATGGGTCTGGGGCGGGCGCAGGGCGCGGTGTTTGTGGGCCAGCCCCTGGATGTGCGTGTACAGCTGCTGCTGGATGCCAGTGAAGATATCCAGTCGGTGTGCATGGGGGCCGAGGTCTTCTATGGCGAAACACCGCTGGATGCGGCCCGGGTCAGCGTGGCGGTGGAACCCGCGGCACCTGGCTCGCCCAGGGGCGCGACGGTCAGGGTCACGGCATCGGCCTTGATTGACGAGCCCATCGTCACCATCAACCTGCGCGCCGGATGCGCCCAGAAGTCTTCCAAGCGCTACACACTGTTTCCCGAGGTGTCGACCCATGTGGTGGAACCCGTGGTGGCACCACTACCGGCCCGACGTGCCGGCTCCGCGGTCGACTTGCCCGTGGTGGCCGCTGTCGGTGCCAAGCCGCAGCCTGTGCCAGCAACGCAGGCCCCGGCGCCGGACGCCCTGGCTGTGGCGGCCCCCAAGAAACCACGGCGCGCAGCGGTGTCTGAATCGGCAGTGGCCAAGGCTGCACCACCCGCGCAGGTGTCTGCTCCAGCGGCTGCGCCCGTTGCCCCTTTGGCGCGTGCCAAGCCGGCCAAGGCGGCAGGCAAGTCCCGTTTGAAGCTCGATCCGCTGGATCTGCTGGTCGAGGTCGACCCGGTCTTGCGGGCGACCACCGAGCTGCTGGCCCTGCCCCAGGAAAATCCCGAAAAGCGGGCCGAGGCGGCCGCGCAGTGGGCCGCGCTGAACGCCACCCCCGAAACCATGCTGCGTGACGCCACCCAGGCCCAGAGCATGGAGAAAGACCTGAAGTCCTTGTACGCGGTCACCGCGGAAAACCAGAAGGGTCTGATGGAGCTGGTGGCCAAGGTGCAGCGCGCCGAGTCCGAGCGCTATGCCAATGGACTGGTCTACACACTGATGGCGCTGTGCCTGGCGAGTCTGCTGGGGCTGGCGTGGGCATGGCGACGCTCCCGCGTGGCGCAGGTTCCGAGCTGGCAGCGGGGCTGGGACGCCGGTGACAGCTTGCTGTCCGACCAGATGCGCGATCCGGAGCGTTCGCCCGTGTCGGTCGCGCCCGCGCCCGCGCCTTCCCCGACACCGGCAGCGGCAGCGGTAGCGGTAGCGGAACAGGAGCCGGAGCCGGAGCCAAAGCGCACGCCGGATGTCGCGCCCGACCTGGCTTTGGCGGGGTCAATTGCAGACCTGGCCGAGTTGGACTTTGATCTGGATTTGATGGAGGCACCATCGGTCCCAGCGGCGCTGGCCTCCGCCCATCGGCCACCAGCCAACGCCAGCTCACGCTCCCTGGCGCGCGATTTCTCGGACAGCCGTTCGGGCGGTCTGCGCTCCGTCGATTCGGCAGACCTGCTCGATGTGCGCCAGCAAGCCGAGTTCTTCGTGTCACTGGGCGAACACCAGAAGGCCATTGACTTGCTGACCACGCGCATTGCGCAGTGTGGAGAGTCCAGCCCGTTGGTGTGCCTGGATTTGCTGAAGATTTACCACGCGCTGGGGCGTGAGTCCGAGTTCGAGTTCATGCGCACCGAGTTCAATGCCTGGTTCACGGGCCATGTGCCGCCGTTCGCGGACTTTGGCCAGGAAGGCCACTCATTGGAGCACTACCCGCAGATCCTGAAGCAGATCGTTGGCATGTGGCCGGACGCCAGTGTTCTGGAATACATCGAAAGCTGCATCTACCACCACGCCACGGATACCGATGGCCCGACTTTCGACCTGCAGGCCTACCGCGATCTGTTGCTGCTGCACGCCGTTGCCAAACGCATTGTGCGGGGCCCAGACGGCGGCGGTGATAGCAGCGCTGCCGAGTTGATGCGCATCCCGGCGAAGGCCCCTGCACCGCTTGCGGGCGAGGATGCGCTTCCTGTCGTGGGCAGCGCCATCGTGCACCGCGCTGGCGCCGAACACCGGGGTGCCTGGAAACGCAGTCCAACCGCCGATACCAACGACGACCTCGAGCTGGATCTGGAGACGCGTGGCACACCACTGGGCGCCATGAAGGTGCCGCCCGTCATTGCGCCGCCACCCGAGGATCCAGCCCTGGCGCGAAAGCCCGAACCGGGCCGGGGCCCCGAGACCGACTTCGATTTCCTGAGCCTGCGCTGACCCCGTCTGGGCGCTGCGGGCTTAGCGCAAGTCGTCCCAGCGGACCGACTCAGGTCCCATTTCGGACTCCACTTCGCTGAGCCGTTCGAGCAGGGCACGCGCCTCGGACTGCAGAGCGGGATCGTCCGACTGCAGGACCTCGTATGCCAGGTCACGTGCCTCGTTGAGCTGTTCCAGTTCCTCCGACACCTGGGCCAGGGCCAGCGTGGTGGCGTAGTCGGGCGCCACCGCCGCGTTGAATACGGGTTCGGGTTCGGGTTCGGACTCGGCCTCATCGATATTGATATCCAGCTCGGTCGACACGGGCGGGCTGTCTGCCAGCGGTTCGGGCTCGGGTTCATGCATGGGTTCTGGCTCCGCCGGGTCGTCCGGAAGTGTGAAGTGGATATCGATGTCGAACGAAGGGGCGGCGTCACGGTAGGAGGCTTCTCCGGGCATGCTCCACGGGTCGGGGGCTGCAGGGTGCGCGTCGGGCGGCACGTCTACAGAAACCTCCTCGATCGCCGGCTCCTGCTCGTCGCGCAACAGGAAGCGTGCCTCCCGCTTCTCGGCCAGGGATTTGCGCACCCGCATCACCTCATTGGCAGCGGCTTCGGAGTCAAAGCCCATGGTGGGTTCCGGCTTTGCGAACGGGCTGTCGGGGATGGGCGTAGGCGCACGCGCTGGCTGGGGGCTTTCCTGGGCAGGCGGGGGTGCGTTGCGGGGCTGTTCCGCGGGCCTGGTGGACCGCTGCTGCTGCCCATAGGCACTGTCTTCCGGCAGTTCGGAAATTTGCGTGTGCCCCACGTCCACGGGCCGGTTTTGGGGGCGGCGCCACCGATACCACCAGACCAGGGCCAGCGACACGACCAGCACCGCCGCCACGCCGAGGCCGGTGCCGCCCATGCCGGGTACGTCGGGCACCCCGGACACGATGGCCGACACGGGATTCACCGGTTCTTGCGCCTGCAGTTTTTTCAGGGAAGCCTGGGTGGACTGCGCCTGCTGCTGCAGGGCCTTGACCTCGGCCTGCATGCGGTCGTATGGGCTGGCACCAGCCGCAGACTCGGTCTGTGGCGGGGTCGCGGGTTCCGGCTGTGAGGGAGAAGTGGGCACGATAGGTTCACCGGGCACAGAGGGGGCTGCCATGTGCAAACACCGCTGCCTCCATGCTGCGGCGAATGATAGTCCATCGCCCGATGCGGACCCTAAAATGTTACGTTCCTCTTCGCTCCCTCCCAGACCATCCCCATGCCCTCTACCGCCGACATTCGCATTCGCAGCGTGCGCCCGCTGATTTCACCCGCCATTCTCGAAGACGAGCTGCCGCTGGGCGAGGCCGGTGCCCTCGCCATCCAGCAGGCCCGCCGCGCGGTGGCCCAGGTGATTCTGGGGCAGGACGACCGGCTGCTGGTGCTGGTGGGGCCATGTTCGGTGCACGACCCGGCGTCGGCGCTGGACTATGCGCGCCGGCTGGCACCGCTGGCGGCGCGCCTGGCCGACGATCTGCTGGTGGTGATGCGGGTGTATTTTGAGAAGCCGCGCACCGTGGTCGGCTGGAAAGGCCTGATCAACGATCCCGCGCTGGACGGCAGCTTCCAGATCAACCGCGGCCTGCGCCTTGCGCGCAAGCTGATGCTGGACATCACTGCCGAGGGCTTGCCGATTGCCACCGAGTTTCTGGATACCACGCTGGGCCAGTACTACGCCGACCTGGTGTCGTGGGGCGCCATTGGCGCGCGCACGGTGGAGAGCCAGATCCACCGCGAGCTGGCCTCGGGCCTGTCCATGCCCGTGGGTTTCAAGAACCGCACCGATGGCGACCTGCAGGTGGCGGTGGACGCCATCCTGTCGGCGCAGCACCCGCACTGTTTTCCATCGCTGACGCATGAAGGCGCACCGGCGGTGCTCACCACGTCCGGCAACCCGCACGGCCACCTGGTACTGCGTGGCGGTAGTCGCAGTGGCCCCAATTTTGATGCGGCACACATTGCCGAAGCGGCGGCGTTGTTGCAAAAGGCCGGTGCGCCCAATGCCGTGCTGGTGGACTGCAGCCATGCCAACAGCGGCAAGCGTTTTGAGCGCCAGCCCGAGGTCGCGCACGACGTGGCCACTCAGATTGCCGGCGGGCAGCGCGCCATCATCGGCGTCATGCTGGAGAGCCACCTGGTGGCCGGCGCGCAAAGCGTGCAGCCGGGCCAGGCACTGACCTATGGCCAGAGCATCACCGACGGCTGCCTGGCGTTCGACGACACGGTGTCGGTGCTGGAAGACCTGGCCCGGGCGGTGCGCACACGGCGTTAATCGCCGAGCCGGAACACCGAGACGGCCTGCGCCAGGCGCTGGGCCTGCTCTTGCAGGCTCGATGCCGCGGCCGCGGATTCTTCTACCAATGCAGCGTTTTGTTGGGTCATCTGGTCGAGCTGGTTTACCGCGTGGTTGACCTCGCCGATGCCGTCAGACTGCTCGCTGGCCGCGGAACTGATCTCGCCAATGATGTCGCTGACCCGTTGCACGGAATTCACGATTTCGTCCATGGTGGTGCCGGCGTTTTGCACCAGCGCGCTACCCGATGTGACCTTGTCGACCGAGGTATTGATCAGGGTCTTGATCTCCTTGGCTGCCTCGGCACTGCGCTGGGCCAGGCTGCGCACCTCACTGGCCACTACGGCAAATCCGCGGCCCTGCTCGCCGGCGCGGGCGGCCTCCACCGCGGCGTTGAGTGCCAGGATGTTGGTCTGAAAGGCGATGCCGTCAATGACGCTGATGATGTCCGCAATCTTGCGCGAGCTGTGGTTGATGTCGTCCATGGTGGTGACCACCTGGCCCACCACGGCGCCACCCCGTGCGGCCACCTCGGCTGCCGACGCGGCCAGCTGGTTGGCCTGGCGGGCCGAATCGGCTGACTGCCGCACCGTGGCGGTCAACTGCTCCATGCTGGAAGCGGTGCGCTGCAGGTTGCTGGCGGTCTGCTCGGTGCGCGTGCTCAGATCGTGGTTGCCGCTGGCGATCTCGGCGCTGGCGGTGCCAATGCTGTCCACGGATGCGCGCACCTGCGACAGCGCGGTCTGGTAGCGCATGCGCATGCCTTCGACCTCGCGCACCAGCGCACCGATCTCGTCGTTGTGGTCGGACTGGAAGGAGTGCGTCAGGTCGCCGTCGGCCACGGCCTTGACCACGGTGGTGAGTTCACGCAGCGGTTGACCCACGGTGCGGCGCACGGCCACAAAGATGGCGGCCGCCAGCAGCACGGTGGCCAGCACCATCAGTCCCCAGATCATGGCCATATTGCTCCAGTGCTGCCGCGTGGACTCGCGCTGCGAGACCTCGGCAATCACCCACGCGCTGCCGCTCTTGACCTTGCGCATCAGTGCCCAGCGGTCGGGTGCATCGGCCTGCAGCAGTGCGGCGGCTCCGTCCACCCGGCCGTCTTCGGAAGCGGCCAGCGCATCCAGAAACTCCGCTGCCCGGGGTGAGACATCGCTGAGTTTCTTGCCACTGGCACTGGGGTGGACCAGAAACACGGCATCGGCCGGCGCGCTGCGCGGATCGATGACGTACACACCGCCGGTGTCAAAGAACCTGGCGTTCGCCACCTGCTGGTTCAGATCGGCCTGCAGTGGTGTCAGGTCCCGCGCCACGGACAGGATGCCGATGGGCTTGCCCTCGGCGTTTTTCAGCGGCTCGTAGTGGGCCATATAGGGCTTGCCAAACATCACGTCGCGCCCGGTGTAGGACTTTCCTGCCAGCACCTGTTTGTAGGCCGGATGGGTGCGCTCCAGCACGGAGGCCAGGTCGCGCTCGCCATCGGGCTTTTTCAGCGACGTGGTGATGCGGATAAAGTCGTCGCCCTTTTTGGCAAATATGGTGCCCAGGTTGCCGGTGTTGCCGGTGAAGCTGTCGACATCACCGAAGTTGTTGTTGACCGTGGCGCCATAGCTCTTGATCTCGCCGGTGGCCTCGTCGTGCGTCATGGTGGCTTCAAAGGATTGCTGCAAGGTCTTGGCGGCGCGCTGCACCAGGTCGCGCTGCGTGTCGTCCGTGGCCGCCATGGCATTGGCGATGCTCTGGATCTTGTCGGCCACTGAATCCTGCACCTGCTGGCGTGCCGTGCGCCCGGCCACCAGACCGATGCCAACGGCCAGCAGCACCAGGATGGCGGCAATGATGCCGATGGACAGAAGGGTCAGCCGGCGTGCGACCGACTGGGGTGGGGTGGTGGTATTGCGCATGGGCAAAGCTCCTGGTCAACGACGGTTCTTGTTGTGTGCCCGGTCAGCGCCGGCAATGCTCCACTATTGCCTTTCACCGTGGCCCCGTCAAGAGCCGATAGCGGCGCTGAAAGTCAGGCGCGCGGCGCGTTTTCAGAAGGAAAAGCCCCGCAGCGTCGGCTCTGACGGCCTAGGGAATGTACCCACAAAAAAGTCGTTGAAATGTCATTCGACGGACATTTTGCAATCCATGTGAGGCGTAGCATCTGCGTCTTTCTCTTGGCCCCGGAGACCGCATGCCCCCCACATTTGTTTCTGCAAAATTGTCGCGTCGGCGGGTGCTGGGCGCGCTGGCGGCCGGGTCACTAGCCGGCCATCTGCCTGCCCGCGCGGACGACACCGGTCCGATCCGGATCGCGCAGTCCATCGCGCTGAGCGGGCCGCTGGGTGAACTGGGCCAGGCCATGCACCAGGGCGCCAAGGCCGCCTTCGCCGCGATCAACGCCAAAGGCGGCGTACATGGCCGTGCCATTGAACTGACCGTTGCCGATGACGGCTACGACGTCAAGCGCGCGCTGGCCAACGTCAACGGCTTCATGGAGGACCGCGGCAACTTCGCGCTTTTCAATTGCATGGGAACACCCATGATTGAAGCCATGCTGCCCCACGTGATCGAGACGGGCATCCCGTTCTTTGCGCCGTTTTCCGGCGCACTGTCGGTGCGACCCAAAGGTGTTCGCAACGTGTTCAACATCCGCGCCAGCTACGCGGACGAGGCCGAACAACTGGTGCAACATCTGGCCACCATAGGTATCAAGCGCATCGCCATTGCCTACCAGAACAATTCGTTTGGCAAGGAAGTGTTTACCGCGACCCAGCAAGCCATGGCCAAGCACAAGCTCGAAGCCATCATGGTGGCCACAGTGGAGAACAACTCCTCCGATGCAGCTGCCGCGGCCAAGAAGATCGCGCAGTCCGAGCCCGAGGCAGTGCTGGTCGGTCTGGCGGGCAAGCCCACCATCGATTTTGTGAAGGCGTCCCGGCTGGAGCGCAAGGGCATGCCGCTGTATGCCCTGTCCATCATGGGTGCAGCGGCCACCATCAAGACCCTGGGTGCGGACGCCACCGGCATGGCCATCTCGCAAATCGTGCCGCTGCCAGGCAACCTGGTCATGCCCGTGGTGCGCGATTTTCAACAGGCATGGAAGGCCGCCCAGGTGGCGCTGGAGCCCTCGCATTTGGCGCTGGAGGGCTACATCAATGCCCGGGTCTTTGCCGAGGCGCTGCGCCGCACCGGACGCAACCCCACGCGCGCCGGCTTCATCGACAGCACCTGGGCCATCAGGAACCTGGACCTGGGCGGGTTTACCGTGAGCTTCAACGAGGCCAACCTGAACGCATCGCGCTTTGTGGAGCTGACCATGGTGTCGCGCGAGGGGCGTTTCATTCGCTGATTGCGGGCTCCTATACTTCGGGCTCTTGGCGAAGAGGGAGCGGGTACAGATGGTGGTCATCAGAGAAGACTGTGGCATCGGCGTGAGCCTGTTGCGCCGTGGGCGCCAGGCCGGCGTCGGCCTGGTGGTTGTGGGCGTGCATCTCATGGGCCTGCTGGCCTGGTGGACGATGGGCAGCGCCATGCGTGCCTACCCAAGCCCCGTGCTGGCGCCTTCCGTCGCGGTCTGGCTGCCAGCACTGCCGGCACTCTCCACTGAATATGCGAAGCGGCTAAGGGCTGAGCAGGCCCCCCCGTCGGATCGGCTGCGCCGTGCTGACACCGCGCAACATTCCTGGGCTGGGGGGTTGGCGCTTCCTGCGGAGAATAGTTCAGTTGCAGCGCCATCGGCCGAGAGCACTTTGGTTGAAGCGCCGACGGCGCCCGCGCCTGCCCTGAACCTGACCCTGTCACGCCAGGCGCTGGCAACCCTGGCGGCCCCGAGCTTTGCGGACCGCTCGCCCTTCCATGGGCGTTTGCCCATGACAGCCGAACGGCAGATTGCAGCCGCCGCAGCGGAGTCAGGCCCGTGGACCGAAGAGCGCATCGACAACGACCACTTTCGTCTGCGCCGGGGCACCACCTGCGTCATGATGGAACGCCCCCGGGCCGCCATCCTTGACCCGTTCAACGAAGCAGCACAGCGCCTGCCCTGGCGGGCCAGCGGTTCAAAGTGCTAGTGGGCCAGCACTTGCCTGAGGTTCTCCAGGACGGTTTGCATGGATCGCGAGTGGATCCGCGCAAGATTGAGTACCTTGCCCAGGAGCACAACCAGCCAGCCGTGTGCCTGGACGTCGAGTTGGTAGATCACACGCGTCTCTTGGCCCACAGGCTCCAAACGCCACTCTCCGAAGCCATCGATGAACCCACCGAAATATCGCATGTGTATGCGACTCGGCCATTCCACGGCTTCAACCTGACACTGGAAGGGGCGCCCGCCTAAGGGGCGAATTTCCAGTTGCGTCCCAACCAGCCCGGCGCCGTCCGCGATCACCCGGATTGCGAGGGACTTGGGCCACCAATGCTGATACCCGGCGAAGTCCACCAACACTGGCCACACTTCGGCCGCCGGGAAGGGGACAAGGATCTCATCCGTTGCCTGTATGGGTGTGCTGGTCATTGCTTGCCGCTGCTTCTGAAATGACGTCGGAATGTGGGAATCTATCACTTCTGCAATTTGCTATGTTTATGATAGCTATACGGTCAGTATTTACGAGGGCTACAGCCAGATTTCTGTGTGAAGCATTCGTTCCCAGAAAGGCCCCGGACGACTTTGAACGGATTCGGCGCGCATGTCAACAGCGCCAGCGTCAGCCCGTGATCGCCTGCACCACCTTGGCCACGACCCAATGGTTCTTGCCAAGGCGGCGAACCCGCGCGAAGCCTTGGCGCTCAAACATCGACAGGCGGCTGTTGTAGAGGAACGCGGCCGACACCTTGCGGTCAGCGACATCTTCCGGATAGCTCTCCACCGTGCCGCCGCCCAGCAGGGCAATCTGCTCCAGCGCGCCGGAAAGGGCGGCCGAGGAAACGCCCTGTCCGCGGTAGGACTTGTCGACGAAGAAGCAGGTGATGCGCCACTGCGGTGGCGCAAACGCCCCCTCGCTGTACACGCGCAGATGCTTGATGCGGGGCAGTTCCTCCGGAGGCCCAAACTGGCACCAACCGACACACGTGGCAGCGTCGGCGTACACCAGTGCCGCATGCGCGGTGCCCTGTCGAACGCGCTGCTCCTTCTGCGCGCGGCGATGCGCGCCGCGCTCTTTGCCTTCAGGGTGGAACTCCATGCACCAGCATCCACCCCAGACACCGTTGTGCCGCTCGACCAGCGCGGCAAAGTCTGGCCAGGTGGATGGGGACAGGGGCTGGGTGGTGAAGGCGGGCATTGGCTGATGTGCCGTATGGGGTCATTTACGTACAGTTAACCCGCTGCCTGTGACAAAGCAAACCCGCTGTACTGTGCCTCATGAGTGATTTCTTGGGAAGTAAAGCTTGGCGGCGTGTAGTTCGACGCGTCGCTCTCACATTGAAATTCAACCTCGAATACCGCGAACCCTGAATTTGGATTTTGATAAACGTCCAATGCTCCGCCAGATACTGTGTAACGAGACTTCCTTGCTACGGTGCCGGGCATTGTCGCCATGACGTTGAATTCAACTTCGGTGAGATAGACGCTCACAACTTGCTCGGAGAAGCTATTGCCCTTTCCGTACTTCTTCCCAAGCTTGAACATGATGGCCTCGTGCTCCGCGCTAACTTTGCGCAAGCGCATGTTCGTCCCCGCAATGTACAGGTCTTCAATCTCCCGCCGCGGAAGGGCCGCC
>Ga0208398_100531_pt1 | contig 23642 bp, 21 predicted proteins | sample LakWasMe79_HOW10_2_FD_183905 | JGI IMG/M metagenome (GOLD analysis project Ga0208398, IMG submission 183905) | Freshwater sediment methanotrophic microbial communities from Lake Washington under simulated oxygen tension - Sediment Metagenome... | ecosystem: Environmental > Aquatic > Freshwater >...
GTCACTCTGCGACGTGCGATCCGGTGCCGTTTGCAACTCATTTTGGCGCGCGGCACGGTCGGTCGCTTTTTCTTCGGCACGCTGCAGCTGCTCCAACCCCTTTCGGCGCCGCTCCAGTGCATTGAGGCTGGCTTCCTGCCGTTTCAGATCCGACAGCAACTGTCGCCTGCGCGCACTGACCTTGTTCTGGCAGTCGGTGACGGCAAACTTGGACAAACACGCTGATTCCTCGGCATCCAGCTCCGCCGTTTTTTGCTGGCGTGTGTTGTCAATGCGCGCGAGCTCTGATTCCAGGTTGACCCTATCCGGTGGCCCATCCGGCTGGCTCCACGCAGGGCAAGCCAGCAGCCATGCGGTCAGCACACACATGTGCAGAGGCTTCATGTCAGTCCCGTATCGACCACCCGCCGCTCCAACGCGAGGTATTCGGGCGACTGCATTTCGCTCAAGCGGGAAACAGTCCGCGGGAACTCGTGCGCCATGGGGCCCTCGGTATACAGATCGATGGGCGGCACCGCAGCCGACATGACCAGTTTGACCCGTCGGTCGTATAGCACGTCGATCAGCCAGGTGAAACGTCGCGCCTCGGAGGCCATGCGGACCGACATTTGCGGCACGTCACTCAAAAACACCGTGTGGAACTGCTGGGCCAGCTCCAGATAGTCGTTTTGCGACCGCGGGCCACCGCACAGGGTCTTGAAATCAAACCACACCACGCCGCCTGCCCTGCGCCAGGCCCAGATGGTGCGGTTTTCGATGTGCAACGCACGTTCTTCATCGTGTGTTTCGGCCAACTCGTTGAAAGCGGCTTCCATGGCCTTGTCCGCGTCGGGCCCGTTGGGCACGTGGTAGAGCTTCACATGCTCCATGGTGCGGCCACGGTAGTCAGTCCCGTTGTCGACGTTGATGACTTCCAGTTCGGCATTGAGCAGCGCGATAGCCGGCAAAATGCGGTTACGGTGCAAACCACCAGGATACAAGTCGTCCGGTTTGAAATTGGAAGTGGTCACCAAACCCACGCCATTGGCAAACAAGGCCGCCAGCAACCGATGCAGGATCATGGCGTCGGTAATGTCTGCCACGTGAAATTCGTCAAAGCAGATCAGCTTGTAGCGCTCTGCCATGCGTTCGGCCAGCTTGTCCAGCGGATTGACCGTGCCCTGCAGGTCCGACAATTCGCGGTGCACCTCGCGCATGAACTCATGGAAATGCAGCCGGGTCTTGCGCTTGAGTGGCACGGCGTTGTAGAAGCAATCCATCAGAAAGCTCTTGCCCCGCCCTACACCTCCATACATGTAAACCCCCCGGGGGATATCGGGATGGTTGATCAGTTTTTTAAGCCGATTGGAACGTTTTTCCTTGTAATGCGCCCACTCGGTCGCACAGCGCTCCAATGCCTCCACAGCGCGCAACTGGGCCGGGTCTGGTTTGTAGCCCCGCGCGGCCAGCTCGGCTTCGTAGGTATCTTTGACGTTCACTGCAGGAGTCTTCTGGTTGCTATCCAATTAATAGCTGCCAGCCCAATGGTTACGAGGGCTAGAAGCTATTTTTACGCAACAACAAATCAGAAATTCAGGGTCCGCTTGTCCACCGCCAGAGCCGCTTCCTTCGTGGACTCGCTCAGGGACGGATGCGCATGACAGATACGGGCGATGTCTTCCGCGCTGGCCTTGAATTCCATGGCCACCACGGCTTCGGAAATCAACTCGCTTGCTTGCGGGCCAATGATGTGCACGCCAAGGATTTCGTCGGTCGTGGCATCCGCCAGGAACTTGACGAAACCAGTGGTGTCGCCCAGTGCGCGGGCACGACCATTGGCCAGAAAGGGGAAGGAACCGGCCTTATACGCCACGCCGTCGGCCTTGAGCTGCTGCTCAGTACGGCCCACCCATGCAATCTCGGGGCTGGTATAGATGACCCATGGCACCGTGCCAAAGTTGACGTGACCATGCTGACCGGCAATGCGCTCAGCCACCGCAACGCCCTCTTCTTCTGCCTTGTGCGCCAGCATCGGACCACGCACCACGTCACCGACCGCCCACACGTTGGGCAGGTTGGTCTTGCAGTCTCCGTCCACGACGATGGCACCGCGCTCGTCGAGTTGCAGACCGACGGCTTCGGGGTTCAGACCGATGGTATTGGCCACGCGGCCGATGGATACGATGAGCTTGTCCACTTCCAGCGTTTGGGCTTCGCCCTTGGCATTGGTGTAGGCAATCGACAGGCTCTTCTTGGTGGCAGAAATCTCGCCGACCTTCACGCCCAGTTCGATCTTCAGGCCCTGCTTGGTGAAGACCTTGAACGCTTCCTTGGCCACCTGTTCATCGGCTGCGCCGAGGAAGGTCGGCAGACCTTCCAGGATGGTGACGTCAGAACCCAGGCGGCGCCAGACCGAGCCCATTTCCAGGCCGATGACACCAGAGCCAATCACACCCAGGCGCTTGGGCACTGCGCCGATGCGCAACGCGCCGTCGTTGGAAAGGATGCGCTCTTCGTCAAAATGGGCGCCCGGCAGCGCACGCGCGTTCGATCCGGTGGCCACAATGATGTGCTTGCCCAACAGCGACTCTTCAGTAGCGCCGGCCACGTTGATGACATAGCCATCCGGAGAAGCCTTGACGAAGGAACCCCGACCATGGAAGAAGGCAATCTTGTTCTTCTTCAGCAGGTACTGGATACCGTCGTTGTTCTGCTTGACCACGCTGTTCTTGCGGGCGACCATTTTGGCCACATCCATGCTCACGTTAGAGACGGAGATTCCGTGCTCGGCAAAGTGGTGGTTGGCGTGGTCAAAGTGCTCGCTGGATTGCAGCAGCGCCTTGGACGGGATGCAGCCCACGTTGGTGCAGGTGCCGCCCAGCGCGGGGCCACCCTTGTCGTTCTTCCACTCGTCAATACAGGCCACGGTGAAGCCCAGTTGGGCGGCGCGGATAGCGGCGATATAGCCACCAGGGCCACCACCAATGACGATTACGTCGAATTGTTTACTCATAGTTTTCTCACTTTATTCAAAAGTCCCGCACCGAAGTGCGTGCCACGTGCCACGGCAAGCGCAGCGAAGCCCATTCCAGAAATACCGCGGAACCGACTCTGCCGGGCCGCTGGTATTGCCCCCTGCAAGGGGGAAAGCGGCCACACGCAGTGGGCAAGCCGGGGGGTGAACTTAATCAGATATCAAACAGCAAGCGGGCTGGATCTTCCAGCGCTTCCTTCATCGCCACCAGGCCCAGCACGGCTTCACGGCCGTCGATGATGCGGTGGTCGTAGGACATGGCAAAGTAGTTCATGGGGCGCACCACCACCTGGCCGTTTTCCACCATGGCGCGGTCCTTGGTGGCGTGTACGCCCAGAATGGCCGACTGGGGCGGGTTGATGATGGGGGTGGACATCATGGAGCCGAAGGTGCCTCCGTTGGAGATGGAGAAGGTGCCGCCGGTCATGTCTTCAATGCCCAGCTTGCCATCCTTGGCCTTCTGGCCGAATTCGGCGATCTTCTTCTCAATGTCGGCAAAACTCATCTGGTCGGCGTTGCGCAGAATGGGCACCACCAGGCCGCGCGGTGAACCGACGGCGATACCGATGTCGAAGTAGCCGTGGTAGACGATGTCGGTTCCGTCCACGGACGCATTCAAGACCGGGAACTTCTTCAAGGCATGCACGGCCGCCTTGACGAAGAAGCTCATGAAGCCGAGCTTCACGCCGTGTTCCTTCTCGAAACGCTCCTGCATGCGCTTGCGCATGTCCATGACCGGGGCCATGTTGATCTCGTTGAACGTGGTCAGGATGGCGTTAGTGCTTTGCGACTGCAACAGGCGCTCGGCCACGCGGGCGCGCAGGCGGCTCATGGGCACGCGCTCTTCCGGGCGGTCACCCAGGTGCAGTGCGGTCGGCACCACAACCTGTGGCAATACCTTGGTTGGAGCCCCCGTGGGTATTGAAACTGTCGCTACGGATTTTGTAGCAGCGCCAGAGGCGACGGCACCCAGCACATCACCCTTGGTGACGCGGCCGTCCTTGCCGGTACCGGCCACGGCATTGACCGACAGGTTGTTGTCCGCCAACAGCTTGGCGGCAGCGGGCATGGCTACACCCGCCTTGGAGGTGCCAGCAGGTGCAGCAGCTGCCGCCGGTGTAGCTGCCACGACAGCGGCAGCCGGTGCGGCGGCGGGTGCAGCAGCGCCGGCGGTGGCAGCGGTATCAATGCGGGCGATCAGCTGCTCGGCGGCGACGGTCGCTCCATCGGCGGCCACAATTTCCACCAGCACGCCGGCGCTGGGCGCTGGCACTTCCAGCACCACCTTGTCGGTTTCCACGTCAATCAGGATCTCGTCCACCAGGACCAGATCACCGACCTTTTTCTTCCACTGCAGCAGGGTGGCTTCGGCCACGGACTCAGAGAGCTGAGGTACTTTTACTTCTACGATTGCCATTTTGTTCTTTCCGAATTGTGTGTATGGAGGGGCTTGTGGCTTACTTGCTCAGGACAAAGCCCTTGAGCTTGCCGAACGCGCCTTCAACCAATGATTTCTGCTGCTCCAGGTGCAGGTGCGAGTAGCCCACTGCAGGAGACGCCGACGCGGCGCGGCCAGAGTAGCCCAGGCGCTGTCCGTCCACCATGTTTTCGTGGATGTAGTGCTGCACAAAGAACCAGGCACCCTGGTTTTGTGGCTCGTCCTGGCACCACACGATGTCGGTGGCATTGGGGTACTTCTTCATTTCCGCAGCAAAAGCCTTGTGCGGAAACGGGTACAACTGCTCGACCCGCAGAATGGCGACGTCGTCGTGGCCCTTCTCTTCGCGGTGCTTGACCAGGTCGTAGTAGACCTTGCCGGAGCACACCACCACGCGCTTGACCTTATCGGCCTTGAGCGCCTTGCTTTCGCCAATGACGGTCTGGAAGCCACCCTTGGTGAATTCGGTCAGGGGCGAGGTTGCGTCCTTATTGCGCAACAACGACTTGGGCGTGAAGATGATCAGCGGCTTGCGCAGGTTGCGAACCATCTGGCGGCGCAGCACGTGGAAGATCTGGCTGGCAGTGGTGGGCTGCACGATCTGCATATTCGCGTCGGCCGCCAACTGCATGAAGCGCTCCAGCCGCGCCGAGCTGTGCTCGGGCCCCTGGCCTTCATATCCGTGCGGCAACATCAGCGTGATGCCATTGACACGGCCCCACTTCACTTCGCCGGAGGCGATGAACTGGTCGATCACCACCTGGGCGCCGTTGGCGAAATCGCCAAACTGGGCTTCCCAGATCACCAGAGTGTTGGGGTCGTTCGATGCGTAGCCGTACTCATAGGCCAGAACGGCCTCTTCGGACAGGATGGAATCGATGACGACAAACGGTGCCTGGTTGTCTGCCACGTTCGACAACGGCACATAGATGCCGGCGTCCCACTTCTCGCGGGCCTGGTCATGGATGACGGCATGGCGGTGGGTAAACGTGCCGCGGCCGCTGTCCTCACCGCTTAGCCGCACCGGGTAGCCGCTGGCCACCAGCGACGCAAAAGCCATGGATTCGCCCATGCCCCAGTCCACATTCACCTCGCCACGGCCCATGGCCGCGCGGTCGTCGTAAACCTTCTTCACCAGGGAGTGCGGCGTGATGGTGGACGGCAGTGTCGTCAGTTTTTCCACCAGGCGCTTCCACTCGGTCAGCGGAATCGCGGTGTCGCCAGCGTCGGTCCATTTCTTGCCCAGGAAGGGCGACCAGTCCACGGCGTACTTGCTCTTGAAGTTGGTGATGACCGGATCCACGGTGTGAATGCCGGCGTCCATGGCGGCGCGGTAGGCCTTGGCCATGTCTTCGCCCAGCGTCTCGCCCAGTCCTTGGGCGGCCAGCTTGTCGGCGTACAGCTTGCGGGTACCGGGGTGGGCCGCGATTTTCTTGTACATCAGCGGCTGCGTCAGCATCGGCGTGTCTTGTTCGTTGTGGCCCAGCTTGCGGAAGCAGGTGATGTCCACCACCACGTCCTGGCGGAACTCCAGGCGGAATTCAAGCGCCAGCTGCGTGGCGAGCACCACGGCTTCGGGGTCGTCACCGTTGACGTGCAGCACCGGGGACTCGACCATCTTCACGATGTCGGTACAGAAAGCGCTCGAGCGCATGTCGCGCGGATCAGACGTGGTGAAACCGATCTGGTTGTTGATGATGATGTGCACCGTGCCACCCGTGGCATAGCCGCGGGTTTGTGCCAGGCACAGGGTTTCCTGGTTCACGCCCTGGCCACCAAAGGCCGCATCACCGTGCACCAGCACCGGCAGCACCTGGTTGCCCAGGGTGTCGCCACGGCGGTCCATGCGGGCGCGCACCGAGCCCTCCACCACCGGGTTCACGATTTCCAGGTGCGAGGGGTTGAACGCCAGTGACAGGTGAACCGGGCCGCCGGGGGTGGCCACGTCGCTTGAGAAGCCCTGGTGGTATTTCACGTCACCGGCTGGCAGGTCTTCGGGCGCGGTGTGGTCAAACTCGGCGAACAGGTCGCCAGGCATCTTGCCCAGCGTATTGACCAGCACGTTCAGGCGGCCGCGGTGGGCCATGCCGATCACGATTTCCTGCACGCCCTTGGCACCGGCTTGCTGGATCAGTTCGTCCATGGCGGCAATAAAGCTCTCGCCACCTTCGAGTGAGAAACGCTTTTGCCCCACGTATTTGGTGTGCAGGAAGCGCTCCAGGCCCTCGGCTGCTGTCAGGCGGTCCAAAATGTGTTTCTTCTTGTCCGCAGAGAAATGCGGCTTGCTGCGAATGCTCTCGAGCTTTTGCTGCCACCAGCGCTTCTGGTTCTGGTCCGTTGTGTACATGAACTCGGCGCCCAGGGTGCCACAGTAGGTCTCACGCAGGGCATTCATCAGGTCGCGCAGACTCATGGTTTCGCGGCCGAAGAAGGTGTTGCTGGTGTTGAAAACCGTTTCCTGGTCCGCATCGCTGAAACCGTAGAACGACAGTTCCAGCTCAGGGATGTCGTCGCGCGCGAGGCGCTTGAGCGGGTCCAGATCGGCCCAGCGGGCACCGACATTGCGGTAGGCGGCAATCAGCTGCTGCACGGCGGTGCGTTTGCGCCCCATCTCCGAGTCCGCGCCGGTCGCCATCACTACACGGGTACCGCCCTGCTTGGCGCGCTCGGCAAAGGCGTTGATCACGGGCATGTGCGGCACGTCGCGAGCATCGCTGCCATCACCGGCGGGCACATTCTGCAGCGCGTCGAAATACTCGCGCCACGTGTCGGTCACGCTTGTGGGATTGGCTAGATAGTTTTCGTACATCTCTTCGACGTATGGCGCATTGCCACCGAAAAGGTACGTATTGCTGGCGTAGGCCTGATAGACCGACGCGGGGCTCGTCTTCTGCGACGTAGTTTCACTCATATTCCGCTGACCTCCGTTTCCCTTAGGGAAACATTAGCTGGTTAAAGCTGTTTGTGATTAACCTTCCGCGGCACGGCTGAACCGTTTGGCGGATGCGACTGTGGCGTGGGAAGGGCCTAGTAACAGGGGCTGATTGTGCCACCAAATTGACATCAAGCAAATCCAGCGGGGTACCGCAGGACAATCCGGAGTCTCACCCAGACCCCTTACAGCGGGCTTGCGCTTGGGATATAACCCACCCTACCGGCCCATAGCGCGGCCGACCCGCCAGGAGTCCCCATGCAAATCGACAGTTTTCTCATGCTCAGCCTCTGCCTGTGCGCCTGCGGCTGCACGACTCCCCTGTTGCCAAGCACGCCAGACGACGCAAAAGCACAGGTGACGGCCACCGAGCGCGCATTCGCCAAGACCATGGCTGATCGGGACCACCGGGCTTTTGCGGACTTCATCGCGGCGGATGCCGTCTTCTTTTCGGGGCCCAAGCCCCTGCACGGGAAACAGCAGGTGGTGGACTACTGGTCACGGTTCTACGCCGCGCCCGCTGCGCCCTTCTCCTGGGAGCCACGCGAGGTGGAAGTGCTGGCGTCCGGCGACCTGGCGCTGAGCTCTGGCCCCGTGCGCGATGCCAACGGAAAAGACATCGCCACCTTCACCTCCGTTTGGCGCAAAGAGGCGCCCAACACCTGGAGAATTGTGTTCGACAAAGGCAACGATGTGTGCCGTTGCGCGACAACACCGCCGTAGGTCGCGCTCCATTTATTCCACGACCTACCGATATAGATACCAACCCGTCACGGTATCTGGAGGTTTTCATGGATTCACACATGCAATTGCTGCTGTCCCAACAGGACCTTGCCAAACGCTGGGGCCGCTCCGAGGCCGCCATTGGCTTGGCCAGCGCTGTTGGCGCAGGCCCCCGCTACGTCAAGATCGACGGCGCGATCAAGTACCCGGTGGAAGACATACAGCGCTACGAGCGCGCCTGCCTGTTCTTTGATCCCGCCGAGGTTGCGTTTCAGTCAGCGGCTTAGTGGCAACTGCATTGCTACGTTATTAGTAGCAATATAACCATATTTCACGAGGGCTGTAGCCCAATTTCGTTAGTGGACAGCCCGCACGGTAGGCCACGTCAAAGTCTTGCCCTGTCCGTGTGCATCGGGCATGAGCTGGTGGACCTCGCGACCGGCAAACACGGTTTCTCGCAGTTCTTTCATCACCTCGGCTGCACCGCCAAACGGGGTGACCAAATCGATGATCCAGACTTGGTCGCCCGACCGCCAGTCGGCGGCCATCAGGTGGTGGGGGCCGTCCACATACGCGTTCCAGAAGCCAGTGTTGCCGCGAAAGTCAGGCAGACCAGAATCCACCCCCATGCCGGCACCGGCGGCGATAATGATCGCGTCGGCTTGGGCTATCAAGTATGCTGCTCAATAAAAAAAGCCATTCGTTTCTGTGCTGTTGGAGGACGAACATTGAGACTTGGCACGAAGTCTATGCCAACGGAGACTCCATACACATCGGTCCCGGCGGTAAACTGGCTTTGAGACAACTTCCAGGGAGGTGAGTTTGGATGTCGAATTGCTTCTAGCCAGGGAATGGCAAACACTTCAGAACTGCCATGAGGACTATGAACGAAGTGCATTGCTGATCAAGCTCGTCAGCCTTGCCCTGTGGTTGGGCGGATTAACCTTTGGTGTTGCAGAGGTCTGGATAGCGCTACTGGTGGCATTGTGCTGGCTGCAGGAGGGTATCTATAAGACCTTCCAGGCACGGATCGGGGTCAGGCTGCTGCGTATCGAGCGCCTCATCAAGGACGATCCCCGTCAGGCACACGCAATGCAACTGCACTCTGAGTGGTTAAGTACACGCAAGACTGGATCGGCGCTGATCGTGGAGTATGTGGCCAGCGCATTCAAGCCAACGGTGATGTTCCCGTACGTGGTGATTCTTGGGGTATGGGGTCTATCGACACTTCTTGCCTAGATTCACAGAATCTGCGGCAGCTGATATTGCCTGTTCACCCAAATCCAATGCCTTGCCCCAGTGCAAAGACGGTCCCCATCGGTCAGTTTGCTCAGCCGCCTATTTCCGGAAATCTGCGTTTGACCTCGGGAAATAGGTCGTTCCACCGGCAACGATCAACTGATCAAGGACCTGCCGCAGGTTCCAAGTTGGATGTTTGGCGCGAAGCAGTTTGATCACATCTTGCGCATCGCTGCCTATCCCACTGAAAGGGGCCACCAATTCCAATCCAAACCATTGAGTAAGTTTTTGATTTACCAATGAAAAAGGCCTCTGAGTATCGCTACTTAGAGGCCTTTGTCATTTGTTATGGTCGGTGTGAAAGGATTCGAACCTTCGACCCCTTGCACCCCATGCAAGTGCGCTACCAGGCTGCGCCACACACCGATCTAGCCTTAAATTATAACCCGGCCCGGGCCCACTCTTTCATCCTGCAGCCAGCAACTCACGAATTTCAAACAATTCCCGTCGCACGTGCAACAGGTGGAGCGAGCTGTCTTCGGATGACTCCAGCGTTTGGCTGTCTTCGAAGTCGTCCATATCCGCATCGTCCACTTCCAGAACTTCGACGCCTTCGAGCATGACCTCGCCATTGCGCTTCTTGTCGCGTTCGTTTTGCAGGAGTTCCTGCATCTTGTTGCGCGCGCCGCTGATCGTAAAACCCTGGTCGTACAGCAAATCCCGTATCCGACGAATCATCAGTACCTCATGGTGCTGGTAGTAGCGCCGATTGCCACGGCGCTTCATGGGCCGCAGCTGCGTGAACTCTTGCTCCCAATACCGTAGCACGTGGGGTTTCACGCCGCACAAATCCCCTACCTCACCGATGGTGAAATAGCGCTTGGCCGGTATGGGGGGGAGAGTTTTCTCCATTGAAATCAATGCTGTACGTGGGAAATCGTAGAGGTTACTCTAACTTTTCCCTGAGCGCAAAGACTGATTGCGGCCCCGCGCCACAAACTCGGCGATTTGTTGCAAAAATACCGGGCAAGTTTCAGGATTCGTCCTGGATTTGCTCTTTCAGCTTGTGGCTGGCATGGAAAGTGACAACCCTGCGCGCCTGAATGGGGATGGCTTCCCCGGTGCGCGGGTTGCGGCCCGGTCGGGGCGCTTTGGTACGAATCTGGAAATTGCCAAAACCCGATATCTTGACGTCGTTTCCATCCACCAGGCTCGCGGCGATGAGATCGAAGAACGCGTCGATCATGTCCTTGGACTCGCGCTTGTTCAGGCCAATCTGTTCAAACAACAGATCCGCCAGTTGCGCCTTGGTCAATGCCGGGGTTTCCAGGCTTTCAACAGAAAAGTCCATGGCGCTCCTCAATTCTTTTTGTTGCGGAATCATTCCGTCAGACGCGCTGACGCGCACCCACGGTCGATGTTAGCTGGTCTACCACGGCTTTGACAGACGATTCAATCTGCTCTTCCGACAGTGTGGCTTCGTCGCTATTGAGCGTGAGTCGAACCGCCAGACTGCGGTCATTGCTGCTGCCTTCGGAAGCCACATCTTTGCCCGATTTGGGGCGGTAGACGTCAAACAACTGCGCATCGCGCAGCAGGCCCTGCGTCGGAGCAGCCCAGATAGCGGACATCAAGGCTGCGTGCGTGACATCGTCCGCCACCACGACGGCAATATCCCGCTGCACCGGCTGCAGCTTCGATACCGCCTTGAATTCGGCAACCCGGCGTTGCAATACGGCGTCCAGATTCAGTTCGAAAAGGATGGGCGCCTGCGTCAAGTCGAACAGCTGGCGCCACTGGGGATGGAGTTCGCCGACAAAACCAATGGCCTGGCCATGCAGGATGACCTGGGCACAACGGCCGGGGTGCATTGCCGGGTGGTTGCCGGGCGCAAACTCGGCTTGCAGAGGCGCCAGCAGCGCCTGCACATCGCCTTTGACATCAAAGAAGTCCACACCCTTTTCTTTGCATCCCCACTGCAGCGCTTGCGCACTACCACTGGCCAGACCGGCCACCCGCATGGGCTGGTGGAAGCCTTCGACCGTGGTGTCCGTGCTCTTCACGGTAGCATCCCGAAGGAACACGCGACCCAGCTCAAAGACGCGCACACGCGCCTGTTTGCGCGCCTGGTTGAACTTCAACACCTGCAGCAACGATCCCAGCAACGACGAGCGCATCACGCTCATCTGGCTGGCAATTGGATTCAACAACTTGATCGGATGGGCGTTACCCGCCAGCCCATGCTCCCAACTCTCTTCCACGAAACTGAAATTGATGGTTTCCTGGTAACCCAGTGCCGCCAGTGACCGGCGTACCGCGAAGGGACTGCGCTGGGCTTCAGGGCGAATCTTTGCGGTAATGGGGGCCAACGGCGGTGTATGCGGAAGGTGGTCGTAGCCCACCATGCGGGCCACTTCTTCGATCAGGTCTTCTTCGATTTGAAGGTCAAACCGGTAGGACGGTGGAACCAGTGTCAGCACGCCGTCGGACTGCGTCACATCGAGTCCCAGGCGCTGCAGCGCGTCGAGGCATTGGGCCTGGGTCAACGGCATGCCGATGACCTTGCTGGCACGCGCCACTCGCAAACTCACCGGCGCGGGCACCGGCATATTGGGCTGCTGGTCATCGACCGCGCCGCAACTGGTGGTGTCGGTGCCGCAGATGTCCACAATCAGCTGCGTCAGGCGCTCGATGTGTTCAACCGTCAGTTGGGGATCCACACCGCGCTCAAACCGGTGCCCGGCATCGGTCGAGAAGTTGAACCGGCGGGACCGCCCGGCAATGGACTTGGGCCACCAGAAGGCGGCTTCCACGTACACGTGCCGCGTGTCATCGGTCACCGAGGTAGCGTCGCCGCCCATAATGCCGGCCAGCGATTCCACCTGCACATCATCGGCAATCACGCCCACTTTTTCATCAACCGTGACGGTATTGCCGTTTAGCAACTTGAGCTGTTCGCCGGGCTTGCCCCAGCGCACATCCAGGCCACCGTGAATTTTGTCCAGGTCAAAAATGTGGGACGGGCGACCCAACTCAAACATGACATAGTTGGAGATGTCGACCAGCGCCGTGACACTTCGTTGGCCGCAACGTGCCAAGCGGTCCACCATCCACTGTGGCGTTGCCGCCTTGGTGTTGACGTTGCGAATCACTCGACCGGAAAAACGACCGCATAGGTCAGGTGCGCTGACCTTGACCGCAAGCTTGTCGCTGTTGGTCACAGGCATGGACGCAAAGCCAGAGGACACCAGCGGTGCCCCGGTCAATGCGGAGACTTCGCGCGCAACACCATAGACACTCAGGCAATGCGCCAGGTTCGGTGTGAGCTTGAGGGTAAACAGCGTGTCATCCAGGTTCAGGTGTTCGCGGATGTTCTGGCCCAAAGGCGCGTCCGCTGCCAATTCCAGCAGGCCGCCATGATCGTCGGCGATCTGCAACTCCTTGGCAGAACACAACATGCCCTGGCTCTCGACGCCGCGCAATTTGCCCACCTTGATGACAAAGGGCTTGCCATCTTCGCCCGGTGGCAGTTCCGCGCCCACCAGCGCACAGGGAACGCGAATGCCTACGCGGGCATTGGGTGCACCACATACGATGTCCAGCAGTTCAGCCTGACCAACGTCGACTTTGCAGACGCGCAGGCGATCCGCGTTGGGATGCTGCATGGCTTCCTTGATCTCGCCCACCACAATTTTTGTGAATGGCGGGGCCACGGGCTTGAGGTCTTCCACCTCCAGGCCAGCCATGGTCAAGGTGTCAGCCAATTGCTGCGTCGAGAGTGATGGGTTGCAAAACGAACGCAACCAGGATTCAGGAAATTGCATGGTACTTAATCGGTTCAGGACAGGGCGTGCTTATTGAAATTGCGACAGGAAACGGATGTCGCCATCAAAGAAGAGACGCAAATCGTTGACACCGTAGCGCAACATGGTCAACCGGTCAGGCCCCATGCCAAAGGCAAAGCCGATGAACTTTTCGGGGTCCAGGCCCATGTTGCGAATCACATTCGGATGCACCTGGCCGGAGCCAGCCACTTCCAGCCAACGCCCGGACAGGGGGCCGCTCTGGAACTGGATGTCGATCTCGGCGCTGGGCTCGGTGAACGGGAAGAAGCTGGGGCGAAAACGCAGCACCAGATCGTCGCTCTCGAAGAAAGTGCGGCAGAAGTCGGTAAAAACAAACTTCAAGTCCTTGAAGCTGACGTTCTCACCCACCCACAGGCCTTCGCACTGGTGGAACATGGGTGAGTGGGTGGCGTCGCTGTCGACCCGGTAGGTGCGACCTGGCGCGATGACGCGGATCTCGGGCATGTCACCAGAAAACAGGCCGTGGCCCTCGCCGTTATTGGCTTTGCTGCTATATTTTTTGACATGCTGCACCGCATAGCGGATCTGCATGGGGCTGGTGTGGGTGCGTAGCAGGTTGGGGGCGGTCTCCGAGCCACCTTCCACATAAAAGGTGTCGTGCATGGACCGCGCGGGGTGATCCTCGGGCGTGTTCAATGCAGTGAAGTTGAACCAGTCGGATTCGATCTCGGGGCCTTGGGCCACGTCAAAACCCATGGAGCCAAAGATGGCCTCGATACGCTCCATCGTCAAGGAGACCGGATGCAAACCACCCTGCCCGCTCTGGCGGCCTGGCAAGGTTACGTCCAACGCTTCTGCACGCAACTGCGCCTGCATTTCCGCGTCCGCCAGCGCCTGACGGCGGTCCGTCAATGCAGCTTCAATGGCCTGCTTGGCGAGGTTGATGGCAGCTCCGCGCGACTTTTTTTCATCCACGGTCAAGGCAGCCATGCCTTTCATCAATTCGGTGATGCGCCCGGACTTGCCCAGGAACACCGCCTTGGCATTCTCCAGATCAGCGGGCGTGATGGCCTGGGCAAAAGCCGCTTGGGCAGACTCGACGATGGCGTTCAGATCGTTCATATATTTTGGGGTCAATGAAAAAGGGCTAGCGCTCTTTCAAGCTCTAGCCCTTGTTCTATTTGCACTGATAGCTACCAAAACGATAGCATCACAGGGCGAAAATCAAGCAGCCAGCTTGGCCTTGACTTGCTCCACGATACCGGCAAAAGCCGCCATGTCGTGAATGGCGATATCGGACAAAACCTTACGGTCGATCTCGATATTGGCTTTCTTCAGACCGTTGGCGAATTGGCTGTATGTCATGCCGCACTGACGTGCAGCAGCATTGATACGGGCAATCCACAACTGACGGAAGACACGCTTCTTGGTACGACGGTCACGGTAGGCATATTGCCCAGCCTTCATTACCGCTTCTTTGGCGATCCGGAAGACATTACCGCGGCGACCGCGAAAACCTTTTGCAAGGGCCAGAACTTTTTTGTGGCGGGCGCGAGCCGTTACACCACGTTTGACGCGAGGCATGTGATTACTCCTTGTTCGTCGTTAATTAAATACCACGGCCTGGCAGCATCTGTGCCATGTGACCCATATTGGTCTCATGAACACCGGTGGTACCGCGCAAATGGCGTTTATTTTTGGTGGTCTTCTTGGTCAAGATGTGACGTTTGAAGGCTTGACCGCGTTTGACGGTTCCACCTGGACGGACGCGGAAGCGTTTCTTCGCCGCGCTCTTGGTCTTCATTTTGGGCATATTAATGCTCCTTCTTACTTGTGCTCGTGAGGCGTCTGGAAACTGCTTCCAGCCTTGTTGGCCCCGAGCCACTTGTGTGGCGCCTTTCGGCACTCCACTTGTGTGCGGGTCTCTCAACCCACCCACTCAGAGGGCTATCGCCCTCCAATTCCTTTACGAAGCAGCAGGTGCTGCGGCTTCGGCTGCCGGCTTGGCAGAGCCCGGCTTTTTCTTGCCCGGCGCGATCATCATGATCATCTGGCGCCCTTCGAGCTTGGGAAATTGTTCCACCACAATCAGATCGGCCAAATCGGCACGAATGCGATTGAGCAACGCCATTCCGATTTCCTGGTGGGTGATTTCACGCCCCCGAAAACGCAAAGTGATCTTGCACTTGTCGCCTTCGGCCAGGAAACGCTTGATATTGCGCACCTTGATGTTGTAGTCGCCGTCATCCGTACCGGGTCGGAATTTGATTTCCTTGATTTCGATAACCGTCTGTTTGGCCTTGGCTTCTGCCGCCTTCTTCTGTTCCTGGTACTTGAACTTGCCATAGTCCATCAACCGGCAAACCGGGGGGACTGCCGTTGCGGCAATTTCTACCAGATCAACATCCAACTCACCCGCCATGCGGAGGGCTTCCGATATGCTGACAACGCCCAAGGGCTCGTTTTCCTGACCCGAGAGGCGGACTTCTGGCGCCATGATTTCCCGGTTGAGGCGGTGTTTGCGTTCTTCGCGGTGACGACGGTCACGAAATTCAGTAGCGATGGCTCAATCCTTCACAATATCTGCTACAAAACAGTAGCTACAACGCCACGCGGCGCGCTTAACAAACCAACATCTTTGGACAAAACCCTAGACAACGGACTTGTTGGCAATATCCGCTGTAATTTTTTGCACGAATGCATCCAGGGACATTACTCCGAGGTCTTGACCACCCCGGGCGCGCACTGCGACGGTTCCTGCTGCCATCTCCTTGTCACCCACGACAACCAGATACGGCAGCTTTTGCATCGAATGCTCCCGTATTTTATACGTAATTTTCTCGTTGCGCAGGTCTAAATTGACCCTAAGCCCTTGATTTTGCAGCGTTTTGGCCACGGAACGCACGTAATCCGCTTGCGCATCGGTGATGTTCAGGACTGCAACCTGGACCGGCGCAAGCCATGCCGGCAAGGCGCCAGCACTCTCTTCGATCAAAATTCCAATGAAACGCTCCAGGCTGCCGACGATGGCGCGGTGCAGCATGACCGGGCGGTGGCGCGCACCGTCCTCGCCCACATATTCCGCGTCCAGGCGCTCGGGCATGGAGAAATCCACCTGGATGGTGCCGCACTGCCACTGGCGACCAATCGCGTCCTTCAGCGTGTATTCGATCTTGGGGCCATAGAAAGCGCCCTCACCCGGAGAAATTTCATATTCACAGCCGGAGGCCTTCAGGCTTTCAATCAAGGCCGCCTCGGCTTTGTCCCAGATTTCGTCCGAGCCAATGCGTTGTGCGGGGCGCGTTGCCACTTTGTAAATAATGTTCTTGAAGCCAAAGTCGGTGTACACCTTCTGCAGCAGCGCCGTGTAGTCCACGCACTCCTTCAATATCTGGTCTTCGGTACAGAAGATATGACCGTCGTCCTGCGTGAAGCCGCGCACGCGCATGATGCCGTGCAGGCCGCCGGAGGGCTCGTTGCGGTGGCAGTTGCCGAACTCGCCGTAGCGCAGTGGCAGGTCGCGGTAGCTCTTGATGCCCTGCTTGAAAATCAGGATGTGACCCGGGCAGTTCATCGGCTTCAGAGCGTATTCGCGCTTCTCGGACTCCGTGATGAACATGTTCTCGCGGTATTTGTCCCAGTGGCCGGTCTTCTCCCACAACCCCTTGTCAATGATCTGCGGGCCTTTGACCTCCAGATAGCCATTGTCCTGGTAGACCTTGCGCATGTACTGCTCCACGCCCTGCCACAACGTCCAACCCTTGGGGTGCCAGAACACCAGACCCGGTGCGTGTTCATCGATATGGAACAGATCCAGTTCGCGGCCCAGCTTGCGGTGGTCGCGCTTTTCAGCCTCTTCCAGCATCGTCAAGTGCTGCTGCAGTTCGTCCTTGGTGGCCCAGGCTGTGCCGTAGATACGCTGAAGCATTTCGTTCTTGTGGTCGCCGCGCCAATAGGCACCAGCCAGCTTCATCAGCTTGAAGTGCTTCAGCTTGCCAGTGCTGGGAACATGGGGGCCTCGGCACAGATCCTCGAACTTGCCTTCACGGTACAGCGAGACATCCTGATCCGCTGGGATGCTTTCAATAATTTCGGCCTTGTAATGTTCGCCCAGGCTCTTGAAATAGGCCACGGCTTCATCGCGCGGCAATACGCGCCGAGTGACCGGCTCATCCAAGGCTGCCAGCGCCGACATCTTCTTCTCGATGGCAGTCAGGTCTTCTGGCGTGAAGGGCCGTTTGTAGGAGAAATCGTAGAAAAAGCCGTGCTCAATGACGGGCCCGATCGTGACCTGCGCATCGGGAAACAACTCCTTGACCGCATAGGCCAGCAAGTGGGCTGTCGAATGGCGAATGACTTCCAGGCCATCGGCGTCTTTGGCCGTGATGATGGACAGCGCACTGTCGGCCGTCATCTGGAAGCTGGTGTCCACAACCTTGCCGTCCACTTTGCCGGCCAGCGCGGCTTTGGCCAGGCCGGCGCCAATGGAAGCGGCGACTTCGGCCACGGTGACCGGGCCGGGGAATTCGCGTTTGGAGCCATCGGGAAGCGTAATGTGAATCATGGTGTGTGCCGAAAAAGAGGTGTTGAGAAAAGCAAAAAGCGCGGAACGGTCCGCGCTTTACTATGAATTTGGTAGCTAACTGCGCACAAGGCGCGCGGACTACGGCCTTATTCGCTGAAACAAGTCGCCGGTGTAGTTCGCGGTGTCATAACCAGAATGCCTTTCTCGCTCTTATACAAAAATTGATGCCGCGATTTTAACCGCAGTCTGCGACCTATCATCACACCATGTGTTACTCCGCACAAATCTGGCAGGAATACCAAAAGTACAGTCGTGCATATGGCGCCACACTGGACATTGGCGCCTTTGTGGATTTGTTTTGGAATCGCTTGAAGGATGACAGGATCAAGATCCCCAAGGCACTCGAAGCGGCGTTTGCTGACCGCGACGAGGCACCGGACGCCAGGATTCCAGAGTTCATTGCTGACTACCGAACCCAGCACACATTGAAGCTGGAACAAGAGTTGTTCGCCCAGCTAACACGACTGACCGAAGCAGAACGTGCCCTCCGGCAAAAGATCACGAAGACTGCCAGCGACAGTGCACGCATCGCCGCGGCCAAAGTTGAGCGCTTGAAACAACGCATCGCAGATCTCCATCGCACCACGAAAACCGACATGGATTCGCGCATTTTTCCGGGTTACTTCACGCTGGTGATGGTAATGGTGGACGGCCAGCGGGTGCTTCGACCGATGCGTTACCAGTGCCGCCCGTCCGGCATGCCTATCGACAGCGACAAGAAATTTCCTGGCACATACAGCGCCCGTCGAGACAGTCTGGAGGGATTCTGGCGGGGACAGTTTGGTCATACCCACGGTCTTGTTGTGATGAACGCGTTTTATGAACATGTCACTCGCCCAGGCACTGACGGCACAGAAAAGGTGATCCTGGAATTTCGTCCGCAACCCCAGCAGGATTTGCTGGTAGCCTGCCTATGGTCGCATTGGACCGGCCACGGTGCACCCGACCTGGATTCGTTCGCCGTCATTACCGATGACCCGCCAGCGGAAGTGGCCGCAGCGGGGCACGACCGTTGCCTGATTCCGATCAAGCCCGAGCATATCGACGCCTGGCTTATTCCAGACCCCCGCAACCTCGCAAAATTCCATGCGATTCTGGATGACAGAGACAGGCCCTACTACGAACACCAGTTGGCGGCCTGAGAGGGCACAAAAAAAGCCGGGGCCCCAAAAGGAGCCCCGGCTCTCAGACGATTAACAGTGCTTAGTGGAACTGCTCTTCTTCGGTAGAGCCAGTCAAAGCGGTGACGCTGGACTTTCCACCCTGGATCACCGTGGTGATCTCATCGAAGTAACCGGTGCCCACTTCCTGCTGGTGCGACACGAAGCTGTAGCCGCGCTCGCGGGCTGCGAATTCGGGCTCTTGCACCTTCTCGACGTAGGCAGTCATGCCGCGCGCAACGTAGTCTTGTGCCAAGTCGAACATGTGGTACCACATGTTGTGGATACCAGCCAGCGTAATGAACTGGTACTTGTAACCCATGGCGCCCAGTTCCTTCTGGAACTTGGCAATGGTGGCGTCGTCCAGGTTCTTCTTCCAGTTGAAGGACGGCGAGCAGTTGTAGGCCAGCATCTTGCCGGGGTGCTTGGCGTGCACGGCATCGGCAAACTTCTTGGCAAACTCCAGATCAGGCGTACCGGTTTCGCACCACACCAGATCAGCGTACTCAGCGTAAGCCACTGCACGGCTGATAGCCTGGTCCAGACCCTTCTTGGTCTTGTAGAAGCCTTCGGCGGTGCGCTCACCGGTCAGGAAGGGCTTGTCGTTGGCATCGTAGTCGCTGGTCAACAGGTCGGCGGCTTCGGCATCGGTACGGGCAATCACCAGTGTAGGCACGCCATACACGTCGGCAGCCATGCGGGCAGCGATCAGCTTCTGGCACGCTTCGGTCGTAGGAACCAGCACCTTGCCACCCATGTGGCCGCATTTCTTGACAGACGCCAATTGGTCTTCAAAGTGCACGCCACCGGCGCCGGCGCGGATCATGGCCTTCATCAATTCATAGGCATTCAACACGCCACCGAAACCGGCTTCGGCATCAGCCACGATGGGTGCGTGGTAGTCGATGTAACCTGCGTCGCCAGGGCCAACACCCTTGGACCACTGGATTTCGTCCGCGCGGGTGAAGGAGTTGTTGATGCGCTCGACAACCTTTGGCACCGAGTCCACGGGGTACAGGGACTGGTCGGGGTACATGGCTGAATATTCGTTGTTGTCAGCGGCGACTTGCCAGCCCGACAGGTAGATGGCCTTGACGCCAGCCTTGACCTGCTGCATGGCTTGACCACCGGTCAACGCGCCCAGGCAGTTGACGTACGGCTCGTTGTTCACCAGGTTCCACAGCTTTTCAGCACCGCGGCGGGCCAGCGTGTGCTCGACCTGGAAGGAGCCGCGCAAGCGCACGACGTCAGCGGCGGTGTATCCGCGCTTGATGCCTTTCCAGCGGGGGTTGGTCGCCCAGTCTTTTTCAAGGGCTGCGATTTGCTGTTCACGGGTCTGAGTAGTCATGGAATCACTCCGTCGTAGTTAAAGAAATTCGGTGCCTGAAGGGGTCGGTGCATTTCAAGCATGGTGTCTATTCTAGTCTTGTATAAGACCAAAACTCTATCTTATGTCTTATAGATGACTAAATATTTTTTCTATATAAATCAATAACTTAGGTATCGTGTTTCTCAATGTGAAACACGATAAATGCGATATGAAAAACTTCATGCTCTCTGGCCGCGGTTCAAAGCCACACCATGCAAGGAACGCCAGGTGCTCTGAAGTGATGCAGACTCCACACAACACAGACCAGACTCGGGAGTTTGGCGTGCCAGTGTGGAGATAATGCCAAGCTTTTAAGGAGTGCGCCGTGCTGCTGACCCTGGTCATCGTCTACCTGCTGATCACCATCGCCATTGGTCTTTACGCGGCCAAGCGCGTCAAGAACACGGCGGATTACGCGATCGCGGGACGTCACCTGCCGCTGGTCATGATCGTCACAACAACATTCGCCACCTGGTTTGGATCAGAAACGGTACTGGGCATTCCGGCCAAGTTTGTGAACAGCGGCTTGAACGGCGTGGTGGAGGACCCCTTCGGCGCAGGCACCTGCCTGATTCTGGTGGGCATGTTTTTCGCTGCCAAGCTGTACAAGATGAACCTGCTGACCATCAGCGACTACTACCGTGAACGCTTTGGCCGCTCGGTGGAAATCATTTGCTCCCTGATCATCATGCTGAGCTACCTCGGCTGGGTATCGGCGCAGGTCACGGCTCTGGGGCTGGTGTTCAATTTGTTGTCAGCCGAGGCTATCAGCATTCCCATGGGTATGACCATCGGGGTAGTCTCCATCCTGGCCTACACCCTGTTTGGTGGCATGTGGTCGGTGGCGGTGACCGACTTCATCCAGATGATCATTCTGGTGGGCGGACTGGCAATCCTGGCGGTGTTCGCCGGCGACATGGCAGGAGGCGCCGACAAGGTCGTTGCCTTGGCCGTCAGTCAGGACATGTTCAAATTTCTGCCAGAGCCGTCGTTCAAGGACATCGTCTTCTTCTTTGCAGCAGCCATCACCATGATGCTGGGCTCCATCCCCCAGCAGGACGTGTTCCAGCGCGTGATGTCGGCCAACAACGTCAATGCAGCCACCAAGGGTCCGATCATTGGCGGCGTCTGCTACATCCTGTTTGCCTTTGTGCCCATGTTCCTGGTGACCAGCGCTCTCATCATCATGCCGGACCAGACTGCAGCACTGCTAAAGGACGATCCGCAGAAGGTACTACCCACCCTGGTGCTGGAAAAGATGCCGTTCGTGATGCAGGTGCTGTTCTTCGGCGCGCTACTGTCGGCCATCAAATCCACCGCCTCGGCTACCCTGCTGGCTCCCAGCGTCACTTTCGTAGAAAACATCTGGCGCCAGTTCAAACCCCGCATGGGTGACAAAGAGGAACTCCGCACCATGCGGATCACGGTGCTGGTCTTCAGCATGTCGGTGCTTGCCTATGCCATCAAGATGCAGGGCACACCCATTTACGAAATGGTGTCGGGCGCCTACCAGGTGACGCTGGTCGGCGCGTTCATCCCGCTGGTGTTCGGCCTGTACTGGAAACGTGCCACCACGCAGGGTGCCCTGTTCTCCATCGTGCTGGGGCTGCTGACGTGGTTGCTGTTCCTTGTCACCCCCGCCGGCACCGAGTTCCCGGCCCAGCTGGCCGGCATCCTGGCCGCCCTGGTCGGCATGCTGGTGGGTTCGCTGGGGCCACAGGCCATCAAGAACGCACACGCCGGTCACCACAAACTGCCGGGCATGCCCGGATGACGTCGCCCGTAGCGCACGACGCGTCCGCAAGCAACCATCCACCCCGCTGGCTGGCGTATGGCTGCCTGGCGCTGAGCATGTCCCTGGTCGGCAGCTATGTGGCGCTGTCCAAGCCCCTGGTCGCGGCCCTGGGCGTGTTCCTGCTGGCCTGGCTGCGCTTTGGCATCGGCGGTCTGGCGATTGCGCACTGGCTCAAGCGCCCGGCACACGAGCCAGCCATGAGCACTGCCACCAAGCGGTTGGTGTTCCTGGAATCCTTTCTGGGCAACTTCCTGTTTTCCATCACGATGCTGTTTGGTGTCAGCATGACCAGTGCCGTATCGGCCGGCGTCATCATGGCGTCCATCCCTGCCGTGGTGGCACTGATGAGCTGGATCTTTCTGAAAGAACGCATCGGTCTGCGTATCTGGGCTGCCGTGGTCTGCAGCGCGATCGGCATCGGCTTGATAGCGCTATCAAAAAGTGAGCTTCACACGCAGGTTCCACGAGGGCCAGAGGCCATTTTGGCTGAAGGGAATGCCCTGCTGGGCAATGTGCTGGTGTTTGTCGCTGTGTTGTGCGAGGCGGCCTACGCCGTCATTGGCAAGAAGCTGACCGGAGACCTGTCACCCAAGCGCATCACCGCGCTGATCAACCTTTGGGGCTTTCTGCTGATGACGCCAATGGGCCTGTATGCCGCCCTGCAGTTCGACTTTGGCTCAGTGACCCGCGGCTCGTGGATGCTGCTGGTGTTCTATGCGCTGGCCGCCAGCGTTTGGACCGTTTGGTTGTGGATGACGGGACTCAAGTCCATCCCGGCAGCCCGCGCCGGCGTCTTCACGGTGATGCTCCCCGTCTCGGCCGCCCTGGTGGGCGTGCTGGCGCTCGGCGAAACCTTGAGCGGCCAACAGCTGCTGGCCTTTGCCATCGCGCTGGTCGGCGTGCTGCTGGCCACCCTGCCCTCCGGCGACACGACACCACCCGCTCCGTAGGAGTCTGGGCGGCGGAGTGCTCTGCGCAGGTCAAGGGGGAGCCCGCGTAGCGGGCGGAGGACACGGAGCAGAGTGCTCCGCCGCCCAGGTTCCTAAGCTAAGGCTTTGGCGCTGACCACGATGCCGTCCTCGTCGGCATAGAGCCAGTCACCCGGGCGCACCCACACGCCTTGCACCTGCACCGCCACATCGGCCTGGCCCTGGTTGCGTTTCTCTGTGGGCAGCGGCATGGCGGCCAGAGCGCGTATGCCCACCGCCTGTGTCGCCAGCTCCGCCGTATCACGCACACAGCCATCAATCACCACACCCGCCCAGCCATTGCGGGCCGCAGCCGCACCCAGATTGCCGCCCAGAAGCGCCTTGCGCAGGGAACCGCCGCCATCCACGACCAGCACTTTGCCAACACGTCCCTGCGGCGTCTCAACGTAGCCGGGTGAATCGACAGCGGCCTTGACCAGCGTGTTGTCCTCAAAGCATTTGACCGTCGCCACCGGCCCCGAGAACTTTTTGACCTGACCAAAGTCCCGAAACACGGGGGGAAGCACCCGAAATTCCCCGCTGACATCACTCTTGTGGACGTCGCACAGATCGCACGTCGCAAACGCATTGGCCATACCGCATCACTCCTTTTT
>Ga0208398_100532_pt1 | contig 23564 bp, 19 predicted proteins | sample LakWasMe79_HOW10_2_FD_183905 | JGI IMG/M metagenome (GOLD analysis project Ga0208398, IMG submission 183905) | Freshwater sediment methanotrophic microbial communities from Lake Washington under simulated oxygen tension - Sediment Metagenome... | ecosystem: Environmental > Aquatic > Freshwater >...
CGCCACCGAACTTGCGCGACAGCACCGTCGCAATCGCCGCCGTCAGCGTCGTCTTGCCGTGGTCCACGTGACCGATCGTGCCCACGTTCACGTGCGGCTTGGTCCGTTCAAACTTGCCTTTTGCCATCTTGCGCTCCTGAGGCGAACCCGTTGAGACGAGTAGAAGAAAAAGAAAGGGTGGTGCCCATGACGCGGATCGAACGCGTGACCTCTCCCTTACCAAGGGAGTGCTCTACCACTGAGCCACATGGGCATCGGCACGGGTTTGACGCCAGAGATTGGCCGGCAAACCGGTGTCGACGCTTTGCCGACCAAACCGCTCGCTGATGGAGCGGGAAACGGGAATCGAACCCGTGTCATTAGCTTGGAAGGCTAAGGTTCTACCATTGAACTACTCCCGCCCTGGGAGCTCTTGACCCCGGCACGAATCCCATCAAGGACGCATGCTTTGGTGGAGGAGGCTGGATTCGAACCAGCGTACGCAATGCGGGCAGATTTACAGTCTGCTGCCTTTAACCACTCGGCCACCCCTCCTGAGGCAAGCCCGCAACTATAGCACAGGGCAGGCGAGGCGCAACAGAGCTCGACAAGAAGAACAAAACAGGTCGAGCGCCGAGCCCGGGCACCCCGGAGCCAACACCTCCAGCGGCTGCGCATTCGACATCGCATCGCGGGCGGGCAGCACCCGACCGATCGCCGCGCCGGCGACGGAACAGCCCGCCAGGCAGACCCAGCTCCGGCCGAATGGCGCAGCCGAGCACCCCGAATCGGCCCAGCCCAAGTCGCTCGTCGCCGAGGCGCAACAGCGCAGCACCCACCAATCAATACCAAAACAATACCAATAAACATCGCCTCAACATCCCTCTCCATGGAGAGATGGGCGTAGGTAGACCGCCCTCACCGCCATACCCGGGAAACCACTCATTAGAAATTGGTAGCAAAGTGGCGTTATCAGTGGCTACAGTGGCATGGCACTGGTTGCCCTGTGCCTCACAAGGTGCAGGCGAGACGACAACCGGACCGTAGGTGGTATGCAACACACCCGACGCAGTCACCGCCGCCCCGATTCATTGGCCATAACGAGGAACAGTAAATGAAGGTCAAGCAGACCCCTATCGCGACCGCCGCGTCGCTGACATTGCTGGGCATGTCGCTCGCCGCCCAGGCACAACAGGCCGAGGCACCTGCCGCCACTGCTGCGGCGCAGCAGCTGGAACAGGTCGTCGTGGTGGGCATCCGCGCGTCGCTGCAAAGCTCTGCGGTAATCAAGAAGAACGCCAGCGCAGTCGTCGACGCCGTGTCCGCCGAGGACGTGGGCAAGCTGCCCGACTCCGATGTCGGCCAGGCACTGGGCCGCATCCCCGGCGTGTCCGTGGGTCGCGCGTTCGGCCAGGGCTCGTCCGTCTCCATCCGCGGCTCGGACCCGCAGATGACCTACACCACGTTGAACGGCCAGACCGTCGCGTCCACCGGCTGGTATGACCAGATGGACATCGACCGCTCGTTCAACTACTCCCTGCTGCCCGCTGAAATGATCGGCGGCATGGAGGTCCACAAGTCCTCGCAAGCCAACCTGACAGAAGGCGGCATCGGCGGCACCGTGATCGTCAAGACCCGCAAGCCGCTGGACCTGGATCCCAACACCATCTTCCTGAGCACGCACTACAGCCGCAGCACCTTCAGCGACCCCGAGAAGGAAGTGTCCGGCCTCTACAGCTGGCGCACCGCCGATCGCCGCTTCGGCGCGCTGGTGGCCGCCGGCCTGTCCAAGGGCAGCTACATCCGCAACGGCGTCGAGGCGGACAGCCGCTGGAACAGCGATGTGGCGCCCACCGCCTTCGTGCAGGAGCGCAAGCGCACCTCCGTCAACGTCGCGCTGCAGGCGCGCCCGGTCGACGGCCTGGAGCTGGGCCTGAACGTGCTGAAGATGAAGCTGGACGCCAACAGCTCCAACTCCAGCGACTACCTGATGCACGACCCGAACTGCGACAAGCGCAATACCGCCGTCGTGTCGATCTTCAACCCCAACGGCATGTGCCTGCACAGCACGACGACGGCGGCCAATCCGCTGGAGAACCGTTTCTTCCAGGTCTGGGCCCGCGGCGCGAGCATGGACTCGAACAGCGTCGTGGCCGACGCCCACTACAAGCTCGACAACGCCAAGTTCGACGTCGTGCTCGGCAGCACCAAGGCCAAGGGCGGCACGTCGATCACGACCAACTACCAGACCAACTCCTGGGCTGGCGTCTTCAACCGCCCGAACTGGCAGGGCACCATCGATGCCACGGGCCACGAGATCCAGATCAACCCGACGTCCAACCAGTCGTGGGGCCTGGGCTCGCTGCCGACGCAGATGGCGGCTCAATCCTGGGCCACCTCGGCCGGCCCGAACAAGGACAAGGAGAAGTTCGGCCAGTTCGACGCGACCTTCAACCTGGACTGGGGCGTCATCAGCAGCTTCAAGGCCGGCGCCCGCCTGGCCGACCACACCTTCGAGAAGCGCCAGTTCCGCCCGCTCTGGAACGTCGGCTTCGACGACGGCGGCCCCATCCATGCCCCGACCAACACCGGCTCGCTGTTCAGCGGCACGGTGGACGTGGCCAGCTGGACCATCCCGCGCCCCGACATCGGCGCCATGCTGAGCAACACCTCCAAGAGCATCGGCTCCTGGGTGGAAGACCGCTCGGGCTACGGCGAGCTGAACGAGAAGAACCGCTCGGCCTACGGCATGTTCGAGTTCGACACCGAGGGCATGCGCGGCAATTTCGGCCTGCGCTACATCTCGACCAAGGTCACCAGCACCGGCTACAAGTTCGACGGCACGACGCCGGCCGACGCCTACAGCGGCAACCAGAACTGGGCCAAGACCACGGCGGCCACCGGCGCGACCTACAACGACGTGCTGCCCAGCATCAACCTCGCCTTCGACCTGCGCAAGGACCTGGTGCTGCGTGCCACCGCGTCGCAGGCCATCACCCGCCCGAACTTCGCCAACATGTTCGGCGTGACGGTGTCCGGCTACAACGATGACCGGCCCAACAACGAGACCTGGACCGTCGGCAACGTCGGCCTCAAGCCCATGAAGTCCAGCCAGGCCGACCTCAGCCTGGAGTACTACTACGGCAAGGGCAATCTGCTGTCGGCGACCTACTTCGTGAAGGACATCTCCAACTTCGTCGTCGCCAACGTGCTGCAGAACCAGAAGGTCGGCCTGGTCGACCCGCTGACCAAGGTGGACAACTGGACGGTGCAGAGCTTCCAGAACGCCGGCGGCGGCACCATTCGCGGCCTGGAACTGCAGGCCAACCACGGCTTCGACAACGGCTTCGGCGTCAGCGGCAACTACACCTTCACCGAAGGCAAGGCTCCCGGCAGCAGCTACCTTGACGGGCTAAATCTGTTCACCCAGGCCTCCAAGCACAACCTGAACCTGGTCGGCTACTACGAGAACGCGACCTACTTCGGCCGCCTCGCCTACAACTGGCGCTCGAAGTACATGATCCGCGAAGGCGCGTTCTGGTACGGCAACCGCATGCACGCCAACTTCGGCACGCTGGATGCCTCGTTCGGCTGGAACATCAACAAGTGGCTGAAGCTGAGCCTGGACGCCGTCAACCTGACCAAGCAGGACGACATCCAGTACGGCGCCGCCGCCGCGAGCAACACGGCCATCAAGGATCCGCTGCGCGCGGGCTTCCCGGCCTGGTCCTTCAAGGGCGAGACGACCTACAAGCTGGGCCTGACCGCCAAGTTCTGATCGACGAACTTCCGTCCCCGCGAAAGCCCGGCAGCCGCCGGGCTTTTTTCTTGGGCGCGCAAAAGCAAACGCGCGGACAGGCCGCGCGTCCGAGACGGGCCCCGGCCGGCCTAGAAGTCGTAGAAGGTGTTGACCGTCAACCGGCCCTGGCCCGGGTCGCGGCTCAGGCCCAGCCGCGGATCGACGATGGCCGAATGCAGCAGGCTGCCGCGGTAGATGACGAGGCGATTGAAGCGCGCCGGCATCATGCCCAGCAACTCGAAATGCTCGTCCGAGTCGCCGAAGTAGCGCGGCGGAGCCGGGCGGCGCTCGACCTCGTCGTAGACCCGCTCGCCGTAGGCCTCGCGGTTGTCGGCCGTGACCTGCTGCAGCCCGCTGGCCCGGTGGCGGTAGAAGGCCGTGCCGCCATGCCGTTCGTCGCAGAGATAGAGCAGCACCGCCATGTAGTGCGGCGTGCTGGCGTCGAAATGCGGCACGCGCTGCAGCGGCCCCAGCGACTGCGGCGGCACCGTGGTGAGCGAGAAGGTGCAGGGCGTCTTCTTCACCGCCAACTCCTCGGGCACGCCGAAGTTGAGCTTGATCAGCGGGTCCAGCAGCGCCGTCAGGCTCTCGGAGTAGGCCCGCGGCGCCGGCGCGCGTATGCCGGGGTAGCCGCGGCGCTCGTCCGCACCGGGGCAGGGCTCGAAGCGGGCCTGGCGGGCCGCCTCGACCAGGGCTTGCGGGTCCTCCAGGAAGTCGTCGATGAAGACGACTTGATGCTCGCCGACCCACACCGAGCGGATGTCCGGCGGCATGCGGATGGCGAACGCGTCGTCCTTCATGGTTCAGATTTTCCAGTACCAGCCGCGCCGGTCCAGCATCCACACGATGACCGCCCAGACCGCGACAAAGGCGAGCGCGAACGCCAGCGACTGGCCCCGCGGGCCGAGCAGTGGCGCCAAGGGGCCGAACACCGTGTCGTACAGCGGCCTCATCCAGCCCGAGCCCTCCAGCAAGACCGTGCTCATCCAGGCCCCCGCGTAGGCGCCGATGGCGTTCAGCCCGAAGGCCCGGCCGATGGAGACGGGAAAGTGGCGGTGGCCGCGCCGGTCCACCCACAGGTGGGCGCAGGCCAGTGCCAGCGCCGCAAGACCGCCGCTCCACAGCGCGAAGCTGGGTGTCCAGAGCTGCTTGTTGAAGGGCAGCCAGCCCGACGCGATCCAGCCGGCCAGCGCCGCCGCGCATCCGAGGGCCAGCAGTTGCGTGACGCGGCCCCGCCGCAGCAGGCCGCCGCACAGCAAGCCCAGCAGCGTCGTCGCCAGCGCACCCAGCGTGGACAGCAGCCCCTCGGGGTCGAAGGCGACGCCGGTGGCCGCATCCCACTCATAGGCACTGCGGCCCAGCACGGCGGTATCCAGGCGCTGGGCCAGGCTGCCGACCTTGTCCAGCGTGGAATCACCCAGCAACAACGCGGCATAACCCAGCAACAGCGCGGCGAGCCAGGCCCACTGCCCCCGCGCGCGCCAATGGATGGCCACCATGCCCGCGGCAATGAAGCACAGCCCGATGCGCTGCAGCACGCCCGGCAGGCGGAACTCGGCCTTGTGCATCAGCCACCACGCCAGCCCGTGCAGCAGCAGCCCGAGGGCGACGATGCGCAGGCCGCGCCTGAGCACCGCCGCCCTCATGGGCGCGGCAGCCGCACCGGCCTCGATGCGCGGCCCCAGCGCCAGCGCGGTGGAGACGCCGAGGATGAAGAGGAAGAACGGGAAGATCAGGTCCGTCGGCGTGCAGCCGTGCCAGGCCGAGTGTTCCAGCGGCGCGTAGACATGGCCCCAGTCGCCCGGGTTGTTGACGAGCAGCATGGCCGCCACGGTCAGGCCGCGCAGCGCATCCACCGACGCGATGCGCGACTGCGGCGCGGTGCTCATGGCGCCGGCAGGGGCTGCATCGCATCCAGGATCTCGCCGTTGTCCTGGTTCAGCTCCCAGGCGAACACGCCGGCCAGGCCCTGCGCCTTGGCGAACCGGACCTTGGCGCGCACCGCACGCGGGTCGTCGTAACCGACAAACTTGCCGTCGCCCACCAGGGCCCAGGACTGCGTGCGCTTGTCGAACGTCGGCTTCATGCCGCGGTCCCGCAGCGCCGCGATGTCCTTGAAGGCCACCGAGCCGTCCTCGTTGGGCCAGGGCCTGGCATAGCCGCCGTCGGCCTGCACGCCGTCGAAGCCGCGGCCGTACATCGCCACGCCGGCGACGAGCTTGGACGCGGGCACGCCTTCGCGCTTCAGGTTGGCGACCGCGGCTTCGAGGCTGGCGTCCTGGCCCGGCCTGGCGCTGCGCAGCGCCGTGTGGTGGGCGGCCTGCTTCGTCCAGGGGCCGGCGAAGTCGTAGGTCATCATGAAGACGAGGTCCAGCGACCGCGCCGCACGCCCCATCGGCATGCGCGCCAGCTGCGCGCGGCTGGCGTTGATCGCGCTGGTCAGCGCGTAGTGCCGGCCGCTTTCGCGGCCCAGCGCATCCAGGCCCGCGCGCAGGTCCTGCAGCAGCAGCACATAGTGTTCGCCGTCCGCCGGGCTGCCCAGGCTGCCGCCGTTGGAGCCGGGATGCTCCCAGTCGATGTCCAGGCCGTCGAAGCCGGGATGGGCGCGCAGCCAGTCGGTGGACGCCTTCACGAAGGCCTGGCGGCCCTCGGCCGTCGCGGCCAGATGGAAGAAGGGGTCGGAGCCGCCCCAGCCGCCCACCGAAGCCAGCACCTGCACGCGAGGGTCGCGCGCCTTCAGGCGCTGGAAGGCGGCGGAAAACGTCTCCTGGTCGGCATGCGGCGCGATGCTGAAGGCCGGCCGGCCGGCGCAGGCCGCGGCCTCCTCCTTGCGCTGCCCCTCGCCGCAGATCAGCAGGAAGGCGTAGAGCAGGTGCGTGACACGGCCGGGCTGGAGCTGCTCGACGACGCCGACGCCACGCTCGGCCAGGATGTAGGTTCCGACGACGGGCGGCGCCGCCTGCGCCACGGCGGCAGCCAACCCGAGCGAGGCGATCCAGAGCTTCTTCATAGGTTGCATTCGCTGGTCAGGCCCACGTCGGGCACGGTGTCGCGCTGGGCCACGCCCTGCTTGCGCAGTTGGGCGGCGCGGGCCTGCATGGCCGCGGGGCTGACGGTCCTGCCCGCGGCGTGGAGGACCCAGTCGACGTCGAACTCATGGTCGCGCGGCCCGCCCGCCACCGCGCCGGCGGCCAGCCAGTGGTTGAAGCTGATCGCCATGGGTTTGGCCGGCACGTTGCGGCCGGTGTGCTCACCCATCAGCCGGCCGTTCACGTAGTGCCGCGTGCGCGTCGCCTCGACCTGCACGGTCAGCACCTGCCAGCCGTCGAAGGAGCCCTTCACGATGGAGGCCTGGTTGAAAGACTGCCAGGGGTCGATGCGCACGGTCTGCCAGCTGACGCCGTAGAGCCGCGTCTGCGGCTCGCCCCAGCCGCCCTGCGGCAGGTACTCGAAGTCGACCTCGCTGAAGTCGGGGTCGTAGTCGTGCTTCAGCGGGCTGGCCAGGAAGAAGCTCTGGATGACCGGGTCGCGCGAGCCCGCCGAATCGCGCAGGCGCACGCGCGCCGTCGTCGTGCCGATGAGGAACTTGCGCGGCGCGCAGAGCTGGGCCAGCGTCGTGTTGCCCGGCGTGCCATCGGTGGAGAGCCTGAGCTTGAGCAGCCCGCCGTCCAGGGTCAGCTGGCCGGGCGCGAAGCGCGAGCCCGGCAGGCCGGGGTGGCCCGTGCCGTCACGCAGCACCCAGCCGCTGGCGCGCAGCGCGTCGAGGTCGGGCTGGGAGAAGTCGTCGAAGAACTCGCCGGCGGGCGGCGCCGCGAGCGCGGGCGATGCCAGCAGGGCCAGCAGCAGCGCCCTCATGCCGGCACTTCCTGCGCGGGCGCGCTGGCGCGCGGCATGGGCACCCAAAGCAGCAGCAGCAGCGCGGGCACGCCGCACAGCAGCGTCCACAGGAAGAAGTGCTGGTAGCCCATGGCCACCTGGATGTCGCCGCTGATGGTCTTGCTGAGGATGAAGCCCAGCTGCATGACGCCCGAGCCCAGCGCGTAATGCGCCGTCTGGAAGCGGCCCGGGGCCACCACCTGCATGATGTACAGGATCATGCCGACGAAGCCGAAGCCATAGCCGAACATCTCCAGGCCCACCGCGGCGCCGATGGTCCAGATCGAGGTCGGCAGCGACAGGCTCAGCGACCAAAACACGGCATTGGGAACGGCCATGGCCACCACCAGCACCGGCATCGCGCGGCGCAGCGAAAGCCACGACGTGAAGTAGCCCCCCAGGATGGAGCCCACGAGGAAGGCCGCCGTACCCACCGTGCCGTAGACGCCGCCCACCTGCTCGCTGCTCAGGCCCAGGCCGCCCTTGTCGCGCGCCTCGATGAGGAACAGCGGGCCGATGGTCTGCACCTGGCCCTCGGCGAGGCGGAAGATGACGATGAACAGCACCATCTTCCAAATGCCGGGCTTCTTCAGGAAGTCGGCCACGATCTCGGCCAGCTTGACGGGCTCGGTCGAGACCCGCTGCGGATTGGGCAGGACCTTGGCGTTCCAGGCCGCCAGCATCGCCAGCAGCCCGGCCAGCAACGCGAAGATCAGGCTCCAGGCGTTGAACACGCCCATGCGGGTTTCCAGCCGCCCGGCCAGCACCATCAGGCCGCCCAGCGTCAGGAACTTGGACGCGTTGAAGAACGCGCCCTGCCAGCCGGCGTAGGCCGCCTGGCGCTTGGCGTCCAGCGCGCCCATGTAGAGGCCGTCGCAGGCGATGTCGTGCGTGGCCGAGGCGTAGGCCAGGAAGAACAGCACCGCGATGCTCAGTGCGAAGAAGGCACTGGCCTGCAGCGCCAGTGCCAGCAGGGCCAGGCCCACGGCGCCGCTGAACTGCATCGCGACGACCACCATCTTCTTGCTGCGCGCCAGCTCCACCAGCGGGCTCCACAGCGGCTTGAACGCCCAGGCCAGGCCGATGAGGCCGGTCCAACGGGCGATCTGATCGTTGGCCACGCCCATCTGCTTGAACATCAGGCCGGCGATCAGCATGACGACAAAGAACTGCAGCCCCTGCACGAAGTACAGGCTGGGAATCCAGCGCATCGGGTTGGCGGGGGCCACGAGGCCCTTGTCGTCAGCGTTCATCAGTTCAGTCCTTGCGGTGCGTGGCCGGTGGCTTGCGCGCGGCCTTCCAGCCAGGCTTTCAGGCCGGCCAGCGCGCCCGGCGCGAAGCCCCAGGTGATGACGGTCGGGCCGGCGACGTCCAGCGCCTGGTAGGGGTTCCACAGCGCGACGTGCAGGTCGGGGCGCCACTCGCTGGCGGCCAGCCCGTAGCGCGCGCGGCGGGTGGACACCAGCACGTTGACGCGACCATCCTGCGGCACCGTGGCCCAGTCCAGCCTGGCGATGTCGTCGACCATCTGGATCTGCGCATCGCTGAAGGCGTCGAACAGCGCCACCGCCTGGCGGCCGGTGGGGCCGGCCTCGGACACCATGTCGGTGGGCACGTCGCCCTGCACGATGACGCGGATGGGCGCGTTCAGCGCGGGCGGCTTGGCGCCCCGCAGCGCGGTCAGGCCGGCGGCCCAGGCCTCGGCCATCAGCACATGATCGGCCGCGCGGGCGGCCGCGTCGTCGGCGAAGCGTGCCGGGTAGGCCGCGGCCAGCCTGTCCAACCGGGCGTTGGCCGTCTCGCCCTGCGCGGGCGTCAGCTGGCCGGTGGCAAAGGCCTCGCGCAGCGCGTTGATGGCAACCAGCTGCTCCTGCGGCGAGCCCTGGGCCAGCACCATGTCGGCGCCGGCCGCGATCGCCATCACGGCGGAGCGCGCGTAGCCGAAGCGCTCGGCCACGGCCTTCATCATCAGCGCGTCGGTGATGACGACGCCGTCGTAGCCCCAGTCGTCGCGCAGGATGCCCTTGAGCAGCTGCGGCGACAGCGTGGCCGGCCGGTCGGGATCGATCTGCGGGTAGACGATGTGGGCCGTCATCATGGCGGGCGCCTGGCCGGCCAATGCCTTGAACGGCGCCAGCTCCAGCGCGTCCAGCTCGGCGCGCGACTTGTCGACCGTGGGCAGCGCGTGATGCGAGTCCACATGCGTGTCGCCATGACCGGGGAAGTGCTTCACGCAGCAGGCCACGCCCTCGGCCAGCGAGCCGCGCATCCACGCGGCCGCGAGGCGGCTGACCTCCGCCGGGTCGTTGGAGAAGCTGCGCTCGCCGATGACCGGGTTGGCCGGGTTGTTGTTGACGTCCAGCACCGGCGCGAAGTTCCAGTTGATGCCCAGCGACTTCAGCCCGCGCGCCACCGCCGCGCCCACGGCCTCGGCGCGGTCCGCGTCACCGCTGGCGCCCAGCGCCATCGCCGACGGCGGCTGCGGCAGGAAGGTGGCGCGCACGACGGCGCCGCCCTCCTGGTCGATGCCGATCAGCGCGTCGGGGCCCAGGGCGGCGATGAGGTCGCGCATCAGCGCCCTCACCTCGCTCTCGGTGCCCAGGTTCTTGCGGAACAGGCAGACCGAACGGATCTTCTGCTCGCGCAGGAAGGCCGCGGTGTCGGCGTCCAGGCGCTGGCCTGGAATGTCGACCATCACGAGACGGCCGGGGTCGAAGTTGCTCATGGCGGTGCTTCTCTAGTGGGTCTTGGTGACCTTGGCCAGGTTGGGCGGGACGTCCGGGTTGAAGCCGCGCGCACGCGCCAGCGCTTCCACCATCGGATAGAAGCTCTGCACGAGGGCGATGGGGTCCAGGTCCTCGTTGCCGGTGGTGACCAGCGGCAGCATCTGCACGCCGGCCGCACAGGGCGTGCCGATGGGCGCGGCCAGCAGCACGCGGCCGCCGCGGGTGCTCATCTCCTCGGCGATGGCGATCAGGCCGGCCTGCGCCGGGCCGCGCGGCGCGAACACCAGCAGCGGGTAGCCGTCGCGCACCAGCGCCATGGGGCCGTGCTTGACCTCGGCGCCGGAGAAGGCCTCGGCCTGGATGCCGCAGGTTTCCTTCAGCTTCAGCGCCGCCTCCATCGCGACGGCCAGGCCCGTGCCGCGGCCCAGCACGAACAGGCGACCCTCGTCCTTGAGCACGGGCAGCGCGGCGCTCCAGTCCAGCCTGGCGGCCTGCTCCAGCGCGGCGGGCAGCGTGTTCAGCGCGGCGCGCAACGCATCGTCCTGCTGCCAGGCGGCCACCACGCGGGCACCGGCCACCAGCTGGGCGATGTAGCTCTTGGTCGCGGCCACGCTTTTCTCGGGGCCGGCGTGCAGCTCGAACACATGCTCGGCCGCGGCCGCCAGCGGCGAGCCGCTCGCGTTGACGAAGGCCACCGTGCGGGCACCGCCGTCGCGGAAGAACTTCGTCGGGGCCACCAGGTCGGGGCTCTGGCCCGACTGCGAGAACGCCATCGACAGCAGGCCCTCGCAGTGGATGCGGCTCTGGTACAGCGTGATCAGCGACATCGGCAGCGACGTCACCAGGCGGCCCAGGCGCGCCATGACCAGGTAGGCCAGGTAATGGGCCGCATGGTCGGAACTGCCGCGCGCGATGGTCAGCACGCTGCCCGGCGGCCGCTCCTGCAGCGCCTGGCCCAGGCGGGCGTAACTCAGCGGGTCGGCCGCCAGCTGGCGGGCCACCACGTCAGGCGCGCTCAGCGCCTCTTCAAGCATCAACGACGACATCGATCTCTTCACCTTCTACAAACACGCGCCGTGGCTTCAGCCCGGCATCCATCACCACCACATCGGCCCAGGCGCCCTCTGCAAGGCGCCCGCGGTCCGTCAGACCCAGGTATTCGGCCGCCGCGCTCGACACGCGACGCGACGCCTCCGTCAACGACAGGCCCAGCGCCTGCACGAGATTGCGCAGCGCCTGGTCCATCGTCAGCGCGCTGCCGGCCAGCGTGCCGTCGGGCAGCCGCACGCCGCCCAGGCACTTCCGCACGGTGTGCTCGCCGAGGCGGTATTCGCCATCGGGCATGCCGGCAGCGGCCGTCGAGTCGGTCACGCAGAACAGGCCCGGGATGCAGCGCAGCGCGGCGCGGATCGCGCCCGGGTGCACGTGCAACAGGTCGGGGATCAGCTCCGCGTGCCGGGCGTGGGCCAGCGCCGCGCCCACCATGCCGGGCTCGCGGTGGTGCAGCGCACTCATCGCGTTGAACAGGTGCGTGAAGCCGGCCGCACCGGCATCCAGCGCCGCGACGCCGTCGTCGTAGCTGCCATTGCTGTGGCCGATCTGCACGCGGATGCCCACGTCGCGCAGCGGGCCGATCAGCGCGAGGTGGCCGGGCACCTCGGGCGCCAGCGTCAGCACCTTGATCGGCGCGATCGCGTTCAGGCGCAGCACCTCGTCCAGCGTCGCGGGGATGGCATGCGCGGGCTGGGCGCCCAGGCGGCCGGGGTTGATGTAGGGGCCTTCGAGATGCACGCCCAGCACGCGCGCCGACTGCGCGCCGCGCTCGCGGCAGACGGGGCCCAGCGCGCGCAGCGCGGCCTCGATCTCGCCGACCGGCGCCGTCATGGTCGTCGCCAGCAGCGCCGTCGTGCCGTGGCGGGCATGGCGGCGGGCGATCACCTCGATGGCGTCGCCGCCTTCCATCGCGTCGCGGCCACCGCCGCCGTGCACGTGAATGTCGATGAAGCCGGGCAGCAGGATGGGCCGGCCGCCCGCGCCGGCCTGGGCCACGTCAACCGCACGGCCCTGGACGGCGGCGATGCGGCCATCGACGATGTCCAGGTGGCCCGTGATCACGCCCTGCGGCGTGACGATGTCGCCTTCAAGCCGCATCAGAGGCGCCACCGCACCGGGGCTGCGGGCCGAGCGCCGGGCCGCTCCCAAGCCGGCCCGTCATGGCGATGTGCTTGCCGGTCGAGCCGGCAAGCATCGCCGTCCCCGCGGGGGACCGGCCAACGCAGGCGTTGGACGAGGGGCCTCATCATCAGTCCCGCCTCATTTCGGCGACGAAGTCGTAGTAGTCGCTGCGGCAGTAGGAATGCGTCAGCTCCACGGCCTGGCCCGAGGCCAGATAGCCCACGCGCGTGATGAACAGCACCGCCGCGCCCAGCGGCACCTCCAGCAGGCCGGCGAGCTTGGCGTCCGCGTTCAGCGCACGGATGTGCTGCAGCGCACGCACCGGCGCGCGGTCGCCGAGATGGGCGTAGAGGGAAGCCTCGACCTTCTGCGGGTCGGGCAGCGCCGACTGCGGCAGCACCGACACCTCGTAGGCCATGACGACCGAGTCCGCCAGCCGCAGCCGCTCCAGCCGCGCGACGCGCTCGCCGCTCTTGAGCTCCAGCGACAGTTGCTCGTCCGGCGCCGCCGGCGTGAAGCCGCGCAGCAGCCAGCGCGAGCCGGGCACGAAGCCGCGCTGGTGCAGTTCTTCCGAGAAGCTGGTCAGCCGCGTCAGCGGCTGCTCCAGCTTGGGCGCGATGTAGTTGCCCGAGCCGCGCTTGCGGATGATGAGGCCCTGCTCCACGAGCCGGTCGATGGCCTTGCGGGCGGTCACGCGCGACAGCTCCAACTGCTCGGCCAGCACGCGCTCGCTCGGCAGCGCCTCGTCGGCATGGAAGATGCCGTCGCGGATGGCCTGGGCCAGGCTTTGCGCCAGCTGCATGTACAGCGGCGACGCCGCGTTCGGGTCGGGCTTGAAGTCCAGAACGGCACTCATGCGACGGTCGCTTCCTGTTGCTGAATCAACCACAGCGCGCCGCTGGCGGCATCGCCCCGGGGCTCGACGCGGCGGGCCTGCACAGCCAGGCCCAGGCGGCCGCCCAGGCGCAGCGCGATGCTGCCGGCCAGCGCCAGCGGCAGCGTGGGGTGCACGGCCGCGGCCAGGCTCTCCAGCGCGCGTGCGGCCTCCGCCAGCAATGCGGCCGCGGCCGGGTCCTCGGCCTCGTGTTCGAACACCTGCGGCGCGAGACTGGCATAGCCGCCCTGGCCCGCCTGGGCGCAGAACGCCAGCAGCGCCTCGCGGGTGCTGCCGGCCTGGCGGCGCACGGACTGCACCAGCGCACCCGCCGGCACCCGGCCATCGTGCGCGGCCTGGGCCAGCTTCATGGCCTGCTGGCCCAGCCAGGCGCCGCTGCCCTCGTCACCGATCTGCCAGCCCCAGCCGCCCACCATGCGCCGGCTGCCGTCGGCCAGCAAGGCCTCGGCGACCGAGCCGGTGCCGGAGATCAACAGCGCGCCGGGTTCACCACCATGAGCGCCGAGCAGGGCCACGAGGCCGTCGGTGACCAGCGTGAAGCGCGCCACACCGGGGTCGCCCGCGACGAAGGCCTGCAGCTGTGCCGGCACGCCGGTGCCGGACAGGCCCAGGCCCAGGCCGCAGTGGGCCAGCTCCAGCCCCGGCACGCCGGCCGCGGCGATGGCCTCGCCGATGTGCCGCCAGGCCTGCTCGGCGCCCTGGCCCAGCGCCGAAGCGCCGGACTCGCCGCGGCCGAGGATGTGCCCCTGGGCGTCGGCCACGAGGGCCCGGGTGCTGGTGCCACCGCCGTCGATGCCGACCCAGTGCCGCACGGGGCGGCTGGAGGCGCGGGAGGTGAGGAGGGAAGGGTCGAGAACGAGCGGCATGATCGACGAGGAGTGTCGATACCACTCTAATACCAACGACGAGAACCGTCAATTGGTTTTAAACTGGTCTACGGCCGATCGGGCAGGCCCGGAATCGAGCACCCGTCCCGGGGTGCGGCGGGCTCTCGGAATCGACAAGAATACCAGTGAGAAACCAACCCGTTCCATCCGGATCTGCCACCGTGTTCATCCTCCAACCCGCCGCCAGCGAGGCCCTGGCCGAAACGCTGGGCCGCATTGCCCGCGTCGCCCACCGTCACCCGGCGCTGGCCGACGGGCTGTTGCAGACGCTGAGTGCCAACGCTGTCAGGGCCGGCGACGTGGCCGCGGGCGTGGACGCGCTCTACACCCGCTTCGGCCTGCTGGAGCCGCGCGGCCGCGCGCTGGAGCTGCTGCCGGCGCTGGAGCAGGCCGGGGCGCAGGCGGCCGCGGGCCATTTCCCGGTGCAGGCGGCGCGCGTCTGCGAGGCCCTGGGGCGCATCGCCTACCAGCAGGGCGAGTACCAGCTCGCCAGCGAGCAGTGGTCGCGCGCGCTGGACCTCGCCGAGGTCAGCGGCCATCTGCAGACGGGCGTGGCCGCGCGCATCGGCCTGGGCCAGATCCACTACGGCCAGGCCGACTGGGCGCGCGGCCTGCGCCAGATGCGCGATGCGGGCGAGCATCTGGCCCTGCTCAACAGCCAGGGCGACGACAGCTACCTGGCCGCCAAGCTGGCGCTGAACATCGGCGTCGGCAGCTTCGAGACCGGCGACCTGCCGGCCGCCGAACGCCACTTCAGCCACGGCCTGGCGGCGGCGCGCCGCGGCGGCCACCGCGTGTTCGAGGCCGAGGCGCACTGGCATCTGGCACGCGCGGCGCTGGCACGCCAGCGCATGGACTGGGCCGTGGCCGACTGCCGGCTGGCGCTGGACATCGCGGTCCGCCACGGCTACCCCTGGCTGGAAGCGGCCGCGAGCCGGACCTGGACGGAGATCGCACTGGCCCGCGGCGACAACGCTGCCGCGGTGCGCTCCACGCGCCACGGCCTGGCGCTGGCCCAGCGCATCCAGGCCCGCGCACAGGCCCGCCAGGCCCACCTGCAGCTGGCGCAGCTGCTGCAGGCCGAGGGCGACGCCCCCGGCGCGCTGGAGCACCTCTGGCAACACCTGGCCCTGCAGTCCGAGATCGAGCGCCTGAGCCTGCCGGCCCGGGCCGCGCTGGCCGCGCCGCCGGCCGAGGAAGGCGGCACGCCGGTCACGCCCGAGGAGCAGCTGCTGCAACTGTGCGCCCAACGCCAGCGGCTCGCCGCCGCACCGCCCCCCGAAGCCCTGGCGGAGCTCAGGGCGGCCAGCGCACGCATCCTGGGCCTGAACGGCGTGATCCGCTGGCAGCTCGGCCATGGCGCGGGCGACGGCGGCCTCAGCCACGGTCAGCAGCCCCGCTACCTGGACCTGCTGACCCGCCACGGCGCGCCGCTGGCCCTGCCCGACGCGGCCCTGCACCCCTGCCACGCCGAACTCGCCGGCCTCGCGGGCGCGGCCGAGGCCCGCATCGAGGTGCCGCTGTACGACGGCGCCCAGCTCGCCGGCGCGCTATGGCTGGTGGACGCAAGCGCCACGCGGGCGTGGACGCGACAGGAGCTGCTGATCGCCAGCCAACTGGCCCTGCTGTTCGAAGCCATCGGGCGCTGACTCCCTGCGACGGCCGATTCACGGCCGTTTCATGCCGGCATGAAAAGCTGGCGACGGAGCCATGCCCGCCATCACTCTTCAGTCCACCCGCCCCGCCCTGCCTCACGGTTTCGGCCTCGTCATCGGCGCGCAGTTCGCCTCGGCACTGGCCGACAACGCGCTGCTCATCGTGGCCATCGCGCTGCTGATCCAGCAGGGCTTCCCGCCCTGGTGGGCGCCGCTGCTGAAGGTCGGCTTCATGGCCGCCTACGTCGTGCTGGCGCCCTGGGTGGGGCCGCTGGCCGACGCCTTCGCCAAGGGGCGCGTGATGGCCGCGATGAACGTCGTGAAGATGCTGGGCCTGGCCCTGCTGGCCTGCGGGCTGCACCCGGTCGCGGCCCTGGCCGTGGTGGGCCTGGGCGCGGCGGCCTACGCGCCGGCCAAGTACGGCCTCATCACCGAGATGGCGGCGCCCGAGGCGCTGGTGAAGGCCAACGGCTGGATCGAGATCAGCGTCGTGTCCGCGGCGCTGCTGGGCGCGGTGCTGGGCGGCGCCCTCGTCAGCCCGCAGTGGCTGGGCTCGGCGCTGGCGGACTGGTGCGACGGCCTGGCCCTGCCGGCCGACAAGCTGACCGGCTCGCTGGCAGCGCTGCTGCTGATCTATGCCGTCAGCAGCGGGCTCAACGCCGGCATCCCGGACAGCGGCAGGCGCCAGCGCAGCGAGGCGCACGATCCGATGACCTTGCTGCGCGAGTTCCGCGCGGCCAACCGCCGGCTGTGGCGCGACCGCGAGGGCGGGCTGTCGCTGGCGGCAACGACGCTGTTCTGGGGCGTGGGCGCGACGCTGCAATTCGCCGTGCTGCGCTGGGCCGGCGTGGCGCTGGAGCTGCCGCTGAGCCAGGCCGCCTATCTGCAGGCCGCCGTGGCCGTGGGCGTCATCGCAGGAGCAGGGGCGGCGGGGCGATGGCTGGCGCTGCACCAGGCGCGGCATGGCCTGTGGGCGGGTGTCGCGCTGGGCTTGCTGATGCCGGTTGTGGCGCAGGTCGACGACGTCGCACTGGCGGCCATCGTCCTGGCCTTCGTCGGCGCGGTGGGCGGGGCCATGGTGGTGCCGCTGAACGCGCTGCTGCAGCATCGCGGCGCCGTGCTGCTGAGCGCGGGGCGGTCGATTGCGGTGCAGGGGTTCAACGAGAACCTGAGCGTGCTGGCGATGCTGGCGGCCTATGCGGGATGCGAGGCGGCGGGGGTGCCGATCGGGGTCACGTTGAGCGGCTTGGGCGGGCTGGTGGCGGCGTCGATTGCCTTGCTGATGGTCGTCGATGCCCAGCGGCATGTTCGCCACATCTCCCCGACGCGATAGACGCGCCATGCTCCAATGGCCGCGCCACCATGACAAATCTCGATCCGTTGCACGAGGCAGAAGTGCTGATCCAGTTCGGACGGCTGAAGCAGGCGATTGCGCTGCTTGAATCGGCCGTGGCAGCGACCCCGGCACGAGCAGAACTCGCGCGAAGGCTCGAAGAATTGAGAGCCCGGGCATCGCAACGGCAACCTGCCGCATCGGTTCACATTGCCATCGGTTGGACCGCGTACGTCGGCTCCTTGCTCGCCGTATTCTCGCCTTTCATCATCCTCGCTGGGCACATCCCCGATGTGCAGCAAGCCCCTTCGAATGCTGCCGTGGCGATGCTGGGCGTCGCCGGGCTCGCCTGCATCGGCATCACGACCTATCTGTCGGTGGAGCTTTTCTACAGGGTCTGGTTCGCGTACCTGAACGTGCTGCCGGCGCAGGCCCGGATGCGGGCGGAAGCCGGTTTGAAGTGCTCGATGACGCCGTCCATCTTCGGCAAGCGCTACGAAACGCTGAGGGCCCGCTTGCTGCGTGCCGTCGACTGAGCGCCGTCAGCTGACCGGCAGCAATCCCCGCTGAGAGAACTCGGGTTCGCCCCTCGCGATGGCCCCTTCCAGCACCGACTCGAAACGCGCCGTGATGTCGCCCCAATCCAGCCGGCGCGCCGTCGCCCGCGCCGCGTCGGCGACGGCGCGGCGGGCCACCGCGTCCGCAGCGGCCACGCGTGCCGCCGCCACGAAGTCGACCTCGCGCCCCGACCCCGCCAGCCAGCCGTTCACGCCGCTGCGGATCAGCTCGCCGGCGGCCGCGCTGTCGAAGGCCACCACCGCGCAGCCGCTGGCCATGGCCTCGGTCGTCACGTTGCCGAAGGTCTCGGTCAGGCTGGCGAACAGGAACAGATCCAGCCCCGCGTAGTGGGCCGCCAGATCGTCGCCGCTGCGCGAACCCGCGAACACCGCGTCGGGCGCCCGCGCGGCGAGCTCGGCACGCATCGGGCCGTCGCCGACGAAGACGAGCCTCACCTTCGGCTGCACCGCCTTGACCGCTTCATACGCGGCCAGCACGACGCCCAGGTTCTTCTCCGGCGCCAGCCGCCCGACATAGCCCATGACCAGATCGTCGGGCCCCGCGCCCCAGCCCTCGCGCATCACGGCGCTGCGCCGCGCGGGGTCGAAGCGCTGCGCGTCCACGCCGCGCCCCACCACCGTCAGGCGCTCGAAGCCGCGCTCGGCCAGTTGCACGCGCATGGCCTCGGTGGGCACCATGGTGGCATCGCAGCGGTTATGGAACTTGCGCAGGTAGCCCATGATGGGCCGGGACAGCAGGCCCAGCCGGTAGTGCCTGCCGTAGGCGTGGAAGTTGGTGCGGTAGTCCGACGTGACCGGCAGCGACAGGTGTTGCGCGGCCTGCAGTGCGGACCAGCCCAGCGGCCCCTCGGTGGCGATGTGCACGACGTCCGGCCGATGCAGGGACCACAGCTTCACCAGCGCCCTCTTGCTGGGCACGCCCATGCGCAGGTTGGGATAGAGCGGCACGGGCAGTCCCTTGGTCAGCACCTCGTCGACCTCGGGCTGGGAGGCACCGGCCTGCACCGCCAGGCGGGCCGGCTGGCGCGGGCGGATCAGCTGCACATCGTGGTTGCGGCGGTGCAGGCCATCGACGACGCGGGCCATGGACATCGCGACGCCGTTGACCTCGGGCGGGTAGGTCTCCGTCACCACCGCGAGCCGGCGCGAGTGGCGCGGCGCGGGCAGGTCGTCGACCAGGATGTCATCGTCGGCAGAGGTGTTCATGACGCGCATGCTGGGCCGAGCGTGCAACAGCAAGATGACAACCGGGCCGTCACGCCGATTTCACGCAAGCGGCCCACCATCCGCCCCGATTTCACCCACACGAGGACGGGACGTGAACGAGTTCTTCCAAACCCTGAAGACCCAGCGCTGGGACGACCACCGCTACTACCACCACAGCCGCATCAACCAGAGCCTGCACCTGATCAGCGCGCTGTGCTTCCTGGTGGCCTATGGCCTGGTGTTCATCAATCCGGCCTGGGCCGCGCTGCTGGCCTGGTGCGTATCGATGACGACGCGCCAGGCGGGCCATTTCTTCTTCGAGCCGCGCGGCTACGACCACGTGAACCAGGCGACGGACGAATACAAGGAAGAGATCAAGATTGGCTACAACATCCGCCGCAAGATCGTGCTGATGTCGGCGTGGGTGGCGCTGCCGCTGGTGCTGTGGCTGTCGCCCTCGCTGGGCGGTCTGATCCAGCCGGCCGAGGGCCTGCAGGGCTTCATCGAGGACGTGGGCATGGCCTGGTTCTGCCTGGGCGTGACGGGCCTGGTGTTCCGCGTCGTGCAGCTGTGGGTGACGCAGGGCCTGATGCAGGGACTGGCCTGGGGCTTCAAGATCATCACCGACCCCTTCCACGACGTGATGCTGTACTGGAAGTCGCCGTTCTACCTGCTGCGCGGCCAGTTGATCGACCCGATGGATCACGTGGGTCGGCAAGCGCACTGATCGCACCCCCTCGAGAAAACAAGGCCCGCCAACCGCGGGCCTTGTTTCTTTTCGCAGGCTGGATCAGAACTTCCTGGCCAGCATCTCGCGGAAGACGCTGCGGCGTATGGTCTTGGCGGTGAGCTCCGGCGCCGTCCACCACCAGCCATCGGCACGCATCTCATCGCAGGCCGCAACGAAGCGCTCCATGACCTCCGCGAACTCGGCGTCGCCGTAGTTGAGGCTGAAGATCAGCCGCCCCGTGCCCACCCAGCTCAGCGCCAGGCCGTGCTTGCGCAGGTAGAACTGCAGCATCCAGTGGTAGCGGCCGGGCTGGTCGTACATCACCGTCCAGATCGTCGACAGATTGGCCATGCGCACCGGCGCGCCCGCCGCGGCCAGGCGGGCGTTGAACTGCGCGCAGCGGGCGTTCCAGCGCTCGTCCAGGCCGTCGTAGAGCGCCTGCACCTCGGGGCGCTCCAGGCGTTTCAGGAAGGCCGCCATCGCGGCGACGACGTAGGGGTGGGCATTGAAGGTGCCGCGTGCGAAGCAGATGTCGGCCGGCCGGTCCTCGCGGTAGCGCTGCATCAGCGCTCGGCTGCCGCAGACCACGCCCACCGGCAGGCCGCCGCCCAGCGTCTTGCCGTAGGTGACGAGGTCGGCCTTGACGCCGAAGTACTGCTGTGCGCCGCCGGGCGCGAGGCGAAAGCCCACGAAGACCTCGTCGAAGATCAGCACGATGCCGCGCGCGGTGCAGACGTCACGCAGCTTCTGCAGCCAGGCCGCGTAGGCATCGCGGTCGTAGCCGGCGCGGCGGCTGCCGTCGATCAGCGCCGAGTCGCCGGGCGCGTTCGCGTTGGGATGCAGGGCCTGCAGCGGGTTGACCAGCACGCAGGCGATGTCGCGGCGCGTGGCCAGCACCTTGAGCGAGCGCTCGGCCATGTCCTGCAGCGTGAAGGTCTCGCGCGGCGGCAGCGGGTTGCCGGGGCCGGGCTGCACGTCCTCCCACCAGCCGTGGTAGGCGCCGGCGAAGCGCACCAGGCGCTTCTTCTTCGTGTGATAACGCGCCAGCCGCACGGCCTGCATGACGGCCTCGGTGCCGGACATGTGGAAGCTCACCTCCTCCTGGCCGGAGATGGCCTTCAGGCGCACGAGCACGTCCAGCACGCAGGGGTGGTAGGCACCCAGCACCGGGCCCAGCTCGCGTGCGCTGGCCACCGCTTCGTCGATGCAGGCCTTGTAGGCGTCATAACCCAGCAGGTTGACGCCGTAGGAGCCGGTCAGGTCGTAGAGACGGTTGCCGTCCAGGTCCTCGACCTGCACGCCGGAGCTGGCGCGCAGGAAGGCGCCCACATTGAGGTGCTGGCGCAGCACCGGGCTGAACTGGAAGGGCACACGGTAGCGGCCGGTGAAGCGCAGGTCGGAGATGGTGTCGCGCGCCGCCTCGGTGGCGGCCAGCGTCTTCTCGAAGCGGGCGTCGAACTCGGCACCCAGGCGCTGCAGGGCAGCCCGGCGCTGAGCGGCGACGTCGGGCGGTGCGCCGTCGACCGCAAAGAACTGCGCCTCGTCATAGGCATAGCCCGGCACCCAGCGCGCCAGGCGCTTGGCCATGCGCGAGTGGCCCGCCAGCGAGCGGTGCTTGGCACGCGACAGCTCCAGCCTGCGCTTGGCCGCGGGCAGCAGAGCCAGCACGGCGAGGGCCAGCGCCGACAGGGTCAGGGATTCGTCCATCTTGTGTTCCGGAATTCACGAAGGTTTCAGATGTAGCTGCGACGCTTGACAGCGGAATGAATGACAAAGCCATGACTACCGCCCGGGGGCGCATCCAGCGCCTCTTCGCCCAGGAGGACCTGAACTTCCTGCTGACCAACCGCGTGCCGCGCATCGCGCTGACGAAAGCGATGGGGCGCTTCTCGCGCATCGAGAGCCCATGGCTGACGCGGCTGTCCATCGCCGTCTGGCGGCTGTTCACGTCGCTGGACCTCGGCGAGGCCAGGCAACAGCAGTTCCGCTCGCTGAAGGACTGCTTCACGCGGGAGCTGAAGCCCGGTGCACGGCCTTTCGATGCCCGGCCCGACGTGATGTGCAGCCCCAGCGACGGCATCGTCGGCGCCACCGGCATCGTGCGCGACGGCCAGGTCTACCAGGCCAAGGGCTTCCCGTATTCCACGGTCGAGCTGTTCGGCCCCACGCAGGACGCCAGCGCGTTCGAGGGCGGACGCTTCGTCACGCTGCGCCTCACATCGGCGATGTACCACCGCTTCCACGCCCCGGCCGACGGCACCGTCGAGCACGTGACCTATCTGAGCGGCGACACCTGGAACGTGAACCCGGTGGCCCTCAAGCGCGTGGAGCGGCTCTTCTGCCGCAACGAGCGCGCCGTCGTGCGCATGACGCTGGCCAGCGGCCACGCGATCGCGCTGGTGCCGGTGGCGGCCATCCTGGTGGCCAGCATCCGCCTGCATTTCCTCGACGTGCTGCTGCACCTTGGCCGCCGCGGCGCCAATGAGATGCCCTGCTCGGCGCTGCACGCGAAGGGCCAGGAGATGGGCTGGTTCGAGCACGGCTCCACCATCATCGTCTTCGTGCCGCGGGGCTTCGAGCTGGCCGAGGGCATAGGCCCCGGCGTGCAGGTCCGCGCCGGCCAGGCGCTGCTCAGGCAGGTCGGCTGACGCCGTCCGGAGTCGCGGCCTTGGCGACGGCCGGCACCGGCAGGCCCACCGGCGTGGGCTTGGCCTTGGGCGCCGGCAGCATGCCGGGCAGCGCGGCCTGGTCGCCGCGGTCGATGATCTCCAGCCGGCCGTCGAAGTGCTCCACCAGCGCGGTCAGGCTCTCCACCCAGTCGCCGTCGTTGCAGTAGAGGATGCCCTCGATCTCGCGGATCTCGGCATGGTGGATGTGACCGCAGACGACGCCGTGCGCGCCGCGCTTCCTGGCCTCACGCGCGACGGCATTCTCGAACTCGTTGATGTAGCTCACGGCGCGCTTGACCTTGTGCTTCAGGTAGCGCGACAGGCTCCAGTACGGCAGGCCGCACTTGGCGCGGATGCGATTGAACCAGCGGTTGGCCTTGAGCGTGAACTCGTAGGCCAGGTCACCCGCGATGGCCAGCCAGCGCGCGCACTGGATGACACCGTCGTAGAGGTCGCCATGCGTGACCCACAGCCGCCTGCCGTCGGCCGTCACGTGAATGGCTTCCTCCATCACGTCCACGCCGCCGAAGTTGTGCGTCAGGTACTTGCGCGCGAACTCATCGTGGTTGCCCGGAATGAAGATGACCCGCGTGCCTTTGCGGGCCTTGCGCAGCAGCTTCTGCACGACGTCGTTGTGCGCCTGCGGCCAGTACCAGGAACGGCGCAGCTGCCAGCCGTCGATGACGTCGCCGACAAGGTAGAGCGTGTCGCACTCCACGTCGCGCAGGAAGTCCAACAGCGCCTTGGCCTGGCAGCCGGGCGTGCCCAGGTGCAGGTCCGAGATCCAGACGGTGCGCACCGACAGCATGGGCATCTCGGCGGTAGCCCCGTCAGCGGCTTGAGGGTCTTGCATCGGCATGACCGGCATGCTGCCCACCGGTCATGACGCGCCGGTGAACGCCGGATCGGGCGACCAACAAATCCGCCCGCCCAAAAGCAAAACCCCCACCATTATTCAATGGTGGGGGTTGGCTCAATAAATAGCCTGACGATGACCTACTTTCACACGGGAATCCGCACTATCATCGGCGCTGACTCGTTTCACTGTCCTGTTCG
>Ga0208398_100533_pt1 | contig 23558 bp, 9 predicted proteins | sample LakWasMe79_HOW10_2_FD_183905 | JGI IMG/M metagenome (GOLD analysis project Ga0208398, IMG submission 183905) | Freshwater sediment methanotrophic microbial communities from Lake Washington under simulated oxygen tension - Sediment Metagenome... | ecosystem: Environmental > Aquatic > Freshwater >...
TAACATAAGGAGTCAGTTCATCATTTTTCAAAGTTCCTTTTGTTAAATTAAAAGTGTATTTCTGATCTGATTTTCCACAGTTTACTGCAACAACAACCAGTTTTTTATTTTGGACATCTTTGTAAGCAGTAAGCATCACATCATTTGCTGAACCTAGTTCGTCCTGATTTGGCACATCGACTCTCAGCATTCCCGGACGTACAAATAATGAATAATTCCCCAATACCCAAAGCAGTTTTGAATCATGAAAATCGCCGTCATTCTTTACATAATCTGGTGCTGTTCCTCCTTTGCTTTTTCCGTCATCCAGATAAATCAAGCCGTCTTTGTAATCTACACGGGTCAGTGATGTCCACCATTGCCATGAAGCCGCATTGGCAAGAGCAATGTCATTGTGAATCAAACGGGCTACAAACAAAGCGGTCTGCATACCTAAATCTCTTCCACCTCCGGAACCTCCAGGAATTTCAGCTTCTCCAGGATTTTCCAATATGCAGTATTCTGACTGCCAGTATTTCAGACCTGGTTTTTGTTTTACATTAACATCAATTAATTTGCGGCTTAAAACCTGTCTGTCAACAGGCCAAGTGGTAAAATAGCTGTGTCCCAAAATGACATTTTTTACATTTGGCAGCTTTGAAATATTGGTTTTTCCATTGCCAAAAAAGTAATCTATTTGATTATCACGGTTTTCCCCGTTTACATTTTCATACAAGTAGTTGATTTGTGCCGCTTCGGCAAGAACAATTTCTGTACTCATTTTTTGAGATTTGAGTTTGTCCGAAAGAGCTTTAGTCAAATCGTAAATCTCCTGGTTTGTGGCAGGTGTTCCTTCCTGACTGTTTTTGTCTCCGTTATTGGCCATCCACTCCCATTGCGGTTCGTTTATCGGACTTACATAATCGAATTTTATTCCTTCCTTTTTTTCCAGTCCCTGAATACTTTGTACCAGAAAATCAGCAAATTTTGGAACTGCTCCTTCTTTCAGATTAAATTTATTTTTTTGGGTAGAAAAAGCCAAACCGTTGTTGGTCATGTTAACCGGTGGGCTGTTAGTAAAAATCAGGTATTTTTCAACCCCTCGTTTTTTGGCAGCCTGTAAAAACCATCTTTGCCCTTCCTGTTTTGACCAATCATAAGTTCCATCGGCATTTAAAAAACATTCACTTCTTCTCCATTCGTCCGAAATCCTGCTGTTTTCACCTTGTTCCATACTTCCTGCTCCAAGATTGAATCTCCAAATCGAAAGTCCGATACCTTTTGGATTTCCCTGCTCATCGATTTCTTTGCTGAAAAGCAAATCGGCAATAGCATTCTTTTTTTGCTCTGGCCAATTTTTTCCAACAAACTGGCATCTCCAGGCATCAGAACCTCCAAAACCATCCATGGTCTGCATGACATTATCTGTGCTGATTGTTGCGATTCGCTGTGCAAAAGAGAACGAACCCATTAACAATAATAGCGAGATATATACTTTTTTCATTTCTATTTATTTTTTATTCGGCCATTTATGTCATTCTTTCTTCATTTGAATGACATAAATCACCTAAAAACTTCACTTTGCAAAACAGCCGTTTTACTTTCTTCTGTTTTTATTTATAAGCGCCAACATATGTTACAACTGATCTTGCTCCTATTTCAAAATTTGTGGCATCGACTTCAGTTCCTTTTTTCAGACTTTTAGTATCTGAAGTTGTATATGGTGTCAATTTATTATTTGTCAAAGTACCTCCTGAGAGATTCAATTTGTATGTTCTTGCCGATGTACTGAAATTAACAGCAACAATCACCAGTTTTTTGTTTGCCTCATCTTTGTAGGCCGTTAACATAATATCCGTTGTAGCTGTCGAGTTGTCCAGACCCGGTATTTGGACCCTTACCATTCCCGGTTTTACAAAAAAGGAGAAGTTTCCTAAAGCCCAAAGTGTTTTAGAATCTCTAACGTAGCCGTCATTTTTGCAATAATCAGCTCCGCCTGCGCCGTTACTCGCACCATCATCTACGTGTATCAATCCGTCTTTGTAATCACCACGGCTTATTGCTGTCCACCACTGCCATGAAGTAACACCTCCAACAGCAATATCAGTACTTACGATACGGGCTGTCCAAAGAGCCAACTGCATTCCCAAGTCTCTTCCTGCTCCTGATCCGCCTGATAATTCAGAAGTTCCCGGGCTTTCAAGAACGCAGTATTCAGAAGACCAAAGACTAAGTCCCGGAGCTGTTAGAATTTTTGCGGCAGCATACTGTCTTGAAGAAACAAGTTCGCTCAATGGCCAGGCCTGCCAGTAACTGTGTCCTGATATTGTTTTCTTCACATTGCTTAATCCACTGATATTTTTGGTCGAATTTGGTCCAAAGAAATAATCAATCTGATTGGATCTGCTTGTTGTACCGCTTACTGTTTTATAAAGCGGTTCATAAGCTCCTGCTTCACCAACCACAATTTGGGAACTAAGTCCTTTTGACTGCAGTTTTGGAGACAAAACATTCACAAAACTGTATATATTGGCATTGGTAGCCGGAGAGCCTTCCTGACTTGTTCCGTCCCACTCATATTGTGGTTCATTGAAAGGGCTGATGTAATCTATCGTCAAACCGTGTTCTGTTTTCAATTTGTCAATAGCATTTACCCAAAAATCAGCCAGATCCGGCATTTTTCCGTCTTTCAAATTGTAAAATTCTTTAATGCTTGCATGTGCCTTACCATTATTTGTTAAGTAAACAGGAGCACTGTTTGTGAAAGCCAATAATTTTTCAACTCCGCGTTCCTTAGCGGCTTTCATAAACCATACCTGTCCTGCTTGTTTACTCATGTTGTAAGTAACACCATCGGCAGTAAAACATTCTGTTCTTCTCCATTCATCAGCTATATCGCTTGCTTCTCCTTGCTCTGTACTTCCAGCACCAAGGTTGAAACGCCATAGTGACAAACCAATTCCTTTTGGATTTCCATCAGCATCAACTTCTTTACTGAACAATAAATCGGCAATATGGTTTCTTTTATCAGAAGGCCAGTTTTGCCCGATAAAATTACACTGCCAGGCATCTGATGCTCCGAAACTCTCCATCGTCTGAAGATTGGCATCAAGATTAATTTTTAAATCTCTTGTCGTCGAATTAACAGGCGTTGAATCATCAGTATTATCAGATGAACTGCAGCTGATTAATGATGAATTGATTAAAAGCAAGCCCGCAAATAGCAGGCTTACTTTATAGTTTTTAATATTAATCATATTAGTAACCAGTGTTTTGTGTGATTAAACCACCACTTAAATCTATTTCCAATTGAGGAATTGGCCATAATAAATTTTTAGCTGGGCTGAAATTGATTCCTTTGTCCTGAGCCTCTTTCAAATTGGTAGTTTCATAAGGATCTGTTGAACTCAAGTTATATTTTACAAAACTTCCGTTTGCTCCCATCAAAGATTCAATAACAGGTCTTCCTGTACTTGGGTCTTTCTCACGACGGATATCAAATAAACGCAAACCTTCGAAAGCCAATTCCAAACGACGCTCTTTGTAGATTTGTCTCAATAAATTTGGACCTGCCAAACCTACTTTAGGATCAAGCTGTACACGGGTTCTGATAACATTTATGTCTGCCAAAGCTCCTCCGGCATCACCCAATTGATAATTTGCTTCGGCTCTTGTCAAATACATTTCGCCCAAACGAATCAAAGGCACATTCAATGGCAATTTTCCGTCTTTTTTGTCCAATGAACGGCGTGTAGCAATCGGAATATAATATTTACGGCAGATACGTCCTGATTTATTGTCATTCAAACTGAATTTGTGAGTTGGGTTCAGTACCTCATCACCGTAAGCAGCTTCACCCCATTTAGTGATTGTACTTCTGCGGCGTATTACATCCCCTTCAGAAAGATAAGCATTCTCCAAGTCACTGGTCGGCATACACCATCCCCAGCCGTCAATAACATCTTTTGCATCATTGCTTGGGAAGTTTTTCTTGTCTTCACCTCTTGCACCTGAGAAAGTAGGAAGCATAGATCCTAAATTCTTATCCTGTGCAGAAGATGATTGCGCTTCCAAAATTGATTCTACACCATTATGGTTGTTTACATCCCAAATGTTTAAGAAATTTGCTTCAAGAGCGTAAGGTCCTTCTGTAATAACTTTGTCAGAATATTGTTTAGCTTCAGCCCATTTTTCCTGGAACAAAGACACACGAGCTAATAAAGCGTATGCTGCCCATTTGTTTATCCTTCCATTTCTTGCTACTGTAATGTTTTCCAATCTTGTAGCAGATTCTTTAAGATCGGCTTCAATTTGTGCATACACAGCAGTAACAGGGCTGCGCTCCAATTTCAAATCGCCAGTTCCAAGAGACGTTGTATATAATGGGACAGCTCCAAAATCATTAACCAACTCATAATAACAATAAGCGCGAACAAATAGTGATTCACCTATGTATTGATTTTTTTGTGCATCAGAAAGAGGAGACAAAGCCATTTTCTCTAAACCAATATTAGCCGATTGGATTGTATAATAATGCGCTGTATAAATACTGTTCATTGACCCCATATTTTCAGGCGTAACAATGTACTGAGCACAAGGTCTGAAAGCTCCGGCATCCTGACCAGTGTTACCCATCCAGGCATCATCAGTAGCTGATTCATTAGTCAATCTTGGTGCCAGTAATGTATACCAATCATTTGACAGCAATAATCTGTGCGTTAATTCATTTACATAGTTTTCGCATTCTGTTGCTGTTTGAAAGTAGTTTTCTAAGGTTTGCTTTCCTCTTTGTTCTTTATCGATAAAATCTTCGCAAGAAACTGCTAATAGAGCAAATGCTAGTACTGATAATATTATTTTTTTCATGTTCTTTTTTATTAAAATCCTACATTAACACCCATCAAGACTGTTGGCTGTACTGGATAATTCCATCCTCCAAAACCTGCTCCTTTAACTCTGTCACCTTTGTCAGGATCTCCTCCTGCAACTTCAGGGTCAACACCGGTATAATTAGTCCATGTCCATAAATTTTGGCCTGACAACGACAACCTAAGTTTGTCCAATCCAAATTGGTTAAGGAATGTATATCCAATTTGAAGGTTTTTCATACGAACAAATGAACCGTCTTCAACATACAAAGAAGAGAATTTAGTATAGTTTTCGTTATCATCATTTTTAGACAAACGAGGAATATAATTAGAAGTTCCTTCTCCATGCCAAGCCATGTTTTCAAGTCCGTTTACTTTGTTTGTCAAACTTGCTCCATTATACAAATCAGAAATATTTTGATTTACAATGTCATTTCCAATACTTGAATAAAAGTTGGCAATCAAATCAAAACCTTTATAAGCAAAATTCAAATTCAATCCCATAGTGTAATCTGCCCATGGTGAACCAATTTTTGTTCTGTCTTTATCGTCCAGTTTTCCATCTCCGTTTACATCTTTGAAACGAATATCACCCACTTGCGCATAAGGCTGTAATTTTGTTCCATGTTCATCAGTATGAGAATTCAATTCTGTTTGATTTTGGAACAAACCATCTGCTACATATCCATAAAAATAACCAGGTTCATCACCCTCAACAGTTAAAGTTCTGTTGCTAGATCCGTATAGTTTTTCACCGTCAGCTGACAAAGAAATCATATCAACATTAACAGTTGTAAAAGTAAAATCAGCACCATAAGAGAAATCCCCTTTCTTTTCTTTGTATGACAAAAGCAAATCAATACCATTGGATTTCATAGAACCCACGTTTGTCCACATCGTTGAATAGGATGGGAAACCACTATATGTTGGGAACTGTTTCAAAAACAACATATCTTTTGTTGTCTTTTCATAATATTCCAAAGAACCCGAAATTTTATTTTTAAATAAACCAAAATCAAGACCAAAGTTCATATCTTCAACTGTTTCCCATTTGATGTCTTTGTTTGCCATAGACGAAGGGTAAGAAGTATCTACAACCTCACCTCCGATAACGTAATACCCTTGTCCGATGTTTGACTGATAAACAGCGTCTGGTAAATTTTGATTACCTACTCTACCCCAACCAGCTTTTAACCTAAGATCGTTAATAACAGATTTTGTATTTTCCATAAAATCTTCATTTGAAATTCTCCAGGAAGCTGATGCAGCAGGGAAATTTGCCCATTTGTTATCTGCCATAAATTTAGAAGAACCGTCGCGTCTGAATGAACCTGTTAAATAGTATTTGCTGTCATAATTATAAGAAAGACGTGAAAGATAAGATTCCAAAGAACTAGACCAGCTGTTACCCTCACTCTTAAAATTTTTGGTAGCTGCATTTAGTTCTCTCATAGAATCTGTGTTGTTAGGTACTCCTTCTCCGTAGCCCTTTACATCATTTCCATTATATTCTTCCATTGTTGCGCCTACCATTAATGATACATTATGTTTATCTGCAAATGTTTTGGTATAAGTAAGCGTATTTTGCCAAGTCCAGTCTACATTAGTAGTATTTTTTCTTTCAACACTATTGATTTCTGCTTTTTCGTGAGCGGCATCAATTACAAAATCTGGTCTGAAGATACTTTGCGTTTTATCACCTACTTCAATAGATCCTTGTGTACGGAAAACCAAACCTTTAATAGGCTCGTATTGTAAATAAGCATTGGTATTTAAATTATACTGATCTGTATAATCATCATATCTTGCTACTGCAGCAACCGGATTCCAAACATACGAAGGAGAACGTGCATAGATGCTGTACTCATTTTCAGTTCCGTTCAATTGATCTGCCGGTTTATAAATTGGTGTAATTGGATCAATTTTATCAAAATCAGCCCAGTTTCCCGGTGAACCCCAAGTTTCATAACGTGGATTCAAAGTAATTCCCATAGAAACTTTATCAGAAAATTTGAAATCATTGGCAATTCTAGCCGTAATTCTTTCCCATCCACCTACTCCATAAAAAGAGTCTGATTTATAATAGTTCAAACTGGCAGCATACGTATTTTTTTCTGAACCTCCGGTAACCCCGATAGATGCATTTGTTACGGGTGAAGCTTCTTTAATTCCTGCACCCCACCAATCGGTAGTTTTTCCTCTGTACTGCTCAGCATTTGGCAGATATTCAGAATATCCAGAATTAGTATATGCTTTATTCATGATGTTAGCATATGATTCAGCATCAGCCATATGATAAGGATTACTCATCATTTGGAAACCATTACTCAAATCGACATTGAATTTTGGTTTACCTACTTTACCTCTTTTGGTAGTAATAAGGATAACACCGTTTGAAGCGCGGGAACCGTAAATTGCGCTCGCAGAAGCATCTTTCAATACATCCATCGACTCAATTTCGTTATTACTCAAAAAATTAATACTTGTTCCCATCGGCACACCGTCAACCACATAAAGCGGATCCGTACTAAGATTTAGAGTAGAAATACCACGAATCAATACTCTTGGCTGTGCTCCAGGACCACCTTGTCCTGTTACCTGAACCCCGGAAACTTTCCCTTGTAACGATTCAGTAGCGTTACCAACTGTCATTGTTTGAAGTTCTTTTCCTTTAATAGAAGAAATTGAAGTAGTTATATCTTTCTTCTTTACCGTTCCATAACCAACAACTACTACTTCTTCCAAGTTTTGACCCACTTGTTCCAAAACAACATCAACAACTGTTCTATCACCGACTGTTATTGTCTTGGTAGTAAAACCAATGAAAGAAAATTGAAGTTCTGCATCTTTATTTGGAATTACAACAGAAAATTTACCATCAAAGTCAGTTGATGTTGTAGTTCCTGTTCCTTTCACAGCAATATTCGCTCCGGGAACAGGTAAAGAACCTTTGTCCTTAACAGTCCCTTTTACTGTTATCTGCGCAAATGTTGCTGTACTGCACAACACGGCTATAAATAACCATATAAATCTATATTTCATATTCAGATATTTTTATTTATTAAATATAATAACAAGGTATAACAACCTATTTTTTTGTTATAAAAGCTCTTTCCAGTTCAGTATCAAGAATAACTTTATACACACCTGGAGTTGCTGGATATTTAGCATTTCCGTTTTCTCCCGGTGACATAGTAGCGATACCATTTTGAATCAATCTCCATGAAGGACTCCACCATTGTCCTGTAAATGTCCCTTCCATAGTTCCAGTAAGTGTATACTCACCAACTAACTGATAAGGGTTGTCTGGGTTATTAGCCAAGTGTAAACTTGTCATTACCCATGCATTCCAGGTATCCCAGTTTGCATCTTTGATTCCGCCACCGCAAATACTTACGAAAGGTTTTCTTAACGCTTCATCATCTGCCCATAATCCATTTGCAATATCTGCCCAAACTTTACTTGAAGGAGTATATTTTTCAACTGAATATGCTAATGTATTTGGATTTACTTTTATTTTGTAGTAGCCTTTTGTCGGTAAAACAATTGGAGCTGAGGTTACATCATCTGTCAGATTTCCTGTAGCTGTCAATCCGAAGCAGTGTGGTGCAAAATCCGATTCCTGCCCTAAGAAATAAACTTCTTTATTATCAGAATCTGCGTAATATTTGAATTCAAAATCCTGCCCGTTCTTGTCATGGAAATACATTGGTACCCCAACAGCATCAGTCGTAAGGTTGGTTCCTTTCGGTTGATCGCAAAGATAAATAGCAGGGTATTCATTGGTTGCCACTACATTAATGTTCAATGCTCCAGTATTTGGTATTGCAAATTTGTCTCTTGCAGTAATTGTTAATACATAATTAGCAGCAGTAACCGGCAATGTGTAAGTTTTATTGAAAGTATATGATTGTGGTGCATCTGTCAATTGAATTAAATCATCGATACCAAGAGCGGCACATTTCACCTCAACAAAATCAATACCTGAATCATCATTAACAGTAAAGTTCACAGGCATTTCTTTGCTTGTTGACAGCAAAATAACCGCACCTTCTTTTGGTGTTTCCATAGTTATAGATGGTGCATCAAATTCTCCGTCCAAGCGCAGGTTGATATCTTTGTCAATTGAATTACCTGAAACGTCAGTAACTGTCAGCTTAATTTTGAAAGCCTCAGACGTTCCTCTATCAGCAGGAATCTCAAAGAAATAGCTCAAATCATATGATGTGAGTAATGGATCCGTTGCAAAAGCAATTACTTTATCCAATGATAATTCCGGTATTTGTATTCTTACACTCTTTAATCCTAAATCATCTGCCAAAGTTGCTTTAATTTCAAATTTTCTATTTGGTGCTCCATAAATTTCTGTTGTTCCAACAGCAAGCGTTGGAGCATCCGAACTTGGAAAACCTTTTTCGTCATTCTGACATCCGTTAAAAAGGACGGCAAAAAAAGCAAGAAAAAATAAAAATTTAATTTTTTTCATCTCTTTAATTTTAATGGTTATTTTTTTTTTTTGGTTTTAAAAATATTAATGTTCATCAAACTCAATATCCTCAATTAATTAATTATAATTATTAAAACATACCTATGTGGTTAGTTTTTAAAGAACCAATTTTTACAACAATTGATTCATCGGTACTTATGCGCTGCTATATCTGGCAGCTGCTCTTTTTTTAAGGGGTTTTATCATACGGTTTTCATTAGGTTAATTATAGTTTTTTAGTTACAAGTGTTTATTTTACATTTTTAAAATTTGATTTAAAAAAAATATTCAATCGTTATCGCATAACGGCCAGAATATTTGCCTTCTAATTTTTGTCATTCTTATCATATGCATGTACAAAAATTTTAAATCCTTACTATATCGATTTCTAAAACTTAATACACACTGTTAAATATTTATAAATCGATAGTAAATGAAATAATAATTATTTAACATTATGACAAGTACAAATTAATGGCAACAGACAAATTTTGATAAGGGGCAAATTGGATAAAATAAGGGGGTAAATTTGTAATTGAGTATTATTTTCAATGAAAAAATAACAAAAACAAAAAAAAACCTCACATTTTTTCACAATATCAAATTAAAGCTCCTTTTTTCTTTATCAACACTCAAACGTTAGAGTTGTAAAAATACCTGCCTCCTCACCACCAAAAAAAGACGCAATAATTGTTAATATTTGACATTTTCTTAAACCCAAAAAACATATCCATTCTCAAAAATTCTCTTTATACAAATAGATATGTTAAGGGCTTTTTTTATTCTAATAAATACTCTTCGCGTCCTCCTTGCCTTTCTCCTTCTGCTCTGTCAAAACTGTTTTCAAAACTTCGGGATTCTTTATGGCTGCAGGATTAAATAATTCGCTGTTCATGTATTTCAGAATCGAAATGAGCATTTGTTTTGCAACTGGACGTTTATCTAAATCGGCTGCCAAATCAAAAGATGCGATTACCAATTTTCCAGATCCAACGCTTCCTTCAAAAAGTGAAGCCAGTTTTCGGTTATTTGCAAAATTATCAACCATTTCTACAATCGGACTTCCTCCTTCTATTCCATCTATAATGAGCGTTGTTGAATTCACATTCAAATCCCACCATTGCCAATCGGTATTCATATCTGTTGGGAAATCGGCAAGCGCTTTGTGCGAAGAATTACAAAGCATCCCCATAGTTCCTGCCTGTTTAGGAAAATGAACAGGACTCCAGAACACAGGAACAAATTTCCCCTCGATACCTTTAATCTTTTTCCAATCTGGATTTAGCAGTACTTTTTTACCGGCTTTCAGCAGTTTGTAAGCTTCTTCAAGGCTTCGGGTATAAACAACTTTTCCGTAATCTATAACCTGCTTTTGAGGATATACCCAAATATTCCATTGGTTTTTATAGCTTGTTCCTTTCAGATTTACAGTAACTGTCAGTTTGGTGGCTTTAGTTATTTTCTGAAGGCTTTCATTTACATCCAATATTTTATGATTGTAACCAATAGAAACAACTGCTTTTGTATTCCCAGAAGCTACTACAGTATTGCCGTCGTTAATGCTCCATTCAATTTCCTGATTATTTAAAACTGCATCCGAATAATTGCTTATATCCAAAGAAGCCGTAAAAGATTCATCGTTTGTATAAGCCGCTTTAGAAAAACGCAGAAGTGGTACAACCGGAGCTGAAAACTGCCTGAAATCTTCGGCAGAAATTAATCCTTTACTATCCCAAAAGGCATCCAAAAGCCCGACTAATGCAGTTCCCTGCCCAGGAAAATCATGCAGATCCAATAATTGAAAGCCACTGATTCCTGCTGTTTTTAAAGCTCTTTCGATTTCTTCTTTGTACAGAATTACAGCCAATTTGCCCGACGCTTTTGTATAATCAGCAGCTTTGTTTATTAAACCTTTACGTTCCAAATCTTCCTTAACCGATTTAAAATTGATGGGTTCCAAAACTCCTGTGTATTTTGAAATTTCATCTATTTTAGGATAAACTGCATACTGTCCAATTTCATGTGTAACCAAAGGCACCGTCATTCCTTCAACGGAGGCAACGTAATCTTTGTTGAAAGTTGGCGATTCACTGTTAAAAACACCTTGTCCGCGAACCCATCCTTTTTTAGTCCATTGCGTAATAAAGAAATCATCTTCGGGTTCTGGCCAGTCACCATGTCCTTTTTCGAAAGTAAACGAAGTTGTCGTGTAAAGACGTCTGTCATCTTTGGCTCTTAAACTGTTCATCAATTTGGTCAAAACAGTCATATCGCCCTGCAGTTCATTCCCCATCGACCACATGCAGAAAGATGGATGATTTCCATATTCATTTATCATTCGCTGTGCTTCGGCATATAAAAAATCTGTTGTTTTTTGATCTTGTCCAATTTTAAGACTCCAAACCGGTAATTCCACCTGAAGGTAAAAACCCATTTCGTCTGCCACTTCAAACGCTGCCTGAGGCGGACACCAGGAGTGAAAACGAAGGTGATTTAACCCCCAATCTTTTGCAGTTCCAAAAACTTTTCTCCAGCCTTCTTTATCCATTGGCGGATGCCCGGTAAGCGGAAAAATATCACATTCTAATGTTCCTCTCAAAAATACCGGCTGTTCATTTATGGTTAAAACAGAACCTTTTCTGGAAAAACTTCTCATTCCAAAATCTACAGAAGCTTCAGAATTGTTTTTCCCTGCCTTTAATTCGGCTTTCAGTTCATACAATTCAGGGGAAAACTCACTCCAAAGTTTTACGTCTTTCCCCATATTATAATCCGCTTCAACTATAGATTCTCCCGTTTTTATCTGGATTTCTTTTTGAAGCGTTGCTGTCGAAATCTTGGTCTTTTTATTTACTGCCGTAATACTTAGAATTCCTTTTGTGTTTTTTGCGCTGTTGTTAAGCGTCACTTTCACTTTTGCTGTTCCTGTACTTATTTCCGGTTTTACCTGAACATTCACAATTCGGACAGCATCAAAAGCTTCGATTTCTATTTTGCCAATAATTCCATTCCAGATAATCTGAGTTTCATTAGTATAGGAATGCGCCATATTATCAACGCTGATATCAAACAGTTTGCGGTTGTCCACACGAATGGTTATACGATGTGTTTTTCCGGCAGTAAGATATTTTGTAAGGTCATAATAATGCGGTGCTATCAGGCTGTTTTGTTCTGCCGGAAGTTCATTCCCGTCAATCCAGACATTTGTTTTCCAGATTACACGTTCCAGCTTTAGAATAAATTCTTTCCCTTTCCAATTATTTGGAACAGAAATTTCTCTGGAATACCATGCCGTGCCCAAATAACTGTTTTTTCGCGTCAAATGACTCATCTGCAGTTTTTCTAAACTTGGTTTTAATTTACTAGGAACTCCAAGACCAGCATCATCTGTAGTCCCTGGCAGTTTCATCAATTGTTTAAAACTCATGTTCTGCCAGCCGTTTTTTAGTCCGCTGTCTGTGCTGTCCAGCTGCACAGTCCATTCGCCGGAAATATCCATAACTGTTTTCTCTCTTGAATCCCATGAAGAAAGAAAAATCAAAAGCAGAACAGCTGTTATTATATGTTTAATTTTCATTTTATTACATTTTATAATTATATTCTGAAATAAGCACTGTTTAATTTTAAAACATATAAGTCATATAAGTTAATAAAATCAGATATTAACTCATCTGGCTAAAAGTAAATATAAGAGGATAAACCTTTTTTTATCTTGGTTACATTACTTTCCTTAAATGAACTATTGTTTTACATTTTTTTTAAACTAAAACTTAAATGACTTATATGTTTTAATAATGAATTCGGATTAATCTTAAACATATAAGTCATGTAAGCTAAAGAAAGTCAGTTTTCAAATCATCGGGTTAAAAGTAAATATAAGAAGACAAACCTTTTATTTTGGTTACTTTGCCTTGCTTAAATGAACTATTGTTTTACGGATTCTTTTAAACTAAAACTTAAATGACTTATATGTTTTAACAATGAATTCAGATAAATGCTGCTATTTGTAGAATTAAGCGAATTTCATAATTAAAGTAGTTTTCCGTTTTACAATCAAACTTTCACAAATCATTATTTACGAAAGGTCTGTTTGTTTATATCCAATTGTTTCACTTTCTGATAATATTTTTCAGATTCGGTTTCATTTCCTAATCCGCTGTGGCCTAAAGCCATTACATAGTAGCAATGCACCTGATTTCTAACATTCAAATCATCATCCCAAATCGCAAGATCCGGAAGCGAAACCGCGAAATAATCTATTCTTGATTTTTCGAACAGATATTTCTCTCCATGCGCCAGCAGTTTGTTGAAACGGCTTCGGGCTTTGTCTTCGTCACCTAATTCTCGCCAAGCCAGCCCCTGATAAAAAATCTTATCCGGCTGCTGATCGTTATAGAAAAATGCCTGCACGGGTTCTGGAGATCCAAGCGTTGCCTCTACAAAATTTGCTGTAGCACTTTCTAAATCACCAAGACCTTTATACGCTAAACCTTTATAATAAAAAACTTCATTTTCCTCAGCATTTTTCAGTTTGCCTTCACCTAAATTGTGGGGATAAAATTCGGTTTCTTTTAGCAGCTGTATAGCATCTGCAAATCTATTTTGTGCAATTGCTATTTTTGCCAATTCTACTCTGCACAGCGTATACTGCCCAGTTACCTTTCCTTCACCGCCTTCCCAAGGATGGAATTTTCGTTTTGAGATTAGTTCTTTTGCGACAGCATATTTCCCTGTTTGATTATAAAGTGTAATTCGTTCGATACACAAATCATCACGCTCTTCAACAAGATTTGGATACTGATTTAAAACCTCTAATCTGTATTCCGGTGATTTTCCAATTTTCTTATACAGCTGATCCAGCTCCATAAAAATCCTTGAATCTGTTGTATCCAATGCAAATGCTTTTTCTAACATTTCCTGAGCCTTAACTTTATCATTTGTCTTGTTGAAATAAGCAAGTGCAAGGTTTCGTAATAAAGTTGGAAACTTATCATCAATGCTGTATGACAGTTCCCAGCATTTTACAGCATCATCATATTGGCGGAAAGCATACCAAAAATTCCCTAAATAATAAGGTGCTTTTGCATCTGCTGGATTCAATCTGATAGCGTCCTGCAGAATATTTACTTCCTCAATTCTATTAGGAAAACATTTTTCTGGCGACTCCGCGGTGGCTTTTTTGTACCATTCTAAAGCTTTGTCTTTATCTCCATCCATAGAAGAAAAATAACCCAAAGCATAATACACCATTGGATAAACTTCTTCGGTATCATTCATCGATTCCTGCAATAATTGAGAAGCTTCTTCATACAACCCGGCACCAGCAAAGTCAAGCGCATATTCGATATAACCATGTGACCACTGACGCATAATGGTATTCATTTCGTCTAAAACTGTCTGGTCTTTTGTCAGCAGATATTTCTCAAAACGGCATCCCATATTGAAACGGTCAATTTTAAGAGAATCTTCAATCCATGCCAAAGCTTCCTGATTTCTGTTTAACTTTCTCAAAATAGAAGCTTTCAACTGACGCGCCTTGTGATTGTGCCAATTGCGGATCAATGAAGATTCCACTCTTTCCAGTGCTTCTGTCAATTCGCCTTTTATACTGTCAATTTGTGCCAATGCATAGAAAGCCGCATCCTGCCAAGCCGCATTCCAAGTTGATTTGAAAAGTGAATTGTAAGCTTCATCATTTTTTTCCTGCAGTTTTAAGCAAAAACCTAAATTATAAAGCGGTTCTCCGTCAATCGGATTTGGATTGCGTTCTGTTAAAACTTCAACCGCGGTTCTGAAATAGGCTTCGGCTTTTTCAAACTGTCCTCTTCGCAGCATCAATAAACCAACAGCATTGTTGCATCTCACATCTCTTGAATCTCTGCTTAAAGCTTCAAAATAATAATCCAGCGGATTGTAAGTAGCATGTCTGTATTGTTCCAAATGCAGTCCTGTTAAATACAGCTGCTCCATTGAAGCAATATCTTTTGGATCCAGTGCCGCTTTTGCAGGATCTGGAACTGGTTTAATTTCGGCTTTCTCTTCCTGATACTGAACCAGAATTTTACCGTTCGAAGTATAAACCGTAAAAATCAAATCTTCAGAAGCAATTTCTCCAATTGAAACTCTCTTTTTATACGGATTTACAGGAGAAATCGTAATTTCATCCTGAAACAATACTGTATTCTGATTGTCTTTTAATTCAATTTTTAAGTTCTCATAAAGACCTGTTGTGTACAAAATCAAATCCGCTTCGTTACCTTCAACTTCAATGTTAATGATTGCATCTTTGGTTGCATTTTTAACATAACCCACTTCGGCGTACGGCATAAAATACTGTACCCAAGACTTTTCCTCATAAGCCTGAAGCCAAGAAAAATCAGGCTGATTATCTGTGAAAACACCCGTCATTAATTCGATATACGGACCGTCTTTGTCTGTTAAATTTCTATCCCATGCCAAGCCAAAATCTCCGTTTCCCCATGTCCATTGTTTTTTCCCCGGAGACACATGATGATTCGCCACATGCAGTAACCCAGCCTGTACATTATCTTCATAACCGCCAACAAAATTATACTTCGACTGCACCGCCATATAGGATGTTGGAACAGGTATATTTTTATATTTTGAAATATCAACTCCAGCAGAATAGTCCTGCTTGTAATATTCTCCAGTTGCAATTGGAAATTTAGAAACGTCTCTTTTTCCGTGGTCAAATACCGCATTTACATCCGGTGGAAAAACCGATTTATAACCGTCATTCACAACAACAGCAGGATTTGCCCACCAAAGGAAAGTCTGCGGAAAGGCGGTACGATTGTAGATTTTTACTTTAATTTCGATGTAAGCTTTATCAGGATGCAGCGTGAACCCTTGCATTCCTTTGGTTCTAAACATTCTTTCTACTTCATTACACCAGATTGTTTTGCTTCCGTCTTCATTTTCTTCAATGTTATAATCAGTAGGCAAAAAAGTGCTCGGACGGTGATGCTGAGGCCAGTTGAACTCAATTCCGCCGGAAATCCAAGGTCCGGTAAGCCCCACAAGAGCCGGTTTTATAACCTGATTATAATACACAAAATGACGCTGTTTTACTTTGTCATACGCCATGTGAACACGCCCTCCCAGCTCAGGAAGAATCATTATTTTGATGTATTTGTTTTCTAAAAATACGGCGTTATATGACTTATCGAATTTTTCATCAGATAATTTTTCTACAACAGGATAAGGATAAACAGATCCCGAACTCCCCTGATATACCCTTTTTTCAAGAAAAATCGGGTTCTTTTCTTCTTCGCCAATTTGGTAGGTAGGCAGTAAAACAGCTTCTTCCCAAACGCGTACCACCCCATCTTCATTAACGGTAGACTGAATTAAATAAGCTGTTATTTTCTCGTCCTGACCCGTTTCGTTTACCGATTGTTTTGCATTCAAACCTTCTGCAATTGTATTTTCCATTTTATTATATGCTATTATTTTGTCAATTCATTTTCTATTTCCTCTAAAGACTTTCCTTTGGTTTCCGGCAGGGAAATACGAAGGAAAAAATACCCTAATAAACAAATCAGACCGTAAAGCCAAAATGTTCCGTAAGAGCCAAGACCGCTGTTTAGTATTGGAAAAGTGTAAGTCAGCACGAAACAGGCTGTCCAAAGAGCGAAAGTCGAAACCGCCATTGCCATGGCACGTATTTTTGTCGGGAATATTTCAGATAAAACAACCCATGTAATTGGTGCCAATGTCATGGCATAGCAGGAAATAGCGGCAATAACCAGTCCTAAAACTGCAAGCCCTGTTATTTCAAAATAATAGCAGGCACCAAGTGCTGCGTAGATAAAAAACAATCCGATCGACCCGATAAGCATCAAAGTTCTTCTTCCCCATCTGTCAACAAAATACATTCCTGCGAATGTGAAGATTACATTCGTTACACCTGTAATAACGATATTGAACAAAATATCCGAAACACCATAACCTGCAGCTGAAAATATTTCCTGAGCATAATTAAAAATCACATTAATACCGCACCATTGCTGAAAAGCCGCAATCACAATTCCTAATAAAAGAATCTTTGGCATTTTGCCTTCAAAAAGCATTTTATAATTAGCTTCTTCTTTGACGTCTCCTGCACTTGATTTCAATTCTTCAATTTGTTCCTTTGCAAAGGCAAGTCCGCCAATTTTAGTAAAAATAGATTCAGCTTTAGCATATTTACGCTGACTCGCCAGCCATCTTGGACTTTCTGGTATAATCAATATCAAAGCAAAAAAGGCTACTGATGGAATGGCTCCAGCCCAAAACATATATCTCCAGCCCCATTGACCGTTCCAGGAACTCAAAATATCCTGCCCTTCTATAATTGGGTCTGCAATTAACCAATTCACAATCTGCGCCGCCAATATCCCTATAACAACCGTCAATTGATTTATCGAAACAAATTTCCCTCTGGATTCACTTGGAGCGATTTCGGCTATATACATTGGTGAAAGATTCGAAGCAATACCAATACCAATACCTCCAACAACTCTCCAGACAATAAACCATTCTATTGTATCAACCAATCCGGTACCTGCTGCTGCAAGTGTAAAAAAGATTGAAGCGACAATCATCAGCGGTTTTCTGCCGTATTTATCAGATAAACTTCCCGAAATCATTACACCTAACAGACATCCTAAAATAGCACTGCCCATTACCCAGCCCTGCATCGATGGAGAATTTGTGATATTAAAAAAAACTTCATAAAATGGCTTTGCACCGCCAATTACAACCCAGTCATACCCAAACAGCAATCCGCCCATGGCTGAAACCAAGGCAATAAAAAGCAGATAGGAAGAATTATACTTATTCATATATTTAATTTTAAATTAATTTAACATTACAAATGTCGTTACATACCTGACATTCAAAAATGTAATATTTATATAAAACATGTATAAAACATAGATTTTTAGACACAATTTACCATATTGGAAATAAAAAAACACTTTTTTTATATCAACCGTATTTATATGAGTCAAATTTTAATGAATTCACAGATAAGAACTGATAAAATATCTGACTAAAAAATTACAGCTGTATCATAGCACCTGTTTTTGAATAACATTACTACAGAATATGTATATTACCATGGTTTCACATTGAATTGTATTATTTCATAAATTTGATTTTTAATTACCAAAAAGTTTTTTCTTTTAAAACTAATCATAATCTTATTATGGATCAGATAGCAGATGGATTTAAAGGCGAACGAGCAATCGTTGTTCCGTATAGTGTGCGAATATTTCAATCTGAAAATGAGCTGACAAAAAATGCTTTTATTACACATATTGGCTATTACCCGAATGCAAAATATCATTTCCGGAAACGGTCAAAAGGCGCACTTGAAAACATTCTTATTTATTGCGAAAACGGAAAAGGATTCATAACCCTTGAAAATGAAAAGTTTTCGCTTACTAAAGATCAGGCTTTTATTATTCCGGCACATAAAGCGCATAGCTATGAAGCCGAAATATCAAAGCCATGGAGTATTTACTGGTTACATTTTAAAGGAACTTCAAACTCTTTGCACGCTACTGTTTCAGGAAAAATACTCAACTTAAACGACAGCAGATCAACAGACAGACTAAACTTATTCGAAGAAATTTACCAGAATCTGGAAATGGGTTTCAATCCTGATAATCTGGAATATTCCAGTATCTGTCTGCAGCATTTTCTTGCCAGCATAAAATACACGGATCAGTTTTTAAAAATAAAAACGGCAGATACAGAAGTTTTAGATGTAATACCTATGAGTATCATTTACATGAAAAATAACCTGACAAATAAAATAACGCTTCATGATATTGCCCAATATGTTGGTTATTCGAGTTCCTATTTTGGAGCATTGTTTTTAGAAAAAACATCATTTACACCCATGGATTATTACAATCAGCTAAAGGTTCAGAAATCCTGCTCTCTTTTGCAGTTCAGCAACATGAAAATAAAAGAGATAGCGTATCAATTAGGTTATTACGACCCATTCCACTTTTCAAAATCATTTAGATTGGTAATGGAAATATCACCCCGCGAATACCGTCTTAGATACAAAAGCCAACTATAAACTACCGAAGTTTATTTTATAATATTCAGATCGGAATTAAAAGAACTTTTATACTTCTTGATATATTCTGATGGTGTCATTCCAAAGAGTTTGACAAACTGCTGTCTGAAATATTTCGGGTCTTCAAAACCAACCTCAACACTTGCTTGTGCAATATTCATATTTTCGGTAAGCATTAACATCGCGGCTTTCCTTATTCGGATGGAACGTATAAATGCATTTAATGTCTGCCCGGAAATGATTTTAATTTTAGTGTACAGCGTTCTGTGGCTCATTCCCATTTCGGCGGCAAAATTTTTAATAGTATAATCACGTTTGTGAATATTAGCCTCAATAACAGCGATACATTTCTTTAGAATTTCCTGATATTCGGCTGGAACCTTCTGCGTATTTTCACGAAGTGTAATACTGTCCAGGAAGTATGTCCGCAGATTACTTCGGCTTTTCAGCAGCGATTCGACACGCGCTACAAGCAGATCATCGTCAAACGGCTTTGTTATATAATCATCGGCTCCGTCGCTTATTCCCTGCAAGTGTGTCTCAGGGTTTTTGGATGCGGTTAATAATATGACTGGAATATGGGACAAACTGCTGTTTTCTTTTATTTTTCGGCACAACTCCAGCCCATCCATAACATCCATGGCAATATCACTGATCACTAAGTCGGGCATGTGCTTTTTCGTTAGTTTTAAACCTTCTTCACCGTTGTCTGCACTATATATTATATGAGTTTCTGAAAATAGCTGAATTAAATAATTTCTAATATCTGTATTATCTTCTACTATTAAAAGTGTGCGTTTTTCAGTGAGCATCACTTTATGCAATTCATTGTCCGGAGCAGACTGGGTCGAAACCTCAACAATATCGTCTATATCATCTGCCATTAATTCTTCGACCAGCGGGCTCAATTTTGGAACAACAATACTTATATGAAGATCTTCAAAATGATCCTGACCTTTTAAAAACGTGAGCTTAAAAGTACTGCCTTTTCCAATTTCGCTGGCGCAGCTTACAGTTCCTTTATGTTTTTCGACAAAATATCTAACAATAAATAACCCGATTCCAAAACCGGAGCTGCCTCCTACCGGCACTTTAGAATTCACTCTTTTAAATTTTTCAAAAACAGTTTCCAAATCATCTTGCGCAATTCCAGTCCCACTGTCTGAAACTTCAATAATTACATCGGTTTGATTTTCTGACAAATGAAGACTGATTTCTCCCCCAACAGGAGTGAATTTGAAAGCATTTGAAATCAAATTAAACAGGGATATTTCAATTTTCTCGTAATCCCCTATTATTTCAATATTGTTTTCCGGTATCTGGAAAGTATAGTCAATATTTTTATCTTTTGCCTGATTTACAAAACACTGATATATTTCATAACAGAGATTATTGACATTTATAACAGACATTTTAAGTTCATCGGCATCATTCTCCGCTTTGCGAAAAAGCAAAAGCTGATCTACTAAACTCAAAAGCCTTCTTGCATTTCGATGTGCAATTACTAAGTCACTCACCGAAGAACTATTCTCAACATTGCCTTTTTTAATTGCCTTTTTTAACGGATTTATAATCAAAGACAAAGGCGTACGGAACTCATGAGAAATATAGGTAAACATTGATGACTGCTTTTCGGCAACTTCTTTTTCTTTCGCTCTTTCTAATTCTGCAATTTTTACCTGAAACTTTAATTTTTCTTTATTTTTATTATATCGAATATAGCCATAAATAATTCCTGCTCCAGCCATTAAATAAAAACTGTATGCCCACCAGGATCTATACCACGGCGGTGAAACAATTACTGTAATAAGGCTTTTTTCTTTGTTCCAGCCTCCTCTAAAATTGGTTGTTTTTACTTTAAAAACGTATGTTCCTTCTGCTAATCTGGCATAATTTGCTTTTCGGGCCTGACCCACATAATTCCAGCTGTCATCCCAGCCGTCCAAATAGTAGGCATAATTAATTTTATCAGCATTATTATAATCCAATGCTACAAATTCTATTGATAAGGCAGTCTGGTCATAAGGCAGATTCACTTCTTTTATTCTGCCGGAATCCCATTCTGTAATTAATTCGTTTTTACTTTCTTCAATAGGCTGATTATTTAAATAAAAATCCGTCAGCAGTAAATTATTCTTCTGATTGTATTCTTTGATATCTTCTGGAAAAAAAGAGTTGAAACCGTTTATTCCTCCAAAAAGGAATTCACCAGTAGACAGTTTTAAACCGGCATTGAAACTAAACTGATTACTCTGCAGTCCGTCATTTACCGAAAAATTTCTGAATGTTTTGGTCTTTTTATCAAATCGGCAGATTCCATTGTAAGTACTCATCCATAGATTTCCGAATTTATCTTCCAGCAGTCTCAAAATCGTATTAGAAGGCAGGCCGTCATCTGTAGTCAGCCTTTTGAAGGTATTTGTTTTTCTGTCAAAAAGCACCAGTCCTCCCTCCTGTGTTCCCAGCCAAAGATTTTTATCCTTGTCCTCGTGTATGCATCGTATAGGATTCCCAATGAGAAACTTCTGGTATTTTTTGCTCTTTTTATCAATAGCTAATAATGATGTATAATTACAGCCCCAAAACTTACCATCACTAGCCTCGACAAGACACTGCAGATTATCAATAGTTTTATTAAAAAGCACAAAACTGTTTTTAGCTCTGTCAAATAAATACAATGAGCCTTCATTGGTCGCACTTGCCCAAATATCGCCGTCGTTGTCTTTATACACAAACCAGATATTTTTCTCTATCTGTTTGGTAAATGGATTGTAACATGAAAACTGGGTAATTGTATTGGTCGCAGGATTAATCCTGTTGACGCCTCCGGCCCAAGTTGACAGCCAAATATCATTATTATTATCCCTGATTATTCCGGTAATAAAATTACTGCTGATTTTATGTCCCGAAGCTGCTGTAGTACTGTAAATGGTATAGGTATTATTTTTTTTGTCCCAATATTTCAAACCTGCTCCATCTGTTCCTATCCAAAGATTCTTTTTTTCATCTTCACAAAAAGACAAAATGAAATTTTCGGCAGGGTCGCTGTCTTTTACATTATACCTGATGTTTTTAAAATATTTCGGGCTGTTGCCTATCATGCTGATACCGCCGCGCAGCGTTCCAATCCACATATTTCCCGAAGCATCTTCATGCAGACTCCATATTGAATTACTTTTCACAAGCTGTTTGCCTTTGGCTAAACTGTATGGAACCGCTTTTTTACTTTGGCCGATCACTTTATAAATACCACGTCCATCGGTAGTTACCCACATTTCTTTTTTCTTGTCGATGCGAATATCCGAAACTGTACAGTTAACCGGCAGATAATTAGACGATAAAAACTTAGTGTGTGTATTAAACGAATAAAGCCCGTCATCTGTTCCCAGCCAAAGAATCGCATCTGCAGAAAGCTTCATGCATTTTACTTCCATTGTTAATGCATACACTACATTCAGTTTTTTTGAATTGTAATTATACTGGCAGATACCAACATTTCTCACATACACCCAACAGCGGTTATTTTTTGAATCGTTTTCAAGAACCGTCGCATTATAATTAAACTGCAGTTTATTGGATTGTTCAAGTCCGGCAGATTTTGCTGTATAAGAACCGTTCTCATAAATAAGCACTCCGAAATTTTGGGAAGCAACCAATACTTGTTCTTTGGAAACTGACCGTATCTGATGCACTACATCTTTTAAGATTTGAGTGGTATTGTTTTTTGAAACAAAATTAAGAGGATGAAAAATGGCTTCTTTTTTATCAAAAACACAGGCTCCATTTGCTCCCCCAACCCATATGTTCTTTTTTGAATCACCTTCAATATTATAAATGGTATTGAATGCCAATGAGTTTTTATCATTAATTTTATTACGGTATATTTTAAAATTATATCCGTCATATCGGTTTAATCCATCGTAAGTACCAAACCACATAAAACCGTCACTATCCTGATAAATTGTAGTAACCGAATTATTGGACAGCCCATCAGAAATATCGAGGAATTTAACGGGATATTCTTGTGAAAAGCAAGTAAAAGAAATTAGTACTAATAGTACAATATATAGTATATAATTCTTCAAGAAGAAATGTTTAAAGATTAGTCAGCTAAATTAGATGTGAAAAG
>Ga0208398_100536_pt1 | contig 23514 bp, 22 predicted proteins | sample LakWasMe79_HOW10_2_FD_183905 | JGI IMG/M metagenome (GOLD analysis project Ga0208398, IMG submission 183905) | Freshwater sediment methanotrophic microbial communities from Lake Washington under simulated oxygen tension - Sediment Metagenome... | ecosystem: Environmental > Aquatic > Freshwater >...
CACCTTGACGCCTGACTTGATTGCGTCATTGACCCGGTTAGCTGTAACGGCATCAAATTTGAGCATGCCAATGCCGGGACCAAAGGCCACAATTTCAACCTGAATCTTGTCGGCACCCAGCTCCTTTTGCGCGTTAGCAGCGACGTTGAGCGCCAGATTCCATTTGGCCGCATCTCCGTCACTAACCTGCATCACGATCCGGGGCTGACGCGTTGGCGTCGTGCTGGCGCAGCCAGTGGCCAACAAGGAGCCGCCGGCGACGGCGAGGGCAATAAGGAGGGTTCTGCGATTCATGGGATGGCTTCCAGTCGACCAGGTGATGATCCGTATATTAGTAGAGCCTTATAACCCTGGCTACGCGAGTAAACCCCAACACCATGGCACCCCATTGGGCATAAGGCCGCTGACCTGATCACCTCTGGCGCGCAAATCCCATGCGGCGCAGCGTGTTGTCCTTCATCACGTAGTGGTGCAACAGGGCGGCCACCGCATGACCGCCAATCAGAAAGTAGCCAAGGTTGCCACCCAGTTCATGGATCTCCTTGAGCTGTCGGCCCAGCGCCTTGTCGGGCGCAATGAGGGCGGGCAGTTCCAGGCCGAAGAAGGGAATGGGCTTGCCCCGTGCACTCAGCACCAGCCAGCCCACTACCGGCAAAACCACCATCAGCGCATAGAGCGCCAAGTGCCCGGCCTTCGCCTGCTTTTCCATCAGCGCCGAGGGCGCAGGCTGAATCGGCGGGGTTGTGCCCAGCACGCGCAAGGCAATGCGCAGCCAGACCAGTGCAAAGATCAACAGGCCAAACGTGAAGTGCCAGTCGCGTGCCATCTGCCGTTCGGCACTGCCCTTCTCAAATCCTTCGGCCACGTTGATCAGGACGTACACCGCCACAAAAAGCAACACCATCGCCCAATGCATGGCAATGCTGGGGGTGCTGTAGCGTTGGGAAGCCGTTTGTGAAGACATCATCATCCTTGACCGGTGTAGAAAACACCAACTGTACAGACCGCGTCTGAAGTCATTCTTAAGTAGCGGCGGACTCAGCACCTTGGAAACTCCTGGATGGATGAATGTGTGCGGAGACGAACAGACCTGTCGCGAACGTCGCGCTACGGTGCGAAAGCGTTGCTGTTGCAGCGCTCCGAAGCGTGATTCGGCTAATTCTCCAGGGAGCAAAAACATGGGCAGCACTACTGATATGGTCAAAGACATCGGACCACAACCGCAATCGTTCGACATTGAAAGTGCGACAAAGGCAAACACAAATTACCGATCCGTGGCTTGGAGCGGGCGCTATTTGCAGGTCACGCTGATGTCCATCCCAGTGGGCGGCGACATTGGTCTCGAAGCGCATCCCGAGACAGATCAGTTTCTGCGCCTCGACGCTGGCATTGGCCGCGTGCAGATGGGAGCCACGAAGGACAAACTGACGTATGCAAAGGATGTTTCAGATGGTTGGTGCGTCCTCGTTCCGGCGGGGACCTGGCACAACATTACCAATATCGGTGCGGAGCCCATGCAGGTCTATGCGATCTATGCACCCGCACATCACTCGCCCGGCAAGGTCCATGCGACGGCGGCGGCAGCAGAAGCGGACAAAGACGACGCGCCAGCGACCTGGTCGGTGCAGCCAAAACAGGTGGCCGACAAACACGGGTGAGAGTGCGGTATAGCCAGTGGTTGGTACCTGTGCCGAGCCTAGTTCACTGCGAGTTGAGGCGGGTGAACGGACAGCCGGTCCGCCAGCCGGGCGGCGTTGTTTGGGCAAGTGAGAAGGGTTGATGCGATAGCGTTCGGCGGCTTAGGGGCGTAAGCGGGCACTGGCGAACGGCGGGTTACCGGAAGTCCGCCTGGGTGCCTGTCAATAGGCGGTCATACACTTCATGTTTGCCGCGTTTGCAGACATAGGATTTGTGGCCGTGGCGGTCAGGTGAAGACCCACCCGGCTCTAGCCGATTGCGATCAGCCTGCTCCATAGCGGCCATTGGCCGACGGGGATCGACGGGCCGCTTTGTGGCCAACACTTAATCAAATGAGCACCCTCCATAGGTGTTTGCGGGCATGGCGTGCGCTCGATAGTCAAACGGTGTTTAGGAATTTCTGCGCGATTCAAATCTCCGAGTTGAATTACGCAAGGGTTGCCTCGTAATCGACAAGAAACCGTCAGAGAAATCTATGCACTACTGGGGACGACAAGCGCGGCGTTGGATGGATCCTCATCGCCGATCGTAATGGGTCACCTGCTCGGCACTAGTATCTTTGCAAGACCTGGGACTTGAAGCCCACTTCCGCAATGCCTGACCAAAGCCCTAGCGCTGGCTTGCAACAGCCATTCTGAATTGCAATCAGACACGTTCTCCGCAGCTTGGCGTGCGGTTTCTGCAGTTCATCGCAAAGCACTGCTTAAGGCTCTACTTGTTCGATACATTTGCGCCCACCCAAGAACTCACCTTTCGTACAAACTGCTCAGGATATTCATGCTTGCCATACGCAATCTTTCCAAAACCTACGCCAACGGCGTGCACGCTCTCAATAATGTCAACCTGGAGATCCCCAACGGCATGTTTGGCCTGCTCGGCCCAAATGGAGCTGGTAAGTCCAGTCTGATGCGTACGATCGCCACGCTGCAAGAGCCCGACAGTGGCAGTATTCAACTGCATGGCTTGGATGTGTTGGCCGACAAAATGGCTGCGCGTAGGCAACTGGGCTATTTGCCCCAGGACTTTGGTGTTTATCCGAAGGTCAACAGTGAGGAGTTACTCGACCATTTCGCCGTTCTCAAAGGGTTCACGGGGCGAGGTGAACGCAGAGAGGTCGTGGAATCTCTGCTGCGCCAGGTCAATCTTTGGGATGTGCGCAAACAAAAGCTCGGGGGGTTCTCAGGAGGTATGCGCCAGCGCTTTGGCATCGCACAGGCGCTGCTGGGTAGCCCGAAGTTGGTGATCGTGGATGAGCCAACCGCTGGACTTGACCCGGAAGAACGAAACCGCTTTTTGAACCTTTTGGCGGAAGTTGGTGAGAACGTGGTGGTGATCCTGTCTACCCATATCGTTGAGGACGTAACAGATCTTTGCCCCCGGATGGCAATTATCCGCAAAGGCGAGGTTTTACTGACGGGCGAGCCGCGCAACGCCATCGCTGAGTTGAAAAACCAGGTGTGGCGCAAGACGCTCAAGAAGGCCGAGTTGGCCGAAAGCCAAGCCCGCTTCGCGGTGTTGTCAACGCGACTGGTCGGCGGGTCGCCGGTGATCCATGTGTTGTCAACGACCTGCCCCGACGTTGGCTTTGAGCAAGTCGACCCCGACTTGGAGGATGTGTACTTCTCCTATTTGCAGTCCGACCGTCGCGTCGCAGCCTGAAGCAGGAGAGCACCATGATGCGACATTTTTTTGCATTCGATTTGCGAATGCTGCTGCGCAGCCCTTTGACCTGGGCCACCGTCTTTCTCTTTTGCTTGCAGGCGCTCACGGCGACCAACACCGTTGGCCTGGGGGGCACCATTGGCAATGCCAATTTCAATGCACCCCTGGTTATTGCGAACAAGGTCTCGATCTTTACCTTGATGAGCATGTTCTTCATTGCGCTCTTCGTCGCACAGCCGTTGCTGCGCGACCAGGAACTGGGCATTGCCGAGCTGTTCTTCTCCAAACCCATGCGCAAGAGCGACTACTTGCTGGGCCGCTTTGCTGCCGGTTTTTCGGTGTGCCTCGGGCTGTTCGCCGCCATGCTGGGATTGATGGCGCTGGGCGTTCACATGCCCTGGGTGGAGGCCAAATTGGTCGGTACGGACCAGGTTTCGTCGTACCTGTGGACGTTTTTTGTGATTGTGGTGCCCAACCTCCTCTTCCTTGCGGGAGGCATTGCCTTGCTGGCCGGTCTCACACGCAGTATCTTGCAGGTGTATGTGGGCATTCTTTCTTTCTTCGCGCTGTGGGGTGCGGCCCAGGCCATGGGTTCGCAAGTTGAAAACCAACTGCTGGTGGCGTTGCTGGATCCGTTCGGTGGGCGCGCCCTGGACGCCGCCACGCGCTACTGGGTGCTGGCCGATTTCAACACGCGCTCGCTGGATCTGTCGGGCGTCCTGCTGGCAAATCGCTTGATGTGGGGTGGTCTGGGCTTGGTGATGCTGGTGATCATGGTGGTCAGGTTCAAGACGCTGCGCGCGGGCACCAGCCGGGCTTGGTTCAAGAAGCGCCTGCCGCAATCCACCACCAGCGCACGGCCCAAAGTCAAGCCAACCACGTTCGCGTCTTTCGTGCCAACATTTAGACCACGAACTGCCGTGCTGCAATTCTTGCACGCGTCGTGGTTTGAGACGCGTGGCGTGGTGCGCACCAGCGCCTATTTGATGTTCTTGGCGATTGGTGCGGCGCTGTACTGGGCCAATCTGCTCGGAGCAAATCAGGTCTTTGGTTCCGACCTGTACCCGGTCACTTCCTGGGCGCTCATGATTGCCGCCCGCGGCATGGGCCTCTTCTTGATCATCACCATTGTCTTTTACGCCGGGGAATTGATCGAGAAGGAACGTGCAGCCAAGATGCACGAGGTGACGGACGCGTGCCCGACCCCCAACGTGCTGCCGCTGTTGTCCAAGTTCGTAGCCTTGACGTTGGCCTCGCTCGTCAACGTGGCCAGCCTGGCGCTCGTGGGCGTGCTGTTTCAGCTGCTACATGGTTACAACAAGCTTGAGCCAGAGTTGTATGTGGCCGGTCTGTCCATGGAGGTGCTGCCTTACGTCCAGATGAGCGTGTTGGCGATTGCCGTTCAGGCGGTCGTGCGAAACAAGTACGTCGGCTACTTGGTGATGGTGCTGCTGATCGTGTTGCGATTCAGTGCGGGAAAGCTTGGCATTTCAGACAACCTGATCATCTTTGGTGGCGCACCGTCGATTGAATTCTCTGACCTGAACGGTTATGGAAATCACTTGACGCCCTACCTGACATTCCAAGCCTATTGGCTGGCGTTTTCTCTCTTGCTGCTGACCCTGGCGGCCGCTGCGTGGGTGCGGGGTACGCCGGTTGCGCTGCGTCGGCGTCTGCAAATCGCGGGTGAGGCCGTGCGCCAATCGTTGGCTGCACCGGTGGCCCTGACTGCGCTGGCATGCGTGGGCCTGGGTGGCTGGATTTTTTACAACACGCATCTTCAGCACACCTTTCGCTCGGATGCCGAGGCGCTCAACCTGCGGGCGGAATACGAACGGCTGTATCGCGCCACCGAAACCCTGCCCCAGCCCAAAATCACCGCAGTCGATGTAGCGATGGACATGTCACCGAAGGCCGACATGTTGGACTTCAAGGTGCGCTACACCGTCACCAACCCACACCAGCAACCCATCAGCGAGCTGCACGTGCTGGTCAACCCGCGCCTGACCCTATTGAGCACGAACTTTGGTACGACCGCCAAGCGCGATGAGCGCTTTGGCCTGTCCATGGTGAAGTTGAGCCAACCACTTGCACCTGGAGAAAGTGCGACGTGGGAGTTTGGCCTGTCGCAGGTGGCCCAAGGTTTTACCAATTCAGGCAGCCAGAGTTTGCTGCTGAAAAACGGCACGTTTTTGCACAGCTCTCGCGCCTTGCCTAGCTTTGGCTACAACCGCGATGGGCAGATCCTCGACCCTAAAGAACGTGTCAAGCATGGCCTGCCGCCTTTGCCTGCAATGGCGAAGATTGACAGCACGGCGGCGCACAACATCCCTCTCAACGCTGGCAATGGCGTGGACGCGAGCGATGATGCCGACTGGGTGGACTTCAACACAGTGGTCAGCACCGACCCAGATCAGGTGGCATTGGCACCGGGCGTTCTGGTCAAGGAGTGGCAAGCCGACGGACGGCGCTACTTCCACTACCGGTTGACGGGCAAGACATCGGTCTACGCAGCCTGGCTCTCGGGCCGCTGGAATGTCAAGCGGGACCAATGGCGCGATGTGGCCATTGAGGTCTATGCCGACCCCAAGCACACCTACAACGTCGATCGCATGATCGAAGCCACCAAGTCGTCTCTGGACTACTTCAGCACGGCGTTTTCGCCCTACCAGCACAAGCAGCTGCGCATCGTGGAGTTTCCGCGCACGGTGGGTTATTTTGCAGAGGCGCTGCCAGGCATCGTGCCCTATGCGGAGCACCTGGGCTTCATTGCGGATGTGCGTGACAAGAGCAAGTTTGACATGGTCTATTACGTCACCGCGCATGAAGTGGCGCACCAATGGTGGGGGCATCAGCTGGTTTCCGCCAATGTCCAAGGGGGGTACATGATCATTGAGTCTCTCGCCCAGTACTCCTCGCTCATGGTGATGAAGAAGACCTATGGCAAGGAAAAGATGCGGCAATTTCTGCAACGCGAGCTGGACGACTACTTGCGCGGGCGCGGCCGCGACTTCTTGCCGGAGCAACCTCTGGCTCTGTCGGAGAACCAACCGTACATTCACTACAACAAAGGATCCCTCGCGTTCTATCGGCTTGCCGAAGAAATGGGCGAAGAGGCGTTGAACCGTGCCTTGCAGAAGTTTCTGGCAGCCCACGCGTTCCAGGGGCCACCGTATCCCACCTCAAAGCAACTTTTGACCTTCATTCGCGCTGAAGCGGGCCCCGAACATGAGCAACTCATTGCGGATTTGTTTGAGCGGATCACGCTGCATGAAAACCGCGTGACCCAAGCAACGGCCGTCAAATTGCCCGACGGGCGCTACGAAGTCAGCATTGAAATTTCTGCTAAAAAATCGTATGCAGATCCGAAAGGAGCCGAAGTGCCAACTCCTGTAAATGACTGGATGGAAATCGGGGTGTTCGCTCGTCCCGCCGGGGCTTCCGAGAGAAATGAGAAAGTGTTAGCTCTGGAGCGCCGCCGGATTGATCGAGAGACCACTTCTCTAACCTTCACTGTCAATGAGCATCCCTACGAGGTGGGTATCGACCCCTACAACAAACTGATCGACCGGGTTTCCGCAGACAATCGCATGAAGGTGTCGTCTCTAGATTGAGCCCGTTCCTGAAGTTTAGGTATTCATCCCCAATGACTGGGCTCGCGGCAACCGCAAAATTCGCGAACGACTCCTGGCTGGTAACTCGATGGACTTCCGATTACCTGCCGTTCGCGAGTACCCGCAAGCGCCCCGCACTTGACTTCCGAAAGCACCGCGCGACGGTCGGCTTCCAGCCCATGGCGGATGCTTGATCTAATGATTTTGCTCGCCACATAGCTGCCAGTCGATCCTCAGTTGCCTATGACTGGTAAGGAGCGGGCAGATCGCAAACGGGTAGACCCGCTTTGCGTCAGAACCGGGTCCCAGCTCTGCCGTCACCCCATCAAACGCAGCCGGTCGGCTTGGGAAGACCACCGTATTTTGTGATGGGTTTCATGGGGCCAGTCATCCAGAGTTTGAACACGGCGTTTTGTTCCTGTTCCAGATACTTGGCAAACTTGCGGATGGGCGGCACGCTGCCGAATTCTTCATAGTACTCACGGGCCTTGAGGATTTGGGCCCACTTGATGTCGTCCAGTTCGTAATCGTCCGCCAGGGCCATGGCGCGGCCAATCTCTTCGGTCCAGTCCCCCATGTCTTTCAAATACCCGTCTCCGTCGCGTTCAGGCAAGTTCATATCGCGTGCTGGTTGATGGTTGAAGGAGCGTGGTGGTGGGCGATGAGCCGGTCCAGAAATTCGCGCAAAAAGCGCTCGGCTTTCGCACCATGGAATCGGTCGGTGATGTGGCCGTGGCTGTAGGCGATTACGGTTGGAAAGCCTTTGGCCTGGTGCCGCCCGGCAATGCGCATGTTTTCATCAGCATCCACTTTCGCCAGAAAGAACCGGCCTTCGTAGGCAAGTGCCAGTTTCTCCAGCATGGGCGTCAAGACCCGGCACGGGCCGCACCACTCGGCGCCGATATCCAGCACGACCGGCGTCGCATGGGAATGCGCAATCACCCGCTCGTCAAACGTGGCTTCCTCGACGTCGCAGGTGAATCGGTTCATGGCCCTATGCGCGCCAATTCTGGTACTGCATCGTGACCACGGCACCGGCAACGATGCCACCCACCGCGATGAACGAACCCAGCGCCAGCGTGGAGATGCCCGACAGGCCCTGGCCGATCGTGCATCCGGTGGCCAGCACACCACCAAAGCCCATCAGCACGGCGCCGACCAGTTGGGTGCGCAGATCCTCCAGCGAGGCAAAACCTTCCCAGCGAAACTGTTTGGTGCTGACCGCATAGGCAAACGACCCCAGCACCACCCCTACCACGGTGGCGATGCCGAACGTCACGCGCAGCGTCTTGTCGGTCCACAGCATCAGCAACTCCAGGCTGTAGGCAGTTGGCGCGACAAAGCTCAGGGACTCCAGCGTGCGGGTGTTGGTGGCGAAATACACGGTTTCCAGTGTTTCCGGGTTCTCGCCGTAGCCGATATGTCCGGTCAGGTACCAGGCCGCGACGACCAGCAGCCCCAGCACGGTCGAGCCCAGTACATGGGACCAGTTTGCGCGAAAGCGTTTGTCCTTGAAGATGAAGGCCAGCAGGCCAAAGCCCAGCACCAACGCGGAGGCGAGCAGGGCCGTTTTCTCCGGCAGCCCGGTCAGTTTGGCCAGCAGGGTCGCCAGGCTTTGGTTGCTCAGACCCCAGGTGGACAGATCAATGGCAATCGGGTCCAGGTAGCTGACGCGCCACTGGCCAAACAGGCCCTTGAGCGTCATGTAGGCCGAGATCGCCAGGAACACCAGCACCACCAGGGCGCGCACGCTGCCACCACCCACGCGAATGAGGTTCTTGTTGGTGCAACCGGCTGCAATGGTCATGCCCACGCCGAACAGGCAACCTCCCAGCAGCAGGGACAACCATGCCAAAGTGGGCCGCTGATACACAGACTTGGCAATATCAACTTGCCCGAAGTAGGACAGCAGGCTGGTGCCCAGCATGGCGACGGCAATGGTGAGCAGCCACATGCGCATGCGTCCCCAGTGCGCCATGTTGACCACGTCGGAGATGGCACCCATGGTGCAGAAATTGGTCTTGTTGGCGACTGCACCGAAGATGAAGGCCAGAACAAAACCGCCTAGAACGACAAGCGTGGCGGGATTGGCGGTTTCACTCATGAAGTACTCCAGATCAACAGGTTCTGTTATTGGCCCGGTGGGACGCCAGCCGCTACCCGTGACAGCGTGTTGCGTATCGCATCCGGAGTGTTGATGATGCCCATGAACTGTCCCATGCCCAGCGCAGGCCAGGCCAATGCAATGCGATACCGAGCATACAGTGCGTACACTTTGTTGCCGACGATGAATATCTCGTAGGGCGTGCCTGCTATGTGGTCTGCCCCGATCTTGTTCACCCAGTAGCCTTCGCCATCACCGGGGTCGTTCATGGCCACGCCGAAGACGGCCAGCTTGCGGTCAGCCATCACCACGTCGTAGACGCGGCGGGTATTGCCAATGCCTTTGTCCAGGTTGTCCTGCACGGCCTTGAGTGCCTCTTCAAAATTGGCGTGGATACTGAGCTCGCTGTTGGATGAGTCAAACCGTTCCATGCCAAACATATAGCGATAGTTGGGTAAGTCCGCCTCGGCAACGTCGCCCCCAAAGGCATCTCCATCGCCCAACGCCTTGGCCAGGCGCGCTTGCACGGCTTTCGCCGGGGTTTGCGCGGTCTTGAACTGGCCGCGAAGGTAGGCGCGGAACCAGTAGTCGGGGTTCATGTATGTCACGGTTCCGTCACTTTGCACGCCCACCCGAATGCCGGCGGCAACGATGCTGGCGCCACCAATAGTGCGGATGGCTTCCAGCATGGCCGGGTCGGTCACGACCAGGCTGGCGTGGGCGGGCAGTCCCTTGGGCGTGTGCCGTCCAATGACCGTGAATCCTTCACCCTGCAGTTTTTTCTCGACCAAGTTCAGTTGCGCGTTCAGGTCTGCGGCAGGCAGCTTGCTAGCCTGCACATAGGGGGCGGTTGCCAGACAAACCTGGGCCGACAGCAACAGGGTGCACCACAGGAGGGCATTCTTCATTGCTGGTTCAAATAAACAGGCAGACGTCCGACTCACCCGCGAACTTCATGAACGTGGCGGCGCCACCGTATTCCACGTCCTTGATGAACTCACTGGCTTCAAACTCAAACAGGTCCACCGTCATCTGACAGGCGACGAACTTGACGTCGGCTTCCAGGCAGATGTCACGCAGCTCCTGCAGCGACGCCACGCCCTTGGACTTCATCTTGTTCTTCATCATCATGGTGGCCATGGATTCCATGCCGGGCAGCATTTGAACCATCACCGGCATAGGCACTGGCATGGGCATGGCCGGATTGGCCAGCGGGCTGATCTTGATGTCATCCAGGCTGGTGCGCAGCAGCTGCAGGCCGTAGAAGGTGAAGAAGATCTGCACATCCCATCCCAGCGCCGCAGCGGTGGAGGCCAGGATGAATGGCGGGTAGGCCATGTCCAGAGTGCCCTTGGTGGCGATCAACGCCATTTTCTTGGTTGCCATGCTCAGGCCTTCTTGAGATAGAACACAAACTTGCTGTTTTCGCTGCCTTGTTCCAGCAACGCATTGCCGGTTTGCTCTGCGAAGGCCGCCATGTCACACACCGAGCCCGGGTCGGTGGAGATGACACGCAGCACCTGTCCCGAGGCCATGTCGGCCAATGCCTTCTTGGTTTTTACGATGGGCAAAGGGCAGGCCAGGCCGGATGCGTCAAATTCCTTGCTGAATTCCATGTCATGTCTCCGTTGATTGGGTTGTTTCTAACCGGTTGTGCGGATTCTTGAGGAGCCCGCGTACTTCGTCTATCACCGCAAAGGGTAATCCTGGGTAGCCCATATGGGTAGTAAGGCCATTTCTGTATTGCGTTTTGGGCAACTTGCCGTTAGCCTTGAATGCATGCACAAAGTCTTGTCCGGTCTGTTGTTGTCGTCACTGATGGCCGTGGCCTGGGCGCAGATACCCAAGATTTTTCAGGATGCCGATCTGAAGCTGGGTGAAAAGCTGATTGCCGAGAACAAGTGCACCGAATGCCACGCCAGCAAGGTGGTGGGCGACGGCAGCGCAATGTACAAACCCAAGGGCCGCGTGAACGCGCCTGGCGTCTTGCGCGGTATGGTGGAGCAATGCAATACGGAGCTCAATCTGGGGCTCTTTCCGGAAGAGGTGACCGCCATCGCGGCCGTCCTCAATCGGGACTACTACCGCTTCAAAGAGTGATGTGCTTGAGAAAATCAGTGGGGATTGGTGATAACACCTAGGCTCTGACTGCCCCCTTCATATATATTAGCGTGTTCGAATATATATGACATCTGTTTCGCCGTTGGAGGAGTCTGTGTGAATCAAGAGAGACCCATATCTGGGAGCCTGCGCAAGGCGCCCGAGAGTTTTTTGAGTCGGGATGGCATCCGCCAGGTGGTTGCCGAGGCCAAGAGTGGCCGCCGCGACTTCATCCGAAACGCCTTTGCGGCCGCCGCCACGGGCGCGGCTTTTCACGGTGCCATGGCCGAGAGCAACCCGGTTCCCACCGAAGGCGGTGATCCCAATATCCTGAATTTGCCGGAGCACAGCAAGGGACTGGGGCAGGGCGTCGCACCGGATGGAAGCTATGGCAAGCCATCCAAGTATGAATCGGATGTGCAGCGTCGCCAAAGCCCGGGCTTGACACAGACCACGCAGGCCTCGGTGTCGTTTGCGCCCCTTCAGTCGCTGTTTGGCATCGTCACGCCCAGTGGTCTGCACTTCGAGCGGCACCACCAGGGCTGGTGGGACATTGACCCCTCCAAACACCGCTTCATGATCAACGGCATGGTCAAGTCGCCCAAGGTATTTACGCTGGACGAGATCATGCGGCTGCCTGCGGTGTCGCGCTTTCACTTCATCGAATGCGGCGCCAACACCGCGGTCGAGTGGGGCAATGTGGCCGTGCCCACCGCGCAATACACGCACGGCATGATTTCCTGCAGTGAGTTCACCGGTGTGCCGCTGATCACGCTGCTGGAGATGGCCGGTGCCGATCTGAAGAACGGCAAGTTTGCGCTGGCCGAAGGCGCGGATGGCTCTTCCATGACCCGCACCATCCCCATGAGCCTGATCAAGTCGGGCGAGGTGTTTGTGGCCTATGGTCAAAACGGTGAAATGTTGCGGCCTGAGCAAGGCTATCCGCTGCGCCTGATCGTGCCCGGTGTGCAGGGTGTCAGCTGGGTCAAGTACCTGCGCCGCATTGAAGTAGGCGACAAGCCCTATGCCACCAAGGACGAAGCCATTCACTACATCGACCTGCAGCCCGATGGGCTGGAGCGCCAATACACCAGCATCCAGGAATGCAAGAGCGTGGTGACCACGCCATCGGGTGGCCAGGTGTTGCTGGACAAGGGCTTTTACAACATCACGGGCCTGGCGTGGTCGGGCCGGGGCAAGGTGAAGAAGGTGGACGTGTCGGTGGATGGAGGCCGCAACTGGCGCACCGCGCGGCTGGAAACACCCGTGCTGTCCAAGGCGCTGACGCGCTTCAACCTGGACTGGGTGTGGGACGGCAAGCCGACCATTGTTCAGAGCCGGGCCATGGATGAGACGGGCTTTGTTCAGCCCACTTACAAGCAGCTGCGTGCCGTGCGCGGAACCCGCTCGATTTACCACAACAACGCCATCCAGTCATGGCTGGTGCAGGAAAACGGCGAGGTGAAAAATGTTCAAGTTGCGTAATGCATTCTTGGCCACCGCGCTATTCGCCCTGCTGGGCACAGCGGGTGCGCAGGTCGATGCCAAATACCCGGGTGTGGGCCGTGAGGCTACCGCCAAGGAAGTCGCCGCATGGGACATTGATGTGCGGCCCGACTTCAAGGGCTTGCCGGCTGGCTCCGGAACCGTTGCAAAAGGCCAGGACATCTGGGAGGCCAAGTGCGCGCAGTGCCATGGCATCTTTGGCGAATCTGGCGAGGTCTTCAGCCCGTTGGTGGGCGGCGTTACGCCGGAAGACATCAAAAAGGGGCGGGTCGCGAACCTGATGAACGCCGCCTACCCCGGGCGCACAACCTTCATGAAGGTGCCAACGCTGTCCACCATTTGGGACTACATCAACCGCGCCATGCCCTGGACGGCTCCCAAGTCGCTAACAACGGACGAGGTCTATTCCGTGGTCGCGTTCCTGTTGAACCTCAATGGCATTGTTCCGGACGACTTCACCTTGTCCGACAAGAACATCCGTGAGGTGCAGGGCCGCATGCCGAATCGCAACGGCATGACGACCAACCATGCCCTGTGGCCCGGCAGCGAATTTGGCGGAGCCAGCAAGCCGGATACCCGCAACGTGGCATGCATGAAGGACTGTGCGCCGGAGGTGAAGCTGGCCTCGTTCCTGCCAGAGTTTGCGCGCAACGCACACGGCAATCTGGCGGAGCAAAACCGGGCGGTGGGTGCGCAGCACGGCGCCGACACAACCCGCCCTGAAGCCAAAGCGGGGACGCCAACGCCAGCCGCCGCGCCGGTTGCACCAAAGGCTGAAGCATCGAGCGCTGGCAAGACGGCCATGGGTTTGTTGCAGAAAAATGGATGCACCGCCTGCCATGGTGTCAGCAACAAGATTGTCGGTCCGGCCTTCGCGGATGTGGCCAAGAAACACGCCGGCAAGGCCGACTATCTGACGGGCAAGATCAAATCCGGCGGGTCGGGAGTTTGGGGTGACATCCCCATGCCGCCCCAGACGTTGAGCGATGCCGAGGCCAAGACTATTGCGGCCTGGCTGGCATCGGGTGCGGGCAAGTAGCAGCTTTTTATCGGTATTCACTTTCACTTAGGAGACTCAGATGCAAACTCGTCGCAAGACACTCAAGCAAAGCGCTGTTGTGGCCGGCCTGCTGGCTGCTTCAGGCATGTTCCCGCAGTACGCGTTTGCCGCGTATAACAAAACGGCCTTTGAAGCCAAGTCGCTCGCCGATGTGCTCAAGGCCATGGGCGCCGGTGCTCCGGTCGAGAGCAAAGACGTCACCATTGGCGGCCCCGACATTGCTGAAAATGGCGCCGTGGTGCCGTTGACCGCCGGCACGGCTTTGCCCGGTGTCAAACAGATTCTGATTCTGGTCGAAAAGAATCCTTCTGCCCTGATCGCCGTGTTCAATGTCACGGACAGCGTGGAGGCCAACTTTGCAACTCGCGCCAAGATGGGGCAGTCGTCCGATGTGTACGCCGTGGCCATCATGGCGGATGGCAAAGTGCTTTTTGCCAAAAAAGAAGTCAAGGTCACCTTGGGTGGATGCGGCGGTTAATCGCTGTTACCCCTAACCAATCAACTATCAGGAGCTAAAAATGGCAGATCCGATGCGCATTCGTGCACAAGTAGCAGGCGACAAAGCCACCGTACGGGTTTTGATGGCCCATGAGATGGAGTCCGGTCAACGCAAAGATGCAGCAGGCAAGCTGGTGCCCGCCTGGCACATTGCTGAGGTGACGGCAACACACAACGGCAAGACCGTTCTGACCGCAGAGTGGGGCCCCGCGGTGTCCAAAAACCCTTTCCTGCAGTTTGTTGTCAAGGGTGCCAAGGCAGGCGACAAGATTGCGGTCACCTGGAAAGACAACAAGGGCGATACACGCACAGACGAAGCGACTGCCTCCTAAGGGCATCCACTTTCCAAATCAAGAAGAGGTCAACATGCGAACGACATCACTTATTTCGTTTCTGGCACTGGGGTGTTTGACGACGACAGCCGTTGTTGCTCAAAAGACCGCAGTCCAGAGCATTGAAGAATACCGTGCCATGCTGGCCGATGGAAACCCGTCGGAGTTGTTTGAGGCCAAGGGTGAAGACCTGTGGAAGCAAAAGCGCGGGCCCAAAAATGCATCGCTGGAAGCATGCGACCTGGGCAAGGGCCCCGGCGTCTACAAAGGTGCGTTTGTGGAACTGCCGCGCTACTTTGCCGACACCGGGCGGGTGCAGGACATGGAGTCCCGCCTGCTGACCTGCATGCAGAACCTGCAGGGCTTCAATGCCGACGAGATCGCCAAGACGGCGTTTGGCAAGGGCGAGCAGGTCAATGTGACTGCGCTGGCAACCTGGTTGTCGTCAGAGTCCAAGGGCATGAAGTTCAACCTGCCGCAGGCGCATCCGCAGGAGAAAATTTCCTACGAGGTGGGCCGGCGTCTGTTCTTTCAGCGCGCCGGGCCGCATGACTTTTCCTGCGCTTCGTGCCACGGGCAAGACAATACCCGGATTCGCCTGCAAGACCTGCCCAACCTGACCAAGAACCCAGGCGATGGCATCGGATTTGCGGCCTGGCCCGCGTACCGCGTGTCGAACGGCCAGATGTGGGGCATGCAGCAACGCCTCAACGACTGCTACCGCCAACAGCGCTTTCCCTACCCCGGTTTTGGCAGCGATGTCACGATTGCGCTGGGCGTGTACCTGGGCGTCAACAGCGCAGGCTCCAAGTCGATTGCACCCGCGCTCAAGCGTTAAGCCCCGGAGATCACTATGCACAAAAGCAATTTTTTCGCGGTGTTGTCCGCCGTCGGCGCAGCCCTCTTGGTAGCGGTTGCACCGGTTCAGGCCCAGCAGGCTAAACCAGGCACTACCGCGACTACCGGCAACGCCGAAGTATTCGATTTCTTCTACCGTGAAGCGGTCAGGACATCGTTTCGTGACCAGGGTATCGTCAAGGCCAGTATCCTCAATACCGATGAAACGAACCTGGCCTGCAGTGCGGCCGATGTGGCAGGCAAGCCACTGGACAAGAAGCGGGCCAAGGAGATTGAGGCCCTGAACCTCAAGACCATCAAGTGGCCCAGCGATGGCAAGTTTGTCGGCGACTGGAAGCAGGGCGAAGCCCTGGCGCAAAGCGGCCGTGGCCTGACCTACAGCGACGATGCCACTACGCCCAACGGTGGCAATTGCTACAACTGCCACCAGCTGGACAAAAAGGAAATCTCCTTTGGCACGATTGGCCCCAGCCTGTACAACTACGGCAAGCTGCGCGGCGTGACCGATGTCAACAGCCCCGCATCCAAGGCCATCATCGAATACACGTGGGGAAAAATCTGGAACTCCAAGGCCTACAACGCCTGTTCCAACATGCCCCGCGCGGGCCACATGGGCATCATGACGGAAGCCCAGATCCGCGATCTGGTGGCTTTGCTGGTGGATCCGAAATCAGCAGTCAATCAATAAATCTCCAATGAACTTATCCAAACGCGAATTCTTCCAGGTGCTGGGCGCGGGCACCATGGCGGGCATGGGCCTGGGCGCCTACGCGGATGCCGACGCCGCCACGGCCTCCAAAGGCCTGTACGACATCCCCCGCTTTGGCAACGTGTCATTCCTGCACATGACCGACTGCCACGCACAGCTCAAGCCCATCTATTTCCGCGAGCCCAGCATCAACATCGGCATGGGGGGCATGAAGGGCAACCTGCCACACTTGGTGGGCGAGCATTTGCTCAAGTTCGCCAAGGTGCGCCCCGGCACCGCCGAGGCCTACGCGCTGGGCTACCTGGACTATGAGAAGGCCGCCAAGCGCTATGGCAAGGTCGGTGGCTTTGCACACATGGCCACTCTGGTCAAGCGCATGAAGGCCAGCCGACCGGGTGCACTGCTGCTCGACGGTGGCGACACCTGGCAGGGCTCGGGCACGGCGCTGTGGACCAATGGCCAGGACATGGTCGACGCCTGCAAGCTGCTGGGCGTGGACGTGATGACCGGGCACTGGGAGTTCACGCTGGGTATGGAGCGGGTGAAGGAAATCGTCGAAAAGGATTTTGCCGGCAAGGTTGACTTTGTCGCGCAAAACATCAAGACCAATGACTTTGGCGACCCGGTGTTCAAGCCCTATGTCATCCGCGAAATCAATGGTGTGCCGTGCGCCATCATTGGCCAGGCCTTTCCGTACACGCCCATCGCCAACCCGCGCTACATGGTGGCGGACTGGTCGTTCGGCATCCAGGACGACAACCTGCAGAAGATGGTCGATGAGGTGCGTGCCAAGGGTGCGCAGGTGGTGGTGGTCTTGAGCCATAACGGCATGGACGTGGACCTGAAGATGGCCAGCCGCGTGAGCGGCATTGACGCCATCATGGGCGGCCACACGCACGACGGCATGCCGGTGGCCACACTGGTGTCCAACAAGGGTGGCAAGACCATCGTCACCAATGCGGGGTCCAACACCAAGTTCCTGGGCGTGCTGGACTTTGAGGTCAAGGACAAGCGGGTCATGGACTTCCGCTACAAGCTGCTGCCGGTGTTTGCCAACATGCTGCCGGCCGACCCGGAGATGGATGCGCTCATCACCAGGATGCGCGCACCGTATGAATCCAAACTGGCGGAAAAGCTCGCCATCACCGAAGGCACGCTGTACCGCCGTGGCAATTTCAATGGCACCGGTGACCAGCTGCTGGTGGATGCGCTGATGGACGTGCAGGGCGCCGAAATCGCGTTCTCACCGGGCTTTCGCTGGGGCACCACGCTGCTGCCCGGCCAGGCCATCACCCGGGAGTGGCTGATGGACATGACCGCCACCACCTACTCGTATGCCACGGTGACCGAGATGACCGGCGACACCATCAAGACCATTCTGGAAGACGTGGCCGACAACCTGTTCAACCCCGACCCGTATTACCAGCAGGGCGGCGACATGGTGCGGGTGGGCGGCCTGCAGTACAGCTGCAACCCCAGTGCCGCCATGGGCAAGCGCATCGACAACATGCAATTGCAGGGCCGCGCCCTGGAGGCTGGCAAGAAGTACAAGGTGGCCGGCTGGGCGCCCGTGGCCGAAGAGGCCCGCACCCAGGGCAACAAGATGGTGTGGGACGTGGTGGAGACCTGGCTCAAGGCCAGCGGTGGCAAGGTGTCTGCACGCAAGCTCAATACGCCGACGCTGGTCGGTGTCAAGCCGAACCCGGGCTACGCGCCGGTGTGAAGAGCATTCTTTCTGGTTTGTCGGTGGCGCCAGGATCAGTTCTACCTGAAGTTCTTCTGGCACCAAACGTAACACCTGCTACCAGGAAAACCGGCATGTCGCCCTTGCCCTTGACGGAAATATCATCCTGCCTGACCACGTCAAACTCATGCCTTACCAGATCTGCCGTGGCCTCGGTAATTTGGATTTCGTCTGTAACACCTTGCGACTCCATTCGCGAGGCAACATTGACCGTATCGCCCCAAAGATCGTAGATAAATCGCTTCCTGCCAATCACTCCAGCCACCACGTTGCCTGAATTGATACCGCACCGGATATGCATGCCATAGCCGCGTATGACTGCCTGCATATCCATTGCCAGTCTGATTAGCGCTTGGGCATGGTCAGTTCGTCGATCCGGTAGACCCGCCGCAACCATGTAGGAGTCCCCAATGGTCTTGATCTTCTCCAACCCCGCATTCACAGTGAGTTCATCGAACTTTGAAAAAATCTCGTCCAGTAACTGGACCAGTTCATCCGGGGGCATCTTGGACGACATCTTCGTAAATCCGACGATGTCCACGAACATCACGCTGCACTCCGCAATACCGTCGGCAAATGTTTTTCCGTCGCGGCGCAGACGATCACTGATTGCGCGTGGAAGCATGTTCGCCAACAGATCTTCCATGCGATTGTTCGCAATCGTCAGTTTTTCCTCCGCATCCCTCACCTCCCTGGCCCAGGCCAGTGTCAGAAGAATCACGGTCACATACACCGTCACAAAGGTTATGCCGTGTGCCAGCATAGTTCCCTCGGGACCCAGCGCAATCATCGGCGGAGATTCGAACAGCCTGAATCCGCAAACAACAAAGGAGACGAAGGCCATGGCGAGGTAGCCACCCAGCACCAGGCGATTTTCACGGATCAAGATCAGCACGGTTGCGACCGCCAGGACAAGAAACCAATGGTTGACTGATGCAGACTCAGAGCGGGACAGGCCTTCGATCTTGAGCTGGGTGAACCAAATGTATATGAAACCGACCCAGACAGCCACATGCGCAAACACGCGAAGTGCAACGCGTCTTTCAAAGTAGAGGGACGCAAAAGCCAGTATCGATATTCCGGAATCAAAAACAGCGGCGGCACTGTCTCCATGGATGAAGAATATGATCGCCATGGCCCATCCGAAACTGACGATCGCCACGACCCACAAGATCATTCTCATGATCTTGCGGGCTCGGACTTCCTGCTGCTCGACAAATGCGACGTCTGTGTAGACCAATTCGGTCATGTTTATCGATCCTCCCGGCGACTGAGCACCTTTCGCGTCGATGTTGACAACGTTAATCCGTACCTAGAGCGACGGACCATTCAGCCGCTCAAAATTCAGTATCTCACGTCAGTCTCCCGTAGCCAAGCCCGCGCCGCAATGACCACCGTGCGATTCAACGGATAGACTCGCAGGCACCGCCTGTCTATCCGTAATCGACCCATGCATCGCTGCCTGCATCCCGCATCCCACCGTTTTTTCGCGCTTGTTGCCAGCCTGGTGCTGGCCGTGGCCAGCGTCCATGCGCAGGGCGACGAGCCGTTGCGCGCATTCCCCTACACCCCGGGTCTGGACGTGTCCGCGATGGACACCAAGGCCAGCCCGTGCAAAGACTTTTACCAGTACAGCTGCGGCGGCTGGATGAGGAACAACCCCATCCCTGCAGACCAAAGCAGCTGGAGCGTCTACGGCAAGCTCTACCAGGACAACCAGCGCTTTCTGTGGGGCATCCTCGACCAGCTGGCTCAGCGCGGCGTCGGAACCCAAACCGGCACCAGCACCGGCAATAGCAACGGGAATAGCGCCACGCAACAGCAGCTGGGCGACTACTTTGCGGCCTGCATGGACGAGTCCCGCGTGGAGCAGCTCGGCGCCGCACCGCTGCAGTCCTGGCTGCAGCAGGTGGACGCCGTGGCCTTGCGCGCCGAGCTGGCGCCGCTGTTGGCGCGCGCCCATCTGGCCACGGGCAGCGCCGGCCTGTTCTTTGGCTTTGGCTCGGACCAGGATTTCTCCAACTCGTCGAGCGTCATTGCCTTTGCCGGGGGCGGGGGCCTGAGTCTGCCGGACCGCGACTATTACCTGAAGAACGACGCCCGCTCGGTGGCGCTGCGCAAGCAATACGTCGCCCATGTGGCGCGCACCTTCGTGCTGTTGGGGGCCTCTGACGCCGTGGCCGCGCAGCAGGCGGCCACGGTGTTGCGCGTGGAGTCGGCGCTGGCCCGCGCCACGCTGTCACAAGTCGACCGGCGCGACCCCTACAAGCTGTTCCACAAGATGACGCGCGCCCAACTGCAGGCCCTGACCCCGGCCTTTGACTGGGACGCGTATTTGAATGCCGTGGGTCTGGGTGCAGTGGTGGATATCAACGTCACCGAGCCCGCCTTCTTCAAGGCCCTGGGGCAGCAGCTGCGCAGCCTGGCGCTAGGTGATACCAAGGTCTATTTGCGCTGGCACCTGGCGCACGCGCTGTCGCCCCTGCTGTCCACGCCCTTTGTCAATGCGCACTTCGACTTTTTCAGCAAGACGCTGCTGGGCGTGCCGCAGCTGGCCCCTCGCTGGAAGCGGTGCGTTGGCCTGGCCGACGCCCAGCTCGGTGAAGCCCTGGGCCAGGAATTCGTGGCCCGCGCCTTTGGCCCGGAACTCAAGGCCAAAACCTTGCAGATGACCCAGCAAATCGAGCAGGCCATGTTGGATGATTTGCAGCAGCTAGACTGGATGAGCGCACCCACCAAGGCGCGCGCGATCGAGAAGCTCAAGACCATCATCAACAAGATCGGCTACCCCGACCGCTGGCGCGACTACAGCGGCGTGCAAGTGGCGCACGATGACTTCTTTGGCAACGTCAGCCGGGCAACGCAATTCGAGTCACGCCGCCAGCTCGCCCGGATCGGCAAGCCGCTGGACCGTGGCGAGTGGAGCATGACGCCGCCCACCGTCAACGCCTACTACAGCGCGCAGATGAACGACATCAACTTCCCCGCCGGCGTGCTGCAGCCACCGCTGTACGACCCGAAGATGGACGACGCACCCAACTACGGCAACACCGGCGGCACCATAGGCCACGAGCTGACGCACGCCTTCGATGACGAAGGCCGCCAGTTTGACGCCCAGGGCAATCTGAAGAACTGGTGGACGCCCAAGGACAATCAGCGCTTCAACGCGCGCGCGCAGTGCATCGCCAAACAGTACGCAAATTACACCGTAGTGGACAACATCAAGATCAACAGCCGCCTGACGCTGGGGGAAGACATTGCCGACCTGGGCGGCCTGGTGCTGGCCTGGACCGCGTGGAAGGTGCAAACCGCAGCCGTGGCCCCAGAAAGCCGCGACGGCCTGACCCCGGAGCAGCGCTTCTTCGTCGGCTTTGCGCAGTGGGCCTGCGAGAACAACCGCCCCGAGGACATGCGCGTCAAGGCGGTGACCGACCCGCATTCGCCCGGGCGCTACCGCGTCAACGGCGTGGTGGCCAACATGCCCGAGTTTGCCCGGGCGTTTGCCTGCAAGCCCGGATCGGCCATGGTGTCCGCCAAGCCGTGCCGGGTGTGGTGAGGTGGGGGCAGGGCGCTGATCCACGATTGCTATAGAAACAATAGTGAACTATCAATATTCCACGAGGGCTAGAGCATGATTTCTTCAAAATTCCCGGGTAAAAGCCAAAAAACTGCCGAAACTACCCCAATATGGGTATGTAAAACATGGCGAACATCGCGCGTGACCCTGGGCCTGTCCGTGCTGCTGAGCCTGGGTGCCTGCGGCGTGGCGCCCACTGAGCCGGTGCAGACCCAGGCAGCGGCGACGGCGAGCCTGAGCCCGGAGCGCATTGCGCAGATTGTGGGCAGCGCCGATCGCAGCGCCGCCGACCGCGTGAATGACCAGCGTCGCAAGCCGGAGCAAATGCTGGCGTTCATCGGGATTCGTCCAGGAATGACCGCTCTGGATCTGAGCGCCGGCGGCGGCTACACCACCGAGTTGCTGGCGCGCTCCGTAGGCCCCACCGGGCGTGCCTATGGCCAGAGCCAGCCGCCACGGGCCGTGGAGGCGCCACCCCGCCCAGCGGTTACACCCGAGGGCAATGCGTCGCCACAATTGATGCCACCTCCCGCCGCCCAGCAGGCCACCCCGAATGCGCCGCCCGTCGTGCGGCGCACTTCTGCGCAAGCGCTGGCCGAGCGTGCCAAGAACCCTGCAGTTTCCAATCTGTCTGCCGTGGTGCGCCCATTCGAAGACCCTGTTCCCCCTGAGCTGGCAGGCGGGCTGGATCTGGTCACGCTGATGTTCAACTACCACGACCTCGGCCATATGGGCGTGGACCGTGCCCGCATGAATGCGGCGGTGTTTGCCGCGCTGAAGCCGGGTGGTGTGTTCGTGGTGGCCGACCACGCGGGCCGGCCTGGAACCGGCATCTCGGAATCGGGCACTCTGCACCGCATTGAGGAAGACTTCCTGCGCAAGGAAGTAGAGGCTGCCGGTTTCAGGCTGCACAGCCATGGCGACTTTCTGCGCAACCCGGCAGACCCGCGCGACAAAAACACCCCCGAGCCCGCCCAGCCCAAGGACGAGTTCGTGCTGAAGTTTGTGAAGCCCTGAGCCGCGGATGTCAAACACCGCGTTGTGGGGCCACAGCCAGTTTCGCCGGATCTTTGTGTCCACCGCCAGCTTTACGCTGGGCACACAGATTTACCAGCTGGGCATGCCGCTCATCCTGTATGAGCTGACCCGGTCTGCGGCGGCGATGACGGCCATGCGGGCCGTTGAGTTGCTGCCCAATTTGCTGCTGGCGATGTTCATCGGCGTGTGGGTGGACCGCATCGACCGCGGGCGGTGGGCGCGCCTGGCCATCACCGGCATGGTGCTGCTGATTGGCTCGCAGGCCTACATGCTGCAGCAGGGAGCCGCAGCCCTGCCGTTCTTCTTTGTGACGGCCTTTCTGCTGATGACGCTGAACTACCTGTACGCCATCTGCCGCATGGGCATGCTGAAGGAAATTCTGCCGGCCAACCTGCTGTTGCCCGCCACCGCGCAACTGACCGTGGTTGGCCAGGTGTTTGCCGTGCTGGGGCCGGCCCTGGCGGGCGCCCTGATGGCCTGGAAGCTTGAGCTGGGTCTGTGGCTGCCCATGGTGGCCATGCTGCTGGCCGCCTGGCTGCTGCGCGACCTGCGGCTGGAAAAGCGCAGCCAGAGCCCTGGAAATTTCTGGGCCGACTGGCGCGAGGGCTGGCGCGTGCTGGTGGATAACCGGCCGCTGTGGCACATGGCCTGGCTGGTGGTGCTGATCAACGGCAGCCAGGGCGTGGTGGACGTGATCTTTCTGTTCCGCGCCCGTGACCAGTTGCAACTGGGCCTGGGTCAAGTGGGCCTGCTGTATGGCCTGGCGGGTATCGGCGGCGTGGTCGGCGGCCTGGTTTGCAGCCGGTTGCGCAAACGCTTTGGCCTGGGGCGGCTGATGGCGATGGAGCTGCTGCTGGAGGCAGTGTGCATTCTGTTGATGGCGTGGAGCGATTCCTTGCCCGTGCTGTTGCTGGCCCTGGTGGGCAGCAGCTTTGGCAGCGTGGTTGGCAGTGTGTGCATCTGGGGCTACCGCCAGGAAAGCACCGACAGCCGTTTTATTGGCCGCATCTCGGG
>Ga0208398_100537_pt1 | contig 23462 bp, 24 predicted proteins | sample LakWasMe79_HOW10_2_FD_183905 | JGI IMG/M metagenome (GOLD analysis project Ga0208398, IMG submission 183905) | Freshwater sediment methanotrophic microbial communities from Lake Washington under simulated oxygen tension - Sediment Metagenome... | ecosystem: Environmental > Aquatic > Freshwater >...
AACTCAAACTGATTTATTAACTTTTCCATTTTTTATAAATTAGTAGATTGTATTCTTAAAATAAATTTTAATCTGTTTAATATAATTTCAACATTTAATCAAAACAATAGTCACAACCAACCGTTGCAACTATTGTTTGTTTTTTAAGTGCTAATTAAGCTGCGAATAACGCTGCGAAACCAATACCTTCAATAAGTGCAGCTGCAATAAGCATAGCTGTTTGGATTTTTCCAGAAGCTTCTGGCTGACGAGCAATAGCGTCCATTGCTGAACCACCAATTCTACCAATTCCTAAACCTGCTCCAATTACAATTAATCCTGCTCCTACGAAATTTAAACCTTCCATAATATATATATTAAAAATTAAACATTCTTTTTTAAGTTTAGATTTTTGAATTTAGATTGTAGATTATGAAATCTCGAATCTAATATCTGAAATCTAGATTTTAGTGATGAGCTTCCTCATGATGATGCTCTTCCACTGCCATACCAAAATACAAAGCAGAAAGCAAGGTAAAAATATACGCTTGTAAAAACGCTACCAATATTTCAAGAATAGAAAGTGCAAATGACAATCCAAATGATAAACTGCTTCCTAACCAGCTTTTGAAAATAAACATCAAACCAATAATACTCATCAATACAATGTGTCCTGCAAAAATATTTGCATACAAACGAATCATTAATGAAAACGGTTTAATAATTACTCCTAATAATTCTATTGGTGCTAATACAATACGCATCGGCTTTGGTACACCTGGCATCCAGAAAATGTGACCCCAATAATTTTTATTAGCAGTTAAGTTTGTTATTAAAAACGTTAATATTGCTAATGAAAATGTAATAGTAAGATTTCCTGTTACATTAATACCAAATGGCATCAAACCGAAAATATTTAAAAATAATATGAAGAAAAAGATAGTTAATAAATAACTCATGTATCTTTTGTAGTGTTTCTCACCAATGTTTGGAATAGCGATTTCGTCACGTATAAATAACACAACTGGTTCAAAAATACGACCTGCTCCAGAAGCGATACCGTTATTCTTAGCATATGATTTTGCCAATCCAGTAAAAATGAAAAACATCAAAACAGCTGCAATCATAATAGACAAAACAGATTTTGTGATTGACAAATCCAAAGGACGTACGTTTGTAGGGTGCCCCGTTTTCTCATCTTCGGTAATAGTACCGGCAGCATCCGTCTTGTAAATTTTTCCGTCGTGGTGATTTAATTTGTAGAAGTTTCCGTTTGATTCGGCAACTGCTTCTCCGTGTTCAAATTTGGAAGAAGAAAAAATTTGGAAACCATTGTCCCAAATAATGATAGGCAATGAAAAACCATAATGCTTTCCAGTTACGTCGTCTTGGAAAAAAGAAAATTCGTGAGAATCCAAAACGTGGTGTTTTGTAAATGCTTTTACTTTAGATTTTACATCTGTTGGTTCCGCATGTGCTTCGTGGTTTGCTTCAGTACTTTCATGTACTGCTTCCGTTTGAACAACTGTAGTGTCCTTTTCAGGGTTTGCCGAACTAATAAAAGGGAGACATATAACGAAAGTCGTTATAATAAATCTAAGTGCTTTGTTGGAAATCACCATATCTCTTAAATATCTTATTTTTTAACGATTCTAAAATTTGGCGCAAAGGTACATTTTTTATTAATACCCAAAAGCATATAAAAGTATTTTTTTGAGAATTTGATTCACTGAACTATTGATTATTGCTTTTCGTTTACTAAGCGTATAGTAAAAAGGGTCTCAATTGTTAAAAAGACAATAAACAATATGAAAAAATTTATTCTTTCTGTCGGATCATTGGCCTTTGGAATTTGTAATAATGGTCTCAAAACCAAATAGCAAAAAATCATCTTTATACTTGTCGCCAAAAGGAAAGACATTCCTACATTATCAAAGCTCCTTTTTTTTATTGTTAATAAAACACCGAAAATAATTGCAGAAAAAGAGAAAAAAAACAGATAAAGTGTTTCCAATGAATAATGAAATACTTCTTGATTGATTCCTAAACCATAGAAAAACATTTTATGAATGACGTATAATAGGAAAGAAATGCCCAACAACATTAAGAATGGGATTGATTTTTTAAGATTCATTATTTTTATTATTGTTTTTTGTTGATTTCATTCACCTGCCGTATTACGTTATACAGTGCCAAAAAAACACCAATCAGTACCAACACTTTTACATAATAGACTTTTGGGCTGGGGTGATTTTCATCCAACCAGTTTCCTAAATAAGAAAACAGAAAAATGATAACCCCCATTTGGATAGGGATATTAATTAAGGCCAACCATTTGTTGTAGTTGTTTTTTTTGGGGTCATTATTCGCCGGCACTTTGTGTCCCTTTAGTATTACCGGATAACATAACGCAGGATGCATTGAAAATGGCGCCCGGCTCTACTGATAATTTACCAATAACAACCTCTCCTATTATGCTGGCTGATTCTTTAATATTTAAAGTGTCCTCAATTTGAATTTTACCTTCAAATTTCCCTTCAATGTCTGCTGTATTACAAATGATATCGCCTTTGACACTTCCGGCAGGTCCAATCACCAGTTTCCCGTTCGAAGTAAAATTTCCTATCAACTCACCATCTAACCTAAAATCGGCTGGAGAAATTATGTCGCCATGAATAGTGGTACCTTCTACAATTCTATTGGTTTTTCCTAAAAGATCTGTGTAGGATTTTGGTTTTTTATCAAACATAATTACGATTTTTTTAGTGAAAGAAACTCATCAAGATTTTTCTTTATCTGAACGATTTTATAATTTTCATTTGAAATGACAATTCCCGGCTGACTGATTTTGTATTTTTCGTTTTCGGCAAAAAGAGCTGTCACGAATTGAGCATATGATTCTGAATGGATTCCCTGAATTGAAATGAGGCTTTCTTTATCTGAATAAAGATCACAGGTATATTTTAATTTTTCAACGTTTTCATTGGCAAAAAACAAGGTCAGTTTACTTTCAATTAAAGATGCACTTTTCTCATCATTTTTATCAATTCTAAAAATCACCTTCCAGTTATTGGAATCTGCAGTACTGAAACTCATTTTTTCCAAAAGCGGAATTTGAGTTTTAAGTATTTCAATGGCCTCTTTTCCTTCTTTGCTGTTGGCATAATTATCGGCAACATATTCAATCGCTTTTTTATAGGCTTCCAATCCGTATAATTTACCAATAGTATGTGCTTTGAGCAATTCAAATTTTGGCACAATAGCTTCCCCGGTAAAATTATTGATTAAACCATCTACCTGCTGCAAAACGGAAGCGAAATATTCATTCTTAAACAATCGGTATAAATTATCATATTCCCCTTCAGGAGTATTACTGCCAATCCCTTCCTGAGGATTTGAATTGGTAATGATTTGAGCATAACGGGAATTTGGATACTGGCTGACTATCTCGTTTTTAATCAATTCAGCTTTCTTCGGATCAGTTATTTCATATATCTTGTATAAATTATATTTCGTAGGAAGAATTAGTTTTTCCTCCGGCTGATACAATAACAATTGCTCCAATCTGGCTGACGCCAAATTATATTCTTTGAATTTCTCTTTATAAATAACTCCCAACTGATAATAAACCGTATTTCTTTCTTTGGTAATACTGTCAATAGCCGTTTGGGATTTTGGCAATTGCTTTATATAATAGTCAGTTGTATATTTTTCATTAACTTCCTCAGAAACTATTGGCTTCTCTGTAACCTCGACAGCGTCATTGCTTCCCGGTGTATTTTGATTTTGGCTGGCACCTGATGTTGCTCTCCAATAACCATTTTGAACCCTGTTGCCCCATATTTTTTTGAACTCTATTTTTCCGTAAGCAACCGTATTGGGATTATAAAAGTAAAAAGTATTTGAAGAAGGTGTTGGGTTATTGTCCACAGGTGGCGCAAAACCGGATGGATTTGATGCTTGTCCGTTTTGATTTGAAACCGCGTCATTAGGCAGCTTTGTCCCTGAATTTAATGCAATGTTATCATCAATTTTCTTTTGCTTCTCGGCAAGTATTTTTTTAAGCTCATCACTGCTTTTTAATTTTTGAATATAGTTTTCATAATAAACCAATCTTTCAGAATCATTCAAAGAAGCAACATGAAGAATACTGTCGTTACGTTTGGCAATAGTCTCATTGACGATAGCCTCATCCAGATTCTTCCTGATTTTTGAAATCTGAAGATATTCCCTGGTTTTTGGATCCAAAAGTTCCAGACACTTATCGTAGCTTTTAGCTGCAAAAAGGTAATCAGTGTGTTTAAAATATAAATTTCCAATGTTTCTGTAATTGGACGCATTCAAATAAGGATCGGCAGATTTAGCGTCCAATGAAGCATTGTAATACTTCAAGGCATTGTCTTTCTCGTCGTTGTTATCGTAAAAAATTCCGATGCTATGATAAATCACATCCAGATAGGGTCTGTTTTCCCTGTCTTCCATAATTTTTTTGGATTTTTTTACAAATAAATCATAGTCAGCTCCCTGATAATTATTGAGTTTTGCTTTTTTAGCGTAAGCCTGAACAACAAATTTTCTTTCGGCTTTTCTATTCATGTCAATAACTGTTTGATAAAAATAAATAGCACTGTCTTTTTGCCCTGCTTCTTCATACAATTGCCCTAACAAAAAAGAATAGCGTTCTTTTTCCTCATGATTTTTGGTAAAATCTTTAGCCAGTTTTAACTTGACAATTGCACTGTCTTTTTCTTCAATATTCAAAAAAGCACTTGCCAGAATAGCATTTGCATTGGCAAATTCCTGCTTTTTTAAATCATTGTCTTTTATGAGTTTTGAAGTGTTTTTTATAGCCAATACATCATTGCCTAAACGTACATTTGTCTTTTCACGCCACATTTTGGCATCGTAAATATTACTGCTGTTGGGATATTTATAAAGAATATAATTAAATGCATCCAAAGCAGGAATAAATCTTTGATCATAATACCTTGCTTTTCCCAACAATAAATAGGCCTCGTCTATCTGATAATTTTTTTCTCGGCCTCCAATATTCATTGAGTGCTTTTGAATGGCTTTGGTTGCCTTGGCTTCGGCAAGTTCAAAATCAGCATTCTTGATTACTCCGTCAGCAGGCGCATCATCATTAATCTGCAATTTCTCAACTGGCAAACGTTTCCAAAAATTTTCGGCAGTGTTATCATTTACCCCTTTCAAACCTTTAGTCAAAGCAATCTGCCCATTGTACAATATATTATATTTAGTACTTAAAGCATGGGAATTTCTAGCCAAGAAAGTATCTTTCTTGGTAGAACAAGCTATCAAAAAAGATAAAAACAATAATGCTGAAATGTATTTAAATGTATTGCTGTTCAAGGGTAAACGTTTAAATCATTAAACTTGTAAAAAAGTATTTTAGTATAATGACTTGTAAAAATACGTTTCTTTTTGAAATATATAAATTTAAACGGCAAAAAACAATTCCAATTCCTGTAGCGTCTCTTTTGTGGTTGGCATGTCTTTGACCAATTCTCCTTTATTCAGTGCCACAATTCTATCACATACATCAACTGTATGCTGCAAATCGTGGCTCGAAACCAATATCGTTACGTTTGGGTTTTCGGATAAATCTTTGATTATTTTTTTCAACCTGTTTACCGTTGTCGGGTCTAAATTGGCAAAAGGCTCATCTAGAATAATTACCTCAGGATTTCCAATTAATGTGGCAATAATTCCCACTTTCTTTTGATTTCCTTTGGATAAATCCCTTAAATACTTTTTGTTTTTAAGAATCTCTCCATTGAAAAATTCTTCATGCTGCGCCAATAACACATCGACATCAGCCTTGTTTTGACCTCTTAAATCACCTATGAAATAAAAATATTCTTCGGGAGTTAAGTAACCTATCAAAAAACTTTCATCCAGAAAAGAAGCAGTAAAAGGTTTCCAATTTTCGCTTGTATTTACCTGAACTTCGTTGTTTAAAATACTTCCCGTAGTTGGCTGAATCAAATCCAATAACAAACTGAAAAAAGTGGTTTTCCCTGCTCCGTTATTACCTACTAATCCAAAACTTTGCCCTTTTGGAATTTCTAATGATTCTATATTCAATACGGTCGTTCCGTTATATTCTTTGGAAAGGTTATTTACTTGTATCATTTTTTAAAGTTTAATCGTTGATTTGTTAATTCGGTTTCTCTATTAATTAACTTTTTTGCTTGTAAGCTTCAATGGTTTTGTATTTCTCCTTTTTATAAATTTTCTCTATTAATAAAAAAACGGTGTTTCTGAACATAAATCCTAACACACCCGCAAGAGCAACAAAAGCCAATCCTAGTTTTGGACTCATTATATAAGATCCCAGCCAGTATAAAAACACCGGTAAAAGTAATTTTGGCAATGAAAGCAGCATAGTGTTTACATTAAATGATTTTTTGTCTCCAAAAGCACCTTTAGACATCGATAAATCAATCGGTGTTTTTGTGTAGGCACCTCCCAGCAATACCAAATGTGAATTTACCCCAATATTATAAACCGCTCCAGCAACTATTGTCAAATATACATACCACCCAAAATACAAATAAAAAGAAGCTAAAATTGTCGAAATAACAGTACCAATAACAATCAGCCACCATTTTGAATTCAAATAGCCACGATATGGAATATTTTGCGTCATCATCAATTGGTAATAGGAACTGTCCCAACTTGGCACAAACTGCCCAAATGTGAATAAAAATCCGCCGGAAACAAATATTCCCGCAAAAATCTGCATCACGGGAGGCTGATTCGAATGACTGTTAAAAAATATTAATCCATAAAATAAAAACATAACGCTCATTCCAACTGTAGTTTTCGAACGCTTATTTCTTTTGATTAATTTAATGTCGTTTTTCAAGAATGTTCCCAAAGTTCCAAATTGGTTTAACCAAGTCAGATTCTCTGTTTTGGCAATATCATTTTTGACAGATAATCCCGCATCCAGATACAAATCACCTTTTAGATAATTATAAGTCCAATAATATAATCCCGCCAAAACTAAAACCGGAATGGCAAAAACCCATCTGGTATGAAATAAGGCTTCAAAAAAAGGATAAACATAAGCCGTAATATCAAAGAGTTTGTAATATTGACAACCCGCCAATACAACTGTTACCACAATAAAAATACCCAATAAACTGTCTTTGTTGTTCAATAAAATATTCAGGAAATTATTGATAAACACAATGGAATAAAGAGCTGTAAGCCATAACAGCACACTAAGTACATCGAAACCCTCATAAATTAAAACAGCGCAAAAAGGAAGAAAGAAAAAAGCATGTACCAAATTAAAAAAAGAAAGTGCAGTTTTTCCTAAAGAGAAATGCACAATTGTTTCCCGTTTAAAAGGCATAATCAATAATGGACGAATATTCATTACCGGTATTGCCTGCAGCAAAAGACGAACAATCAAATCCATTCCAAAATAATAAATCAAGAACTTGTTTACGGTAGCTAAGGGATTCAGATGCATTTCCTCTAGAATGTAAAAGGTTCCAACGCCCAATGCTAAAAAAAGAACCGTAAAATAAAGAACAAGAAATCCCATCAATATTTTCAAGGCCAAATTCTGAGCAAACGAAGCAGATCTGGTAAAGGATTTCCATTCGAGATAAATAAATTTTGCAATCATGGTTTTTTGTTTGGTTTTGCAGGTGAGTCGTTTAAAGTAGGAAAATGTTACGTTTTTTGTGAATAATATTCCGGATAAGTTTTTGCTAAATCTTCAGCAACTCTTTTAGGGACAATAACCAACTGAATAAAAACAAGCAGTCCCACCAAAACAAAAGCGATTTCCCCAAGGATTAAACTCCATTTAGAAGGTTCAAAATTATTTTGAAAAGCATTTATAACATTTATTACTGTTGAAGGAAGAAAAAACAGTAAAAGACTTACTCTATTGAGCATAATATCTTCAAAAAGCCACTTCATTCCTGATTGCTTGGCTTTCTGCTTAAAATCATATCGCTTTTTTAAAGTAAAACTTATTGAAATTAACATTGAGATAAATACAATAGTTGGAAAAACATTTTGATTAACAATTAGCTGATTTATAGTATGTATTCCATACACCAATGCCACGGTCAATATAATTTTGGGCAAACCAAAAAAATCTTTGTAATAACTCCAAATAAGCCGGCTGTATTTCCTGTTCAAGAATTTTTGTCTTTCCTCCACCACATCCATAAAACCAAAGACACCAAATTTCTGGAATTCTTTGTTCAGGATTTCTTCAAAAGTACGATTGGGATTTTGTTGCCATTCCTGTTCTATTGCATTTGCCAAATGATCCACCAATTCGGATTGCAGATCGTACCATTCCACAAAATGCCGACGTGTGAAGGCGTATAATTGTTCAATTTGTTGGGTGGAGAGTTTCATGGACTAGGACAATTTTAATTTTTTTACAAATTGTAAATGTTGATAGGCCAACTTTAAACAAAAAATGGAATACATAAATAAAAAAGACAGTAATAAAATAAAGAACACACTTGTCTCATAATCCCAAATACTTAATTTTATTGGAATAAACCCCAATCCGTAAAAAATTAAATAAATAAAGAAAACAGTTGAGTTTTTATTGAAATAAAGACTGAAGGAAGTTTTTATTTTTGATTTGAAAATCAAAAATTTAAAAATGATTATTGATAGTGAAATAGCCAAACACACTGTTTTGAAAATCTGTATTGAAAGAGTATAATCAAATTTATTTAGTTTCCCATTTAAAAAATAAGCAAAAAAAAGTGTTGGAACAAGTGCAATTAGAAGTGCTTTTAATTGTAATTGTTTAGTAATTCTAACCCATTTGTCCAAAACAATTTTTGGAGAAGAATTAATTAGTCCAACCCAGTGTGAGGTACTAGGTCTTAATTCTTCTTTCCAGTTTTCAAAGATTTCATAGAAAGCAACTTCAAAAGAAACGCCTTCAATACTTGTTTTTCCTTCTATTTCTGAAGCAATATGATCCGTAAGTTCCAATTTAATATCATCATATCGAATCCCGTTTAATACCAAAGTTTCTTCTATTTGCTCAATCTGTTGGGTAGTTAATTTCATTTTATAAAAAATTAAAATTCAAGTTTTGGATTCACTAAAGTCTGCATATTTCGAATAAAATCCTCCAATTCGGATAGTCTGTTTACGGTTTCGGTTGTGCCTTTTTCTGTGAGTTTATAATATTTTCGTAATCGGTTGTCCACTTTTTCGATTTCGACATCCAATATGCCTTCCGCTTCAAGTTTGTGCAGTGCAGGATACAAAGCTCCTTCGGTAATTAACAATTCCCCTTGCGTGATTGCTTTTACTTTTTGGGTAATCTCATAACCGTACATTTTTCCGTTTTCTTCCAGCAATTTCATAATAATCGTATTGAGACTGCCTTTGTATAATTGAGAATTTTTCATTTTTGGTTCATTACGAAATAGTTATTGTTCTTCTATTCACCAACAAATATACATAAGTTTCTTATACATAATTAAATTAGGTATAAAAAATTCAAACAGCATCACTTTTGAAAACTAATTGGTTTAGTATCTTTGCAAAAAAACAATCTCATGCCAAATTTTCTTAAATTAATTGTAAAAGAAGTAAAACGCGAAACCAAAGATGCCGTTTCGATACTTTTTAATGTCCCAGAAGAATTAAAACCTAATTATACTTTCATCGCTGGTCAATATGTCAATTTAAGACTGACTTTGGACAATACCGAAATTCGCCGTGCCTACTCTATTTGTTCGGCTCCGGGAAGCGGTGAGTTGCGAATAGCTGTAAAAGCTGTAAAAGACGGTGCTTTTTCACAATTTGCAAATAACAGATTAAAGGCTGGAGATGTTCTTGAGGTAGGAAAACCGGAAGGAAAATTTACTTTTGAACCCGAAATTGACCGCCAAAAAAATTATATCGCTTTTGCAGCCGGCAGCGGAATAACACCGGTTTTATCCATTCTGAAATCGGTCTTGAAAAGTGAACCGAAAAGCTCTTTTGTGCTGGTTTATGGAAATAAATCTCCTGAGCAGACTATTTTCCATCAAGAACTTCATGATTTGCATCTGCAATATATGGGCCGTCTTTTTGTACATTATGTATATAGTCAGATCAATGTTGAAAACGCATTATTTGGCCGTATTGACAAAGCTGCAGTAAATTATGCATTGAATAACAAACACGCTACATTGGAATTTGACAAGTTCTTTTTATGCGGTCCTGAAGATATGATCAATACCGTTTCCGGCGTTTTGAAAGAAAAAAACGTAAAAGAATCGGCTATAAAATTTGAACTTTTCACTGCTTCTTCACAAGAACAAGACATTAAACAATCCTTGGACGGACATTCCAAAATAACTGTTATGGTTGATGATGAAGAAACCAGTTTTGAAATGTCACAAAAACAAAGCATTCTTGATGCAGCGTTAAAACAAGGAATTGATGCCCCTTATTCCTGCCAGGGTGGTATCTGCAGCAGTTGTCTCGCACGTGTTACCGAAGGTGCCGCCGAAATGAGAAAAAACTCCATCCTTACCGATAGCGAAATTGAAGAGGGTTTGATTCTGACTTGTCAGGCACATCCAACCACACCAACTATTCGGGTGGATTACGATGATGTTTAAAACAATATTAAAAATTAGTAAAACTCCTCTGAAAAGGGGAGTTTTTTGTTTTTATGATGTCTGAATTTTTTGTATATTAGTAGAATAATAGGAATCATAAAACACTAACTAATACACCAAATACCATGACAATCCATCATTATATCCATCTGCATTTTATTGCAATTTTTGTAATAACAGCTATTTTATGCGGCCTCGTTTTAATTCAAATAACGAAAAGCAAAAGAAAACCAAAATTACTTACCAAAGAGAAATATCAATCAACACGGATTGGAAAAATGTCAGAAACAAAAAACACTGACACTACAATTTTCAATATTTGGCCCTATGTAAGCGAATTAAAATCGACCAAGATTTTATCACACAAAATAAAAGAAAGAGAATTAATCTATAAAGTTTATAGAGATTCAACCGAAGAATTTGAACACATTCTATTGTCTACGGGAAAGGAAAATAATTTTGTTGTAATTGTTGCCGATAAAAAGAAAAAGAAAATTATGGGTCATTTCCTTCTTGACCAGGATGGAAAATATGACTTGGTAGCTTAGCAAGCTTAATTACCGTCAAAAGCATTATATCTGTTGTATAATGCTTTTATTTTTTCAAATTATTTATGAATTAATTTCAGAAACTATCTCTTCAACAATGATAGTTCGCATGACATCTTCATATCCTTCCACTCTTTTATTACCATAAACCGATGTCGGCAGTTTTGGATACAAATTTCTATCCGAAACCAACGCATTTTCCAAGGGCTGATTAAAAGGTGAAAATCCGGCATAAGGATGTGTTGCGCCCCAAAGTGTGATAACTTTTACTCCAAGCATGGCCGCAATATGGGCATTCCCGGAATCCATTGAAAGCATTGTATCCAAATTACTGATAAGCTGTAATTCCTGCTGGAACTTTATTTTTCCAGCCATATTGATAACATTTGCTTTGCCGGAACTCAGTGTGTTTAAAATCTCAATTTCTTTTTTTCCTCCGCCAAAAAGCAAAATAGTATTATTTGTATCTAATGATAAAGCGTCAATCACTTCCTGCATTAAATCCAGAGGATATACTTTGGAATCATATTGCGCAAAAGGAGCAATCCCGATAAGTTTTTTTGGAGAATTGCCAATTATATTAAGGATTTCAGAATCCAAAATAGCTTTCTGGGGAAATATTGGATTGGCTAAATTCACTGGAAATCCAAGCTCTTCAAACACTTTTACGTGTCTTTCAAACATGCTTGTCAATGGTTTGAAAATTTTGTTTTCCGGACGGGTCAAAGCTTTTTTCTCTTCTCTTCCCTTATCAACCGAAGCTGTTTTTTTTCCACTAACAGCAAAAAGTGTCCGAACTACTTTTGAACGCAAAACATTGTGCAAATCTGCAAAAGCATCAATATTTAATCCTTTCAAATCCTGATACAACCGCAATAACCCTAATGGCCCTTTATGCCTGATTTTTTCATCAAAAGCAAAAAAAGAAAGATTTGGGATTTCTTCAAAAAAAGGTTTAAAAAAAGGCCTTGAAACTACAGTGAGTTTTACTTCCGGATACTGTTTTACAAAAGCACGTAAAACAGGAACCGTCATGGCGACATCTCCCATTGCGGAGAGTCTCATGACGGCTATATGTTTTATTTTGGGAGACAAATTTGCTTCCAAAAATTATTTTTTATTTTGATACAATACAGGATTCAAATCATCATCGTTGTACATTTTCATTTGTTTGTACACTTTCATGAATTTATCTCCGTTTTCAATATCAGTCAACAAATCTTCAATTGCTGTCGACAAATCAGATCTTTGTTCCAAAAGGATGTTCAATTTGGCCTGGCATTTGTCTCTATGATCCTGCGAAGCTTCTGCTCGAGTCGCTTCCTCCTGCATATGATAAATTTTCAAAGCTAAAATTGACAATCTGTCAAAAGCCCAGGCAGGACTTTCAGAATTGATCTTAGCATCTTCCTTAACAACAACATTACTGTACTTTTGAAGAAAATAACTGTCAATATATTCTACCATATCTGTACGCTCCTGATTGGAAGCGTCGATTCTTCTTTTCAAAGTCAAAGCAGCAACCGGGTCAATATTCGGATCACGGATAATATCCTCAAAATGCCATTGTACGGTATCAATCCAATTTTTCAGATACAACAAATGCTCAAATTTTTCTTTTGGAAAAGGATTATTTATAGGTTGGTCCACATTATCAAATTGGTGATAATCTTTTATACTTTGTTCAAATACAGTATAAGCTAATTTTGAAAACATATCTTTTATGATTTTAGAAATACAAAGATACTTTTTATACTTTTGATAGTGTAAAAAAACTCCATAAATTAAATTTCTAATAACGGCTTCATGGAAATTCATTATTTATCAGAAAAAAACAGTGTGCTGAACCACTTTTTAAGTCAAATTCGGAATATCAATATCCAAAAAGACAGTATGCGTTTCCGCAGAAATATTGAGCGTATCGGAGAGATTATGGCTTATGAAATGAGCAAAAATTTTCATTATAGAGATGTTGAAATAAAAACGCCGCTCGGTATTAAAAAAACAACCGAAATCGAAGATCAACTGGTAATCTGTTCCATTTTAAGAGCTGGTCTGACTTTGCACCAAGGTTTTTTGAACTATTTTGACAATGCCGAAAACGGCTTTATTTCGGCTTACCGACACCATCCTAATCATGATGACTTCTTTGATATACTGGTAGAATACCAGGCTATTGCCGACATTAACGGAAAAAACCTTGTGCTGGTCGATCCAATGCTGGCCACTGGTCAATCTTTGATAGCTGTTTTTAATAAACTGATGGAAAGAGGTACTCCTAAAGAAATCCACATAGCCGTGATTATCGCTGCACCTGAAGGCATTTTATATCTGAAAGAAAATCTGCCTGATTCTTGCCATCTATGGGTTGGTTCTCTTGACGAAAAACTCAATGACAAAAGCTATATCGTCCCTGGACTTGGAGATGCGGGGGATTTGGCCTTTGGTGATAAATTATAACTGAGAAAAAAAAGTAAAAAGACTACAGGCCAAAAGCACAAACATTACAATTTCCTCTTTTAATTTTGGCTGTGATATTTCGATATGTGATGTTGCCATTATCGTCAATGGAGCAAAAGTGAAAACCAATAATTCATTGCTCTTGTTCGCTGATAAAACGAAAACGAAAACCCCGATAAAGAAAGAAGCTATAACTTTTTTATACGAAGAAAGCAATACTAAAGGCCTGCTGGACAATGTTACAAACATTGATATTACAAAAAATAAAGCTATTGTCGCATAAATAGAAAAAGCCGCGTTTTGATAATTATTGGTAAAATAATCAAGACTTAAACTTATTTTACTTCTCTCCTGTAAAAAAGCAATACTATGAAAATCAAAAATTAAAGAACACGAAACAAATAATATTGTTACTCCCAAAAGAGCAATAAAAGGAATAACCCAATTTCTATAATCCCTGGAAACGTGGAAAATCACTGATATAAAAACTAAAACAATGTATAAAATACTCCAAAACTGAAATAAAGCTGCTACAAAAATCCATAACGAGGCATCAAAAAGTTTTTCTTTCGTTTCTTTCAGTGTTTGTAAAGAAACAAGTCGTCTAATTGCCAATAAAACAAAGAAATTAGCGAGAATCAGGTTTGGATTATTTAATATCCCAGGAAAAAAAAGCAGAAATAAAAAATAAAAAAAAGCTGTGTAAGTACTGTCCCTGCTCAGTCCGTTACGCTTTCCAATGAAACTGTCCAAGAAAATTGTTGCAAGTAAAACAAGGAGTAAACCTACTTTTTGAAGAATAGAAACAATAGAATTTGTCCAAGCTATTTCTTGAATTTGATATAGAAAAAAGAAAACCAGCATTAAAATAACGACCAATGAAAAATTAAATGGTGTAGATTTTTTAAAAACACTTGTTATCATAAGGATATTTTATACTTTTGTGACTGTAAATATAATACTTGTTTAAAAAAGGAATGGGACAAGATTAAAAAAGATTTAATAGAAATTTATTTTTTAGACGTCTAAATTCCAAAATCTGAAATAATAAAATAAAAGAGATACATTATGACATCATTTTTTGAAGGAATACAATATTTATTTGTAAACATTCTATTTGCTCCTTTAGACTTTTTGCGTTCATTAGAGCTTAAAACATGGTTTGGTGCCAATACCATCAACTGGATTTTCATGATTATATGTGCAGTTGCTATCGTTTATTGGATCAAGCAATTGAAATTACAAAAAGAAAACGGAGAAGAGTATCAAGATACGACAGCTCATTCTTTTTTGGGCGACGAATAATCAAATCCAAATAAAAACTAAAACCCGAATTGAACAAAATAAAAAGTTCAATTCGGGTTTTTTATTTTTAGACTAAATCGAATCCGATATCTTTTCTGAAATTCATTTTTTCAAAATGCAATTGATTTACATTTTTGTATGATTTATTCAAGGCTTCCTGAAAGTTATCTCCATAAGAAGTAATTGCCATCACCCTACCTCCATTGGTTACCACATTTCCGTTATCTAGTTTGGTTCCCGCATGAAAAACGATAGAATCGGTGATTTTTTCAAAACCGGTGATTACTTTTCCTTTTTCAAAATCTTCAGGGTAACCTCCGGAAACAATCATAACAGTAGTGGCGCTTCTTTCATCCACTTCAAGATTGAACTCATCCAGTTTTTCATTAGCTACCGCCAAAAACAATTCTACTAAATCCGATTTTAATCTTGGTACAACCACTTCGGTTTCGGGATCACCCATTCTCACATTGTATTCAATAACAATTGGTTCGTTATTAACATTGATTAACCCAATAAATACAAAACCTTTATATGGAATTCCATCCTTTTGAAAACCTTCAATAGTTGGCTTTACAATACGTGTTTCGATTTTTTCCATCAAAACAGCATCCACATAAGGAACCGGAGAAACTGCTCCCATTCCGCCTGTGTTTAAGCCTGTGTCTCCTTCACCAATACGTTTGTAATCTTTGGCAGTAGGTAAAATTTTATAGCTTTTGCCGTCAGTCAAAACAAAACAGCTCAATTCGATTCCATCAAGAAATTCTTCGATAACCACCTTGGAACTAGCTGCACCAAATTTTTGACCAACCAACATATTTCTCAACTCAATTTGTGCCTCGGCCAAATCCTGAATAATCAAAACTCCTTTTCCAGCTGCCAAACCATCCGCTTTCAAAACATAAGGAGGTTGCAGTGTTTCTAAAAACTTGCATCCGTTCTCAACCGTTTCAGCAGTAAAACTGTCATAAGCAGCAGTTGGAATGTTATGTTTCATCAAAAATTCTTTGGCAAACTCCTTGCTTCCTTCCAATGTAGCTCCTATTTTTGAAGGCCCAATTACCGGAATGTGTTTTAACCTCTGATCGTTTAGAAAAAAGTCATAAACTCCTTTTACCAACGGATCTTCCGGGCCCACAACCACCATTTCAATATTTTCCTTCAGTACCAATGTTTTTATAGCTTCAAAATCAGTGGCGCTAATATCAACATTTTTAGCAATTTGAGCCGTTCCGGCATTTCCCGGTGCTACAAAAAGGGTGTCACAAAGCGGACTTTGAATCATTTTCCAAGCAAAAGCATGTTCTCTTCCTCCTGATCCTAACAGTAAAATATTCATGATGTGTGTTTTTAGTTGCAAAGCTGCCTTTTGACAGACGGTGCAAAAATAATTTCTTTTGAACTTAAAAAATAATTATATGTCAAAAAGTTGTAACTAAATCACCAATAGTTGTGCTTAAGTATTATTTTTGGCGAAATTTATTCCTGAGATGTTCAAAATATTCGACTTAACGCTTAAACTAAACGGTTTTCCCATGCGGGAAGCCAAAGCCGAATTGCAGAAAGTCATAGCCATTCAGGAGGAAGAATACAGCAATTTCATTGAACAGAAAAAAAAGGAAATTGTTGACTATCATTCAAAAAATAATTTGTCTTATAGGGAATTCGTTGGGAAATCTACTTTTAATAATTGGAATGATTTACCGATAATGACCAAGAAAAACTTTCAAAAACCTTTGATTGAAAGGCTTTCAAATGGGTTTTCCTTGAAAAACGTTTACGTCAATAAAACATCCGGATCCAGTGGTGATCCGTTTATTTTTGCCAAAGACAGATTTTCGCATGCATTAACCTGGGCAAATATTATCAATCGGTTTGGCTGGCATGGAATTGATTTCAATACCTCTTATCAGGCCCGTTTTTATGGAATTCCCTTAGATTTTATTGGCAACAAAAAAGAAAAGATTAAAGATTTCTTAAGCAACCGTTACCGATTTTCGATTTTCAATTTATCAGATATTGTCTTAGAAAAATTTTTACCGCAATTTAAAACTAAAAAATTCGACTACATCAATGGTTATACCAGTTCGATTGTTTTGTTTGCCAAATTTTTACAGCAAAAAGACATTGTTTTAAAAACCATTTGCCCGACTTTGAAAGTCTGTGTTGTTACTTCAGAAATGCTTTTTGAAGACGACAAACTGTTGCTGGAAAAACAATTTGGCGTTCCTGTTGTCAATGAATACGGTGCTTCGGAACTGGATTTGATTGCCTTTCAAAATCCGGAGGGAGAATGGCAGGTGAATTCAGAAACTTTATTTGTGGAGATTTTGGATGAGAACAACACCGTTTTGCCTTACGGAAAAGAAGGCCGAATCGTAATTACATCTTTGTTCAACAAAGCACATCCATTCATTCGATACGACATTGGTGACATTGGAATTTTGGACGAAAAAAGCACCCCAAAAAAACCAATTCTGAAAAAATTAATTGGACGGACCAATGATATTGCTGTTTTGCCAAGCGGAAAAAAAGCTCCCGGACTCACTTTTTATTATGTAACCAAAAGTATCATTGAAGACGATGGCAATGTAAAAGAATTTGTCATCAAACAAACTAAAATAGATACTTTTGAAATTGAATATGTAAGCGAATCCAAATTGAATCAGGAGCAAGTCCTGAAAATTGAATCAGCCATTGCCTTATATTTGGAAAAAGGATTGATTTTTTCATTCGTCAGAAAAGAAAATCTCGAACGAAGCAAAAGCGGGAAACTAAAACAATTTGTTTCGTTAATCAATAAATAACATCAAATGAAAATTACCATAGTCGCAGGCGCAAGACCTAATTTTATCAAAATCGCTCCGATTATCAAAGCGATTGAAAAAAAACAGAACGAAGGAGCAACTGTTTCCTATCGTTTGGTACATACGGGTCAGCATTATGACAAAAACCTCAGCGACACTTTTTTTGAAGAATTAAATATTCCGAAACCGAACAGTAATCTGGAGGTAAAAAGCGGCTCGCAAGCGGAACAAACTGGAGCGATTATGGTTGCCTTTGAAAAAGAATTGCTTCAAAATCCCTGCGATTTGGTGTTAGTTGTCGGTGACGTCAATTCGACTATGGCTTGCGCTATTACCGCTAAAAAACAAAACAAAAAAGTCGCTCACGTCGAAGCCGGAATCCGCTCTGGCGATATGACAATGCCCGAAGAAATAAACCGTATTGTGACTGACAGCATAACCGATTACTTCTTTACTACCTCAACCACGGCATCAGAGAATTTATTAAAATATGGCACAGATAAAAACAATATTCATTTCGTCGGCAATGTGATGATTGATACTTTATACCAAAATCTGGACAGAATTTCTGAACCGGCTTTTTGGAATGAATTCCAATTGGAAACTGAAAACTACATCATTCTTACCCTGCATCGTCCGTCAAATGTAGATGAAGAACAATCTCTGATTCAATTACTCCAAGGAATTGACACAATGGCTGACGGCAAAAAAGTGATTTTCCCCATTCATCCGCGAACAAAAGCAATTTTGGGTGAGACCAATCTGGAACTGAAAAACATATTTTTTGTAGAACCGCAAGGCTATTTAAATTTTATGTACCTCATCAAAAACAGTTTTGCTGTTATTACAGATTCCGGCGGAATTTCTGAAGAAACGACTGTTCTAGGAATTCCTTGTTTTACGATGCGTAACAACACCGAAAGACCCGAAACTCAAAACATTGGCACCAACACCTTGGTAGGAACTTCGATAGAAAATCTGGAAAATATTTTTCGGGAATTTCTTAAAACCGGAAAAAGAAAAGCTGGAATTCCGGAGCTTTGGGACGGAAAAGCCTCTGAACGAATTATTGATATTTTGCTCAAAAAATAATGGAAGAAATTCTTATCATATCCAATTATTATCCGCCTGAAAAAGGAGCAGCTGCCAATAGAATTGAGCAATTGGCACTGAAATTACATCAAAACAATTACAACGTTTCTGTACTTTGTCCATTGGGAAATTACCCTAAAGGAGAACTCTTCCCTGAGTACAAAGGCAAATTTTCGGTAACGGAAAAGCTTCAGAATATAACTGTGAGAAGGCTTTGGATTTATCCAAGTATCAGTAAAAACATCTTCAAAAGAACACTTTCTGTTTTGTCGTTTTCCTCAATGCTTTTTTTCTATTTGCTGTTCAAAAAAACACCTCATAAAGTTATCGTTCAATCACCGCCTTTATTGCTGTCTTTTATCTCCGTTTTGGTTCTTTCACTAATGCGGAAAAAAATAATTTTGAACGTTTCCGATTTATGGCCATTGGCGGCTATTGAATTGAAAGCGCTTGAACCGGACAGCTTTTCGCATAAGGTTTCTTTGTTTTTTGAACGGTTTATATATTCAAAAGCTACTTTAATATTCGGTCAGTCCAATGAAATTATCACCCATATTCATTCCATTTTCCCGAAAAAAAAATGTCATTTGTACCGCAATTTTCCTGATCATCAAACTGAAGAAATGCTTTTTGAAGCCAATGTAAATGAACCTGTTCAACTATTTTACGCAGGATTGCTGGGCATCGCTCAAGGTGTTTTTGAATTATGTCAAAAAATTGAATTGCAGGATCTAAACATTGAATTACACATTTTTGGCGATGGCGCTGAAAAAGCACAAATTGAAGATTTAATTCAACAAAATCCGCATAAAAAAATCTTCTTTCACGGAATGCTGGAACGCAATGTGCTGCACGAAAAACTTCAAACTTTTGATATTGCCATTGTTCCTCTAAAAACAAGGATTTTCGGCTCAGTTCCTTCAAAAATATTCGAATACGGCGCATTGGGTTTTCCAGTACTTTATTTTGGCGGTGGTGAAGGTGAAACCATTGTAAAAGAAAACAATTTAGGCTGGATTGCCGAAGTAGGAAATTTTGAAAGCTTAAATACTGCCTTAGTTCAAATTTCCAAAACAGGTAAGAATCAAATTCAAACGATGAAAAAACAAGTTTTTGATTATGCTGAAAATCATTTTAACCTAGATACTCAGATTAAAGATTTAATCGATAAAGAAGCTTTTTAATACGCTTTTTTGTCTCCTTTTAAAGTATTGAAAATCGTATTGAAAATGATTTTCAGATCCAACAGAATGGACCATTTTTCTATATAAAAAATATCGTATTTCACTCTGTTTATAATGTCTTTATCCGTTTCAACTTCTCCACGAAATCCTTTGGTTTGAGCCAAACCGGTTATGCCTGGTTTTATTAAATGGCGCACCATAAATTTATCTATGCGTTCTGCATACATATTGGTATGACTCACCATATGCGGCCTTGGACCTACCACAGACATATCTCCTAATAAAACATTGATAAATTGAGGCAGTTCGTCAATACTTGTTTTTCGGATAAACTTACCTACTCTTGTAATTCTTGCATCGTTTTTGGATACCTGCTCAATATCCGCCAGCTCATTTATTTCCATTGACCGGAACTTAAAACAATTAAATTCCCTGTTATTCAAACCATTCCTTTTTTGAACAAAAAAGACAGAACCTCTCGAATCCATTTTAATAATAATTGCCAAAACCGGTATCAACCAAGACAATAGGACTAATATAATTGCTGTTGAAAAAAAAATGTCAAAAATACGTTTGACTATTTTGTGAGAAGATTCATCAAGTGAAATAGTCCTTTGCGAAATCACCGGAATGTAATCATAATACTCAAAAACAGTATTTAAAGAAAGTAATTGTTTTTGCCCCGGAATAAACTTAAGCGTTTTAAAATTGTTGTCGGCAAAAAAAATAAAATCTTCAATCTGCTTACTGGTCAAATCCGTCAACGAACAATAAATTTCATCTATTTTATTATCTAAAATAAAAGAAAAACTCTCTTGAAGATCTTTCGAATTATTGTTTTCAGAATTGAATACTTTAATCAACTTATAGCCATAATCAAGATTTTCCTCAAAAAAATGTTGTAACGGCTCAATACTTTTGTCTTTTCCTACAAGAACTACTCTCCTAAAATTACCGCCAAATATGATTCTGTATTTTCTTAGAAAAAAATAAATAGATAATTTAAACCCAAGAATTACATCAATAGATATTGTTGTGAATTTCAGTATTGCAGACAAACTATTCCTTTCGGGATAAAAGTAAGCAAGGGCTAGACAACACGTTGCAAAAGCAATACCTTGCTTCAAAGTACAGTTCAATATGGCTATTATTTTGGTATATCGATAGACTTCATAAAAGCCTAAATTTCCTGCGATAATAAACCAGGCACAACTTATAAACAAAGCATAAAAGTCATGAAAAACAGGTATACCAGAAAAATACACGGCAAAAAAATTGATAATAATCAAGTCTAATAAGCGTGAAAAAGGGCGGATATAGCCCGAATATCTTCCGGTTTTAGTTTTCACTAATTAATATACTTAGAAAAATCTTTGTGCTCTTCTTTGGATAATTCTTCTTTGGATAAGGATTTAAAATACTCATAAGTAATTTTCATTCCTTCTGCACGATTTACTTTGGCTTCCCAGCCCAATAATTCTTTAGCTTTGCTTGTATCCGGCTGACGCTGCAAAGGATCATTTACCGGCAATGGATGGTAAACCACTTTTTGATTGGTTCCGGTAAGTTTTATAATTTCCTCTGCAAAATCTTTGATCGTGATTTCGTCGGGATTACCAATGTTTACTGGATATACATAATCTGAATGCAGTAATCTGAAAATTCCTTCCACCTGATCATCTACATAACAAAAGGAACGGGTTTGCATTCCGTCTCCAAAAATGGTCAGATCTTCTCCGCGGATTGCCTGACCGATAAAAGCCGGAATTACACGACCGTCATTAAGACGCATTCTTGGTCCATAAGTGTTGAAAATTCTAACGATACGGGTTTCTACTCCGTGAAAAGTATGATAGGCCATCGTGATGGATTCCTGAAAACGTTTGGCTTCGTCATAAACTCCTCTTGGACCGATTGTATTTACGTTTCCGTAATAGTCTTCGGTTTGCGGGTGAACCAAAGGATCACCATATACCTCAGAGGTTGAAGCGATAAGGATTCTTGCCTTTTTTACTCTTGCCAGGCCCAATAAATTATGAGTTCCCAACGAACCTACTTTTAAGGTTTGTATTGGAATTTTAAGATAATCAATAGGACTTGCCGGAGAAGCAAAATGCAGAATATAATCCAGTTTTCCAGGAACATGCACAAACTTGGTGATATCGTGATGGTAAAATTCAAAATGCTCCAATTTGAACAGATGCTCAATATTTTTTAAATCACCTGTAATAAGGTTGTCCATCCCTATTACATGATAGCCTTCTTTGATAAAACGATCACATAAATGAGATCCTAAAAATCCTGCCGCTCCGGTGATGAGTATTCTTTTCATAATATTGATATATGCTGCTGTAATTGACTTTTGTAATACGGGCAAATGTACTAAAATATTTTACCTTTTAATTTGCCGATAAATGATAAACAGCCGAAGATTTTAATCTTCTTACAAAATTACATTTAAAAATAATTTAAGCTTGAGGCCTTTTCAAAAATAGGTGTTTAACAATCTTTACTCTATTTTTGTTCCAATAAAAAAGGCTATTTTGAAAGTTGTGCATATAATCGAAGCATTAGGCGGTGGTGTTTATACCTATTTCAATGACATGTCCCATTATTTTGGAGATAATGAAATAGTAAAAGAACTGTCCACAACCATCATCTATAGCGGAAACCGGAAAGAAATAGATCCTGACAGAATTGAAGCCGAATTTTCAAAAGGTGTATCTCTGATAAAAGTAAATATGGTCCGCGAAATTTCGCCGATTCAGGATTTAAAATCCATTCTTCATTTACGAAGAGAACTTCAAAAACTAAATCCGGATGTCATTCATCTTCATTCTTCAAAAGCTGGTGTTTTGGGGAGAATTGCCTGTTTTTTATTATTCAAAAGAAAAAAAATATTCTATACTCCTCACGGTTATGCTTTCCTTAGAACCGACATTTCAGCTTTGAATCAAAAAATATATTGGTTCATTGAAAAAAGCTTTCAGCAATTATTCGGCGGGACAACAATTGCCTGTGGTGATACCGAATATGAAACTGCCCAAAAATTAGGAAAATCACATCTGATGCGAAACGGCATCAATATTAAAGAGGTTCAGCAACAGTTTGCAAAGCCTCAAAATAAGGTTCTGACAATCGGTATCCTTGCCCGGATTACGACTGCAAGGAACCCAAAACTTTTCAATGCGGCTGCCTTGCGTTTTCCTGAATATAATTTTGTCTGGATTGGCGACGGAGAATTAAATCATGAGTTGACTGCACCAAACATCAGTATTACGGGCTGGTTTATGGATAGAAACGAAGCCCTGAAAGAACTTTCGAAAATAGATATTTACATTCAAACCTCTGTTTGGGAAGGATTGCCCATAGCAGTTTTGGAAGCAATGGCGATGAAAAAACCTGTTTTGGCAACCAATATTATCGGTAATAAAGACGTGGTTG
>Ga0208398_100538_pt1 | contig 23400 bp, 16 predicted proteins | sample LakWasMe79_HOW10_2_FD_183905 | JGI IMG/M metagenome (GOLD analysis project Ga0208398, IMG submission 183905) | Freshwater sediment methanotrophic microbial communities from Lake Washington under simulated oxygen tension - Sediment Metagenome... | ecosystem: Environmental > Aquatic > Freshwater >...
CTTTTACAGTAATGCTGAAACTGCCTGCATAAAGATTAGTAAAAGTATCAGTTGGACTGAAAGCGCTTCCGTTTAATGAATAAGTATATGGCGCTTGTCCTCCTGCTGCAGTTGCAGTTATTGCACCCGTATTGTCGCCTTTACAAAGTATATTTGAATTTACCGTTGCTAAAACGGACGGATTGTTTGCAGGAGAGATTATTGCAGTAATTGAAGTAGTGTAGTTTTCTGCGTCACGAACTTTGATGGTATAAGTTTCGGGAGTCAAACCAGTAAATACATTTGAAACACTATAATTAATCCCGTTGTCTATAGAATATTCATAAGGAGCTGTGCCTCCTGTGGCAACAACAGTAATTGTTCCGTTAGGATTATTACAGGTTATAGGTGAGGCTGAAAAACTTGCTGACAATCCATTAGTAGAACCAGAAATATTGATTCCAGTCTTTAAAAGTGAGCATATTGTGCTGTCAACAACCTGCACGCTATATATTCCTGTTGGTAAATTATCAAAGACATTTGATGTCTGAGGACCTGTTATTGTTACCCCTGTATCATTGTCTTGCAGCGTATATGAATAAGGAGGTACTCCGCCTGTAGTATTTACTGAAATGGTTTTGTCATTGGCCACAACTGTTGAACTCAGAAGAGTAGGTTCTGGTATTGATATAGTTACAGCCGAAGTACAGCTATTATTATCTGTTACTTGTATAGTGTGCTCTCCTGCAGGCAGGTTGTTAAAAGTATACTCATCAGTTGAGTCATAAAAGTCTGTATTGTCTAATGTATATACATAAGGTGCCTTGGCATTGACAACAGTTGCTTTTACAGAACCATTGCTGGCGCCATTACAACTTACCGCAGAAAGTAATGCTGCAGAAATCAATACTGGTTTTACAGCAACTATAGTAACAGTATTGGTTATTGTAGTGTTTTCATTATCCCGAACGGTTACAGTATAATTTCCCGGTGCCAAATTTGTAAATACATTTGAAGAAACATAATTAATCCCGTTGTCCAATGAATATTGATAAGAGCCTGAGCCTCCTGTTGCATGAACAGTTATTATTCCAAGAGGATTAGCACATGTTACGGATGTTGCTTCAGCGCTAACAGTAAGTGGGTTAGGTGTGTTTGTGATATTGATGTTTGACTGTAAGGTGATGCATCCTTTAGCATCTCTCACTTCAATATCATATGTTCCGGCTTTAAGGCCATTAAAAACATTAGAAGTTTGAAAAGGATTGATTGGTAAACCACTGTTTGATATTTCATAGGTATAAGGGGGAGTTCCTCCGGCAGCATTAACGGTTATGGTTCCATCATTATCTGCACTTGTTGCGTTCGCAACGCTTGGTGTAAATGATAAGATAGTAGGTTCTGAAATGGTTGCAGCTATAGTATATATACATCCAAGAGCATCTTTTACGCTTACATTATAATATCCAGCAGATAAATTAATAAAAACATTACTTGTAACATAACCATTGCCTATTGAATACGTATAAGGTGCTGTTCCGCCAGTAGCATTAATTGTGATTGCACTATCGTTGCTTCCTTTGCAATTTACGTTTGTAACTGTTGTGGTTACCATTAATTGCTGAATAGGATCTATTGTTATAAAATAAGGAGAAGAAACACAGTATTTACTGTCTCTTATAAATGCGATATAGGTACCGGCTTGTAAATTATTAAAAGTATTTATACTACTATAAGTGGTACCATTATCAATAGAATAATAGTATGGAGCTTGCCCTGTATTTGCAATAAGAGAGATTGATGCAGTACTACAGCTTGTTGGATTAGTACGGGTGTAAACTCCGTTTACAGGAACTGTTGGTGCTATTGTGATCGTATTCGTGCTTGAAACACTGTTTACAGCATCTTTTACAGTTGTATTATAATTTCCAGCAGTTAAATTATTAAAAACATTACTCGATTGATACGCTCCTCCATTTATAGAATATGTGTAAGGAGATTGTCCGCCGGACGCAGTTATTGCAATTGAAGCATTGCTTATACAATCTATTTGTTTTGTAATTGTTGCCGTAGAAGATAAAATAGGATAGATAGTCGACGCTACTTGTGCAGTACAGTTAAGGTTGTCTTTCACTCTAAAAAGATAGTTTCCAGGAACTAAATTAGGGAAGACATTAATAGACTGGTAATTAATTCCGTCTGAAGAGTATTGATAAGGGGCAGTTCCTCCGATAGGCGTAACAGTTGCATTTTGGTTAACAATCGCGACAGTTGTATTTAGCGAAGTCGTTGGTTCTGTTATAGTGTAAGAGGTTTTAGTCGGACAGGCAGCAGCAACATCCAATACCTGTATGTTATAAACTCCCGCTGATAAATTGTTGAAAATGTTACTGCTGGTAAAAGTGTCTCCATTATTTATAGAATAGTAATATTGTCCGCCTCCTCCGGAAGCAGTAATGGTAAGAGAGGAAGTGCTTCCTTTGCATACTATTGGGGTATTTGTTGCTGTTATATTTAAAGCAGGAACAACTTTTACATAAAAAGAATTGGTTGTAATGGTTCCATTATTGTTAATTCTGGCGTAGATAGTTGTAGAAGCTGCAGCAGTATTGTAATTTGAAGGATTTGCAATTTTATTGGTGTTATTGGTTGCATCAACAAGGCTTAAATGATAGCTTACTGTAGTTGCAGCAGGATCTAAATTTCCAATTAAGTATATTTTTTGTTTACTTAAATCAAAATTGTTGTCTCCAGGGCAATGGACAATATCTTTTTGAGCATAAAAAACAGTAGTGAATAAGAAAAGAAAACCAAGTAAAGTTTTTTTCATAGTAATAGATTTGTTAAAAAGCAAGACAAATATAGCTAAAAAAACATGTTACTTCAAATACAGACAATGATTAAAATAATCAATAATTCCTTTGCCTTTCAGCAAGACATCGGCGCCAATGATGCCATGTACTGGTTTTACTTTGTACTGACTCAAAGCCTCGTTAACATGCGATAAATCAAAGATGACAAGGTCCAGCTTACTGGTTTTCCATTTATCCAATTTGAGTTTGTTGTTAGAAGCCATTTGAGTAAACATTCCCGTTGCTCCGGCACCAGACGCTTTGGTTTTGGAATTTTCAGCTTTCAATGCAAAATGGTCAATGCCTTCAAATCCCACACAACTGTTGGAAGCGCCTGTATCCAGTATAAAATTTCCTTTTACACCATTGATTGCTGCTTTAATCAAAAGGTGCTGAGTTTTGGTAACTTTAAACTTTACTTTTTTGTAGTCTGCCTTTTTTAGTTTTTCGTGTAAGTTTTTCATAGTGAGAAATGACTTTTGAAAAGTAAAAATAGTGTTATAGCTGTTATGTTTCATTTTTTGTCCCTGAAAATTTAATGAATCTTTATGAAACTCCTTTTTTGGTAAAGCCCGTTTTTTCGATTAATTTTGCCACATTAAAATTTAGACTTGGAAACAAAGGCAATACTTACCGATACCCATACCCATTTATATTCAGAAGAATTTGATCTGGACAGAGACGAAATGATGCAACGTGCCATAGATAATGGTGTTACCCGTTTTTTTGTTCCGGCAATAGATTCGACATGTACGAAGAGTATGTATGATCTGGAAAGCAATTATCCTGATAATGTGCATTTGATGATGGGGTTGCACCCTACTTATGTTAAGGATAATTACCTAGAGGAATTACAGCATGTTGAAAACGAATTGGCCAAAAGAAAGTTTGTTGCCATAGGCGAAATAGGTATTGATCTTTATTGGGACAAAACGTATTTGGCAGAACAGCAAACCGCTTTCAGAAAACAAATTCAATTGGCGAAGCATTATAAACTTCCCATTGTCATTCATTGCCGTGAGGCTTTTGATGAGATATTTGAGATTCTGGAAGAAGAGAAGTCGCCCGAATTGTTCGGGATTTTCCACTGTTTTACCGGAACTTACGAGCAGGCTTTGACAGCTATATCTTACAATATGAAATTAGGAATAGGAGGAGTGGTTACTTTTAAAAACGGAAAAATAGATCAGTTTTTGAATCAAATCGACTTGAAACACATTGTTTTGGAAACGGATTCTCCTTATCTGGCTCCGATTCCTTTTAGAGGCAAACGCAACGAAAGCAGCTATTTAGTAAATGTTGTTGATAAATTGGCTCAGATATATGGCCTTTCGGCAAATGAAATAGGAGTCTTAACAACTGATAATTCTGCTAAAATATTCGGTATTTAATATCGATTTTCTTTAACTTTAATATTTTTTTTGTTCTTTTGTCCAACTAAATTGAAAACCAAAATGAATAAATTTGATGCGATTAGGTCTTTTTATGATTCCGAAATAAACGAAGGAATATTAAAGGTTATTGACCATCCGATGATGAAAGCTTTAATGAACTTTTGTTTTCCGGGACAAGATGATGAAATTTGGAAAGAGCAGCTTCGCAAAACTCATTCTATTCGTGATTTTCAGTGCAACTTTATTTATTATGGAGTGCAGCAGGTGTTGGAGAAAAGCTCTGAGGGTTTAACAACTTCAGGTTTTGAAAAGTTAGAAAAAAACACTGCTTATCTTTTTATTTCCAATCATAGAGACATCGTTCTTGATACTACCCTGTTGAATGCCTGTCTGTTTGAGCACGGTTTGGACATGACTTCATCGGCTATTGGAGATAATTTGGTTAAAAAATCATTTCTAAAAATATTGGCAAAATTAAACAGGAATTTTTTGGTGCAGCGTGGATTGTCGCCAAGAGAATTGCTGGTTAGTTCAAAATTACTGTCTGAATATATGGCGCAGTTGCTGTTGCATGAAAACCGTTCGGTTTGGATTGCACAACGTGAAGGAAGAACCAAAGACGGTAATGATGAAACCAATCCCGGGGTTTTGAAAATGATTGCCATGGGATCTGATGAGGTAAACATAATGGATTATTTTAAGAAAATTAAAATTGTTCCCGTTTCTATTTCTTATGAATATGATCCGACGGATGCCTTAAAAATGCCGCAATTACTGGCTGAGGCAAACAATGAAATTTATAAGAAAGAGAAAAACGAAGATTTCAAGACTTTGCTAAGTGGAATCATTGGGCAAAAGAAAAGAATTCACATCCATATAGGGGATGTTCTCGATACAGAAATTGATGATATCATCAAAAATGTAGATACTACTAATAAACAGGTTCAGGCATTGGCACAAGTAATTGACGACTCCATTTTGAGCAATTACAAATTGTGGACGACCAATTTTATCGCCTTTGATATTTTGAACAATTCACAACAATTTGCTCATTTGTATACTGAAAATGAGAAAATGCTTTTCGAGCGAAGATTGGAGTTGAGAATTGACCACGAGCATCCGATTGCCAAGCAAGGATTTTTGGATATGTATGCAAATCCAGTTGTCAATAAATTGAAATATGTTGATGAGCTTTAAGTCTAAAATCCTTTTGATTTATACCGGTGGTACCATCGGTATGAGAAAAGATTTTGAAACCGGTGCACTTAAGGCTTTTGATTTTGGCAGACTCCTTCACAATATTCCTGAATTAAAATTGCTGGATTGTGAGATAGCGACGTTTTCTTTTGAAAATCCTATCGATTCGTCGAATATGAATCCTGAGCATTGGGCCGAAATTGCCCGTACTATCGAGAATAATTACGAAAAATTTGATGGTTTTGTGGTGCTTCATGGTTCGGATACCATGTCGTATTCGGCTTCGGCATTGAGCTTTATGCTCGAAAATCTTTCCAAACCTATTATTTTTACGGGTTCGCAACTTCCTATAGGGGATTTAAGAACCGATGCCAAGGAAAATTTAATTACAGCGATTCAGATTGCTTCTTTACAGGAAAACGGCAGGCCGTTAATAAAGGAAGTCTGTCTTTATTTTGAATACAAATTATATCGTGGCAATAGAACAACAAAGGTAAATGCCGAGCATTTCAGAGCTTTTATTTCTCCAAACTATCCTTTTTTGGTGGAGTCCGGGGTACATTTAAATATGAATTCGGAATTGTTTTTGCAGTCAAATGATGTCAGTTTGAAAGTTCATCCACATTTAGATAACAATGTGGCTATTATCAAAATGTTTCCGGGAATTAGTGAAACCGTATTGTCAGCCATTCTGAATATTAAGAGTTTAAAAGGAATTGTACTGGAAACTTACGGAGCGGGAAATGCACCTACAGAAGATTGGTTTTTGAAGCTTTTACAAAATGCGGTAGACAGAGGATTGTATATAGTGAATGTTACACAGTGCTCCATTGGCAGCGTGAGCATGGGACATTATGAAACCAGTACTACCATGAAAGAACTGGGGATTATCTCTGGGAAAGATATAACCACCGAAGCCGCCGTAACCAAATTAATGTATTTGTTGGGACAAAATATTGCTCCATCGGCTTTCAAAAGTGCTTTCGAAACTTCGTTAAGGGGAGAAATGCAATAATATTTATTTTTTACTTTCAAAATTCATTTTTTTTAGTGTTCTTTGCACTCCGAAAATAATAGAGAGGTGTCCGAGTGGTTGAAGGAGCTAGCCTGGAAAGCTAGTATATGGGTAACTGTATCGAGGGTTCGAATCCCTTCCTCTCTGCTGATAAAAACCGTAATTATCTTTTGATTAAGAAGTTACGGTTTTTGTATTTTGATATTTGTACGATTATTGTATGATTGGATGTGAATTGAAATAAAAAGTGATATTTTCTAAGTAAATATAGCCAATTTTTTTTGATATATAAATTTCAAGAAAAAATTACAATATATAGGTTGATAGTGTTTGTATTAATTAAAATCTACAGCATTAGTTGAGATTCTATTTTTTTTTTATTTGAAATAACAAATATTCAACCACTCTGTTTTTTTTAAAACCCTAAATTATTACTTAAATAATTCTTAGTAGTCATCAATAATTTATTTAGGGTTGAAGTATTTATTTTTAAGAAAATTATAATATTCAAAACATCCTGTTTTTTTTAAAACCCTCAATTTTTTTATTTAATATTTTAATTAATAAATTGCTTAGGTTGGTAATGTATTTAATTAAATATTAATCTACAACATCCTGTTTTTATTAAAACTATAGATTTTTATATTAATAATATTTTAGATTGGAATTATATTTATTCAATTACTATATATAATCTATAAGACTCTGTCTTTATTAAAACTGTTAGTTTTATTTAGTATTATTTTTAGTTAGATAAGTAATAAAATAAATATTTCAAGTAGTTTTTTTAAATTAATATTATCTATTTTTTTATTTTCAATCTTATTTTATAGTTTTATTTTAATCTTATTTATAATCTAGTTTAAAGTGGTTAAAAGAACATGATTCCTGTTTTTAAAAAGACATATCCCTGTTTTAATATTAATATACTCAACTGTTAAAACAACATACCATGTTTTTTGAATACTCATATTTACCTCAACTTCTAAAAAAATAATGGTTACAATCTATCTATCAAATTGAAATAGAACAAAATTCTGTTTTTATCTGGACTGACATTCATATTTGTTTCTTGTTTTGGCACAAAATCAAGGGTTTTAAATAATTAGATTAAGAATAAAACTGTGCTAATCTAAGTACATCTGGGAGTGTTTAAAAAGACTATATTGATATTTTTTTCAAAAAATTATATCAGACTAACTTCAAAAATACATTCAATTTTTACCCCAAATTTTTTTTTGAACATATCATTATATGGAATTTCATCATCTGTACAGGCAGGGGTGGGAACCAGTTTACTAAGCCCTCCCTGTGTTAAAAAGAACTACCCTGTGATTCCGTTTATGTATGTATCGACAAAAGCCATGATTTTACTTAAAATTCTATCACCAAATTTCTTTCGGTTTAGAATGGTTGGTTTATCTCCCTCAATTAATTCCAGAATTTCATCCCGCATTGGTTCTCTTTCTGAAAACAGATAGCTTTCAATAAGTTTTTCAGTTTTCTCATGGGATAAATTTTCTTCTGTTACTATTTGCTGGAATGCTTTCTGTTGTTCTTCATTCCAGTATTTCTCAAACTCTTGTGGTACATCATCTGTATCATCTATAATAGGAAGATTTTCCTTAATGAAACGCTCTATTAGCTCTCTCTTGCTTCTTAAATCTGCTTCAGTGTTCAGTAGGTTGTAAATCTCATTTTCGGCCTTTGTGGTGTCTCCTTTGGTGTTGGCTTTCAGTTTTATTAATAATTGAATAATGTATGAAACATTTATTTCATCTCTATGAATTAACTCCAACTCAAAATCCACATCTTCCAAAATGGATACTTTTTCCTTTTGATGGTCTGTTTTTACTTTATCGTATAAATCTAGGTACTTACTTTTATAATCTTCAAAAAGTTGTTCGTCCATTTCCAAATCTGACCAATCAAAATCGGAAAATGAGTTCATTATATTTCGTAATCGCATCAACTCCCTAAAAGCTTTGATAAATTCTAATTCATCATCTTCTGTCTGTAATTCATTTACACTTTCAATCGTTGGTGTCAACTTAATTAATTCTTCAAAAGCTTCATTGAACTTATTTGTGTAATCTTCATACGGTTTCATTATGATTACATCAATAGCATCCTTGTTACTGAAAAGCGTTATGGCTTCATCTGTGGCGTTTTTTAGGTTTCGGAACACCACAATGTTACCTTGTGATTTTTGTTCGTTCAATACCCTGTTGGTTCTGGAATAGGCTTGTATTAAACCATGGTATTTTAAATTTTTATCAACATATAAAGTACTTAGTGTTGGGCTGTCAAATCCAGTAAGAAACATATTAACAACCAGCAAAATGTCAATCTTACGTTCTTTTACTTTCTTGGAAACATCATTGTAATAGTTGTAAAAACTTTCGCTGTCTTTGGTTGAAAATTTAGTATCATACATTTGATTGTAATGACCTATAAATTCATCCAATTTTTCACGGCTGTGGACTTGTAATCCGTATAATGCTTTTGGTTCTTCAACAACAGATAGTTCCTCTGCTATAAAACCATTTGCATCAGCATCATCTTCATTTGCTGAATAACTGAAAATAGTTGCTATGTTTAAATTGTGTTGGCCAGCTTCTTTTTTCTTGAGGAAAATATCATAGTATTTTATAAGTGTTTCCACACTGCTTACACAAAACATTCCTGTAAAATCCCTGTTATGAGTTTTACGGCCATGGTTGTCTATGATATAATCGGTAATCTTTGTTAATCGTTTCGGGTCTTCCATCAACTCCTTAGTGTCGATGTCTTCTACTTCTATATCAACTGCTGTTTCTCTGTCTTCTTTTTGTTTGTATCGTCCCACGTATTCAACAGCAAATTTCAAAACATTTTCGTCTTTGATTGCATCCGTAATTACATATTTGTGAAGACAATCACCAAATAGTTCCGTTGTTGTTCTTCTGCCTAATTCGTTCTTTACGGAATTATCTGCAAAGATTGGTGTTCCAGTAAAGCCAAACATCTGAATGTTCTTAAAAAAGGCTTTAATGCGGTTATGTGTATCTCCAAACTGGCTTCTGTGGCACTCATCGAATATGAACACAATGCGCTCATCTTTCAACTTATCCATTTTATCCAAATACTGTTTTTTACTAATGGCTGTATTTAGTTTTTGAATGGTGGTAACTATTAATTTAGTATCATCTGAAAATTGATTAACCAGTGCTTTTGTATTATCAGTTCCGTCAATGCTTCCTTTACTGAAACTGTTAAATTCTTTGGTGGTTTGATAATCCAAATCTTTTCTATCCACAACAAACACCACTTTTTTAACCAGTGGCAAGTTCATTATAATTTGGCTGGCTTTAAAAGAAGTGAGTGTTTTTCCTGAACCAGTGGTATGCCATATGTAACCGTTTTTAGTACTGTTTTTTACACGGTCAATTAAGGCTTCTACGGCATAGAATTGGTAAGGACGAAGTACCATTGGTATTTTGTACGTTTCGTTCAATACAACGTACTTACATATCATTTTAGATATGTGACAAGGTTCAAGAAACTCATGCGTAAAACCATTTAGAATATTGGTCAGGCGTTTGTTTTCTTTATCAGTCCAATAGAATGTTTGCTTGAATGATTGTTTTTTATTGTTAGCGTAATACTTGGTGTTTACTCCATTAGAAATAACAAATATCTGAACATACTGGAATAAAGCTGAATTGTGGCCAAATGAATGTCGCTGGTATCTGTTGATTTGATTAAATGCTTCTTTGAGTTCTAACCCTCTGCGTTTGAGTTCTATTTGAACCATAGGCAGTCCGTTTATCAACAGGGTAACGTCATAACGGTTTTTGTATTTTCCATCAACAGTAACCTGGTGTGTAACTTGAAATTGATTTTGACACCAATGTTCAGTATTGATAAATTCAAAATATAAATTGTCGCCATTATCCCTAACAATATGTTGTTTCTCTCTTAAATTTTTGGCTTTTTCAAATACTGAACCTTTGGCCAGTATGTTTAAAACTCTATCAAATTCTTTATCTGAAAATTTAGGACTGGCTGTTTTTAAAAGAGCTTGGCGATTGTGAATTTCTAATTGGTGTTTTAAATTAGCCACCAATTCCGTTTCATCTTTTAGTATCGCCAATCCATACCCTAACTTTTGAAGTTGAGCTACTAATTGTTCTTCTAAAACGGCTTCGGGTTGTTTTGACATATATCAATAAATGTTCTTGCTCAATTCTTTTTTAATTCAGGATTAATGCAGTTTTTTGTCGATAGTTGTTTGATATGCGAAATTTTTTTGCTCATGACAAATTCGGCCTAGAATAATTGCTGGGTGTATGCTGTTTTTTTTAGAAACATCAATTATGAATTTATCTGTGGTATCTTTTTTGTTTTTGATTTCTAACCAAATATTCTTCGGTATTAAGCCATCTTTTGCATATTCATCAGCTTCTTTCTCTATTTGTTCTAGCTGAGAGTTTTTATCCGTTAAATCAAAGAATTGCTGACTTTTATCTCCTTTCAAGTGTAAATCAATATGGCCTAATTCGTGCATAATAGTAAAGGCGAAATTATCAATTCTATTATGTCTTAAAGTTAATGCAATAGTAGGATTATCTCCTGACCAAAAAGTATAACCATCAATAGGAGTTTGTTCTAATTTTTGAACTAAAACAAATTTAATTCCATATTCGTTCAATTTAGTTTTTACTTTTTCAACAGCATCCTCATTCTCAAAAAACACTGTCTGTAATTCTTTAACTAGGTTTGGAATGTTTTCTGGATTAAATTCTTTTACCACTTGTTTGTTAGCTTCATACCTCGCAACAACATTCCATGCTAAAACATTTTTTTCGTTTATTTTTAATTTTTCGGATTTTCTGAAAAGTGAAAATTTTTGTTTTGCTGATAACCCAATTAATTCATCAACATTGCTAATATCATAAACTTCTTTAATTTTAGCAATATCAGTAGTTAGGTCATCAACTAAATAACCTAATTTTTTGAAATAATTTACAGGTACATATTCCTTAATGATTTTCCAAATATCAATATTGACTAATTTTTGGATATTTTTTTGTTTTATTCTTGCTAAATCAAGTTCATATTGTGATTGAAAACGCATCCAATAATCTGCTGAAATTCCTAATGCTTTTTCTAATAGAATTGCTAAATCAGCGGTAATTGGTCTTTTTCCTTTTATAATTTCGTTTAACATTGTTTTTTGCATTCCTATTTCAACAGCAAAATCTTTTTGGTTAATACCACTAGCTTCCAATTCGTCTTTTAATAATGTGCCAGGATGTGTTGCTGAAAAGGGTATGTTTTTTTCTATAGTTTTCATAATGTTTTTTATTTATAGTGATTGCTTAATTCAACTATCGAACAAATCGTAATGATATTGGGTTCTTCTCCCTCTACGGATGTTCTAAATTCAATTCTGTACTGGTCGTTAACTCTTATGGAACTAAGACCATTTTTTTTACCACTTAATTTTTCATAATTCAAACTTCTAATTGGAAACAAGTCTTCGATACGTTTTGCAGGTCTTAATTTATCTATAGCCTGAACGTAATTCTTTATTACTGACGGTTGAAATCTGTATTTTTTATTTTTAGATTTTCCATTAATATAAAGCTCTTCTAAGTATTCTTTTTCAAATTCGATTACCATACTTTCGCTTTTCTCGGCACAAATCTACCATTTAAAATTAATATTATTCACTAAATTAGTGAATTATTTTCACATTATCATCAAAATATACAATTGAAAAAGTCCTTTTTTTCACAACACGGTATTGGCTATTAGTGAATGACAATAATTAATTTTATTATCAATAGCCGACAGGATTGGTTGTTTTATATTTTTTCTAAATACGGATTAACAGCATTGTGAAATCTATTCATAGCATCTACATACCAATCGGTTAAATCATTCCAATACAATTCATCATTAAACTTTCCTTCAAGCTTACTATGTTGCTCTTTTGTCATTTCAAATTTAATTCGAGAAGCTTTTTTATTGTTTAATCTTTCCCATTCAATTTTTCCATCAAATGTACTTTCAATATTCTCTTTATATTTAAACATGGCATCAAAAAGCTCTTTGTTTGTGTCATTGGACAAATATAATTCTACTCTAAAAGTTTGTCTTCCTATACAAAAAGCATAATACCCTCGACCTTTTGAAAACCCTATGTTGTAGTATGGATTAGGACTTACTCGTTCTAAAAAATCAACCTTATTTTCTTTTAATTTGTTCTTCAATAAAGTCCAAAATTTGGTTAATCTAATCTCAGACTCTTCTACTGTTTTACTTTTAGCACTTTCTTCTTTTTGTTTCTCTTTAGCATCTATCATGAATTGTGCCGTCTCTGGTAAAGGAATGATTTGTTCCACTTGTAGAAACATATCTTCTCCCATAGAATAGGGTGTTGCTCTAAAACACTTTATTTGAACATCGTGTTTTAATAACCATAAGACAGTTGATGTAACTTCTTTACGATAGTTATTAGCAACAAAAATCATTCGTTGGTCATTTCTATTCAGAAATAACTCTTCATCTCCTATTTCCAAGAAATCTTGCAAATTTTGTTTCGCATCATCGCCACTTTGCCATTTATCCAAATATTCCTGATATATTTTGATAATTTGGTCTGTAGTTAAAGTTGAACAATATGAAGTGTATTTAAGTGCTTGCCAAACAACATCTCTGCCTGTGTCATCAAGTTTGTTTTCTATAATAACCAGACCTCCAGTTTTATCAATAGCCAATAAATCTAACCTTTCGTTGGTTTCGTTAAAACCATCATACTCTTTTTGAATGATTAATAATTCTTCCCCAAGCATTTCTGGATTTTTTGCAATCCATTCTTGTAAATGGTCACGTTCCCTTATTTTAAGTTCTTTAAAAAGTTTTTGTTCTAACTTTTCAACGTTATTGGTAGATTTATTTATCTTATACATAATGTATTATATTAAATGAACATTTGTTGCAACAATCCTTTTTTCCAAATCTCCGTTTTTTCTATTTGAGATTGACAATGGTTGATTTTGGTATCTATTGCTTTGATAAAATTAGCTATCTTGGTTTGTTCGGCAAGACAAGGAATTTCAATCTCCAATTTAGAAAATTTATTAAAACTTAAAGCATATCTCGTACCCCCTTCTTTTAAACTTAAAATGTCATTAATAATTTTGCTTGAATTATTTAGATAATAGGCCAAAAAATGGCTTTCTATATTTTTTTTAGGTTTAAATACAGGATAGGCAGGGGAAACCATACCAATTTCAACAATATTTTGAATATTAAATGTAAAACTTCCTGTGTCGCTCATTGACCTATATGTGAAATAGCCATTTGGGACAATTTTATATCCTGTATTGTCTTTACTCGATACGTCTTTGTTAAAATAATCTGATTGTAGTTTAATTCCATTCATTGACGATGATAGAACTACATATTGGTCATTAATTATACTTTTTTCATTGTATTCAGTAATGATTTCTCCTAGATTTTTTTCTTCCCAATCATCAAAATCATTCCCATTATCATCTTTAAATCGAATTTTTTGAGAATAGATTTGTTGCATTATACCTTTTTTGTATTCTTCTAAAAGGGTTTTCTTTTGTTTTAAAGTTTGCAGTTTTTTATCTACTAAAGTTAGGAAATTGGCTATTTTGGTTTGTTCTTGTAATGATGGAAAACTCAAAGAAATCCCTTTAATACTTTGAAAATTTAGTCCTTCACGACCACTACCAGTTTGTAAACTTGTAAAAATGTTTTGCCCTTTTTGTGAAGCAAATATTGGTTGAACAAATGCTGGTTCATTTTCTTTGTTAAGTCTTATGATACATACGTGTTGATTAACGTTGCCAATAACAAAATCTTTAGGAACAACACAGCTTCTACCTAAAGAAGCCCCTGTTATATTTAATAAAATATCATTAGCCATTACTACACTGTTTTTCATAGTGTTATTTGTAGCTTCTGTTATATATGTTGAATTTTCAAAAGATAATACGCTGTCTAATACATTTTGACTTCTAATAAATAAAACACCGCTTTCTACATAGGCTGATTCTCCTCCTAATGGAGTTTTTCCGCTATTTACTTTATCTGCTATATTACCAATTTTTTTCTCTTTCCATTCTTCTTTATATTCAGGAAAACGTAAAACTGGTATTTTTTTTTGTTTTTCCATGATTAAAAAGGAGTTGATATGTTTAATTGTTTGCAGAAATCAGCAATCATTTTATCAGTTGCTTCTATGCTGGTGTCCAAAGCCTTTATTTTGTTCGCAATAGCGTTAATGTCAATGCTATCCTCAGCTTCAAACGTATCTACATAACGAGGAATGTTTAGGTTGTAATCATTCTCTGCAATCAATTGTAAAGTGGCACGTTTGCTGTATCTGTCTTCTTCGGTACGGTTACGATAGGTTAAAATTATTTTATCAATGTGTTCTTCACGTAATACGTTTTGGGTTTTCACCTTTTCAAAATGTTGGCTGGCATCTATAAACAAAACATCGTCTGGATTTTCCTTACATTTTTTATACACCATAATACAAGTAGGAATGGTAGTTCCGTAAAAGATATTTGCTGGTAATCCAATTACCGCATCCAAATAATTGCGGTTCTCAATAAGGTACTTACGAATGTGTTGTTCAGCTCCGCCACGAAATAAAGCACCATGTGGTAAAACAATGGCCATAGTTCCGTTATCTTCCAAATGATGTATCATGTGTTGTACAAAAGCAAAATCGGCTTTAGAACTTGGTGCTAGTTTTCCAAATTGTGAAAATCTATCATCTGTTGTAAACAAAGGATTGGCACTCCATTGAGCCGAAAATGGAGGATTGGCGACAATAGCCTCAAACTTCAATCCTGTGTGCTGTGGATGCTCCAAAGTATCTTCTTGTTTGATGTCGAACCTACGGTAGTGAACTCCGTGTAGAATCATGTTCATTCTGCACAAGTTGTAAGTGGTGCGGTTCATTTCTTGACCATAAAAATTACCAACTTCTTTTACTTCTTTGGCTACTCGTAATAGAAGCGAACCACTGCCACACGCTCCGTCATATACCGATTTCAATTTATCTTTGCCTGTTGTAACTAACTTAGAGAGTATAATGCTTACCTCCTGTGGTGTATAAAACTCCCCAGCTTTTTTACCAGCATTACTGGCAAATTGAGCAATCAAATATTCATAAGCATCCCCCAAAACATCCAATTCCGTATTTTCCAACTTGAAATCAATTTTGTCAAGGTGGGATAAAACTTTAGCGATAATCTCATTTCTGGCTTCTGGTGTTTTTCCCAACTTGGTGCTGTTCAAATCCATATCCTCAAAAAGATTATCAAAATCATCTTCACTGTCCGTACCCATAGTACTAAGCTGGATGTTCATCAATATTTTTTGGATGTCTTCCAGAATGAAATTGCTCACTCCCTCAACATCACTATTACCACGTTTGGCGACCTCACTAAACAGCTCGTCAGGTTTTAAAAAGTACCCTAACTTTTCCAAAGCTTCTTCTTTAACCGCTTCTATAATTTCTTCGGTGTTTTCATCATCGGAATTTAGGTCACGGAAATGAAGTTTATCCTGTTTCAGAATATCGTTTGCGAAAATTTCCATTTTTTCCGCCAGATATTTATAGAAAATAAATCCTAAAATATAATCACGAAATTCATCCGCATTCATCTTGCCTCTAAGGGTGTTGGCTATGTTCCAAAGCTGTGTTTCGAGCTGTTTCTTCTGGTCTTCTGACATTTGTTGTAATCTAAATTAAGTATTGGGCTAAATTACATTTTTCAAATAGATAATTACAAAATCTAAAGATATTGTACTAAGTTAAATTTGAGATAAAATTAGGAAAGGTTCTCTCCTTTCTTGTTTTGTTCAATTATTTCGTCTTCAATGTCATGTTTGTATATGTATTTTGGTGGAACATCATTTTCCGTTGCCAAAACTACCTCTCCAATCACAAAATCATTTTCACCGAACATAACTTTAGCTTTAATATAATTCGGTTCTGAACCATTAAGATTTTCAACAAAATTTTTAATACTAGTAGTTGATGAGATTGTGTCTTTTTCTGCATTTATTTCAATTTCATATTCCTCCTTATCAATCTCTAAAACTTCTGTTGTTGTATTTGCATCAACTGGATTTTGATTATCTAAAGTATTAGAATTAATATCGATAACATCATTTTCTTCATCTGGAATTGGAACTTCAGGTTCGTTTGAAGTAGCTCCTGTGTCTGATTTTCCTGCATTTAGGAATTTTTTCAATTCTTCCTCGTTTACTTTCAATTCATGTCCAGAAATCCATCCTGAGCCTTTCGTTTTTGAGCCGTACTGAGTTGTTTCAAAAAAAGACATTTTATTAAGTCCATTGAGAAGTGTCCTAATCCCAGCATATTTCATCCCGAAATGAGCTGCTAAATTGTTGTTTGTCATTCTACATAAACGATTGTTTTTTTGCCATCCAATAACAAAAGAAATGAATAGTTTTTGGGTAGAAGATAGTGCCGTACTGGCTAGTAAATCGTTGTTTACTTTTATAAAGTTTGAATCTTGATTCATAATTTCTTAGTTTTTAAAAGACTTGTAGGCTTCATTTTTTAGAGTTTTAAAACAAAAGATACAAGTCCCAGTTTTTAATACAGCACTACTTTTTTAAAGGAGTTAGACTTTCTAACAGCTCCGACCTTTTGTAGTACCTCCTGTGGCCTATACCATAGGCTGTGACTTTTCCTTTTTTTGTCCATCCCCATAAGGTAGAAGAATCAATGTTTAGAAATGCAATAGTTTGCTCTCGTGTCATTAACTCGTCCTGTGAATGGATTGGCCATTCTTTTTTGAAATTTTCTAAAAGGCTTTTAGTGCCGTCATTGATTAAATCGACCAGTATTTCTGGTGTAATTTGGATAATCTGGATAGTTCTTTCCATAAAAATCTTTTTATAAATTAAAAAATCTTTTTTCTCTAACCAAAATGGTTGAGTTTTTGAAACCCCCAATTTTATAATTGAGGGAATATTTTAATTACTTTTTGACGGCCATCATAAAAGCTGTTTATAAATTCAGAAGTCGACTTTCTGGACTTTCAACAATGCAAATATTTGTATAAAAAAATGTAACTTCCAAACGGGGTTTTTGCGAAATACTCAACAAAAAGCAAATAATATTATATGAAATTCAAAAATCTCACAAAATCATTGTTGATATAATATTATTTGAAATGTGGTTTTTGATAAAAAACTGAAAAACAAGCAGTTGTGTTTTAGAGTGTGTTGCGTAGGATTATTTACCTTTAAGAGGTATGATTTTTTTGCAATAAAAAAATCAAAATGTTAAAATTTATTTTTTAACATTTTTAATTGGGATAGCTGTGTAAAAACCTACATTTGTATTTTGTAAAAATGGGTAGTGGCTTCTTAAAATTATTGTTTAAGTTTTAAAATCAATATTTATTTAGAAATATTTGGTTAGTTCCATTGCTAAATCTTTATTGCTTTTTCCAATATAGTTTAAGAACATTACTTCGGAACTATGTCCAGTGACATAAATCAAATAGGATGTTGGTATTAAGCCATAATGATTTGTTGAAAAGCTTCTGCGTCCAATGTGGCTTGTTATTAATTCGCATTTTCTATATAAACCAGTTTCTTTACGAAATATTCCACTTTCAGATTCAGTTTCTAAATGTTTGCTTCCCATAACCTTGTCTGTGAGTTTAGCAATCTCGCCTACAACTTTTATATAGTCATTATATTTTTGGTCTGAGATTGGATAAGGAAACTGACCGTTTCTTTTCTTTAGAATTTCTTGAATTTTGGTGTGCAATGGAATTGTCATTATTTTACCAGTTTTTTTCTGGGTAAATTCTATTAAATGTTTGCCGTTTTCAATTCGTATCATGTCGGTAGTAAATCGCATGAAATCAGATATGCGTTGTCCACAGAAACATGAAATTATTAGCCAATCTCTAGCATTGTCGAGGCTATCTGTTAGTTTGCTTTTTTTTATTTCCTCTATTTTTTTTAATTCTTCAAAACTTAAATAAATTTTTTCAACTTTTTCTGTGTCTAAACGGAGGCTGTCTAATTGAGAACTTGTCTCTAATCCTGAAAAGCGAGCATGTTTGCAAAAAGTCTTAGTAAATGCAAATTCTTTTTGCATTGTGTTTTGACCATATTTTTTGGTTTTATAAAAATTAACAAACTCGATTTTAAAATTTTCATTTACTTCTTTTATTAAAATTGGTCTTTTTATTAAAAGTTGTAACTCTTCTAACTTGCCTTTAATGGTTCGGAATTTTTGAATTGTTTCTGTTTTTAAATCATGCTTTTTGCACTCGATGTAAAAATCAATGTATTTAGTCAATTCTGTTGGTAGAGCTTCTGTTTCTTGTGGTGGAGAGTAGTAGTAATCGATTTGCTGTTGTAGCCATTCTTTGTTAATACTATCAGTATTAGTCTTTTTAAAAGCGTTTAAAATGTGATTTTCAATTTTATTCAATTCGTTTTTAATTTCAGTTTGTTTGTTAACTATTTCAATCTCTTTTGGTCGTTTCATTTTATGGTATTTGTTCCAGTATTCTTTTGAAACTTCAAATCGTGTATTTACACCAAAAGTGAAATTCGTATCCTTGTAAGTATATAACAAACGTAAATTCAAATTTGCTTTATCTTTCGTAGAACGGTATAAAAAATTAATAGTTGCCATATCTTATGAGTTATGGTACAAAAATAATTAATTTGTACGATTGTTGTACGATTAAAAGCAAACTATTTAAAACTATTTAAAACTGTTTAAAGAATAATATTTTTGTTAAGTACTGCAGTTATTGGGTTTTAAGATATGTTTTGTCTATTTTAAAGACTTGTTAGTTTTTGTAATTTTGAATATAAGCAGTCCCTTCCTCTCTGCAGAAAAAAAGCGTTGTTTCAGACTTGAACAACGCTTTTTTTATGAGGTGATTTTTTACCTCTAAATGTCTTTTAGTAAAGGATATACTTTTTTAAATTTCGTGAATGATTTTTTATAAACCAATGTGTGATTTGGGTTGGGATAAAAAGTTGCATCAGCTTTGTTTTCGGAAGAATCAGTTATTCCAATTGCCTTAAATCCGATTAAAACAGCTCCCCATGCCGCTCCTTCAATGGTTTCGGAAACAACTACCTTCATTTGAAAAATATCGGCCACCATTTGCAGCCATAATTCACTTTTGCCAAAACCGCCGCTGACCATTACAGTAGTTTCTTTTCTTATTTTGGAATCCGGGAGTAAAATTTCGACAATACTGAACAATCCAAAAAGAATGCCTTCGAGAGCAGCTCTGATAAAATGGCCTTTATGATGAGTGATTTTAATACCTAGTAAAGTTCCCTGTGCCTCTGCATCCCAAATAGGCGCCCTCTCACCAAGAAGGTAGGGGACAAAAAGCAAACCATCAGAACCTGCTGGAATTGCTGTAGCCTGTTCTAAAAGAGTATTGTATGATTCATTTGTTTTTAAAAAGGACTCTTTAAGCCATTGCAAAATGACAGCACCATTATTTACTGCTCCCAATTTCAAATATTGGTTCTCCATTAAATGATAACATTGTGTCCGCATTTCAGAATCAATATATGGCTGTTCTATGGGAATCCGAACGGCTCCACTGGTACCTATCGATAAAGCTATCCGGTTTTTTTGCATCGAGCCGGTTCCCAGATTGGACAATGGACCGTCCCCGCCTCCAAGTATGTACGTAAAATTATCTTTAATCCCTTTTGATTTATGTGTCGGAGGAACTATTTCCGAAAGTTGGCTTTCCTTTATATTTAAATAGTTAAGAATAGTTTCGTCCCATTGCAAAGTATGGATGTTCATTATCCCGGTACCGGATGCCATAGAAGAATCGGTAACATATTCTCCTGTAAGCTGATGCCAGATATATTCCTTCAGGCTGATAAATTTAAAAGCATTATCGAATAAAACGGTTTCATTTTCTTTGAACCATGCCAGTTTCGTCATTGGAGAAAACGGATGGATGGGAATGCCTGTCATTTGATAAAAAACTGTTCCTAATTCAGACTTTTTTAATGCCGAAGCAATAGTGGCAGCTCTGTTGTCTGCCCAGAGTAATATATCGCTTACGGGGAAACCATTTTCATTTATGATAAGAATGCTTTGCATCGCAGCGCTAAAACTAATAAATTCGGGCTGTATGTTTTTTGTGATTTCTTTAATGCAGGCAAATACAGAATCCAGAATCTCATTTGGTTTTTGAATGCTCCAATTTTCTTCAGGATGGTACATAGGGTATTCTTTGGAGATTTGTTGCAATACGTTTCCTTTTGCGTCAAAACAAATTGCCTTTGTAGCTGTTGTGCCAATGTCAATTCCGATGTATCCTTTTTTCATTTTAAACAGTTACAAATTGATTTATAATCAAAACACCAATCAAACCCATAATTCCTATAATAGTTTCCATTACAGTCCAAGTTTTAAAAGTGTCTTTTAGACTAATACCAAAATATTCTTTGAACATCCAGAATCCAGTATCATTAACGTGGGAACACATTAGACTTCCGGCTCCGATAGAAAGTACCATCAATTCCGGGCTGATACCTGAAGTTGTTACCAAAGGCTGAACTATTCCTGCCGCAGTTAGTCCCGCCACTGTGGCCGAACCTATTGCTACACGGATAATGGTAGCAATCAGCCATCCCAGCACTAAAGGGGAAAGTGTTGAGTTTTCGAAAAATGCAGCCAAATCAGTTCCGATACCGCTATTAATAAGGACTTGTTTGAAAGCGCCTCCCGATGCAATAATCAAAATAATCATGGTCACTGATGAAAGGGCTCCGCTTGATTTGTCCATGATGTCTTGCATTTTTTGGCCTCTGCTTATTCCTAAAAAGACAAATACAAACAGAACTGCAATTAAGAGGGCAATTGTCGGATTTCCAATATATCCAAGAATGATGCGGGCAGAATTGTTTTCAGCTAATGTCAGTTCGCTTATGGTAGCCAAAGCCATTAGTAAAATCGGAATTAAAGCAGAAACGATGCTTATACTAAAAGAAGGCAGTTCTGATTCTGGGAATGTTTTGCTTTCAAATAATCCTTTGGGAGGGTTGGCGTAAATTTTTTTAATGAATTCCGGAAAAATGATTCCGGCTGTGAGCAAAGCCGGGAGAGCTACGATTAAACCATAAAGTAAGGTTTTACCAATGTTGGCCTTAAAAATTACCGCTATAGCTGTTGGTCCGGGATGCGGAGGTAAAAAGCCATGGGTGATGGACAGCGCTGACGCCATAGCAATACCCAAATAGGTAAGAGGTTGTTTGGTATTATTGCTTACAGCAAAAACCATTGGAATCAAAATGATAAAACCTGCATTGTAAAACATGGAAATTCCAACAGCAAAGCCAGTTAGAGTCATCGCCCATTTAATGTGATTTGTGCCAAACAACTTTATCATTACTGAACTTATTTGCTGAGCCGCTCCACTGTTTGATAGTAAATTGCCAAGAATTACTCCAAAGGCCAGAATTAAAACCAAAGATCCGAGCGTGCTTCCGATACCTTCCTGTAATGAGCTTATGATTTCAAGAAAAGGCATTCCTTTGGTAATCCCAACAAAAAGAGCTGTAATGATTAGTGCGATAAAAGCATTGAGCTTGATTGCGGAAATCAGAAGCAATAACAAAAGAATGCTTGTAATTAAAATCAATATTGACATGTATTACTTTTTAAATTAAAATTCAAAGGGAATAAACCGATATGATTTACTCATTTTTCTCAACAGCATGGCCACCAAACTCGTTACGTAGTGCAGCCACAACTTTTCCGGAAAAAGTATCCTGCATTTGAGAACGGTAACGCATCATTATGGAAAGAGCAATTACGGGAGTAGGGACACCAAGATTCAATGCAGTTTCTAATGTCCATTTTCCCTCACCGGATGAATGCATAATGCCTTTTATACTGTCAAGTTTCGGATCTTTGGAAAAAGCACTTTCGGTAAGTTCCATTAGCCAGCCGCGTATCACTGATCCATGATTGAAAAGTTTTGCCGTTTTTTCAAAATCGATGTCGTATTCAGAATGCTCAAAAACCTCGAAGCCTTCGGCTATAGATTGCATCATACCATACTCTATTCCGTTATGAACCATTTTTGTAAAGTGACCACTGCCGGACTCTCCGGTATACAGTGATCCGTTTGTAATTGAAATTGCCTGAAAAACATCGGAAACATAATCGAAAACAGCAGCATCTCCACCGATCATAGTACAGGCGCCATTTAAAGCTCCAGATGTACCTCCCGACGTACCGCAATCCAAAAAGTCAAAACCAAGTTCTTTGAGTTGGGCATATCTTCTTTTGGAATCTTTATAGTTGGAGTTTCCGCCATCTATGATGATATCATCTTTATTTAAAAAAGGAAGCAGGGAAGTAATTACTTCGTCTACAATTTCGCCTGCAGGAACCATCAGCCAGATTACTTTTCGGTTTTGCAGCTGTCGGCATAATTCTTCCACTGTGGAGGCAGTTTGGATTCCTTCATTTGAGATGTTTTCAACAAAAGAGGGATTCACATCATGGGCAATGACTTTGTATTGGTTTCGATTTAAATTGAGAGCCAAATTAAAGCCCATCTTTCCTAGTCCTATAATTCCTATTTGCATTTTTATGTGTTTTTAAAGTGCTGTGAATGTTTGTTTTGGGTTTTTTATTTATGCGAATAGTAAAAATATGTGTTTTAATTAATTAAGTAATACTATTTTCTGATATTTTGAATGATTTTTCTGTGCAGGGTTTAATTTATATTTAAAAGCACTATCAAACTTGTAAAATCTTATATTTGTAACTGTAATATCTAAGGCAATAGTTTTCAGTATATTTTAATGCTCTAACTCTCAATTTAATTCTCAGAATAATGATGCGGTTATTTCTTGGTTGTTT
>Ga0208398_100539_pt1 | contig 23323 bp, 17 predicted proteins | sample LakWasMe79_HOW10_2_FD_183905 | JGI IMG/M metagenome (GOLD analysis project Ga0208398, IMG submission 183905) | Freshwater sediment methanotrophic microbial communities from Lake Washington under simulated oxygen tension - Sediment Metagenome... | ecosystem: Environmental > Aquatic > Freshwater >...
TGGGCACGCGCAGCATGACCGATCTGCTGCTGGCGATCCAGAGCCAGACCGCCGCCCAGGGCGCGCATGAGAACGCGCGCCACCGCTATGTGCTGGCCACCCTGCTGCTGCAGCAGGCCGCCGGCCAGTTGGGCGAGCCCACGCTTGCCAAGCTGAATCTGCTGTTGCAATCCAAAGGGGAATCCTGATGCTCGGCCATTACTTCGAACTGGCGCTGCGCAGCTTCAAGAGCAGCCGCGGCCTCACCGTCCTGATGCTGCTGACCATTGCCATCGGCGTGGCCGCCTGCATGACCACGCTGACGGTGTTCTACGTGCTCGCGCGCGACCCCATCCCGGCCAAGAGCGCGCAGCTCTACAACATCCAGCTGGACGCGCAGCGCCTCGGCAACAGCTTCCAGCCGGGCGGCGAGCCGACCTACCAGCTGACGCGCTTCGATGCCGAGGCGCTGCTGCGCGAGGCGCGCGCCGACAAGCAGGTGATGATGTCGGGCGGCGGCGTGGCCCTCACGCCCGAAGGCACGGGCGAACGCCCCTTCAACGCGCGGGCGCGCTATGCCAGCGCCGATTTCTTCGGCATGTTCGAGGTGCCCTTTCTGTACGGCGGCGGCTGGAGCAAGGCCGATGACGACAGCGAGGCGCGCGTGGTGGTGATCTCGCGCGCGCTCAATGAGCGCCTGTTCGGCGGCGCCGACAGCCGCGGCAAGATGCTGCGCCTGCGCGACAAGGAGCTGCGCATCATCGGCGTGCTCGACCATTGGCGTCCGGCACCGCATTACTTCGACATCAGCCTGGGCAGCTATGCCGAGGCGGCCGAGGTCTTCACCCCCTTCAGCACCGCCATGACGCTGAAGTTCAGCACCTGGGGCAACTTCAACTGCTGGGCCAATGTGGCCGGCGGCGATGCGCGCGGCCTCGGCGCCCCCTGCGCCTGGGTGCAGTACTGGGCGCAGCTGGACACGCCCGCCAAGGCCAGCGCCTACCTCGACTACCTGAAGCAATACTCGGACAAGCAGCGCAGCGCCGGGCGCTTCGAGCGCCCCACCAATGTGCGCATGCGCGCGGTGATGGACTGGCTGCAGGCGCAGCAGGTGCTGCCCAGCGATGTGAGCCTGCAGCTCTGGCTGGCCTTCGGCTTCCTGGCCGTCTGCCTCACCAACACGGTGGGCCTGCAGCTGGCCAAGGCGCTGCGCCGCTCCGGCGAGATCGGCGTGCGGCGCGCCCTGGGCGCCCCCAAGCGCGCGATCTTTGCGCAGTTCCTGGTCGAGGCCGGCAGCCTGGGCCTGGTGGGCGGCCTGCTGGGCCTGGCCCTCACGGGCCTGGGCATCTGGGCGGTGCGCCAAGGCAGCAGCGAGTACGCCAAGCTCGTGCATATGGACCTTGCGATGCTGGCCACCACCTTGGGTCTGGCCCTGCTGTCCAGCCTGCTGGCCGGCCTGCTGCCGGCCTGGCGCGCGGCCCAAGTCCAGCCCGCCCTGCAACTGAAAACCCAATGAGGCGCCTCACCATGGATCTGCTGCCCATCCTCGCGACGCTCAAGCGTCACAAGACCGCCGCCGGCCTGATCGTGCTGCAGGTGGCCCTGACCTGCGCCATCGTCTGCAACGCGCTGTTCCTCATCACGCAGCGGGTGGAGCGCATCGCCGAACCCAGCGGCCTGGCCGACCAGGAGCTGGTGGCGATCTCCACCACCGGCGTCGGCCCCAGCCAGAACCCCGAGGCCCAGACGCGCGAGGACCTGCAGGCGCTGCGCGCCGTGCCGGGCGTGCAGCATGTCAGCATCATCAACCAGATTCCCTATGGCGGTCAGATCTCCGTGAGCGGGGTGCGGCTGCAGCCCGACGAAAACAGCGCCGGCCCCAGCGCAGCGAACTACAGCGCCGCCGAGGGCTGGCTGCAGACCCTGGGACTGAAACTGGTGGCCGGACGCGATTTCGACGCCACCGAGTACCTCGACGACAAGACGCTCAGCGAGAACCCTGACACCAAGGTGCCGGCCCTGGTGATCAACCGCAGCCTTGCCGAGCGCCTCTTTCCCGGCGCCAACCCGATCGGACAAAAGGTCTACGGCCTGGGCGGCGGCGCCACCCAGATCGTCGGCGTGGTGGAGCAGCTCATCAGCCCCCACCCGGGCGGCAACGAGGAGATGAACCGCTACAGCATGGTGATGCCGGTGCGCCAGAGCTTCCGCGGCGGCGCCTATATGCTGCGCTGCGCGCCGCAGGACCGCGAGCGCGTGCTCAAGGCCGGCGTGGCGGCACTCGACAAGACCGGCCCGGGACGCATCCTGCGCCAACAGAAGCTGCTCAGCGAGATGCGCGACGATTACTACGCCGCCGACCGCAATATGGTGCGGCTGCTGGTGGGCGTGTGCCTGGCCCTGATGGTGGTCACCGCCTTCGGCATCGTCGGCCTGGCCAGCTTCTGGGTGCAGCAGCGCACCCGCATGATAGGCACGCGGCGCGCCCTGGGCGCCACCCGGGGTCAGATCTTGCGCTACTTCCAGGCCGAGAACTTCCTGCTCTCCGCCGCCGGCATCGCGATCGGCATGCTGGGCGCCTATGGCATCAGCCTGCTGCTGATGCAGAGCTATGAAATGCCGCGCCTGCCCTGGAGCTATCTGCCCGCCGGCGCACTGGTGCTGTGGGCGCTGGGCCAGCTGGCGGTGCTGGCGCCGGCGCGGCGCGCCGCCGCGCTGCCGCCGGTCGCCGCGTTGCGCAGCTGAGGAGGCCTCCATGTTCGCCTACTACCTGGACCTGGCGCTGCGCAGCTTCCGCGCCAACCCCTTGCTCACCGGCCTGATGGTGTTGGCGCTGGGCCTGGGCATAGGCGCCAGCATGACCACGCTGACGGTCTATCACGTGCTCTCGGCCGACCCGCTGCCGGGCCGCAGCGAGCGGCTCTACCAGGTACAGCTGGATGCCGGCTCGCTGGCCTACTACCGCCCCGGCGCCGAACCCGAAGAGCAACTCACCCGCCTCGACGCCCAGACCCTGCTGGCCGAGGCGCAGGCCCCGCGCCAGGCCATGATGAGTGGCGGCCAGGTGATCCTGCAGGGGCCCGACGACAAGCAGGAGCCGCGCTCCAGCGATGTGCGCTACACCTCGGCGGACTTCTTCGCCATGTTCGGCCTGCCCTTCCAGTACGGCGGTCCCTGGTCGGCCGCGGACGACGCCGCGCATGCGCGCCAGGTGGTGATCTCGCGCGAGCTCAACGAGGTCTTGTTCGGCGGCGGCGACAGCACCGGCAAGACCCTGCGCGTGCAGGACACCGAGATGCGCGTGGTGGGCGTGCTGGCCGCATGGCGCCTGACGCCGCATTTCTACGATCTCAACACCGGCGACTATGGCAAGACCGAGGGCCTCTACCTGCCATTCAGCACCAGCCGCGATCTGGAGCTGCCGCGCTCGGGCTCGATGAACTGCTGGGGCAAGGACCATATCGTCGACCCGCTGGCGCTGGACGTGCCCTGCGTCTGGATCCAGTACTGGGTCGAGCTGGGCGACGCCGCCGCCGTGCAGCGCTATCGCGACTACCTGAACGCCTACTCCGAGCGCCAGCGCAGCGCCGGCCGTTTCGAGCGCCCGCCCAATGTGCGCCTGCGCAACGTGCCCGAGTGGCTGGCGTTCAGGCAGGTGGTGCCCGGCGATGTCAAGCTGCAGCTGTGGCTGGCGCTGGGTTTCCTGCTCGTCTGCCTGACCAACACGGTGGGCCTGCTGCTCGCCAAATGCCTGCGCGGCGCGCCGCAGATCGGCGTGCGGCGCGCGCTCGGCGCCTCGCGCAAGGCGATCTTTGCGCAGCACCTGGTGGAGGCGCTGGCCATCGGCCTGGCGGGTGGCCTGCTGGGCCTGCTGCTGGCCTGGCTGGGCCTGCTGGGCGTGCGCCACAACCCGGCCAGTTATGCCGAGCTGGCCCAGCTGGACCTGCCCATGCTGGCCGCCACGCTGGCGGTCTCGCTGCTCGCCAGCCTGGCCGCCGGCCTGCTGCCGGCCTGGCGCGCCGCCCAGGTTGCGCCGGCGCTGCAACTCAAATCACAGTAAGGCCGGACCACCATGTCTCTACAACTGGGCCCCATCTTCAAGACCCTGCGCCGCCACAAGATCGCGGCCGGCCTGATCGTGCTGGAAGTGGCGCTCAGCTGCGCCATCGTCTGCAATGCGGTATTCCTGATCGGCCAGCGCCTTACCGGCATGGAACAGCCCAGTGGCTTTGCCGAGGATGAGCTGGTGGTGCTGCAGGTGAACGCCATCCGCAAGGACGCCAACCCCGACGCCGCCACCCGGCGCGACCTGGCGCTGCTGCGCGCCCTGCCCGGCGTGCAGCAGGCGGCGGTGAGCAACCAGGTGCCGTTCGGCGGCAGCTCCAACAACGGCGGCGTGAGCGACAGCCCCGAACCCGGCCGGCCCGATACCAATGCGGCCTGGTACCTGATGGGCGAGCATTGGCTGCAGACCTCGGGGCTGCGCCTGATCGCAGGCCGCGACTTCCTGCCCGAGGAGTACCGCGATCTGCACGCGCTGAGTGCCGATCGCAATGGCGGCATCCCCGGCATCATCGTGAACCGGGCCCTGGCCGAGAAGCTCTTTCCCGGCGCATCGGCGGTAGGCAAGGAGGTCTATCCGGGCGGCGACAAGCCGGTCAAGATCCTCGGCGTGGTGGAGCAACTGGGCCGCATCCGCCCCGGCGACGCACAGTTCAACGGCCCCGCCGCGGTGGTGCTGCCGCTGCGCCCCGCCTATGACACCGGCATCTACCTGCTGCGCGTGTCGCCCGCCGAGCGCGACGCCGTGATGCAGCGCGCCAAGCTGGCGCTGCAACAGGTGGACCGGCATCGCATGGTGGAAGCGCCCGTCAGCCTCACCGAGCTGCGCAGCCGCCAATACAGCCAGGATCGCTACATGGCCTGGACGCTGGGCATCGTCTGCCTGGTGCTGCTGGTGGTGACGGCGCTGGGCATTGTTGGCCTGGCGAGCTTCTGGGTGCGCCAGCGCAGCCGCATGATAGGCACGCGCCGCGCCCTGGGCGCCACCCGGGGTCAGATCTTGCGCTACTTCCAGCTGGAAAACTTCCTGCTCTCGGCGCTGGGCATTGCACTGGGCATGGTGGCGGCCTATGGCATCAACCTGGCGCTGATGCTCAACTACCAGCTGCCGCGCCTGCCGCTGGCCTATCTGCCGGTGGGCGCGCTGGCCCTGCTGGCGCTGGGCCAGCTGGCGGTGCTGGGGCCGGCGCGCCGCGCCGCCGCGCTGCCGCCGGTGCAGGTGTTGCACAGCTGATCTTGTTGCTATGCTGCGCCCCGCATGCGCACCGTTCTGATCATCGACGACAACCCCGGCGTGGGCGAGGCGCTTTCGCTCTTGCTGTCGCTCAACGACATCCGCGCCCTCTATGCCGGCGAGCCCGAGCAGGGCCTGGCCCTGCTGGCGCGCGAGCCGGTGGACCTGGTGATACAGGACATGAACTTCACGGCCGACACCACCTCGGGCGAGGAGGGCCGCGCGCTGTTCCAGCGCATCCGCGCCCTGCACCCCGACCTGCCGGTGATCCTGCTCACCGCCTGGACCCAGCTGGAGCAGGCGGTGGCGCTGGTGAAGGCCGGCGCGGCCGACTACCTGGCCAAGCCCTGGGACGATGCACGCCTGCTCGCCACGGTGGAGAACCTGCTGGAGCTGGCCGAATCCACGCGCGAACTGCAGCGCCGGCGCCAGGCCAGCCGCCAGCGCCATGCCGCCCTGCGCGCACGCTACCAGCTGGGCGAGCTGGTGTTCGCCTCCGACGCCATGCTGGCCACGCTGGAGACCGCCTGCCAGGTGGCGCGCGCGCCGCTGCCGGTGCTGATCAGCGGGCCCAACGGCAGCGGCAAGGAGCGCATCGCCGCCATCGTGCATGCCAACTCGGCGGTGGCCGGCGGCCCCTTCGTGGCGCTGAACTGCGGCGCCCTGCCGGGCGAGCTGATCGAGGCCGAGCTGTTCGGCGCCGAGAGCGGCGCCTATACCGGTGCCAACAAGGCACGCGAGGGCCGCTTCGAGGCCGCCGACGGCGGCACCCTGTTCCTGGACGAGATCGGCAACCTGCCGTTGGCCGGCCAGGTCAAGCTCTTGCGCGTGCTGGAGACCGGCCGCTTCGAGCGCCTGGGCTCCAACCGCACGCGCGAGACCAAGGTGCGCGTGCTCTCCGCCACCAATGCCGACCTCAAGGCCATGGTGGCGGCGGGCAGCTTCCGCGAAGACCTCTACTACCGCCTCAACGTGATCGAGCTGCGGCTGGCGCCGCTGGCCGAGCGGCGCGAGGACGTGCTGCCGCTGGCCGAGCATTTCCTGGCCGAGCATGGACGCCAGAGCAGCGAGTCCGTGCAGCTCAGCGAGGCCGCACGCGAGGGCCTGCTGGCCCATGCCTGGCCGGGCAATGTGCGCGAGCTCAAGAACGTGATGGCGCGTGCCGCCCTGCTGTGCCAGGGCGGCCAGATCCAGCTTGCCGATCTGGCGCTAGCGCCGGCCAGCACGGCGCCCGCCGCGCTGCGCAATCTGGACGAGCCCAGCCGCGAGGCCGTGGTGGCCGCGCTGGCTTCGGCTGGCGGCGTGGTGGCGCGCGCGGCCCAGGGCCTGGGCCTGTCGCGCCAGGCCCTGTACCGGCGCATGGAACGCTACGGCCTGCCGAGAGACTGATGTGCCCACCCCCTACCGGCTTCGCCGGCCCCCTCGAGGGGGCACGCCCGCAGGACCGGCAAAGCCGGATCCTCGGGCGCCGCTGGGCTGGTGCTGCCGACTGCGTCGCGCGGCACGCCATGGAGCCACCTAGATGAGCCTGCAATGGCGCCTTGTGCTCCTGCTCTGGGGCGCCGCCCTGCTGAGCTGGCTGCTGCACGCCGCCCTGGTCTACTGGCCGCTGCCGCAGCTGCTGGCCTGGGCCGACGCCGGTGCCGCCCCCGCGCCCTGGGGCTGGCAGGCCCTGCTGCTGACGCTGGGCCTGATGCTGCCGATCGGCCTGCTCGCGGCCAGCGCCGCGCTGGCGCCGCTGAAGCGCCTGCTGCGCGCGCTGGAGGGCGCGGTGCTGAGCTACCGCGACGGCGACTTCAGCAGCGCCATCAGCGCCGATGGCGGCGGCGAGCTGGCCGAACTGCTGCGCCTGCACAAGCAGCTGGGCCTGGCGCTGCGCGAGCAGCGCCAGCATCTGGCACAGCGCGAGCTGCTGCTGGACAGCGTGGTGCAGAACACGCCGGTGGCCCTCTTGCTGGTGGACGCCGGCGGCCGCATTGCCTACGCCAACATCGCGGCGCGCCAGCTGCTGGGCCAGGGGCGCAGCCTGCAAACGCGCATGCTGGACGTGCTGCTGGCGCAGGCCCCCGCCGGCCTGGCCGAGGCCCTGCACAGCGGCCGCGACCAGCTCTTCACCATCAACGAGGCGGGCGGCGAGGGAGAAGAGGAAAGCTTCCACGTCTCGCAGCGCCAGCTGAGCCTGCAGGGCCTGCCGCACCGGCTGATCCTGCTGCGGCGCATGACGCGCGAACTCTCGCGCCAGGAGGTGGCGAGCTGGAAGCGCGTGATCCGCGTCATCAGCCACGAGCTCAACAACTCGCTGGCGCCGATCTCCTCGCTGGCGCACAGCGGTGCCGAGCTGGCGCGGCGCGGCGATCTGGAGCGCATCCCCGGCGTGTTCGCCAGCATCGGCGAGCGCGCCCGCCATCTGCACAGCTTTCTGGCCGGCTACGCCAGCTTTGCCAAGCTGCCCACACCGCGCCTCGAGCCGGTGGAATGGGCCGGCTTCGTCGACGGCCTGGCGGCCCATTGCGAATTCCGGCTGGAGGGCGAACTGCCGCTGGCGCCGGCCCGCTTCGACGGCGCGCAGGTCGAGCAGGCCCTCCTCAATCTGGTCAAGAACGCCCATGAAGCGGGTGGCGGGTCCGAGGATGTGAGCCTGGCGATCCAGGCCCAGGGCCCCGACTGGCGCCTCACCGTGGCCGACCGCGGCCCCGGCATGAGCGAGGCCGTGCTGGCCCAGGCCCTCTTGCCCTTCTACTCCACCAAGCGCAGCGGCACCGGCCTGGGCCTGGCGCTGGCGCGCGAGATCGCCGAAGCGCATGGCGGGCGCATCGCGCTGGCGAACCGCGAGGGCGGCGGGCTGCAGGTCAGCCTGTGGCTGCCGCGCTAGCGACAGCCACTTGCCGCGATGAACAACTTCCGTGCCATCAGGGACCATGCCGCCGGCCTGCCCGGCGCCACGCTGGACATCAAATGGGGCACCAGCTGGGTGGCCAGCGTGGGTGGAAAAATGTTTCTGTGCGGCGGGCCCGAGCCGGGTGAATGGACCGGCTGTTCCTTCAAGGTCGATGCGCACCGCTTCCTTGAGCTCACTGATCTGCCCGGCCTGCGCCCCGCGCCCTATGCGGCACGCTACCGTTGGGTGCAGCTGCAAGACCCCAAGGCCCTGCCCCTGGAGGACCTCAAGGCGCTGGTGAGCCGCTCGCATGCGCTGGTTTTCAACAAGCTGCCGAAGAAGTTGCAGCGGGGGTTGGGCGTGGGCGATGAATGATCTTATTGACGCCTCGACATGCCAGCTGCCTTGACGGCCTGGTGCTTCGCTGCGCGTAAGCCTGGAGCGTGAGCCTCGCGAACGCGTCCTGATCGTGGAGAGCGTGGGGCTCGGTACATTCATGCAGGTCATCGGCATTTGACCGGGAACGCCCGGAGGGACGGTCGGTGTTTCCGGTGTTAGGCTGAAGTAACAACTTGCCTGCGCGGCAACCAGGGGGAAAATTTGGCACATCTCACCGACATGGAGGAGTTGCTCTCCACCATCCCGTCATCAGCCATTCGCGATTACATGCGAGAGTCTATGAACTGCTACATGGCTGGTGCGTATAGGGGCTCAATCGTCATGAGCTACATCGCCCTGTTCGACGACGTGCTTGTCAAGCTCGGGGAACTGGGCAGCGTGAACGCTGCGGCAAAGAGCATCTTCGTAGAGGCGTCCAAGCGCAAAGCAGATCAAGATGTCTACGAGAGCTATTTGATTGACCAGTTGACATCGAAAAGCCTGCTCTCAGGGTTGGATTCGGCATTCCTGACAACCCTTCGCACCCTTCGGAATAAATCTGCACATCCATCTGGCCACAGGCCATCACCCGAGGAGGCTCGCTTCATCTTCTACGAGACCGTTGCTCGCTTTTTGTCAAAGCCGATTCTCTCAACTACACAACTGGTCGATGAGATCATTGCGAGGTTGGTAAATTCCAACTTTTTCCCAGTGGCTATTGCCGCAGACATCAGTACTGTTGTCGGCGAGGAGATTTCCGGGCTTCATGACGAAGCATTGCCACAACTGGTGATGAAGCTCGTCGCTGCCGTAGTCTCCGCAGACGCTAACGTGGCAAAAAACGCCAGCCTTTTCTGTGTAGGGCTGGCCTTACAGGGGCAAGCAGCCGCAAACAACGCGCTCCAAGCGAAGCTCGTGGCATCAAAGTCAGATGATCCACAGTATTCGACTTTGATCCTCCAAGTGCTATCCGCGGACGGCCGTCTGGCGTTGGGACTGAATGCGGCAAGTATGGGGCGCATACGGGCTGTCTTGCTAAAGCAGGTCGATGATCTGACGGCCGCCGTAAGTGAATCGAAGTTGACACATCCAGCATACGCACTCAACTCTATTGCTAGCGTGATGCCGGAAGCTGAATTCCTCTCGAATTTCCAGTCCGAGCTTACGAAGCTTATCGAGAAACGTCCTCAGTCTCAGTCACTAGTGAAGTTGGTAACGGGTCGCCCCCTTCTCCTAGAGATCTACTTCCCTCTCCTTTTGGCCAAGGCGGGGTCCAATGATTTTGGTACGGCGAACAGTATGGCCAACGCCCTAGACACGCTTGACGGAGCGCTTGCAAGCCTACTGGACGACACACAGGCGTTTCAGCTAATTGTCGCTGTGCTTAAGGCCGCCGAGTGCGGAGCATTTGGAGCCCAGGGACTACGAGGCTCCAACTTTGCGAGCGTGCCTTTACTGCGATCCAAAGCCATCGCATACGTCACTTCGCACGAGTCAGAGGCGGGAACCTACTTGGCGGCGAGGGTTTCGTCAGCCAAGCCAATCAGCGAGTTCGTTTCAGCCCAACTGACAGATGAGGCAGAGGCTGCGGCATAGCCCTTAAGCGGCGCTTTGCGCCGTCGATGGTTTGCAGAGTGGGGGTAGCATGGCGAGCGGAGGAATCTACTGATGGCAGGGATCTATGGCGGCTTGCAGTTCTCGACTCGCTTGGAGGCCCAATGGGCTGCCTTCTTCGACTTGGCGGGCTGGACCTGGCGCTACAACCCGACCGCGCTGGAAGACTGGCGTCCAGACTTCGTGGTGTCGATACCATGCGGGCATTCCGAATGCAACGACATGCACACCCTCCTGGTATCGGTGCTCGACGTTGCCTCTGTTGCCCAACTGAGCACGCATCCGGCACTTCGGCATTCCTATCGAGTGCAATTTGACGGCGACAGCTTCCGGGCCGACGCTGGTGCCCTTTTCGGCAACACCCCGTCCGCAAGTTCTTGGACGATGTCCCATGGCGCCGGTGGCGGCACCTACGATGTGCCGTACTGGGTTGACGACGCTGATCGGCTGTGGCGGCAAGCGGCAGAGAATGTCGCTTGAAGCCTCGCCCAGCCTGAGGGTCTCACAGCCTGAGCAGCCTGAGGGTCCAGCCTGAGGGTCGGTCCAGCCTGAGGGTCGTCCAGCCTGAGGGTCAGGTCTCCCATCTTGCATTGCGCTACTCGCATCAAGCAGGCGGAAGAACTGTTCCTCGTTTTAATACAGCATGTGAAGGTCCTGAATACCCACACGTTCGCGCAATTTGGGAGACCTGAGCCTCGGGTGTGGAGCCGTCAAATGCAAGGACGAGCGTGGCCGGAGGCCGGCCATCGGGGAAAGTCCCAGGCCGAAACTTTCAGCGCGCAGGCCGATGGCCGCTAGCCTCCCGGCTTTGCTTCATCCCAACACGCTGCGCCATGACTCACAAATCCCTCAAGCTCACGACACTGGCCCTGCTGCTGCAGCTGGCCGGCGCGGCCTTTGCCGCCCCCTTGAGTTCCGGCCTCGACCTGCCCGGCTTCGACCCCGCCGTGCGCGCCCAGGACGATCTGTTCCGCGCCGCCAACGGCGGCTGGATGAAGGCCACCGAGATCCCGGCCGACAAGTCCGAGTACGGCGCCTTCATCCAGCTGCGCGACCTCAGCGACAAGCGCGTGCGCGCCATCGTCGACGAGCTCGCCACGCAGCAGCACCCGAGCGGCAGCGTGGCGCAGAAGGTCGGCGCCTTCTACGCCAGCTTCATGAACACCGAGGCGATCGACAAGGCCGGGCTGGCGCCGATCAAGCCGCTGCTGGCGGAGATCGATGCGATCAAGTCGCTCAAGCAGCTGGCCGCCTGGCAGGGCCGCATGCAGGGCCGGCTGGAAACGCCGGTGCAGCTGTGGGTGATGGGCGACTTCAAGGAGCCCACCGTGAATCGTGCCCTCACCTGGCAGGGCGGCCTGGGCCTGCCGGACCGCGACTACTACCTGAAGAAGGACGACGAGCGCATGGGCAAGGCGCGCACCGCCTATGCGCAATACCTGACCCTGCTGGCCACGCAGGCCGGCGAGGCCAGGCCCGCCGAGGCCGCGGGCCGCGTGATGGCGCTGGAGCAGCGCATCGCCGAGGCGCATTGGGACAAGGTCGACAACCGCAATATGGTGAAGATCTACAACCCGATGACGCCGGCCGAGCTGGCCAAGGCTGCGCCGGGCTTCGACTGGGCCGGCTTCATGGCCGCCGCCCAACTGGGCGGGCAGGACCGCCTCTCGATCTCGCAGCCCAGCGCCGTCAGCGCCATCGCCAAGCTCTATGGCGAGCTGCCGCTGGCCGACTGGAAGCTCTACTTCAAGCTGCATCTGCTGGACGCCACCGCCGACCTGCTGCCCAAGCCGCTGCGCGAGGCGCGCTTCGCCTTCCGCGGCACCGCGCTGACCGGCGCCACCGAGGAGAAGCCGCGCTGGCAGAAAGCCATCGCCGACCTCAACGGCGCGCTCGGCGAAGCGGTGGGCCAGCTCTATGTGGCCAAGCATTTCCCGCCCGCCTACAAGGCGCGCATGCAGGAGCTGGTGGGCAATCTGCTGGCCTCCTACAAGGAATCGATCGACGGCCTCGCCTGGATGACCCCCGCCACCAAGGCGCAGGCGCAGGACAAGCTGGCCAAGTACATGGTGAAGATCGGTTACCCGGACGTCTGGCGCGACTACAGCAAGCTCGACGTGCGCGCCGGCGACGCGCTGGGCAATGCGCTGCGCTCGGGCCGCTTCGAGTGGGAGCGCGTGGCCGCCAAGGCCGGCAAGAAGGTGGACCGCGCCGAATGGGGCATGACGCCGCAGACCGTGAACGCCTACTACAACCCCACGCTCAACGAGATCGTGTTCCCGGCCGCCATCCTGCAGCCGCCCTTCTTCGACATGGGCGCCGACGATGCGGTGAACTACGGCGCCATCGGCGCGGTGATCGGCCATGAGATCAGCCATGGCTTCGACGACCAGGGCAGCCAGTTCGACGGCGACGGCGTGCTGCGCAACTGGTGGACCGAGGCCGACCGCAAGGCCTTCGAGGCGGTGGGCGCCAAGCTGGTGGAGCAGTACGCGGCCTACGAGCCGATCGCCGGCAAGAAGCTCAACGGCAAGCTGACACTGGGCGAGAACATCGCCGACCTCTCGGGCCTGCAGATCGCCTACAAGGCCTATCTGCGCTCGCTGGGCGGCAAGCCCGCCGCGCTGATCGATGGCTACAGCGGCCAGCAGCGCTTCTTCATGGGCTGGTCGCAGGCCTGGCGCGAAAAGGTGCGCGAGCAACGCTCGCTGCAGCTGCTCACCACCGATCCGCATTCGCCGCCCGAGTTCCGTGCCAATGGCGCCGCCGTCAACCACGACGGCTTCCACGAGGCCTTCGGCACCAAGGAGGGCGACAAGATGTTCAAGCCCACGGGCGAGCGCATTCGCATCTGGTAAGCCCCGGGGTCGCTCGCCGCGGCGTGCCGAATCACGACATTCGGCACGCTGAGACCACGCGAAATGGCGCGCAGGGCGCCCAAGCTCGCTACAGTAGGTCGCCCACCACAGCCACCTACCATCGCCCAGGATGAGCCTCGCCCCCAAGCCGCACCCGGATTCGGCCTCGCGCAGCACGCCCGCCGAGGCCGCGCTGCGCGAGGCCGACGAGATCTGGAAGCTCGCGCTCGAAGCCACCGGCGATGGCGTCTGGGACTGGTGGGTGCAGGAGGGGCGCGAGACCTTCTCGCCCGGCTACCTGGCCATCTATGGCTATACCCAGGCCGAGATCGAGGAGAGCCCGGAAAGCTTCGACACGCGCACCCATCCCGACGACATCGCCCAGATGGAGCTGGACCGGCAGGCCCATTTCGAAGGCCTGACGCCCAGCTATGTGAACGAGCACCGGGTGCGCTGCAAGGATGGCAGCTGGAAATGGATTCTCACGCGCGGCATGGTGATCGCCCGCGACGCGGATGGCCGGCCACTGCGCATGGTGGGCACGCATACCGACATCACGCACCGCAAGGAAAGCGAGGCGCTGATCTGGCAGCAGGCGCACCTGGACAGTCTCACCGGGCTGCCAAATCGCCGCATGCTGCGCGAGCGCCTGGAGCGCCAGCTCGAGCTCTGCGGCGGGGCGGGCCAGCCACTGGCGGTGCTGTTCATCGACCTGGACCATTTCAAGGAAGTCAACGACACGCTGGGCCACGGCAAGGGCGACGCGCTGCTGCTGCAAGCGGCCCAGCGCATCCGCGCCGTGCTGCGGCCGCAGGACACGGTGGCACGCATGGGCGGCGACGAGTTCACCGTGCTGATGCCCGATGTGGGCGGGCGGGCCGAGGTGAATGCGGTGGTGGAGGCGCTGATTGCGGGCATGGCCGCCGTCTACCTGCTGGATGGCGAGCGGGCCTTCGTCTCGGCCAGCGTGGGCATTGCCCTCTTCCCCGAGCATGGCCGCGAAATCGAGGCGCTCTTCAAGCATGCCGACCAGGCGCTTTACGTGGCCAAGGACAGCGGCCGCAACCGCTATCACTACTTCACCCCCGAGCTGCAGGCGCAGGCCCGCATGCGCGTGCGCCTCACCAACGACCTGCGCGGTGCGGTCGAGCGTGGCGAGTTCAGGCTGGTCTACCAGCCCATCGTCGAACTGGCCAGCGGCCGCATCCTCAAGGCGGAGGCCCTGCTGCGCTGGCAGCATCCGCAGCTGGGCCTGATCACGCCCGGCGAGTTCATCGCGCTGGCCGAGAACAGCGGCCAGATCGTCGAGATCGGCGAATGGGTGTTCCGCGAAGGCGCGGCACAGGTGCAGACCTGGCGCCGCACCCTGGCGCCACAGTTCCAGCTCAGCATCAACAAGTCGCCGCTGCAGTTCCGTGCCGAGATGGGCGTGCACTCGCATTGGGTCGCCCAGCTCGAGGCGCTGGGCCTGCCCGGTTCGGCGCTGGCCGTCGAGATCACCGAGGGCCTGCTGCTGGAGCGCCACAGCCCCGCGGGCCAGCAGCTGGCGCATCTGCGCCGCGCCGGCATCAGCATCGCGCTGGACGATTTCGGCACCGGCTATTCCTCGCTCTCCTATCTGCAGCGCTACGAGCTCGACGAACTGAAGATCGACCGCAGCTTCGTCAGCCATCTGCAGCCGGGCTCCAAGGATCTGGCCCTGTGCAAGGCCATCATCACCATGGCCCATGAGCTGGGCATGAAGGTGGTGGCCGAGGGCGTGGAGACGGCCGCGCAGCGCGACCTGCTGCTGGAGGCGGGCTGCGACCTGGGTCAGGGCTACTGGTTTGCGCGCCCGATGGCCGCGCCGGCGCTGGAACGCCTGCTGGAAAACAGCGTCAGCTACTAGGGCGAGACCGACCATGCCTTGCACCGTCACGACATTCACCCGCCGGCTCGCCCTGCTCGCCTGCCTGCTGCTCGGCGCGGCGGCGGCCCTGGCCGAGCCGCCGCCGGACGAGCCCCAGACGGTCTGGGTGGGCGGCTATGTCTTCCCGCCCTTCGTCGACAAGTCCGCCGGCGTCACGCATGAGCTGATCGGAGCGATGAACCGCTTCCAGCAGGACTATCGCTTCCGCTTCATTCCCACCTCGTCCAAGCGCCGCTATGCCGACCTCGCGCGCGGTGCCTTTAGCGTGATCCTGTTCGAGAACATCGACTGGGGCTGGGACCGCCAGCAGGTGGAGGCCAGCAAGGTCTATCTGCAGGGCGATGGCGAGGTCTATGTGGCGCTGCACAAGCCCGGGCGCGACCAACGATTCTTCGAGGATTTGAGCCAGCGCAGCCTGATCGCCGTGACCGGCTATCACTACGGCTTCGCCAATTTCAACGCGGATGCCGCCGAACTCAGGAAGCGCTACCGCATCACCTTCAGCGACGACAACGAGGCCAGCCTGCGCATGCTGCAGCTGGAGCGCGGCGAGGTGGCCATCATCACCCGGTCCTATCTGCAACACTATCTGCAGGCCCGGCCGGCCTTGAGGGAGCGCCTGCTGGTCTCGGATCGGCTGGACCAGTCCTATGCGCACACCGCCCTGGTCAGGAAGGGCAGCCGCCCCAGTGCCGAGGAAATCGATGCCCTGCTCGGCCGCATGGCGGCCAGCGGCGCGCTCGCCGAGGTCTGGCGCAAATACGGCCTCGACGCCCGCTGAACGAGCGCCACTAACGCAAAAGGCCAGCACTTGCGTGCTGGCCTTTCTTGTTTGGTGCCCAGGAGAGGACTCGAACCTCCACGGAGTTACCCGCTAGTACCTGAAACTAGTGCGTCTACCAATTCCGCCACCTGGGCTTTTCTCTTTCTTCGTCGTTCTTGCTACTGCTTGTTCAACGAAGAGGCCGGACTATAGCACGAGATTTGAGGATTTCAAGAAATTGCTTTCAGGGCCGCAAATATTCGCGCCACATCGTCCATGCGGGTACGCCAGTTGCTGAACGCCGCCCGCACCGCCCAGCGGCCCTGGAACAGGGTAGGCGTGAGGAAGGCCTCGCCGCTGTCGCGCAGGCGTTCCAGCCGGGCCTGCACGCTGGCCGCATCGGCGCAGCCGTGCAGCGCGAAGCAGACGATGTTGAGCCGCACCGGCGCCAGCAGTTCCATGCCGGGCTGCTGCGCAATCAGCTCGCCCAGGCGGCGCGCGCCGTCGATATTGCGCGCCACGATCTCGGCATGACCCTCGCGGCCATAGGCCTGCACCGCGAACCAGGCCGGCAACGCGCGCCAGCGGCGCGAGTTCTCGGGCGTGAGGTGCACGAAATCCGGGCGCCCGGCCCTGTCATCGGGATCGCCCAGATAGGCCGCCGCGTTCTGGAACACGCGCAGTTGCAAGGCACGGTGGCGCGTGAACTGCAGCGCGCTGTCATAGGGCACGTTCAGCCATTTGTGGCAGTCCACGCAGACCGAATCGGCCGCATCCAGACCCGCGACCAAATCCGCCACACGGGCATCGAGCGCCGCGAAGGCGCCGAAGGCCGCGTCCACATGCAGCCAGAAGGGGTAGCGCTGGCGCAGCACGGCAATGGCGCGCAGATCGTCGAAGTCACCGCTGTTGACGCTGCCGGCATTCGCCACCACGATCACCGGCCGCCCCTGCTGGGCCTGCAGCGCCTGTTCCAGCGCCGCTACGTCAACGGCATCGCGCCCCGGCAGCCTCGCCACCAACTGCACCGCCTGGCGGCCCAGCCCGAGCATGGAGAGCGACTTGTAGATGCTCGAATGCGGCGCACCCGACAGCACCGTCACCGGCCCGAGTGCCACCACGCCGGCCTCGCTGACGCGCACGCCGCGCTGCTCGCCCAGCCACTCGCGCGCCAGCGCCAGACCGACGAAGTTGGACATGGTGGCACCGGAAACAAAGGCCCCCTCATGCGCGGCACTCAGCCCGAACCAATCCGCCAGTTCGCGCACCGTCTGGCGCTCCAGTTCGGGGGCTTCGGAGTCCCAACCCGCGGTGGGGTTCTGGTCCAGCGCCGCGGTGAGCCAGTCGCCTATCAGGCTGGCGGGCGTGGCACCACCGGTCACAAAGCCCAGGTAGCGCGGCCCGGCGCTGGCGGCCAGGCGCGGCAGCCAGCGCTGCTCGAACAGGCGCAGCGCCGCCGCGGCGCCGGGCTCGGCGCTGCGCAGCAAGGCCGCTTCGGGCGCCTGCGGGCGCACCGCCGCCGGCCGCTCGTCCAGGCCCGTCAGGCTGGCCAGCGCGGTCTCGCGCGCCGCGGCCAGCAGTGCGGGCAGATCCCGCAGATCGCGCTGCAACAACTCATGCATGGGAGGCTCCTGTGTCGATGCCCCATGCTAGAGTGAATTGGATCGATTCAAGCAATCCAATTGATCCACCATGGACTGGCACCACCCATCCGCCCTGCACCCTGCCCTGCAGGAGGCACTGACCCGCTCGCCACGCTACGCGGCCCTGGCCACCGCCCTGCAGGGCCTGATACTGCGCGGCGAGCTGCTGCCCGGCGATCGCCTGCCGCCCGAGCGGCGCCTGGCCGAGCTGCTGGGCCTGAGCCGCAGCACCGTGGTGGCCGCCTATGCGCGTCTGGCCGAGGGCGGCTGGACGAGCGCGCGCCAGGGTCAGGGCACCACGGTCGCGGCCGGGCCGCCCGGCCATGTGGCGGCGGGCAAACGCCATGTGCGCCTGGGCAACCCGGCGCTGCGTTATGCGCCGGCGCAGGCCGCCGAGCCCTGGATCGACTTCGCCCTGGCCACCGCCGTGCCCGAGCTGGCCTGGTTGCAGCCCAGCGCCACCGCCGCCGCCCTGGTGCTGCGCGAGCACGCCTACCAGCCCGAGGGCATGCTGGCACTGCGCGAGCGCATCGCGGCGCGCTACACGCGCCAGGGCCTGCCCACCACGCCGGAGCAGTTGCTGGTGTGCGCCGGTGCGCAGCAGGCCATCAGCCTGCTCGCCCAGCAATACCTGGCACCCGGTGACCGGGTGCTGCTGGAGTCGCCCAACTACTTCGGTGCCATCGACGCCTTCCGCAGCTGCGGCGCGGCGCTGGAGGAACTGCCGGTGCTGCCACGCGCCGGCCATGCGGCGGCCTTCAACGCCGCGCTCGCCACGCGGCGCCACAAGCTCGCCTATGTATGCCCGACGCTGCACAACCCCAGCGGCATGAGCTGGCCCCGCAGCGCCTGCGAACGGCTGGCGCGCACGGCCGCGCAAGGCGGCACGCTGCTGCTGGTAGACGATTCGCTGGCCGAGCTGCATTTCGAGGCGGATGCCAGGCCCTTGCCGGCGCCCCGCGGCGCGCCCATCGTGCACATCGGCAGCCTCTCCAAGACCTTGTGGGCGGGCCTGCGCATCGGCTGGCTGCGCGCGCCCGCGCCCATCATCGAGACCCTGCGGCGCGCCAAGGCCTGCGCCGACATCAGCTGCAGCATGCTCGGCAGCGCGCTGGCCTGCGATCTGCTGGATCGCTACGACAGCCTGCTGGCGCCGCGCCGCCGCCAGCTGCAATCACAGGCCCAGCAGCTGCTGGCAGAGCTGCAGCGGCTGCTGCCCGACTGGCACGCACGCATGCCCGAGGGCGGCCTGTTCCTGTGGGCGCAGTTGCCGGCGCAGCGGCGCAATGCCGAGGCCTGGGTGGAGGCCGCCGCTGCGGCCCGGGTCAGCTTGACCCCGGGCACGGCGATGACCGCAGGGCCCGGCTACCAGCACCATCTGCGCCTCACCTTCACCCAGTCGCCGGCCTTGGCCCTGGCCGGTCTGCAAAGGCTCGCCGCGCTCGACTCTCACTGAGCGCCGGGGCCCCAGTCCGTCAGACCCAGGCGGGCCGCCGGATCGAACAGGCGCTGCACGCGGCCCGACCAGTCCAGCAGCGCGGCCTCGCTGAGCTGCCGGTAGCTGGCTTGCAACTGCGGGCCGATGCCATGCTCGGCGCTGAAGCTGCCCTCGAAGCGCTGCACCAGGGCATAGACGCCGGCGCGCAGGCGCGCCTCGTCCAGCGGCTCGGCAGCGCGCGGCCAGACCAGATTGAAGTGCATGCCGCCATCGCCGAGGTGGCCGAAGTCCGCCAGCTCGGCGGGCGCGAACTGCTCGGCCAGCCAGGCGCGACCGGCCGCGCGGAAGGCCATGAAGTGGCGGCGTGGCAGCGCGACGTCGAAGCCCAAAACCTTGCCACGCGCGCGCAGGCCCTCGCTGATGTGATGGCGCAGGGCCCAGCAGGCGGCGTCGGCGCCCAGCACCGCATCGGCCACGCGTTCGCCGAACTCGCCTTCCAGCCATTCCTGTAACAGCGCCTGCAGATCCAGCTGGTCGGCAGGCAAATCGGAAGAGAGCTCGATCAGCAGCGCGTAATCGGGCAGCTCGCCGCCGAACCAGCGCGCACGCTCCCCGCCACAACTCAGCGCCGCCTCGAAAGCCGGGCGCGAGATGCCCTCGCAGGCGCTCACCAGGCTGCCCAGCTCGTCCATCAGGCGCTGGTAGAGCGGCATCACCGCATCCACGCTGCTGGGTGCCACCAGGGCCACCGCCTGCTGGCGCGGGCAGCGCGCGAGCGCAAAGGTCGCCTCGGCGATCACCCCCAGGCTGCCCGAGGAACCGATGAAGAGCTGCTGCAGCGGCAGGGCGGCGTTGTCCTTCTGCAGGCCGCGCCCAAGGCGCAAGACCTGACCCTCGGGCAGCACCACGGTCAGCGCCAGGGTGTTGGCGCGCACATCGCCGTAGCGCAGCATGCGCGTGCCGCCGGTGTTGTGCGCCAGCATGCCGCCCACGCTGGGGTCGGCGCTGAGGTCGATGGGCAGCATCAGCCCATGCGCGGCCAGACGCTCGTTGATCTCCGAAAGGCGATAGCCGGCCGAGACGCGCAGCGTGCGGTCCAGCGGGTCCAGCTCGAACACCTCGCGCAGGCGTTCGGTGGCCAGCAGCAGGTCGCGTTCCGCGTCATCCGGCGTGGCAGCCCGCACCAGGCCGGTGTGGGCACCCTGTGGCACCACACGCAGGCCATGGCGGCCGGCCAGCGGCAGCAGCTGCGCCAGCTCGGCCGTGCTGGCCGGGCGCACCATCGCGGCCGCCCGCCCCGGCGCATAACGCGCCGGTTCCAGATAGCGCGGCTCGATGGCCGCGCCGGCGGCCACATGGGCGCCGCCGCAGATCTGCGCTGCCAACTGCAGGAACTCGGCCGCCACCATGGCTCAGCAGGCCTCGGCCTGGGCCGTCATCTTGAAGATGCCGGTGGCATTGCCGGCATCGAAGCCCAGGTCCAGCTCGCCGCCCACGCGCTCGCGCTGGATGAACTCGTAGAACGAGCCCGGCACCTCCATGCTCAAGACCTGACCCTCGTAGAGGAACTGGCGCTGCACCTGGGCGGCGCGGAAGGCGGTCTGCCTGACGCGGCCCGAGGCCGAGACCTCGATGCGCGCCTTGAGCGGCCGCGCCAGCGCGCGCTGCGCGGTGGCCAGGGCCTCGATGTCGGCGACGCGGTCGGTGGCATGGTTGAAGGCCGTGCCCTCGGTGGCGATCCAGGCCATCTCGGCGGACTCCAGCAGCAGGGCCTGGTAGTCCTCCAGCGCGATCAGGCCATGCTGGCGGTCGAAGCAGGCGATCAGATGCGGCAGGAGGGTCTGGGCGGCCGCCCAGGGCAGGGCCTGGTCGCGCGCCAGCTGTTCCAGCCAGGCCATGTCCTGCGGGCTCAGCGGGTCGCGCGAGCTGGACAGCACGCGCGTCACCGCGGCCTGGAAACCATGCGAGAAGCGCTCGGGATGCAGCTCGGAGACGAAGAACTGCGCGATGTCCTCGGGCAGGTCTTCATGGCACCAGGCGCGGCCGGTCATCTTCAGCGCCGGCAGCGGATAGGTCTCGGCCAGGGCGAAGCCCAGCGGGCGCAGCACGCGGGTGATGGCGGCCTCGCCGGGCGGCAGCGCGCCGCTGGCCCAGGCCACCGTACGCAGGGCGCCATGGTCGAAGCTCAGACGCTGGCCGGCACGCTGCTGCTCGGCCACATAGGCCGCGGCGGCGGGCACGCGCAGCGTGACGTCGCGGAACAGCGCCATATTGAGCGCCTGCGCCAGCTCGGCGCGCGCGACCGTGTCGGTGACGGGCCGATGCAAGGCGGGCGCGACCTGCAGGCGCGCAAAGGTTTCGGACGCGGCAGCCACGCCAATGGCGCTGCCGAGCAGACGGTAGAGACCGGATTCCAGCATATGGTTTTCAAACTCCAGGCAGGGCAAAGCAAAGCCCGGGCATGCCGGGCTTTGGGCCATCAGAGAAAAACGGGCGGGCTTAGACGTCGAACTTGACGCCCTGGGCGAGCGGCAATTCGCGCGAGTAGTTCACCGTGTTGGTGGTACGGCGCATGTACGCCTTCCAGGCGTCGGAGCCGGATTCGCGGCCACCGCCGGTTTCCTTCTCGCCACCGAAGGCGCCACCGATCTCGGCGCCCGAGGTGCCGATATTGACGTTGGCAATGCCGCAGTCCGAACCGCTGGCCGACATGAAGGCCTCGGCCTCGCGCACATCGTTGGTGAAGATGGCCGAGGACAGGCCTTGCGGCACCTCGTTCTGCAGCGCGATGGCCTCATCCAGCTGCTCGTACTTCAGCGTGTAGAGGATGGGCGCGAAGGTCTCGTGCTTGACGATCTCGGTCTGCGCCGGCATGCGCACCAGGGCCGGCACGGCGTACCAGGCGTTCGGGTTCGCATCCGCCAGCGCACGCTCGCCGCCGCTCACCGATCCACCCTGTTCGCGCGCGGCGGCCAGGGCCTTCTGCATCGCGTCAAAGGCGCCCTGGTCGATCAGCGGGCCGATCAGATTGCCGGCTTCCATCGGGTTGCCGATCTTCAGCTGCGCGCGCGCCTTGTCGAGGCGGCTCACCAGCTCGTCGTGGATGCTGCTGTGCGCGATCACGCGGCGCGTGGTGGTGCAGCGCTGGCCGGCCGTGCCATAGGCGCCGAACAGGATGCCGCGCACCGCCAGGTCGAGGTCGGCGCTGGGGGTGACGATGATGGCGTTGTTGCCGCCCAGCTCGAGCAGGCAGCGGCCGAAGCGCGCGGCCACGCGCGGGCCCACGGCGCGGCCCATGCGGGTCGAGCCGGTGGCCGAGATGAGGGCCACCTGCGGGTGGTCCACCATCGCCTCGCCCACCGCCGCGCCGCCGTTCAGCAGCTGCGAAAGATGTGCGGGAGCGCCAGCGAAGCGGGCCACGGCCTTCTCGAACAGGGCTTGTGTGGCGAGTGCCGTCAGCGGCGTCTTCTCGGACGGCTTCCAGATGCAGGTATCGCCGCAGACCAGGGCCAGGGCCGAGTTCCAGGCCCACACCGCCACCGGGAAGTTGAAGGCCGAGATGATGCCCACCACGCCCAGCGGCAGGTACTGCTCCATCATGCGGTGGCCGGGGCGCTCGCTGGCGATGGTCAGGCCATGCAACTGGCGCGACAGGCCGACGGCGAAGTCGCAGATGTCGATCATCTCCTGCACCTCGCCCTCGCCTTCGCTGGTGACCTTACCGGCCTCCAGCGAGACCAGGCGGGCCAGGTCGGCCTTGTGGGCACGCAGCTCTTCGCCGAACAGGCGCACCAGCTCGCCGCGCTTGGGCGCCGGCACATTGCGCCATTGCAGGAAGGCCGCGTGGGCACGCGCCACGGAGGCGCGCATGTCTTCGGCCGAGGCTTCGTGCACCGCGCCGAGCGCGGCGCCGTCGATGGGCGAGCGTACCTGCAGCGTGCCGCCGGTATAGGCCGAGGAGGGAACGCCCAGGGCGTTCAGCAGATCAGTGGTTTGCGTGTTCATGCCGGGATTCTCTCTCTGCTCAACCAATGCTTTCCACCTGGCGCGACTGCTGATAGGCCTTGCCGAACTCGTTGGCCAGGAACTCGGGCAGCGAGACCTGCTCCTGCGCCACGAAGCCCGACTGCGGCAGCTTGCCCTGGCGGAACAGGTCGACCGCGGCGCACATGCCGGCGGCGGTGGTGATCTGGATGGCCGAGAGCGGGCGGGCGCCATCACGCTCGGCGAAGATCTTGCGGGCGAACACCTCCTGCACCAAGCGGCCGTTCTTCATGCCCGAGACGGTCACGAACACCAGCACCACGTCCTGCATGGTGGCGGGCATGCTCTTGCGCATGATGTCCTTGAGCAGCTCCTGGTCGTTCTTGAGCATCAGATCGCCCAGCAGGAATTGCATCAGGTCGCGGTGGCCGGGGTAGCGCACCGTCTTGTAGTCGAGGTTCTTGACCTTGCCTTCGAGGGTCTCGCACAGGGTGCCCAGGCCGCCCGAGGTGTTGAAGGCCTCGTACTCGGTGCCGTCCAGCGAGAAATGCTCCAGGCCTTCCAGCGGCAGGGCGTCGATCTT
>Ga0208398_100541_pt1 | contig 23255 bp, 13 predicted proteins | sample LakWasMe79_HOW10_2_FD_183905 | JGI IMG/M metagenome (GOLD analysis project Ga0208398, IMG submission 183905) | Freshwater sediment methanotrophic microbial communities from Lake Washington under simulated oxygen tension - Sediment Metagenome... | ecosystem: Environmental > Aquatic > Freshwater >...
CCAATCGCGCGGCCCAGTTGCATGGCGTGGGCGAACTCACCGCGTCGGCCCTGGTCGCCGCCGTGGGCGACATGCACCAGTTCGACAGCGCCCGTCAGTTCAGCGCCTGGCTCGGCCTGGTGCCCAGCCAGAACTCCAGCGGCGGCAAACAGCGCCTGGGCCGTATCACCAAACGCGGTGACGACTATCTGCGCACGCTGCTGATCCAGGGGGCCAAGTCGGCGCTGCTGGCGGCCAGCAAACGCAGCGACCGCATCTCGCAGTGGCTGGTGCAGCTGCGCGAGCGCGTAGGCTGGCAGAAGGCGCTGGTGGCCATGGCTAACAAGAATGCCCGGATCCTGTGGGCGGTGCTGACGCGGGAGATCGACTACGACCCCGAGCATGTGCCGCCCATCCCTCAGTGCAAGCAGCTCACGCTGAAAGTGCCGATGCTCGCCTGAGTCAGTCCACCCAAATCCACTTCGCAGACCCACGTTCGTAGAGGCAAAGCACAGGTCAGACCGGCAGCCGGTGAACCCGATAACCCGTCCGTTGCACGCTTGGTACGCTGAGCCAACAACGCAGAGCGAATGGGGCCTGGCTGAGCGGTTCGTATCTGGGGCCGCGGCACCGTCCGCATCAAGCCCGTCTGTAGATGTTCAGTCTGTTCCTTCGTGCCGCGCTCGAACCGAATCCAGGTCTTGATGGGGGCAACATGAACTAGTTTCATACCTTGCTATTTGAGCTTGCAGCGGTGGGAAGTCCCTGTAGATGGGATAGCCAGACGCTCACCTTGTTCGAGGCGCATCGACGCTTCATCCTGGGCTGCCGGGTGCTGCACGCTGACGAGACGCCGGTGCCGCTGCTGGGTATGCGTCCGGGCATCCCGTCTTGAATTGAGGCATCGCGACTGCAAGGATCGTGTCCACGTAATCACGTGCACACATCCAAGCGTGGGTGCCGTCACCTGATAGTGCTCAGGTCCCGACTTCGGCGCAATGGGGCCTGGAGGCCACGCTTACCCATCAGCCAGTCAAGATGACTTGGCTGGACGCATACGCTGCTGGACCCGGGCGTGCGCAAGACCAGACGGGCCTACATCTGGGCCTGGGCACGCAGCCTTCACGACCCGCATCCGGGCGTGATCTACGAGTTCTGCCTGGGCCGAGGGGCACAGTACCCCATGGACTTCCTCGCGGGCTAGGGGCCACCATGCCCTGAGCCGGCGTGGAACGGCACCTTGCTCACGCAGGATCGCCAGTTCGGTATGCCTAGCAGCGGCCGTTCACGTACAACCGAGCACTAGCTGTTTAGTTTCGATAGGATGTACCCACTGAGCCGGGAGGCAAGAGGGCTGTAGCCGACAGCGGAGTGAGCATCACCCGTGGCGCGTGACGAAGCGCCGAGATTCATCGGTCCAGTTGTGGCCCAAGCGAAAAGCTTCGCCCTTGCCCGGATGTCCCTTCCTTGGTCATCACCCATGCGCCCATGTAGCAGTTGCCACTTGCGAGGGAATCGGCACTACAGGGCATCGAACTCAAGGTCGTGGTTCCGGACTCTTCTCGGTAACGGTAACCTCTAAGCGTTGAGACGTTTGTATCCGTGTTGCGCCAGTAGCCCTTGAGTGACGACCTCACGGCGTTGGCGGAGTCTCCGCCATTGAACAGGCTGAAGTAGATCCCGAAATCCTTGCCCGATTTGATGGCCAGATATTCCGGCGAGGCGTCGGCGCGCGCGTGGTCGATTCGGAAGACGAGATTGGTGACCTGGACCTGACCGTCCCTCATGCTCAGCGTAGCTTCTACGTAACGCAGCGGCGCGCCGGGCTCATCGACCTGGAGGTTGATGGAGCGCGTACCTGCCAGGAAGTCCGCTGCGGCTGCGCGTCTACGTGCCTTAGTGGCCTCGGTTTGGGCAGCCTTCGCCTTCGATTCGGCGGAGCTTGCCAGTTGCCTGGCCGAGTCTGCCTCCTCGGCCAGTTCTCGGTTCCTGGCTTCGGTTTCTGCTGCAAGCGCGGCGGCAGTACGTTCCTTTTCGCGCAGGGACTGCTCCCTCAAGGCGGCGGCGGCAATTTCATTCTTGGAGCTCGTCTCGAGCGCCGCGCGAAGCTCCCTTTCCTTGCTCAGTTCCGTCGTAAGGGCGCTACGCGACTCCTCTGCCTCCCGAACCGCCGCGCCGAACGCAACACGGGTCCGCTCCAGTTGGTCCCAAAGGTAGATGCTAGCGCCGGCAAGCACAACGCATAGAAGCATCGCTGCGACTGCAACCGGTGTCGGGATGCCTTTGCGCGGAGGCGGCGGAGAGTCGACATGGAGGAGGGGCGGCAGGATCGGACTGGCCGCTGGGGCCGAAGTCGGCGCGAGCAGAGCCGGCGAGATGCCCACCATGTCAGGCTCGGGTTGCGCACCGTGCGGATGCGCCTGGGGAACCGGGATCTCGCCCAACAACATGCCCTTGAACTCTTCGGCATCCTGCGGGCGCTGCCGGTAATCCAGTTTCATCGCGTGCATCAACACATCGGACACGTGCTGACCGATATCGGGCAGGACGGATGCGGGCGGTATGAGAGGATCAGTCTCCCCGGAGGTCACGGCGTACTGGCGGACCGGGGCTTCTTCTGGAATTGCCCCTGTCAAAGCTTGGTACAGGGTTGCGGCGCAAGCATAAACGTCGACCCAGGGACCGCGGCTGCGGTCGCCGCCACCATACTGTTCCGGGGGGGCGTAGCCTGGCGTGATGATCACGCTGTAAGCCTTATCTCGGTCGGAAACTTCGATGCGTGCAGCGCCGAAGTCGATCAGCAGCGGAGAATTGTCCGCGCGAAGTAGGATGTTGCTTGGCTTGACGTCGCGATGTGACCAACGGCGGTTGTCCACTCTGTTCTGGTGGATGTACCTCAGTCCGTCCAGGATAGCCACCATGACCTTCACGGCAGTTTCCGGAGGAAGTCGACCACCAGGCACGAGGTCGAGGTACTCGCCCAGAGTCACCGAGTCAAAATACGGCATAACGAGGTACGCCGTAGAGTTGGCACGGAAGAAATCCAGCACCGTCACAATGTTCGGGTGGTCGAAGGTCTTCAGAATCGCGGCTTCGTTGACGAAACCTTCGATGCCTCGATCAAACGCCTTCTGACTATTCCCGGTGAAGACATGTACATCGTGGCTTCCCCGCTCGCGATAGCAGATCTCCCGCGGCATGAACTCCTTGATCGCCACCCTCCACTCGTTCATCTCGTCCCATGCGAGGTAGGCGATTGCGAAAGTGCCGGTACCAAGGACCATGCCGAGCAAGTACGTGTTTCCAGACTCGGAATAGACGCGCGTTCCCGGCGGCAGAACATTGACCGGTGTGTTCGTTGTCTCGTCGAATCCGCAAGGACAGACAACGTTAAGGGAAAGTGTCGAGAAACATCCTGCGCATCGCATTTTTTCCTCTCTTCCCTATGTCTTATCGCGTCAAACTAATCCGATCGAGGCGCGTCCACTCGCAATTGTTCTCAAGGCAACGCACAGAGTGCCACAGCGCAATCAGGCAGAAACTACCGATCTCCAGCGGGACAAGTCAACGGAGGCCCTCTAACGCCTCCCGCGCTCTTCTCGGGTCTTCCGTTGCCTTTGCCTTCTCTTCCTTATCTCTCTGCGCTTTTGCCTTTCGCGCTTCTTCCTCTTCCTTTGCCTTTTCTGCTTCCCTATCTCTCTGCGCTTTTGCCTTTCGCGCTTCTTCCTCTTCCTTTGCCTTTTCTGCTTCCCTATCTCTCTGCGCTTTTGCCTCAGCAACCCTTAAGGCATTCACTTGAGTCCTGGCTTCTTGGTATGTTCTGTAAGCAGTTTCGGGGGCGGTCGACTCCTCGCTTTCGGCCTTCCGGACGAGGTCCATGACCTTCCTATAACCTTCCGGAGACTGTACGAGGTGGGCTCTCGCATCGGACGGCAAAGACGATCGCTGCACTGCAAAGAGTGAGGCAAGGCTCCTTTGAGCGGCTTCGAAGGCTAGTTTGCAATTGCCATCTTTTGCTGCCTTCAATATCGAGAGCACCGACGGCGTGTTGTCCCATAGCAGAGGTACCTTAATTTTTTTCCACGACGTGGCGATCTCGGTACAGCTAAGAGCTATCGGCTTGACCTCAGTGACCGTTTCTTTCGGCGGGTCGACCTTCTCCTTGGCCGCCTTGACTCCTTCTTTCGGCGCGTCAACCTTCTTGGAAAGGTCGAGATCGACTATCAACTGAGCGAGTTGCCGCTGTGCCGGAAAACTCCCGCTGTCAGGGAACTTCAGGATATGTGCGGCGAGGTCTTTCGGATTGTTGCTCCCAAAGGCATTCCAAGCTTGCGCCTCCGCGTAATACTGCTGCGCAGCGCCCACCTGTTTGCACCTCTTAGTCGCGGAACCGTTGATGAAGTCGTTGTACTTGCGGAGGTCACGACTGTTCTCGATCTTGGCCCAGGCAAGCAGGCATTGGTCATCGGGTGTGAGTCCGGAGACTTTTCCTTGATCCAAGGTCGTCACCGCATCGGGCTTGCCAGCGGCGATCGGTTCTTTTCCTCCAATCGGCTTACCTTCGTATCGGCCGACAAGAAATCCTCCGCCGGCGAGCAGCAGGCAGGAAAGCAGAATGCCTGCGGCGATTCCAACCATGGCGCCGGTGCTTCGCCTTATCCTGACAGCTTCACGGTGATCCCTGCCCACGATGCCCTGCCCGTCGGGGGGCGGTGTCCCCACAGAGGTCATTGGTGGAGGTGTCGGCTCCCCGGGCGGCGCGATCTGCGGCAATGGCGTCGGCGCGGGTAGTTGCGGATCACTAAACCGCACCGCCCAAGCCGTGTAGTTGTCGCTGCCCTCCTTTTGCCGGGCGTGGACACGCCACTCGAGGAAGCGCAGCCACTCCTTCGCGCTGCGTGCCTTTGCCAGGTCCACCTCCATCTCCAGCGGACGCACTTTCTCCCAGAACCCGTCGACGCAAAGAATGAAGGCGTCGTCCCGGCACAAGGAAAGTACGTCGCTGACACGCGGCCTTACGGTCTGCCTCATGCCGAGCGCCATGATCAGGGCATCGGAGTCACGCTCGGCCCCGTCGTCGCCCGTCACTCCACCTAGGGCCTGCGAGAGGCTGTGGTCGCGGGTATGGGTAGCCACCTGTCCGCCACGCAACAGATACAGCCGCGAATCTCCGACGTGCGCCCAGACTGCCCGGTGACCATCCGACAGCAGGATGACCAGCGTCGTCGCAATGGCGCGAAACTCCTGCCTTGTCGCCTTGGCGTCCAGCACCGCCCGGTTGGCCTGTTGCACCAGCCCGTGGATGTAATCGGCGCTGACCTCCGCCCCGCCTGCGAGAAACCCATTGATGACCGCATCGACGGCGACTTTGGATGCCACCTCCGAGTGCGAGTGACCGCCCAGGCCGTCCGCCACCGCCCAGCAACCGAAGCCAAGGCTCTCAGCCTGCCGGATGGCGTCCATGTTGGTGGCGCGGCCACCTGCGCTCGTGATGGAGAAGAAGTCGAACTGGGTCATGATGCCTCAATGGGCGGAAGCCCTGTGATGGGTCTCCACCGCCAGAGATACTTGCTGCACGGCGGCAAGCCCCGCGCCATGCGCCGGAAGACGGATTGCCAAGACGGTGACGTTGTCCTGCTCGGGAACGTGCATTGCTAGCACGGCGTCGATGATCCTGCTGCAACCAATGCGGACGTCGTCACGGAAATAGCCGGGAATCGCAGATTCCGAAATCGCCTTGTACATGCCGTCCGACGCGAGAAGGACAACGTCGCCCGGCTGCAATGTGACTGCAGCGACACTGGCATCGGCCCGTGGCGGCGAGGGATAGCCGATGAAGCTCGAGACGGCTTCAGGATCCCCTGACGGATTTGCAAACACCTTCTCCGGTGCGTCGCGAGAGGCCCACCATTGATCTTCGATGAAGGTGTGGTCCACCGTTAGTCGGCAAGCGTGATCGTCCCGGATCAGATAGGCGCGACTGTCGCCCACCGAGATCCAGTGGAGCCTGTTTCCGGCTACCGACGCCGCAACGAGGGTCGCCGCCACACTGCGCTCTGACTTGTTGTCGCGCGCGAAGGTCACCACCGCCCGATTGGCGCCGTGCATTGCTTGTTGAAGCGCCTTAACGGTGCCGTCCTGAGGTGCCGCCCTCGCAAAGAGTTCGGTGAACGTCGCGACAGCAATCTGTGCTGCTTTGGCGCCATGGCTCAATCCCCCCACGCCATCGGCGAGAACGCCGATGACTTCACTGGACCCGACTCTTCGGCCTGCGATTACACGCACGCTTGCCGCATCCTGCTGCTCCTCGCGGGAGCCTTGATCCTGCAAGACCGCTGTTTCGAAAGAATTCAAATTGGGCTCCTCTACGAATTGACACGTACGAGCATGCGGAGGTTGGTCCGACCCACCCTCAACACTTCCTCATTCTCAATCGGTCGCGTTGCCCGCAATCGTCCTCCTCCCACATAGGTCTGGCCATCCGGATCGATCGGCTGCACGAAAACCTTCTCGTTCGACCAGAAGAACTCGCACTGCTGTTCTGATAGCTCCGGATCGTCCTGGATGCGAATCTGACATTGCGGACCGTGGCCGAGCAGCACACTGCCGAAGAGTGCAGCCTGGTAGTGGCGCACACCCGAACTCCCTCCCACGACGACAAAGTCCAAATAGGCCGGCGGCGGCGGAGGCGCCGGCGACTCGGTCGGGATCCCTGGCTGGACTTCCAGCGGTGGTGGAGCCGCCGGCAGTGGCGGCGGCGGCGGCGGCGGCGGTGGTGGTGGTGGTGGTGGTGGCGGTGGCGGCGGCGGCGGCGGCGGTGCCTGAACCACGACGGGCGCGGCGTTCTTGCGGCTCCGCCACAGTGCGAAAGCCAGCGCCAGCAAGAGCAGCAAAATGAGACCGCCACCAACGGTGTACATGATGCGCAGACGCTCAGCCTCCTTGGCGCGCGACTCCGCCCGACGCTTCTCTTCCACTTCCTGGCGCAGGCGCTCTTCGTCGCGTCGAAGGTCTTCCGGGTCAGGTCCGACAGCCAGCACCTTGGGTCTGCTCGGGAAGATGGAATCTCCGACCCGCAATTGCACCGTTATTTCCCGCGGCACACGGTCGCATTTCTTGCACTTCGCCTCGACTACGAAGACATCTCGAATCGCCTTGCGGAGACTATCGAACGACTCGGAAATCGAGCGCTTTCCCAGTTGTTCGCAACGTCCCCCGGTCACCGTGGCGAGACGGCTCAGCGTCGGGTAGCAGAAGTTGGATCCGGATGCCACAGGGTGCCCCGAATCGATCGCGAAGAATGGCAGGCCGCTGGCTTGCGCTAAGCTGACAATATCATTCTCGGTCAGCCCACTCGACTTCTCGTCGTTCTTTCCATCCGTCAGAAGAATGATGGCTCGTCGAAACGGAAGTTGCTTGTCCTGTCTGCGAGAGAGTTCGGTCGCCTTCCTGACTGCCGCAAAGAGTTGTGTTTGGGAGGCGCTAGCGTCAATATTCGTGGCAGCCAGCAGCAGCTCCTGGCGGGTGGTGAAATCCTGCTTGATCTGGACGTCGTCACCGAAGGTGATGATGGCCATCGACTCGCCGCCCGTGAGCTGACGAACCCACCGTTGCAGCACTGCCGTTGTTTCCTGCTCGCGCGGTTTCGTCGAACGGGAAACATCGACCAGAACAATATAGGCCACGTCCTCGGACGTACCCAGCTTTCGGACGGCCTGCACTTCCACAGGCGCAGACCCACCGACCACGGAGACCTGCTGCGTCGTGATCTCGGGCAGTGAAGCGCCTTTGGCATCGGTTAGGTCGACGTACAGGCGAATGTCAGGTCCCGCGACCCGAACCTGCTGGATCGACACCTGCTCCCTCACGGGCTGCGCAGAAGCTCCCGCCGCGATCAGTCCAAGACATGCCCATACCAATTTTCGGCGCATCACTGCGACTCCTGGCTCTTGTCTCCGAAGCTCCAACGAAATCCTGCGCCTTGGCCGTCGTCGTAGCAAAGAGGAACGAAGACCAAGCGCGAGCCGCCGATCTCGATCACCGAGTACGAATGCAGTTCCACCGCATTCATCACCAGGTCGTCGTCGAGACGAACAAGACCTTTGCTTTCGTCACCGGGGCGAAGGTAGAACTTGTTGCTCTTCGGGTCGTAGACGACGAATGCATGGCCGCGCCCACTGATCTGTGGATCGTCGCTGATGCATATATGCTGGTCGAACTCTGCACCGATGGAGTTGTTGCCCCACCGAATCCGGAAGTCCCTCCCGAGCGCTGGCCCGCTGTGCGCCACGAGCCAACCTACGACCGGGTCCGGACGATCCTGGGGTCGCGTCTCGACGCCAGGTCCGGATCCCTGTCCAAGGCTCGTACCGAGGCCTGGCCATACTACAACGGTCTTCCTTCCGCCTCGTGCCTTCGGGGGCGGAACACTCTTTGGAGGCACGGCACTCTCAGCATCCGCCTGCGGTCTGGAGGCCTGCGCGTCCGGGAACTGCCGTGCCCGGGGCCGCAGGAGGTTCTGGTCGATGTTCTTGTCCATCTTCGAACACTCTGGGCAAAACGTGACGACATCGGCGTCGTACTTGTGGTTGGGATTGCTCTCACAGATCTTCATGTTCGGCATTTCCATCTCCTGAAGGATTCACAGTAAGGTAAACAGCGCAAACAACAAGATAACCGCGACAACGGTCCAACACACCTTGGCGTGCATCGACCATCGTGTCACCTCGAAGGTGGCCGCTGCCATGCCACCGACTTGCGCGGGTGGCTGAACGGGCGCGTTCGCTTCCACCGGTGGAGCAGCCGTCGGCTGGTTGAACATGCCTCCCTTCGCGCCAGTGGGTCCGGAAAAGTTTGCAGCGGAGGGACTGAAGGACGGAGATGGCGGTGGCTTCGGCTGAGACAGCGAACTGGGGGGCGGTGGTGGCGGTGGAGATGGCGGCGGCTCCGGTGGGGCCGGCGCCGGCGATATTCCTCGCTGTAACTCCGCAATGGTCTTGATTCTGTTGGAAGGCTGCAAGGCTAGGGCGACGGTGAGCGCGGCTTCGGCTTCATCGCTGATTTTCACGCCTAGGGCCCGCAGGGGCATTACCGCCTCGCCTTCCAGGCGATCCACCGCGAACGGCAGTTCGCGACCGCTGCACGCGTTGTAGATCGTGGCCGCCACTCCGTAGACATCCGTGTAAGGGCCCTGTTGCTGGCCGCGAATCACTTCCAGAGGAGAGAATCCCAGCTTCATGATGCAGGTCAGTTCTAGCCCGGGGATGGGCGATCTCGCCGCACCGAAGTCGAGCAGTATCACCCGCTTGTCAAGCGTGATGAAAATGTTCTCCGGGCTGACATCACGGTGGATCAGGTTCCTCGCGTGCGAAAATCGCAAGGCGTCCATGACCCGCGTCATGATCGCCAGCGCGGACTCGAATGAAATCTTTCCACCAGCGCGCTCGACGTATTCGGCGAGCGTGATCCCTTCAATGAAAGGCATAACGAGATAGGCCGTGTCGTTCTGCTCGAAGAAGTCGAGGACTTCGACGATGTGCGGATGAGCGAGCGATCGCAGGATCTCGCTTTCGCCACGAAACCGCATCAACAGGTGCTCGTAGTGTTTGGCGTGTTTTTCGCCTAGTGGTCGAATGCTTGTGCCGTGCCGTGAGCGGCCAGCAAGCTGCGAAGGCATGAACTCCTTGATCGCGACTTTGGAACCATCAACTATGTTTAGTCCGCGGTACGTGATGCCGAAACCTCCAGGATATCCGAGTACGAGTCCAAGGACATAGCGCCCTCCGACAATCGAGCCTGGTTCCAGAGCATTGGCGTCGGAGACAACCTGTCCGTCGGTGTAACCGCAGGCTGAGCAATACCCGCCATCCCATTCGAGACGCAGGCAGTCAGGGCAGACCCGGTGCTGTTCGATCGCTAGTCCGACCGGGTAATTCATCGTCAGTCCTTCCGCGAAGCGAAGTGGTCGTCGAGCAACAATCCCAGGCCGCGTTGGTCCAATGCCTTGAAGCGGGGGTCGACTGCGTTACCTGCCACGAAATATCCGTTCAGGAATCGTTTCTCGCTGACTGCGCGGGATGCCGCATCCCAGAGCGCGCGAGTTCGCTCGAGTACCCAACGGCGCGTTGGTCCGAACTCTTTCACAAAATTGATGTCACCGGGTTTGCTGAATACGGCACTGCCGTCGAGTGTGGTCGTGGATCCGGGTTGGTTGAGAATCTGACCCCACGCGTCGTGATTGGGCAATCTCGCGACCAGGTCAACCTGTGCCCTCGATAGCATGCGTTGCGTAGACCCGGTCAACACGCCATATTCGTCTGCCCGCGTGAAGGCGATGGCAATCGCGTTGACGTGCGCCCTGACTGAGTCAAGCATCCAATTTGCTTCTGCCTCGATCCCGGCCGGCAGCTTTGCAACGTACTCAGGGTGCAAGGCAACAATAATCAAATTGGCACTCGCCAGTTGCTCTTTATCGGCACTGGTCAACCCGGCATCCTTCGCTACGCTGATTTCCCTGACGTCCAGTTCAAGAGAATCCCTGATGCGTAATTCCTGGAGGGTTGCTGCAATACCGCCTTTCCCAGATCGCGCAGGCCCGACGATCACGATGCGTGCAGCGGCGCTGGACTTCAGTTTGGAGGCTACGCCATGGCTCTTTGGGGCTTTCAAGAACGGGGCACCCGACATTGACGCCTTCGGCGGTTCCTTTTGCAGCTTGACATAGCCATAGGAACGAGGCGCGCTGTGATGGTCTTTGGGGCCGAAGTGACCTAGATCACCCAGAGCCCGCAGGAGGTAGGTTTGCGCCATGGGCGACAGCGAAGCCTTCACGGTCGGGCAGATCGCCAGGGCGCGTGCAATCCAGAACGCGGCCATCGGCCCGGCCCTTTTCTCCTCCGCGATTCCTCCCAGCAACTGATGGAATTCATCCGCGGCCGCCACCGCGAGTGGCCCTCCAGGCTGACCCAGCACTCCGGAAACCAGTTCGGCGGGAACTGAATTGCCGGCGGCCTGTTCGATCCTGGCCGCGCAGAGCAGTCGGACCATCCTGTGCCAAGGCGACTCCGCAGCACTCGTGGGCTTTGGAGCGCGCAACGCCGTCAAGCCACTTTGTGCCGACTGAGCGTCGGCCGTGGCCACTCGTTCCAACTCGATGCTGAGACGTGCAAGTAGGCCAATCGGTGCGTAGTAGTCGACATCCTCTTCGGAAAGCGCCACAAGCAAATCGCGGCCGATGGTAAGTTCACCCGCTGGCACACCCGCAGATGCCTCTGCAACTGTGTTCAACCCACCCGGAAGCAACTCCGCCAACGCGCGGGGAAGCCCCACGCCATCGACGTTGGAAGGAGGGAAGGGAATTGGCAACGACGAAGAAAAATCGTCGACCGGGACCGTACCGCTGGTCCGCGCGTTCAACCATGCAAGGAAACGCATGCGATGCGCAAGACCCGATATGGGCAGGGACGGCCATTCGTAGGCCAATTTGACCACTTCGCTGGCCAACGCCTGGTGCAGCGCAGTGCCAGTGGTGCCTGAGGCTAGCAACTGCGAGACAAGGCTCTGGATTCTGTTCGACAACGGAGAGACCCACTCGCGCCACGTCTCATCGCGGGGTTCGAGACTTCCCAGGCGCCAAACCATGGGGGCCTCGACCAAGCGATGCCCGTTGGCAGACACCGCGTAACGGCCGAGATACAACCAGTGCTTGTGCCGAAAGGCCGGTTGACCCTTCTTTGCCACCTTCCCCAGTACTTCGAACTTCTTCGGTCGCATGCCTGATTCCAACGCTTCACCAGACACCTCCGTCCCAGTCTCGGTGGCTTCTTTTTCGACGAAGCGCCTGTTAACCTCGATGCCGACGTCCCAAAGCATGTCCGACATCGCAAGTTGCTGCGCTTCCGACTGTTGTGTCGTACGTTCAATGAGACCGGCCACCTGATCGGACTCGACGACATACACAGGTTCGCCGCTCGGGGTGACGCCGCTCACGCCCAACACGTTGCATCGCAAGCCTTCAGGAGTCCAGGCAAGCTTCAGCGAAGTCTGCCAGTTGAAGCGGTCGATGCCATGCAGCGCCCCCTCGGTGATGGTGAACCGCGACAGAAGGTAGCCCTCCAGCGCGACCAGATTGTCGGCATGGAGTTGCTCACCTGGATGCCACGCGGGGAATTGCTGCTTCGAAGACATGAAGTTCGATTCCGGTTCAGGCGAGTACGTAGCCAGAATTGAGGCAGGAGCGCTCACCGCTATCCAGGCAGATGGTGCGCGGCGCAAAGACGGTACCCAGCGGAAACAGGAGGCGCCAGTGCCAGATCAGCTCCTCAGTTGCATGGCCTGCATACGTCACGAAGTAGCTACCCTGCCACCGTTCACACTGCAGGCGATACGCGCTCTCCCACTCCTGGGGCAACTTCTCGTACTGAGAAGAGTTCACGCTCAACAGATCGATGGCCGCAGCACGCCATGCGGCCTTGAAAACTTCCGACGCCAAGGCTGGACAGCGCCAGAAATTTGAACAATAGAGTGTCAGCGCGCGGTCGTGAACCCGCGTGTTCATGACCGCAGTCGGCCGCAGCACCAGATCGAAGAGTGTTTGGGAGGCATTCCGATCACGCATCTCCAACATCTTGAAGATCCGCTCGATCTTGTGCCAGGTTCCTTCCAACTCAGTCCATATATCCGAGCCAGATTGCGATTCCGCCTGCGAACTCGAAGCCTCATCACCGTCCACGCTCCAGCTCAGTGGCATATCCGCGTTGCCGATCAAGCCGCTGGGGACGATGGAACGGATATCAGCGGAAATGCTAGCCACCAGTGGAATGACCCAATCCCATGAATCGGCAACCCCTCGCGCAACGGAAGCACGGAATCTCGAGAGCGCGTTTGATGCGAACACCGCCAATGAAACTTCCATTGCACCATCATCCCGGACATCGAACCTCAGTTGTCCGCCATCCAGAAAGAGGTCGCGCAGGGCAGGATCATCGACCAGTCGTTGAATCGTGATGGCAGCAGGTTCGTCGCGGGAGTACGCATCAAAGCCGCCATGCCGACGCAGGTCGGCACGGATCTTCAGGCGCTCCGCCGAGAAGTAACTTCGCATGCGCTGCGGGTGAGACTCGTCACGCCAGGGCGGGAGGAACCAGTACCCGGGATACGCGCCGCTGCTGGTGAGGTTGGAGGGCGCATCATCGAGCGTCAGCCTGACCGGATTCAGGAAAACCAGTGCGCCCTGGTCAGCACCCGAATGGCGATCTCCGATAAAGGGTTCAGAAAGATCTTGGGCCACCTTTATCAGGGGTGGGCCGAAGGACAGATACCGGCGCGCATAGGGATCCGACGAGTACTTGAGTTGGTCCCCACTCCACGCCACGTCGTACTCGCGCTGGTCGTACCAGAGAATGTAGTGAGCCGCGGCCCGAAGCTCTTCGGCGCTGGCGTAGCAAAGAGCCGGAACGTGTCCATCACAGTCTTGGTGGCAGAGCTTCAAGTCCTCGATGAAAGCGTCGATGCACGCTTTAGACTCCGCCTGCAAAGTCGGATGAAGCTCCCCCTCTTGCATGCCAAGCGCGGTTCGAGTCCTGCCGCTGAGAACAGCGTACTCGTCGATGCCGAAGTCTTTCCGAAGCCGGCGGGCCGTCGTTTCCGCTTGAACGGCCGGGTCAAGGATGCCATCACCCTCATCAATGGGACGAATGATCAGGCTCGTCTTCCACATACGCCGGCCTCAGCAACTACGTTCCACGGCCGGTGTACACCACACCGCCAGCCATGCGCAGGTCCGCACCGTCCGCCCGAACCTCGAACGGCCTCGCACTACGAACATCCGTTTGCTGCTTCACGCGCACGGACAAAGACGAATCCACCGTCGTTTCACCGATCTTCTTGACTGAGATGTCTGCGAATTGGGCGGTGTGCAAGTCCTCGAGGTACACCGACGGGGACGGGAACTGCGCTTCCTTGCTGCGCGCGTTGCCGACCACGATCAGGGACTGGTCGAATCTCCCTGTCCAACTCAACAAGACCTCCGTTCCCGCTTCAGGAACATAGTGCAGGCCCCTGCAGCCATCCTTGCCGGAGTAAGGTGTTCCGAGCCGAGCTTCGACGATGTCGTTGCTGGTCTCGAATCCAGGCAGCCTGACTTTGATCCAGGGCCCCTTCTTCGAGGAAGTCTCGACCTTGCCGAGTCCCACCCAGGGCCTTGGCGGAGTCCCCTTTTCAGGCCCCACGATCCGCACATCGGAAGGAACCGAATATGTCGCTGTCTTCCACTCGACATCGACGGCTGCAGCGACGAGTCGATCATCAATGCGCCAGATCATCTCGCCGTTGCGGGTGAACGACGGCAGATCCGACGTCCGCCATTCCTTCCAGCGGGAAGGTTCGAATCGCCGGTTAGGCCGCCAGTCCACGACGGACGGCACCTCTCCACCGGGAAACGCAGGCATGCGTTCAGCACTGGAGCAGTGTCCGAACTCGATCAGCCCCAAGCCGTCCAACTTGTCGGAGTCGTCGAACTTCACCGTCCGCTTCGGGACCGCCCCCCAATCTTCGTATGCACGTTTGACACCTGGTGAAATCACCCACTTACCGGCGGTTTTGGCAGACTCGTCGACGCCACCGATCAGTGTCAATGGCACCCAATTGGCATCCGACTTTAGTTGTCGGCACTGGTGGAAGACGTGAAAGAGGAACTGCCAATCAGAAACCCCATCCTGGATGATCGAAGTATGGCCGCCGTCAGGGAAACGGACTCCCTCGAGTTCGTTGACCAAGGCTCCAATTGGCTTGGCGAGATGGGCCAATCTGTTAACCAGCTGCTTCATGTCACGCGTCTTGTGGACCACTCGGCGCGGAACGAAACAGTCGAACAACTGTTCTACCGAAGTACCGTCCGCGTCGATCTGAATGTAGTGAGCGGCGGCACTCGACTTCTCGGCCGAGCGTTCGCCTTCAAAACCATTCACCTCACCCCAACGCGTCACGCCCGTGACGAGAACGTCGGGAGTGAGGCGATCGTTTCCACCGCCTTTAACGCTTGCATAGACCTTGCAAGGCTTGACCAACGCCCTCGCAAGACGTTCCACGATCCTGCGCTCCTCATCTCCCCATTGCTCAGGACGCAAAGCGGCAACGAACCGCCACTTGACTGCCTGCCCCATGCTGCGAACGACGCGAATCTCGCTGACCGGGATCGGTTCGCCTGCAGGCAGGTTCAAATGCAGCTCGACCGACATTTACAGCACTTCAAGGTCGTCGAAGTAGCCTTGGTTGAACACCAAGGTCGCCGTCTCGACTGTTCCCGGGTGGACTTCCTTCGCCTTGAACTCCCGCGCAGCGTCATGCCAGAGGAGTTCATCGGAACTGTAGCCTCGCGGGCGAAGCCGCTCGACAACGGCACCGGTGGTCGTTCGCTCGATCATCGAATAGACCGGAGGCGTCTCCTGCAGTGAAAGCGAGCCGCGCGACTCTTCGACATAGAACGCCACCAGATTGTCCCGCGTGACTTCAAAATCACCCTGACTGAAATTCACCGTGAAGGGGGACAGAATCTTGTCTCCAGATTGCATCTCCTTGTTGAGTTCCACGATTCTTTCGAGGAAAGACTTCTCCATGCAGCCGAGATTGGAGAAGCGCGCAACAACACCATCGCTGGCGGAGACGAGCGCCTTGAAGCCCAGGAGATGCCGATTCTCGCCAATGCCTCCCATGTACTGTTTTCCGAGACCGGCGGCACCCAACACCGTCGTCTTCTTGCCTGTGATCTTGATCGGTTGTGCGTTCTCGGAATCAGTGACCCGCGGGTCATAGCGAAACTCAAGATAACGCGTCCGCTCACGTCGCGTGGCGCCAATCTCAGCGAATGTAAGATCGATGTCCTCGAAGTCGTATTCGAGGTGCTCGTCCTTGATCGACAGCGTGCCGCGGACGGGTTTGACCTGTTCATCCGACCGGTCGCTGACCTTGATACCCTTCTCGAACGGCGTCTGAGCCTGCCGACGCTCGTCGATGTAGACGTAGAACCGTCCAGCGAATCCGCTGCCGGGGGTCAGACAGCAAGAAATGCGATAACCCTCGATGTTCTTGAACTCGATTCCATTGAAGCTTGCCGTAATCATGAACTTACACTCCTGCGCCATTGCTGGGATTGGTCATCGAATAACGAGGAAGATCGGCGCGATTGAGAACCTCGTTGAACCACCGAATGTCCGGAATTTTCAGTTCACCGTTGGCAGTCAAGTGCAGCATGCTGCCATGTGGCTTTCCAGGTTCAACCTGTTCAAGCCCGAACTGCTTCGAGTTGCCGATCAGTGCAGTATTGAGTACGCAGGAGGACTCCCAACGGTTCATCTGCGCAATGTTCTTGGCGTAGGTGAAGTACGGGAAGAAGTCCTTTGCTGCGGGGCGCGCCACATTGGGCTGTATGTTGTTCTGGGCAGTGGCAAGAACGCTCAACAGGATGTACAAATAGAAGTCAGCGGCAAACGAATAGCCGTCGTTGGCGTCCCCGCCCCACATCACACGTTCAAGGCTTCCCCGAATCGGCCCATGCCCCCCACCGATAATGCGGAAGCGCCCTTCATCCTTGGCCTTCAGCATTCGGTTGTTGACACGCTGCTCGGGTTGACAGAGGTAGTGCGCAGCGAACACGTAGCCCGCCGGAAGGTAGGTCGCAAAGGGGTCACCCGGACGATTCATGTAGGGTGAAGGACCGACAACCAGCACTGCCGCAGGCATTGAGTTCTGGCCAGGCCCGCCGCCGGCGGCGGATCGTGCCAAATTTTGACCTTCCCCGATCCACGCGTCCGTCTCGTTCTGGCCCGTCGTGGAAATACAGATAGGAGGAATGATCAGACGCTGCTGGCCTTCCATCAACTTGACCTTTCGCAAGTCGTCGAGCCATGCACCCTTCCCACCTGTTGAGAAGGCACTGTCGGTCATGTAGATCAGGCCCGGACAGGCGTTCTCACGCTGGGCTCCGATGATGAAACCGCTGTGCAGCAACTGCTTGGCGGTTTGTCCACCTGTGAGATTGTCGCGAACCATCCAGTCCAGGAACTCGTCTGCCGTCGCGTTGACGACAACCACTTCGGCTCTATTGTCCTTAGAGACGATGTCCAGCAGGTATTTGATGCCGCGCAGCTCTGAAATGAAACTCACGGTATTGCGAAGACTTTCCACTGTTTGCGCCGTCAAGGTCTCCCGCAACTCCGTGATTCCCAGCTTCTTGTGCGGCTTCTTTTCAAGATCATCGTTGTCGAAATAGCGGGTTAGCGAGAATTCGCGGATAAATGCGCGCGCATCCGGCACTTCGGGATCCATGTTCTCCACTACGTCTAGGAGCAATGAGTAGAGATTGCTGGTGGCGCCACCGAGCCCCAATGCCTCCTGATTGGAAAGCATCAGATTGGCGAGCGTCATTCGCTCGACTCGCCCCATATAAGACTTCTTGTCCTGGTTTTCCCTATATCGCTGATAGATGACGTTGAGTATTTGACTGAAGATGCGCACGGAATCGCGCGCTTTGCCCACCAGCTTCTGATCGGCCTCGGCGCTAACTCTGATGGCCTCCAGAAGGTCCTTTTTCTGCCTCTTGGGATTGCTCTTCATGAACGAACGCACCATGGCAGTGACATCGTCCGAAACTGGGTCGCTCAGGCTGTCTTCGTTCTCACCGGAGGCGACTACAGACGCCGATCCACCGGCAGCTGGTTGGATCGAGTCCGCGGCGGTCGTCGCTCCGCTACCGCCTCCGCCACCACCGACATCCGCTCCACCTGGCGACCAAAGCGTTGCACTAGCCGCCGCGCTCATTGCCGCACTGTTTGTCGAATCGGCGGCGACCAAAACGGTTTCACGCGCCTGACCGGCCTCCTCGAGCTCCGTTTCCGCCTTGCTGACCGCCAAGGTGCCGACCGCTGCGATGACGCGCTTTCCTGGCATGCTTCGTTTTGCCACGGCCGTCTTGTCGTCATACACCGGCGCCAGATGACTGGCCCCACGCGATTCTCCCGGCTGCACCACCGTGTTTTCCATCACAGTCATGGCGCAGCTAATCTGCTCCTGCGCTTCAATGATCCGATCCGCCATGTCCTTGTTGGCGATTCGCGCGATGTACACCTTCAGAAGCTCCCCCTGCATCGATGCAGAGTTCTTGATGGTGCGGGTCGACTTGTCGATGTTGCCAACGAATTTGGGTAGGAAGTCCTCCGCGAGCTGCCGGACGATCCCTTGATACTTGTCGTCCAGAGTCACAGCCGTCAGGTACGCAGTCTGAACTTCGCGACGGAAGAGCGTGCGAAGGTCATACAGCGACATCATCGGTGCCTGAAAGAGCACCGGGACGAGCACGTCCAGCAAGATCGTTTTCTGCGATTCAATGAAGGGACGGGGGTCCCCCGTGAGACCTGCCATGCGCTTGAGCATGCCTCTGCGTCCTTCGTCCGCACGGATGGACTTCGCGACCGCCTTGAGCTCTTCCGGAAGTGCATCCATCAGTTCCTGCTCGCTGTCGTCTGCAATGACAGCACGTAGCAGTGTCTCGAACCCATCCGCCAGCGACTTCTTGAAACGATCCCTCTCCGCAGAAGTTGCGCGCTTCACCGGTTCGGCCACGCCGGCGTCAGCGACCTCACCAAGGATCAGACGAGACACCATCTCATCCTTGCCGGAGTCGTCATCCTCGATTGCCTTCACCGGTTCCAGGTCGTAGTGGGCCTTGAACACCCAGTCAAGCACCATCGACAACAGAACCTTGCTTCGCACGATCTGAGTCAACGCGTTGTACGAGTCTCTCGCCTGCCTGAATTCGTTGACCAAGCCCTCCCGCTTGCCGAGCAACTCCTTCGAGGCTTGAAAGATTGTTAGACCCTTGTTGTTTCGAAGCTCCGGCGCCTGGTCGGTTCCGCCCACCAGTGCGTTTCGAAAATTGTTGACGACTCGGATAAAGTTCTTCTGTACCTTGTCGTCCTTTCGCAGTTTGTCCCAAACCGGATCGTTCAGGTCGATGCCGTCGAGAGAAAAGTCCCGCAACTCTGGCGAATAGACAAAATCGACCAACTTCTCGAGGAAACCACCCGGCAGAGGATCGCCCGACGCATAAGCGGGAAGGCCATTAAGCTTCCCCGTCGAGCCCAATGTCGAACTGAACGCTTCCGCCAGCTGCACGGTCCTGGGTTGGAACGTGCATAGCAGGTTCAAATCCCTGCGGATCAACTTGTAGATGCCTCGTCCAGGATCCGACTCTTCCTTGCGCAGAATATCCCGCGCTGGGCCGCTGAGATCGCCTTTGAAGGCCTCCTGATCAGAGTTTGCGATCGCACGCCAGAAAAAGAAATTCCACATGTCGATGACGACGGACCCCTCCTTGGAGCCATCGTACGAAGGCATGTGCTGAATGACCTTGGGAATCTTGCTGCCCTGCTCCCATTCGATCACTTCCGCTATGGCCGGCTGCAAAGCCTTGATGAAGGACTCGTAGCGCAGACCGTACACGCTCGTAAACAGTTCCTTGTAGTTGGCGTTCAGCTCGGAGTCTGGCCTGTTAGTAAAGAGATACGTCTCCGGCGGCACGTCAGGCGAAACCGTTCGGCGGTTGAAACGTCCGACCACGAACAGACGATGCTTGATGCGCTCCATGGCCGGAATGTCGATCGTCTGCTTTTGAATGAAGTCAGTAAGGTCTGCCATTTAACGCGCTCCTTGATCGCGAACTTGAATCATCTCGTCTGAGCTGTTGAACCTAGAGGGAAGCCGAGTCGCTGAGCCAGGCAAGCAGACTGCGTTCGAGCCTCCGCGCCGAAGGGACAGCGGCCCCCGCCGATGCCGAGGCGACAATCGCGTCCCTTGCTTCCTGTGTATCCAGCGCCGGGGGCAACGCCCGCGTCGCGACCTTACGCCGCGCCTCGATCATCCGGTCCAGAATCTCGTACAACACTCTCGTGCCGATCGGATCGAACAGCACGACCCGGTCGATGCGATCCACCAACGGCATGGTCCAAATACCGCCGGTTTCGAGCAACCTTGCGCGCATCCGGTCCTCCGATGCACCAGAGATCTCGTCGCCGGCAGCCATGATCGCGTTGGACGTCAACACGAAGATGCACTGCGAAAAGTCGACGAACCGCCCCTGCGAATCCTCGGCGCTGCCATCCAGAATCGCCAGCATCGGATTGGCCAGTTCCGGCGACGCCTTCTCGAACTCGTCGAGAATGACCACCGAATAAGGCCGCATCATGACCTTGCTGTACAATGTCGGCGTCTGCCCGAATCCGACATAGCCGGGCGACGCACCCATGAATTTGCCAAGCGCGTCCTCCTTGCGGTAGTCGCCCATATTCACGGAAATGACCGATCCCCGATCGCGCAACACCTCGTCAGCCAGCGTCGACGCGAGTTCGGTCTTCCCCACTCCTGGCGGGCCGAGGAACAGAAACCGCCCGCGCGGCCGGCGCTGGTCCACGAAGCCTCTGGCGTAGAGGGCTAGGTGCTTCGTGACCCCTTCCACCGCCTTGTCCTGGCCGCGGACCCGATCCTTCAGGCGCTGGTCGAGGCGATGGTAGTAGCTAGAACGATCCTCGTTCAGATCTTCCACGGGCACGCCGGTGACGCTGCTGAAGAAACGTCGCACGTCATCGCCCGTGATCAGCATGACTTCGGCATCGCCCGCCTTGGGCGCGTCGACGCGGCTGAACCGCACCACCTTCTCGGCAATCGCCTCTCCAAGCAGGTTGATCGCTTTGCGCGGCAGCCTGTCGCTTCGTTGATAGACCGACGTCACTCGTACCGCCGTCCGAATGGCATCCGGCGCGAAACCGATGCCCAGGTCAGTCGCCTTGCCGCGCAGCAGGTTCTTCTCCACGCCGCTCACGATGCGGCACGCGACCTCTTCGCTGGGCTCGGGCAGCAAGATCTTGCGAAAGCGTGCGTTCATCGCCTCATCGCTTGCGATGAAGCGGGCATATTCGCGGTCGGTCGTCACGCCCACGCAGCGAAAACGCTCCTCGGCCATCGGCACCTTCAGCGCCGTGGCAACCGACCGTGAAGATGCGTCATCGGTGTCCAGCAACTTGTGAACCTCTTCGAAAAACGGGATCACCGTCGGGTTGCGCATGAAGAAGGACAACATGTCCTTGACGCGGCCCTCCAATTCACCGCGCCCACTAGTGCCCTTGAGGATGTCCGAAGCCTCGATCCGCACGATGGTCCAACTGTCCATGTCCGGCGGAATCAAGGGACGGGTGCGGTGCACTAGGTGCCACGCAAAGCCTGCAATGAAGGCCGACTTGCCAACACCTGGTTCGCCGACGATGGCGGCCGAATAGCGCATCGAGTTGAGCACCACTACGAGCCGCTCCAGCTCCTGCTCCATGCCGATGAGCGGGCAACTGGGCCAGAACCCCGCGCGCGCCATCGCCGTGACGTCCGTGCCCAGGCCATCGATGCCGATTCCGGGCGAACGGAAGGTGAAGTCCTGCCGCCGGGCTCGCTCCGACGCACCCGGCAGGAACATCTCTGCCGTCACGCCCGCCGAACGCAACGCCTCTCGAGACCGCTCGGATTCAGGATCGAGTTCGATCGATGCCGACAGGCAGGCGGCCAGGAACATTAGCGCGCTGACCTTAGAGCCACCCAGGCTCTGCGACGTTTCGAGAGCCGGCCCTGCAATCACGTCGAGATCGAATGCCAAGCTGCCCCGAAAGCTCGCATCGCGAGGCAGCGCGCGAATTTGCTCCGCAAGCGTGGCGCGTGCCCGGGCTCGCACCTCTTCATGCAACTTGCCGCGGACGGTCTGCTCGTCGAGCAGCAGGTCCAACACATGAGCCAGATGAGTTCGCTCTCCGGCTGATGAGGCGCGCGCATGAGCTGCCGCAAGCACCCCTTGCAGGGCGCCGCTAGCCGCCTCGGTGAGAAAGCGCTCGAGGTCCATTCTCAGCGCCTCGCTATCGCGACTTCTAGCCCGCCACCCGAAACGCCTAGATGCCTTACGCTTCTGTATGAGGTCCGGACGCTAAGAGATAAGCTATCTGCCCACCATTCGATAGACCCAGCCCGGCGTCCGACGGGTGTGCGTTTCGACCATGCCATGATTCCCCCTGGGCTGGTTTTGATTGGCGCTACAGATCGACGGCTCTCAAACTCACGCTCCATTCGCGTCGAAGTCTTAAGCAGTATCTTTCTGTAATTTGCGTGACGACGTTAGCATCCGACCTGAATGGGCACAATAGGGTAAACGGCCCACTACCCGTTGCGTCTACTCAGTTTTGAGAGCGACGCCGGACCGCCTTTGTGACTCGGCTGCCTTCCAGCGGCTGATCCCGAAGCGCTCTGCCGGCATCGGCTCAAGTACCGGTGCGTCGAGTTGCTCGAAGGTGCTGCGATGGCAGCCAGCCTCTCTCTCAACCTGACCCGACATGCCAGTCGGCGTTAAGCCGGCCATGCGGCACAGGGTGCTTTTTTCCGGGCGGTTCATCCTGCAACGAGCGGTGCAGCACTGGTCATCCTGACCTGCTCCCATCCTGCCGTACCAATCTAAACGAGCAGGGGGTCCGCAATTCAGGAGAATCGCGGACATGAGAAAGAGTAAATTCACCGAGGAACAGATCATCGGGTTCCTCAAACAGGCTGAGGCCGGCATGGCCGTGGCGGAGATCTGCCGCAAGGGCGGGTTCTCGGATGCCACGTTCTACAAGTGGCGCGCCAAGTTCGGCGGCCTGGAGGTTTCCGAGGCCCGACGGCTGCGCGAGTTGGAGGCTGAGAACGCCAAGCTCAAGCACCTGCTGGCCGAGGCCCACCAGGACATGCATGCGCTCAAGAGCGTGCTCGGTGTAAAAAGATAGCCCCACAGGCCAAGCGCGCGGCCATCACTCAGCTGATCCAAGACCATCAGTTGTCTGAGCGCCGCGCCTGCAGGCTTGTGGGGCTAAGCCGAGACAGCTACCGCCACCCACCGGTGAACAGCCCTCAGACGCTGGCCTTGAAGGCCAAGATCGTCGAAATCGCCCATGTGCGTCGGCGCTTTGGCTACCGCCGAGTGCACGATCTGCTGCGCCCGGAGTTCCCGGGCGTCAACCACAAGCGGGTGTACCGGCTGTACAGCGACGCCAATCTGGCCGTGCGCAAGCGCATGAAGGTCAAACGGCCCATTGGCGAGCGCACGCCACTGAACGCAGCGACCAAGGTCAACGAGGTGTGGCGCATGGATTTTGTCAGCGACAGCCTGGCCAACGGGAGGCGCCTGAAGTGTCTGACCGTTGCCGATGACTACAGCCACGAGT
>Ga0208398_100543_pt1 | contig 23215 bp, 20 predicted proteins | sample LakWasMe79_HOW10_2_FD_183905 | JGI IMG/M metagenome (GOLD analysis project Ga0208398, IMG submission 183905) | Freshwater sediment methanotrophic microbial communities from Lake Washington under simulated oxygen tension - Sediment Metagenome... | ecosystem: Environmental > Aquatic > Freshwater >...
CACGCCAACAGTTTTCCAGCCAGCACCTACCGGGTTCTGTTCAAGGATCTGCGTTCGCGCGGTTTCACGGTCAAGGCCATTGAGAAGTTTGGCCACGATGCACGCTACCCCGTCAGCAACAACTGGCCCCATGTGGTGCAACAGCTGGTGGACTTTACGCAAGGCGTGGTGGACAAGACGGGTGAACCGGTCTGGCTGGTCGGCCATTCACTGGGCGGTTTCCTGAGCCTGATGGCGGCGTCCCGCCACCCGGAGCTGGCGCGCGGTGTGCTGCTGATTGATTCGCCGCTGCTGGGCGGCTGGCGTTCCACGGCCGTGGGCGTCATGAAGACCACGCAGATGTTCGGCTCGCTGTCGCCGGGTGCGGTCAGCCAGCGCCGCCGCAACAACTGGCCCTCCGTGCAGGCGGCCTATGAACATTTCCGCCACAAGAAAGCCTTTGCCAAGTGGGACGACGCAGTGCTGATGGACTATTGCCAGCACGGCACGCTGGAGGCCGACGGCAAACGCGTGCTGAGCTTTGACCGGCACGTGGAAACCCAGTTCTACAACACGCTCCCCGACAACCTGGAGCAACTGCTGGCGCGCCACCCGCTCAAATGCCCGGCCAGCTTCATTGGCGGGCTGGCGTCGCATGAAATGAAACAGGTTGGCATGGCCACGACCGAGCGCATCACGCGCGGTCGCGTCATGATGCTCGATGGCAGCCACCTGTTTCCCATGGAAAAACCCGTCGCCACCGGTGCCGCCATTGAGGCCGCGCTGCGCAATATGGACACCAAAGCCCAGAAATAGGCGGGTTTTCCGGCCAGTTGGTCTATAGCGGCTCAAGCGCCGCCAAAAAATGTCCGATATTCAATAAAGCCGGTACTATAGTTTCAGTACCGCTGGTACAGGTCCGCCCATACAACCACCGACACCCCGTGTTTGCCCTCCTATTCTTTCTCGCAGCCGTTGGCGTTTACGTCCAGGCGCGGGACCGTGCGCCGACTCCGGAGATCGATGGATCGCCGGCAACACCGACGACGCAAACGGGCACGGGGACCGACGCAGTTGCCGCCTTGACGACAGCGCAGCTGGCGGCCATGACGACTGCGGACATTGCGGCTCTGACCACCGCGCAAGTCAGTGCATTGACCAGCGCCCAGATTGGCGTGTTGACAGCGGGTCAGATTGCGGCTTTTGAGCTGGTTGACGTGGCGGTGCTGAGCACCGGTGCCATCGCTGGACTCAACTCGGACCAGATCCAGTCCCTCACCACCGACCAGATTGCTGCGTTGACCACCGGCCAGGTGCGAGCCATAACAACTGCGGACATTGGTCTCCTGCAGACCAACCAGATTGCAGCACTCGAAACCCGTGACATCGCGGCCCTGAGCACGGCGCAGATCAGCGCCCTCACCTCGGAACAAGTGGGTGCCCTGACCAGCGCCCAGATCCGCGCACTGACGACAGCCGAAGTGGCCGCCCTGGGAACCGACGACATTGCGGCCCTCGGCACTGCGGGCATCGCTGCATTGAGCAGCGGGGCTACCGCTGCGCTGAGCACCGACGCCATTGCTTCACTGTCGACCGGGCAGATCGTGGCGCTCACCACAGAACAGTTTGCGGCGCTAGCCACCAGGCAGATCGCCGCACTCGGCACTGCGCAGGTGGCGGCCATTGAAACGGCAGATCTTGCCGCACTGAGCACCGCCGGCATTGTGGCGCTGAGTACCAGCGACATCATGGCCCTCGGCACCGACCAGATCCGGGCGCTGACCACGCGCCAGGTGGCAGCCATCGAGACACGCGATGTGGCCGTTCTGTCGTCCACGCAGATCGGCGCCATGACCAGCGGACAGATTGCAGCCCTGGGCAGTGCGCAATTGGGTGCATTGGGGTCCACCGGCATCGGCGCCCTAGGCACGGCCGCAGTGGGTGCGCTCAGCACTGCCGCGATAGCGTCATTGGGCACGGCCGCCATTGCGGCACTGACCACAAGCCAAATCGCGGCCTTGACCACGGCTCAGGCCGCGGCACTGACCACGGCCCAGATCGATGCATTCAGCCCCAGCCAGATTGCAGCCGTTGAAACCGCCGACTTTGCCGCGCTCAGCACTGCTGCCATCGCAGCACTGAATACCGAAGACGTGGCCGGGCTCGGCACCGCACAGATTTCCGCCCTGACGACCAGGCAGATACCAGCCATTGAGACGCGCGACATCGTCGCGCTCAGCAGCGCCCAGGTGGCCGCCATGTCCACCACGCAGATGGCCGCACTGACCACCGCGCAGATGGCCGCACTGACGGCCAGCGGCGCACTCACGGTGTCACAGTTGCCGCCCTCTGGCATTGCAGCCCTGCCCACCGCCACGCTGGCGGCGCTGAGCACCAGCCAGATCGCCGGGCTGAGCTCCGATCAAATTGGCGCACTCACGTCCGCGCAGGCTGCGGCCCTGAGCACGGATCAGATCGCCGCCATTGAAACTGCCGACATCGGAGCCCTGAGCACCGCCGCCATCGTGGCACTGAACACGGCCGATTTTGTGGCCTTGAACACCGACCAGATCGGCGCGCTGGGCACCGTGCAGATTGCAGCCATCGAAACCCGCGACCTGATCGTGTGGAATACGGATCAGATCGGAGCCCTGACGTCAGACCAGATCGGCGCACTGTCCGCCACCCAGATGAGCGCCCTGACCACCAGTGGCGCACTGAGTATCGGCAACCTGAGCCCCGCCATTTTTTCCGGGCTGTCCACCAGTGCCATTGCCGCATTGACGACCGCAGAGGTCGCCTCCCTGGCAACCGCCCAGATCGCGGCGATGACCACCAACCAGGTTGTCGCCCTGACCACGGCGGGAATCCGGGCACTGACAACCGACCAGTTGGGAGTGTTGAACAACAACCAGTTGGGCGCCGTGGAAACGCGGGATATTGCTGTCCTGACAACCGATCAGATGGTCGCACTGTCCACCGCGCAACTGGGGGCGCTGGGCACGGCCCAGGTAGGCGCGCTGAGCACCGCCAATGTCCTTGCGCTGGGCGTGAACGGCATTGCGGCACTCAGCCCCACAGCCATCGGCGCTCTGTCCACGTCCGGCGTCGCGGCACTGGCGACCGACCAGATGGTGGCGCTGGGTTCAGACCAGATCGCGGCACTCAAGACCCAACAGATTGCATCGCTGCGCAGCGACCAGGTCGCGGCCATCGAGGTCGCGGATCTGCCGGCCCTGGCGACCAGTGCCATCGTGGCGCTGACGACCGCCGCGGTAAAGGCCTTGACCACCGACCAGGTGGTGGCCCTGAACACGCAACAGGTTGCGGCCATCGAAACGCGAGACGTAGCAGTCCTGGGCAGCCACCAGGTCGCAGCCTTGGGCACCATACAGATCGCAGCCTTGGGCACGGCCCAGGTGGCAGCCCTGAATACCGCCGCCGTGGTTGCGCTGGGCACCGGCGGAATCGGTGCCCTGGCGACCAGTGGCGTAACGGCGTTGGGCACGGCCAGCGTGGCCGCGCTGACTACCGACCAGGTGGTGGCGCTGAGCACCGCACAAGTCGCGGCACTCAAGACCAGCCAGATCGCGGCCCTGACCACCGCGCAGGTGGCGGCCATCGAAACCGCTGACCTGGCCGCCCTGGGTACTGCCGCCATCGTGGCCCTGAACACGGCCGACTTCAAGGCGCTGACCACCAACCAGATGGCGGCGCTGGGTAGCAACCAGATTCCGGTCATGGAGACGCGCGACCTGGCGGTGCTGACCAGCGACCAGGTCGGTGCCCTGTCGTCCAACCAGATCAGTGCATTGACCTCCACCCAGCTCACTACGCTGCTGGTTTCGGGCGGATTGCCGCTGACCAGCTTCACCACTTCGGCCATTGCCGCGTTGCCCACCGCCACCGTGGCGGCCCTGAGCACCGCGCAGATCGCGTCGCTGTCCTCCGAGCAGGTGGTTGCATTGACCACGGCGCAGATCGTGGCCCTGAGCACACAGGGCGTGGGTGCGCTCACCACCGACCAGATGGCCGTGCTGGAGACGCGCCAGATTGCCGCCATCGAAACACGCGACATTGCCGTGCTGAACACCGACCAGATCGGCGCACTGGGCACAACGCAGGTTGCCGCACTCGGCACGGCGGCCATCGTGGCGCTTAGCACCACGGCGTTCACGGCTCTCTCGACGGACCAGATCAATGCGCTGAACAGCAGCCAGGTTGCTGCGATAGAGACGCGCGATATTGCGGTCCTGAGCACCGACCAGTTCCTGGCCATGGGCACGGCACAGATTGGCGCCCTGTCCACTGCACAGATGGGAGCTCTGACGACCGACCAGGTCATCGCGCTGGGCAATGGCGTCGGCGCACTCAGCACGGCTGCCATCGCCGCGCTCAACACGTCGGCGATCTCGTCGCTGCTGACCAGCCAGATTGCGGCGCTCACGTCGTCGCAGATTACCGCTTTGAAGACCAGCCAGGTATCGGCCCTGAACACCGACCAGATCGCGGCCTTTGAAACAAATGACATCCCGGCCTTCAGCACGGCAGCCATTGTGGCCTTGAGCACGGCTGCGTTTTCCGTGCTGAGCACCGACCAGCTCGTTGCCTTGAACACCCAGCAGGTGGCGGCCATAGAAACCCGTGACCTGGCCGTACTCAGCACCGACCAGGTCGTGTCGCTGTCGACGACCCAGTTCGCGGCGCTCAAATCGGCCCAGGTCCACGCGTTCAGCACCGACCAGATCACCGCACTGGAGACGGCCGACGTGGCGGCCCTCGCCACGGCGGCCGTTCCCGGCTTCAGTACCGATCAAATCGTTGCGCTGTCCACCGACCAGGTGACTGCCATGACGCACTTCCAGGTGGCGGCCCTGAGTGCGGCGCAAAAGAATGCGATGTCCACGGCGCAAATTGTCAGTCTCAATTTGTCTTCGCCCCTGGTCCTTGACCTCAATGACAACGGCATTCTGTCGCAAGGCATTGACACCGGCGTGCGCTTCGACATCTTTGCCAACGGACAGCCCAGCACCACCGGTTGGGCCGATCCCGGCGACGGCTTCCTGGTGCTGGATCGCAACCACGACGGTATGGTCAACGATGGATCGGAGCTGTTCGGTGATGCGACGCGGCTGGCCAATGGAAACAAGGCCAGCGATGGTTACCAGGCGCTTGCAGAGCTGGACAATGACCAGGATGGCTTCATCAGCTACAAGGACCTCAATTTTGCTGATCTGAAGGTGTGGACCGACAGCAATTCCAATGGTGTCACGGACGCCGGTGAACTTCACGCGCTGGCCGACTATGGAATCGTCAATTTCGACCTGCATGCGGTGAGCGCGTCCACCCAGGACCACGGCAACACGGTGGGCCTGGTCTCCAGCTACCAGACCTACGATGGGCGTACCCACGGCTTGGCAGATGTCTGGTTTGTGACCGAAAAAGACAAGGCGGCTTTGGCGGCAGCCTCACCGGCAGCGCAGACGGCGGTCTTGAGCGTGGAGCCCACACCGATGCAACTGGGCGTCTTTGGCCTGGTCGATGCCATGGCCGCATTCGGTCAAAGCCATGCCAACAAGAGTTTTGACCTCAACGAGGCCGGCGATGGCTCGGCGAATTTGCGAGCCAACTCGGCCGACTCCGTCCCCAACAGCACCACCAGCCAGTTGGTCCAAGCCTTGCGCCAGTTCGACGCCAATGGCAACCCGGTCGCCGGGCAGTCCACTACGGTGACCGCATTGGGCACCGCCGATCCGAACCCGCTGGTCGAAAAAGCCGGCGGTGTGCTCGCCAGCAGCCGAGGCTAAGTCTCAGACCACCGCAGTGGCGCCGGTCAGGCGGCCCAGTGCACGGTGCCGGTCCAGGCGGTCGCCAGCACCACGATACCGAACGCAATGCGGTACCAGGCAAAGCCTACAAAGCTGTGCGTGGCAATAAAGCGCAGCAGCCAGCGCACGCACACCCAGGCGCTCAGGAACGACACGACCAGCCCCACAGAAAACAATGGCACATCGGCCATCGTGAGCAGGGCGCGCTCCTTGTACAGGCTGTAGACACCGGCACCGATCAGCGTCGGAATCGCCAGGTAAAACGAAAAATCGGTGGCCGCCTTGCGCGACAGGCCCAACAACATGCCGCCAATGATGGTGGCGCCGCTGCGACTGGTTCCCGGGATCATGGCCAGGCACTGCACCAGCCCGACTTTCAAGGCATCCTTCCAGGTCATGTCATCTGCGTCCAGAACGCGCACGGCATTGCCGCCGGCGGCCTGGCGCTTCTCGGCCCACAGGATGATGAAGCCGCCCACGATGAACGTGGTGGCCACCACCACCGGTGTAAAAAGGTGCGCCTTGATGGCCTTGCCAAACAGCAAACCCAGCACGACGGCGGGCAAGAACGCGATCAGCACATTCAGCGTGAACTGTTGGGCACGCTTCTGCGTGGGCAGTTCCAACAGCGTAGTCCGGATCTTCTGCCAGTACACCAGGATCACGGCAAAAATGGCGCCGGTCTGGATGGCGATGTCAAACACCTTGGCCTTGTCATCGTCAAAGCCCAGCAGGGCACCGGCCAGAATCAGGTGACCGGTACTGGAAATGGGTAGAAACTCGGTCAGGCCCTCGACGATGCCCATGACCACGGCCTTGATCAGCAATGCAATATCCAACGCAAACTCCAGTAAGAAAAAAGGTCTCTAGCCCTCGTATTATCTACACAAACCGCTCACATTTTGATAGCGATTGCCAACAGCCTGCACTCGGTAACAAAACGGCCGTTGCAAGGCCCGCAGCCATGGCATACATTGCAACGTCCTGATATCCACCCATCACCATGCGAACCACCATGCGCCCATCACTGATTGCTTCCCTTTTCCTGCTGACCGCCGTCTCGCAGGCCATTGCCCAAACCGAAGAACAACGCAGCACGCTGGCCGACCAGCAGGAAGTGGCGGTGACCATCTACAACGAAAACCTGGCCCTGATCAAGGACCAGCGCAAGCTGCAGCTCAAGCGTGGCGCGTCCAGCCTGGCGTTTCGCGATGTCAGCGCCCGCATGCGACCCGAGACCGCGCTGATGCGCAGCACCAGCGCGCCCGGCAGCGTGTCGGTGCTGGAACAGAACTTCGACTTTGACCTGCTGACCCCGCAGAAGCTGCTGGAGAAATATGTGGGACGCAGCGTCAGCATCATCCGCACCAACCCGGCCACGGGGGTGGAGACCACCGAGCAGGCGCAGGTGCTGTCCGCCAACGCCGGTGTGGTGCTGAAAATCGGCGACCGGATCGAGACCGGCATCCCCGGGCGCATCATCTACGGCGACGTGCCACCCAACCTGCGCGATCGCCCCACCTTGGTCATGTCGCTGGACAATGCGGGCGCGCAGCAGCAAGACCTGGAACTGAGCTACCTGACCGGCGGCCTGGCCTGGAAGGCCGACTACGTGGTCGAACTCAACGCAAATGAGGACAAGCTCGACATCTCGGGCTGGGTCACACTGACCAATACCAGCGGCGCCACCTACCGCAACGCCAAGCTGCAGCTGGTGGCCGGGGACGTGAACCAGGTCACGCCCGTGATGCAAGGCGCCGTGCGCGCCATGGCCGCACCCGCGCCTGCCATGGCCAAGGCCAGGAGCGAGATGGTGGAAGAGTCGCTGTTCGAATACCACCTGTACACCCTGACCCGGCCCACCACCATTGCCGAAAACCAGACCAAGCAGGTGTCATTGCTGTCGGCCTCCGGCGTGCCGGCGCGCAAGGAGCTGCTGCTCAAGGGCAATGACTACTACTACCAGAGCAGCTACGGTGAGCTGGGGCAGAAAATCAAGGTGGGGGTCTTTGTCGAATTTGACAACAAGGAAAGCGCCCAGCTCGGCATGCCCTTGCCCAAGGGCATCATCCGCGTCTACAAAAAAGACAAGGCCGGCAACGCCCAGTTCATCGGCGAAGACCGTGTCGACCACACGCCCAAGAACGAGACCGTGCGCCTCAAGCTCGGTGATGCCTTCGACGTGACCGCCGACAAGAAGCAGACCGACTTCAAAAAGCTGAGCGGAACCAGCAAATACAACTATGTGTTCGAGAGCGCCTATGAAGTGCTGCTGAAGAACGCCAAGAAGGAAGCCGTCACCGTCACCGTGCAGGAGCCCATGCCCGGGGACTGGCAGGTCCAGTCCGAGAGCCACCCCCACACCAAGGGCTCCAGCAACACCGCGGTCTGGAAAGTCAGCGTGCCCGCCGAGGGCAGCACCAAGCTGGTCTACCGCGCGCTGGTGCGGTACTAAACCGGCGCATTTCGCGCTGCGCGGCAGGCGTTTCACGCCGGATACGGCGGCACACGTCGCAAACGGGTTCTCCTCCGGGGTCGGCGCTGGCAAAGTCCAGCCATCGACCAACCACCCCAAGGAGACTCCACCATGATGATGCAGATTTTTTCCCACACCCCGAAGTGGGTTTTCGTATTGTTTGCCGCCCTGCTGTGGCTGGGCCTGCAACAGATGCTGCCCCGCCGTGTCGGCCTGAACCGCGCCACGCTGCTGCCGCTGGCCATGACCGGCCTGTCGCTGTACGGTGTGGCATCCGCCTTCGGTGACCTGCCCGTCGCCCTGCTGGCCTGGCTGGCTGGCACGGCCGTGGCATTCATCACGACGCTGCAACTGCAGTCCAACGCCGGCATCCAATACGACGCGACCAACCGGCGCTTCCAGTTGCCCGGCAGCGCCGTGCCGCTGGCCCTGTTCATGGGAATCTTCATGACCAAGTACGCCGTGGGTATCAGCATCGGCATGCAGGCCAGCCTGGCACGTGACGTCAACTTCGCACTGGCCGTCAGCGCCCTGTACGGCGTCTTCAGCGGAATCTTCCTGGCACGTTCCGCCCGTCTGTGGCGCATGGCCCTGCAACAGACCGCCGCCTTGCAAGTCGCCTGAAAGCAGATACCGGCTCCCCTAGAATGGACCGCACCATGACCACCAACAACACGCCGATGAGCCCTGAAGAGATTGACCGCCTGGCACGCAAGCGCGCCGGTGCCAAGCTGGGCTGGTATTTCCACGCGGCGGTCTACGTCATCGTCAACCTGAGTGTGTTTGCCATGTCGCAGTACGCCTTTGGCAACCGGTCGTGGTCGGTCTTCCCCCTGCTGGGCTGGGGCCTGGGCCTGGCGCTGCACGGCCTGTCGGTCTGGTTGATCGGGGCCGGCGGCGAGTTGCGGGAGCGCATGGTGCAAAAGGAGCGTGATCGCCTGCAGCGCGACCAGGACCGGCGCAACGGCACATGAAAATCGACTGGCTCGTCAAGCTGCGCCATTTCCTGCAGACCACGGCGTTTTGCCTGGCCATCGCGGGCTTGCACCTGGCATTCCAGCCGGAGCGGTCCTACGATGTTCCGCTGGTGTATTCGCTGAGCATTGGCCTGACCAGCTGGCTGCTGATTGATTTTGGGCGACTGCTGTTCGCCTCCGCATGGGAGAGTGGCTGGCCCGCCGGGATCTGGGGCAAGCTGCTGCCGCTGACCGGTATTGCGCTGGGTTACGTCATCGGCACGTCCATCGCTGACTGGTGGTTTGGCTGGTCCAGCTGGGCGGGAGCTTCGCGCCAGCAGTTGTTCCTGTCGGTGCTGGTCTCGATGGTGATCGGGATCATCATCACGTATTACTTCTACTCTGCGCGAAAGGGGGATTACCTGGAGCGCAAGGTCGGCGAGGCAACGCGCCTGGCGACCGAGGCACGGCTCAAACTGCTGGAAACCCAGCTGGAGCCGCACATGCTGTTCAACACCCTGGCCAACCTGCGCGTGCTCATTGGCACCGACCCGCAGCGCGCACAGGACATGCTGGACCGCATCGTGGCCTACCTGCGCGCCACGCTGAGTGCATCGCGCGCCAGCAGCCACCCGCTGGTGCACGAGTTTGACCGGCTGCGCGACTACCTGGAACTGATGTCCGTTCGCATGGGCCCCCGCATGCACTATGTGCTCGACCTGCCAGCCGACCTGGCCGACCAGAACATACCCACGCTGCTGCTGCAACCCCTGGTTGAAAACAGCATCAAGCACGGGCTGGAGCCCAAGGTGGAAGGCGGCACCATCACCGTGCGCGCGCTGCGCGATGGCCAACGCCTGACCTTGCAGGTCAGTGACACGGGCGTTGGTTTTGACAGCGAGGCAGCTCTGGCCAGCGGCTTTGGCCTCGCCCAAGTGCGTGAACGTCTGGCCACCGCCTATGCCGACCGTGGCTCGGTGGAGCAGACGTCCACCCCCGGGCAGGGAACCACCATTCTGTTGCACCTGCCATTGACCATGGCAAAGACCTGACCCATGAACACACCCACCGCCCTGATCGCCGAAGACGAACACCTGCTGGCCCAGGCCCTGCAGGCCGACCTGGCCCGTGCCTGGCCCGCACTGAAAGTGCTGGCCACCGTGGGGGATGGCGCCTCCGCCGTCAAACAGGCGTTGGCCCTGCAGCCTGATGTGCTGTTTTTCGACATCCGCATGCCCGGCATGAGTGGCCTGGAGGCCGCCGCCGAACTGGCCGAGCAGTGGCCCACCCACGGCCCGCAGGCGCGCCCGTTTCCCGCACTGGTGTTTGTGACTGCGTACGACCAGTACGCCGTGCAGGCCTTTGAAGCCCAGGCGGTGGACTACCTGCTCAAGCCCGTGCAGGCTGCCCGCCTCCAGAAGACCATAGAAAAACTGCAGCTAGCCCTCGCCAAACCTGAGCAACCTGCTATCAATTTCGAAGCAACCCTGGGTCAACTGCGGGGCCTGCTGGCCAGAGCAGCAGCGCCTGCAGCAGCCACCGCCCCGCTGCGCGTCATCCAGGCCAGCGTCGGCACCACCATCCGCATGGTGCCGGTGGACGATGTGCTGTGCTTTGAAGCCGCCGACAAGTATGTGCGGGTGCTGACCGCCGAGCGCGAATACCTGATCCGCACACCGCTCAAGGAACTGCAGGAGCAGATTGACACCACGGTGTTCTGGCAAATCCACCGCGGCACGGTGGTGCGCGCATTGGCCATTGAGGCCGTGACCCGTGACGAGGCCGGCAAGACCTTCCTGAACCTGCGCGGGCTCAAGGAGAAATTTGTGGTCAGCCGCCTCTACGCCCACCTCTTCAAGGCCATGTAGGACGAATATGAAAACCCATGCAAGCGCCACCTTCCTCGCCGCCATGGCCGTGTGTTTTTCTGCGGGTGCACAGGATGGGCCTGTGGTGTTTGAGGGGGGCTACAAGTTTGACCTGCTGAATGTGGTCAGCGGAGGGTTGCAGCGCGGAGGGCAGCCCATGGGCCACCTGGACCTCAAGCTCAAGACCGACCTGGAGAAGGCATGGGGATGGACCGGAACAACCGCGTTCTTCAACCTCATTCACGACCATGGGGAAAAATTCAACCGCGACCGCGTCGGCAGTTTCAATGGAGTCACCAATATCGAGGTGCCCGTGGATACCGAAAGGCTCTTTCAAGCCTGGATTCAACGGGAATGGCAGGACGGCAAATACTCCTTGCTGGCCGGGCTCTACCCCATTGATACCGAATTCCAGGTGCTCGACACGGCAGCGCTCTTTGTGCAGCCGCCGTACGGCCCAACCGGTGATTTGTCATCGACCCGAGGCCCCTCCATCTTCAACACTTCGGCGTTTGGCGTGCGCGCCAAATGGGTTTCGGATGACCACAGTGTCTACGCCCAGGCGGCCCTGCTCGACGGCATTCCGGGCGACCCCAACCAGCCCAAGGGAACCCATATCATTTTTGGCGCCAATGACGGAACCATGGGCATTGTCGAAATCGGATTGCGCACCCACGAGAACCGTCAAGCCAAATACGCGGTCGGGCTTTGGGGATACTCCGCCCGCGTGGACGACCTGGTGGATGTCGACGCCAGCCAGAACCCGGTGCAGCGTCGCAGCTATGGCAGCTACTTCCTGGCAGACGCGAACCTCTGGAAGGACAGCAGCGGACGCAGCCTTTCCGGCTTCTTTCGCTATGGTGTGACCGACGGTGACTCGACCAACTTTCGGTCCGTGGTCAACACCGGCCTGGTGATCAACGCCCCCTTCAGCGGGCGACCGGACGATGTCCTGGGACTGGCCTACACGCATGCTGCGCTGAGTGATAAACACCGCGCCGTTCAGGAAGCAGCCGGGCGATCTCCAACTGCTTTTGAGTCGTCGTGGGAGCTCACCTACCGCTTCAAGCCCGCACCATGGCTGGCGCTGCAGCCACTGGTGCAGTGGCATCGGTACCCGGGTGGCGACCGCGCGGTGGGCGATGCGACGGTGGTCGGCCTGCGCACCGAGTTCTCCTTCTAGGCGCTCTTGCGTCTGCGGATGGCGCACACTACGATACCGCCCACCACCCGTTCACTGGAAACTCACACATGGCGATTCAATACACCTCGGTTGCAAACCACCTGCCAGAGAACAAGATGCGGCTGTACCCCACCCGCGTCATCAATGTGATTGGCGGGCCAGGGTGTGAAAAATCGGTGATCACGTCGGCCATTGTGCTGTTCCTGAAGCTGCGCGAGAAGACGGTCGAGGTGATACCCGACTTCGCCAAATCGCTGGTGTGGCAACAGAACTTTGAAGTCCTCAAGAACCAGTACTTCATTGCCCAGCGCCAGTACGAAATGCTCAGCCTGCTGGACGGCCAGATCCAGTTTCTGATCACCGAATGCTCTCTGCCCCAGGTGCTGTACTACAACGAGAACTACCTCGACAACATCTGCGACATCAGCAAGACACGCACCCAGATCCTGGACTGGTACAACCAGTGCAACAACATCAACATTCTGGTTGCGCGCGGTGACCGCAAGTACATTCGCACCGGGCGTTTTCAGGACGAAGAACAGGCCCGCGAAGTCGACCGGGGTCTGGTCGCACTGCTGGAACGCGAAGCCCTGCCCTATACCCAACTGCCTCCACAGGTAGAACCCATCAACGCGTTTGCAGCCACTTTGCTCGGGTAATCACCAAAAGGAAGCGCAGCGCACCAACCTGGACTAATAAGCAAAACTAATATTTCATTAGCCCTTTCAATAAAGCGCTGGTATTGGTAGCATCCCTAGGAAATTGGTCTTTCAGATGCGCTATCGTGTGGGCAGTGGCACTTTGTGTCCACATCTTCTTTTTACTGGAGAAACTATGCTGTTGAAGTTGAATGTTGTTGCGGCTGCGGTCGTTGCCCTGTCTGCCGGTTTTGCGTCGGCTCAAGCCGTGGTCACCATCGCCCACGTTGGCCCAACCAGCGGTGCTATTGCCCACCTGGGTAAAGACAATGAAAACGGTGCCAAGATGGCCGTTGAAGAATTGAATGCAGCTGGTGTCACCATCGGCGGCAACAAGGTCACCCTGAAGCTGATGACCGAAGACGACGCTGCTGATCCCAAGCAAGGCACTGCAGTCGCCCAAAAGCTGGCTGACGCTAAAGTTGCCGGCGTGATCGGTCACCTGAACTCTGGCACCACCATCCCCGCTTCGCGCATTTACAGCGACGCTGGCATTCCCCAGGTTTCTCCTTCTGCCACCAACCCCAAGTACACACGCCAAGGCTTCAAGACCGCTTTCCGTATGGTTGCGGATGACGTGCATTTGGGCAGCACCCTGGGCAAGTACGCAGTCAACACACTCAAGGGCAAAGCCATTGCAGTGATCGATGACCGTACCGCTTACGGCCAAGGCGTCGCACAAGAGTTCACCAAGGCAGTTGAAGCTGCTGGCGGCACCGTGGTGGCAAAAGAATTCACCACCGACAAGGCGACCGACTTCAACTCCATCTTGACCACCATCAAGGGCAAGAAAGCTGACGTCGTGTTCTTCGGCGGTATGGACGCTGTTGCCGGCCCGATGCTGCGCCAGATGAAATCCCTGGGCATCAATGCCAAGTTCATGGGCGGTGACGGCATCTGCTCCACCGAGCTGATCAAGCTGGGCGGCGACGCTATTGCTGACAACCAGGTCTACTGCGCTGAAGCCGGTGGTGTTGAAGGCAAGGAAGAGGCTGACATGGCCGCTTTCAAGGCAAAGTTCAAAGCCAAGTTTGGTACCGACGTGCAAGTCTACGCACCCTACGTGTATGACGGCGTGAAGGTCATGGTTGCTGCCATGGTCAAGGCTGGTTCTTCTGACCCCGCCAAGTACCTGCCTATCCTGGCTGCCACCAAAGACTACAAGGGCGTAACCGGCAACATCACGTTTGACGAAAAAGGCGACATCAAGAACGGCGCCTTGACCCTGCAAACCGTGCGCGGCGGCAAGCTGACCAAGCTGGCTGTTATTCGTTAATAGCTGTCACTCCGTTGGCAACTCCGGTTGCCAGCCACAAGGCGCACCCGCATACGGTGCGCCTTTTTTTTGGCCCCGCAGCTGACGGGCGGTTGCCCCGCCACGCCGAACGGCATTGGATAAAACACCGCGTTGCACCAAACTCCTGCCAGTGGGCCGTGGTGTCCAACAGGAGTGTCCGTTTATGGAAGCAGTCAGTTTTTTGCCTGGTGATTCGCAGGCCAACCCCGACATTCTGGCCGCCATCATCCGCGCCGGAGAGACCTATTCCATCGTCGCCTCGCAAGACATTGTGGATGTGCGCGGCCTCAAGCTCTGGGCCAAGGGCCTGCCCGTATCCGCCGCGCTGCAGCAGCGCCTGCTGGAGCGCAAACTGCGCAACCCCATCGAATCCTGCCTGATGGCCGAAGACGGCGTCACGCCGTTTTACTTGCTGGAGCAGCTGAACGCCTTTCTGGACAGCAAGCACAGCATGGCGCAGGCACTGTTCCCCAGCGCCGTGCAACTGCAAAAACACCTCAAGCAACTGCCCCTGCATTCGGTCGCGCAGCTGCTGCTCACCACCGCGCTGGCCACCCGCCCGGACTCCATTGCCCACGCCGTGCAGGCCATGGCGCTGGCCGGTGGCATGGCCATGGCCCAAAGCTCACCTGTCGATGTGCGCCTGGCCATGCTGGGTGGCCTGCTGCACGACATTGGCGAGGCCTATATCCAGGCCCAATACCTGGACGGCCAGGAGCCGCTGGACCTGCTGGGCCACAAACACATGATGGTGCACCCCCGCATCGCCCAGTTGCTGCTGAGCGCCACCACCGACTACCCCGCCACGCTGTGCCGCGCCATTGGCGAGCACCATGAGCGGCAGAACGGCTCGGGCTTCCCGGCACGCCTGGGCGGCGACGCCATCTCGCCACTGGGCATGCTGCTGTCCGCGGTTGAAACCACGATGAGCCTGGCCCCCGCACCCAATGCGCCGCTGACTCGCGCCAGCTTTGCGCTGCGCGTGGTACCTGGCGAATACCCCGATCGTTTCAGCAGCGTGGTCTTCAACATGGCACGCAACGCCAATGAGCAGGTGCCCACCAATATCCGCGTTCCCGCCGCCGGGGCCCTGCACCACATCAACACCACACTGCAGGCCGCCCAGCAAACCGCGCGGGCGTTGCAGACCAACATCGGCAGCACCGAACGCAAGGCAATCGTGCAACTGGCGCTGGATCGCATCGCCCGCCTGCGCCAGGCCTGGAATGCGCTGGGCGTGTGGGGCCTGAGCCCGGAGCAGCTGACCCCTGAAGACCATTTTGAAATGGACCTGGCCGGCGTCGAGCTGAACCAGCGCCTGTACGGGCTGCAGCGCGAATGCATGCTGCTGGCCGAAAACCTGACCCAGGCAGAAAAGACCGAACTATCCCCCATCTGGGCCGATTTGAAGGTTAAGCAAGCCTAAAATCAGTCGGATGAGCAATCCGACCCCCACCAACAGCACCCCCGCCGCCACTGCGGCTGTCGACACTCCCAAACTCAGCAACTTCCTGCGCCAGATCATCGAAAACGATCTGGAAAAAGGCACCTACGCCAGCCGCAAATGGGCGGGCAGCCCCGGTGACGCGGCCCACCATGCCAAGGGCCAGCCGGACCCCGCCAAAATCCGCACCCGCTTTCCGCCCGAGCCCAACGGCTACCTGCACATCGGCCACGCCAAGAGCATCTGCATCAACTTTGGCCTGGCGCGCGACTACGGCGGCGTATGCCACCTGCGCTTTGACGACACCAACCCGGAGAAGGAAGACATGGAATATGTCACCTCCATCCGCGACGCCATCAAGTGGCTGGGCTTTGACTGGAACGGCAGCGCCACCGCCGAGCCCTACCAGGCCAGCGACTACTTTGATTTCATGTACCGCGCGGCGGAATACCTGATTGAAGCCGGCCACGCCTATGTGGACGAACAAACCGTGGCCCAGATGCGCGACAACCGCGGCGACTTCGGCAAGCCCGGTGTCAACAGCCCGTTTCGCAGCCGCACGCCCGCTGAAAACCTGGAGCGCTTTCGCGAAATGCGCGATGGCAAACACGAAGACGGCGCCATGGTGCTGCGCGCCAAGATCGACATGGCCAGCCCCAACATCAACATGCGCGACCCGGCCATCTACCGCATCCGCCGCGCCACCCACCACAACACGGGCGACACCTGGTGCATCTACCCCATGTACACCTATGCGCACCCCATTGAGGACGCGCTGGAGCAGATTACCCACTCAATCTGCACGCTGGAGTTTGAAGACCAGCGCCCGTTTTACGACTGGCTGCTGGAGCGCCTGATTGAAGGCGGCCTGCTGGCTGCCCCCGCACCGCACCAGTACGAGTTCTCTCGCCTGAACATCACCTATGTGATCACCAGCAAACGCAAACTGGCGCAACTGGTGTACGACCACAAGGTGAGCGGCTGGGACGACCCCCGCATGCCCACCATCGTCGGCCTGCGCCGCCGTGGCTACACGCCGGAGAGCCTGCACCTGCTGCACGAGCGCACCGGTACCAGCAAGGCCGGCGGATGGACTGACTACTCCACACTGGAAGGCTGCCTGCGCGACGACCTGGAGACCAAGGCCCTGCGCGGCTTTGCCGTGCTGAACCCGGTCAAGCTCACCATGACCAACTGGGATGACGTGATGGGCGCCGGCCACCTGGAGCCCTGCACCCAGCCCGCCCTGCCCCACCCGCCCGAAGGCACCGAGCCACCACCTCCGCGCCACTTCACCATCGGCAAAGAGGTGTGGATTGACCGCGAAGACTTTGAAGAAGTGCCACCCAAGGGCTACAAGCGTTTGTTCCCCGGCAACAAGGTGCGCCTGAAGGGCGGCTACGTGATCGAGTGCACCGGCTGCATCAAGGACATCAACGGAGTCATCACCGACGTGATGGCCACCGTGGTGCCCGACACCAAGAGCGGCACCCCCGGCAGCGAGACCGTCAAGGTCAAAGCAGCCATCACCTGGGTGGGCGTGGCCAACGGCGTGAACGCCGAAGTGCGCATGTACGACCGCCTCTTCCTGGACGCGCAGCCCGATGCGGGTGGCAAGGACTTCATCGAGAGCCTGAACCCGAACAGCCTGAAGGTGGTGACCGCGATTGTGGAACCGTCACTGGCCAACGCCGCGCCGGACCAGAAGTTTCAGTTTGAACGCCACGGGTACTTTGTGGCGGATCGTATTGACCACGTTGCGGGGTCCAAGCCGGTGTTTAACTTGGCGGTGGGGTTGAAGGATAGCTGGGGGAAGTAAATACGAAAATAAGGGGGAGGCTTGTGGAAAAAAAGGATATTGGCGTAAGTTTCAGATTTAAGAAAAATGATCGGATTGGGGAAGCTGCAGCAGAAGTAGATGACAAATTCTTATTTGACTGCTTCGTAGACACGGGTGACTTAGAGATTCTTCGCGACTGCACCGCACCACAACGAATCATTGTCGGCAGAACAGGCTCCGGAAAGAGTGCGCTATTGCGCACTCTTGAAGCAAAAGAGGAGCACGTCATTACGCTGGCCCCAGAGCAGTTGGCGCTCAGTTATCTCTCCAATTCAGAGGTCGTTCGTTTTTTCGAAAACGCAGGTGCAAACCTCGATCTTTTCTATCAACTTCTTTGGCGTCATGTGCTCACTGTTGAACTCGTTAAGCACAAGTACAGAATTACCAACGAAGCCACTCAAAAGTCATTTTTGCATTCACTTTCGCAACTATTCCAGCGCGACAAGGCAAAGCAACAAGCGGTCGAATATTTGCGTACTTGGGGAGAAAATTTTTGGAATGAAACGGAGTATCGTGTCAAAGAAATTACTGGGAAGATTGAGCAGGATTTAAAGGCTTCACTTAGCGGCAATGGACTGGGGGCGAAACTCGAAGCGGGAGCTGCGCAGAAGCTCACGCAGGAAGAAAAACAAGAGGTAATCAGTCGAGGAAGTCGAGTTGTCAATCAGCTTCAAATAAAAGCCTTGGCAGATGTCATTCGTCTACTGGCCGAAGAAATTTTTAACGACACTCAAGAGTCATATTTCATAGTTATCGATGACTTGGATACAAAGTGGGTCGATGACCCACTGAAATACAAACTCATACGCGCACTTATTGAGACAGTCAAAACATTTCGACAAATTAAGTCCGTCAAAGTTGTGGTTGCGCTTCGTCTGGACCTACTTCAACGCGTGATCTCTGCCACTCGAGATTCTGGTTTTCAATCTGAGAAATATGAGGCCTTGTATCTGAAGATCCGCTGGAGCAAACCTCAGTTAATCGAGCTACTTGATCGGCGGATTTCTTTTTTGGTTAAGCAGCGATACACGTCGCGCGCTATTCCACTTGAAGAACTATTTCCCAAAAAGATTGCACATACGACCTTCACGGATTTCATAGTGGAGCGAACCTTTTTGAGGCCCCGCGACGCCATCCTGTTTGTGAACGAATGTATTGAGCGGGCAGCGGACCGAGGGCAGATTTCAGCCCAGTTGATTCAAGATGCTGAAGGTGCCTACTCCACGAAACGAATCGACTCACTTCAAGAAGAATGGCAAACGATCTACCCAAAAGTGGCTGACTACATTCGAGTTTTTGCCAGACGACCTGTACAACAGCGGGTCAGCGACTTCAACGAAGAAAGCATGCGCGACTGGCTATTTAACTGCCTCCTCGACGAAAGGCCAACTGATGATCCCGTTGTTCGTGCTGCACGCCTTTGGATTGATGAAGGCAAATCCTCGGCATTTCGATTCACTCTCATATTGCTCGAGAGCCTATACGTGGTAGGTGCGATTTCACTGAAGCCGGACACTGGTTCGCCTGACTACTGGTCTTTCTTCTCCGATTTCACTCCAAGTGAAGGCTCGATCAAACCCAGTTCAATTGTTAAGTTACACCCAACTTTCTGGAGAGCAGTTGGGGCGCGCCCTACATAGATGAAGTTATTGCTTCACAGTATTTCCACATGCGGCCCCAATCCTTCCCAATCCATCTTCCACTTCTGGTTTTAAGAGCTAACCGCCAAGCAGCACTTCGTCAAAGACGATGCTCCAGACGAAAACAGGGAGTTCTAAATGAGCCAAGGTTCCAATTCAGCATCGGACAGTCGCGTGGCCGTCCTCGTCGATTGCGACAACACTACCCCGGAAATTCTTGAATATGCCCTTCGGGTAGTTGCCAAATACGGTCGTGTGGTTCTGCGACGTGGTTATGGCAATCACAGCACGCTGGCGAACAAATGGCAGGAGGCTTTGGTACGTCTTGCCTTCACGCCTTGTCTGCAATACCAGTACGCAGCAGGCAAGAACACCTCCGACATTGCCCTTGCACTGGATGCGATGGAGGCCCTGTTTGATGACTGGGCTGACACTTTTTGCCTGGTCACCAGTGATTCCGACTTCGCCTATCTCTGCCGCAAGCTGCGAGAACGGGGTGCCACGGTCAGCATCGTCGGTGAAGGCAAAACGCCTCCCGCCTTGCGAAATGCCAGTGACCAGTTCTATGAATGGACGCAATCAGAATCTGCGCCCGAACCTCAAGAACAGTTGGAACCGAAAGCAGCGACTGCAAGAACAGATCCGTCCAAAGACGGGCAACAAAAGCCAGGCGTCAAGCGAAGGCCAAAATTCATCATTGAAGCCGTCGCGCTGTTGGCGGGCGACACTTCCGAAGGCAAGGTCGGTTTGGGTCCACTGGGACAGTATCTCAAACGCATGGACCCGGGCTTCTCCCCCAACGCATATGGACACTCCGGGCTGCTCAACATGGTCAAGACGTATGACCTCCTGACTTTGAAGCTTGAAGAAGGCGGACACTGGACTGTCAGCATCAAGACCAAAGCTGAGGCATCAACAGGCACGGAAAGCGCCTGACCTTCGGCTGCGCCACTAGGCCATCGTCGACCGCTTTGGCCGCTTCCCCCACCGCAACGCGATTGTGGGGCGCAGCTCCAGCGTGGAGGAGCTGGCATTTCTGAGCGAGCCAGGGTCTTCTATTTAGCTTCTTGTCTTGTAGTTACTATCTTTTTAGTAGCTGCTCACGCATATTCCACGAGGGCTACAGGCCGATTTGTCACATAGCCACCTCAGCGCCCCGCAGCAGGCTGGCGCTCCAGGCGCTGCACAGTGCGCTCGATGAAGAGACTTGTAATGTCATCCAGACGATGCTTCACCACAGCCTGCACGGCGTTGCGTGCAATGACATCGGGCACCAGGCTCAGACGCACAGGTTTGGGAATGGTGGCGGTAATGCCCACGTCATAGGTCACTGCGGTGCGGCCATCAATGTCTTGCAGCGCCATCGTGCTGGTGTATTGCCCTTGGCCGGTTAGCGACCGCAGCGTGGCCTGCGCCGCCACGGCGGGGCAGCCTTGCAGAGGGGATACGGCCAGCACGTGATTCGTTGTGTCCAGCCTGACCTGCACGTCGCTCAACAGATCCACCTGGTACACCCCGGCAATGACCGCGCTGTAGGCGATGCGGTACTGGTTCGGCCCCCATACGTTGTTCACTTTCAATGCCGGCAGGTCTTCCAGCACGCGGTCAAAGTCGCGCAGGTGCTGTTCAACGCGGGCCAGGTTGCAGCCGATCTCAAAAACTCGATGACTGGAAACGGATATCTGCAACATGGCTTGGGATGGGTTAGTTCATTCTTCCGACAAAAGCCTGATGCTTTCAGTTGAGCAACTGCAATTTACTCTGTGTCACTTCCCAAGACGTGAACCAACCGAGCCTGCGTTGCGGCATGTCATTGGTACCCATGATGATGCGCGTGAGATCGCACCGATCCAATCCACCGTCGTACTAAATCATCCATTGGTACCGTTGCACCAGGTCGTTGAGCGAACCAAGGTCCGCTCGACTATCGGTTTTTGCGAACAGCCCCTCGTGGTCATGCGCCATCGCCCGATCGATGGCATCCTCGCCCATTCCGCGCATTTGCAGAAGCTGCTCAAGCCCGGCGAGCATCATGGTAGGGAGCGTTTCGGGCGTCACGGGTATTTTCCCCTGCAACAAGATGAAGGACAGCAAGGTCGTCTCGCTCATGAAAACGTGCGCCTTGCGCCGCCCGACAGCGAAGCGATTGACATACCAGTTGCCCAACGGCGCCGATGTGGGCGCTGCGTCAGCCAGAAGTGTCTTGGGCAGACCCAGGGCCTTTTGAACGATGCCGGTGCATTTCAAGCAAAGCATGGCGCTCTTGTCTGCTCCGCTACAGACCACTGGCCTTAACTCTGCCCTGTGCCGTACTGAGCGTGCCCGATGCGGGCTTGAGCGTGCCCACCTTTCCTAAACCGAATGGCGGCATGTTGACATAGATGTTTTCGTATGTGCCGGGTGACACCGAGTAGGTCTCGTGCCATACGCCAACATCACCACTCTTGGCAACCGATTGGTTGAAAGACTTCCACGCGGGCAGATGGGCGGCATCCCGGTTGGTCGCGTAGGCCATCAGTTGGTCCATCGAGCGCCAGTACTGCACGAGTATGGTGGTGCGGCCAAACCACATTTCGCCGCCGAGCATGCCCAAATCCGGATTGGCCTGCAGTTCCGCCAGCATGCGTGGCATGGCCTGCGCTGCGGGCAGCCAGCGGTGCAACTTCCACCAACTGTTGAAGCGCATGCCGATGAGAAAGACGACGAAGTCTCCGTCGATGGAAGCGGTTAGTCGTTCTCGGTGAATCATGCCAGTGATATTCCTTTGTGATGGGCAGCAGGCCGAGGAAGACGGCCCCGGAGCATTTCAAACCAAGTGTCACGTTATTGTCGTTCTGATCCATCCAGGCTGGGGCTACGAGCCAGGCTTCTGGTTTGCCCTGCGTTGTTGGATGGTTTCAAACAAACCCATCAGCCAGCACATGGGGCATCCGCGCAGCAGCACAACCGCCCCAATGCCCGCAATGGCGGACCATACGACGCCATAGCCGCTCAAGAAAAGAGCCGCAACAATCAAACCGACGGCGGCGGCACCGCGCAGTAGATGAACAGAAACTGAAGTGCTGCAATACATGGTGAAGACCTGTAGAAGAGTGGATGACTCTTACCTGGAGGCTCGGGTTTCGCAAAAGGGTTCATGCTTTGGCTCCGGCGCACCGTCTTTAAGCCAATAGCCGCTGGCCATCAGATGCTCTCGCACCTGGGCGCGGGCCCGGTGCAGTCGGCTCTTCACAGCCTCCAGGCTCAGGCCCAGCTGGGCGGCCACTTCAGGTGCTGTCAGCTCGTGCACGTCGCGCAATATCAGTACCTCGCGGTAGGGCGGGGTCAGCCGCTCCATGGCGCGCACCAGGTCCAGCCGCAGGTCAATGGGCACCTGGGGCGCGGCGGGCAGGTCGTGCTCCAGCACTTCGTCCAGCGGCTCGGTGCCTCTGGCACGCCGGTACAGGCGGTAGCACTCGCGCTCCACGATCCTGAACATCCAGGTGGTGAACGTGGCCGCGCAGCGCAGCAGCCCAACCTTGCGGTAGAGCTGCCAAAGCGCAACCTGCACAGCGTCTTCCGCGTCCTCGGTGGTGGAGCACGTGCGCCGGGCAAACCGTTTCAGATCGGGCTGGCACACGACCAGCAGCTCTGAAATGGCGGCGGAGTCGCCCAGGCGGGCGGCTTCAATCAATTGCGTTTCGGCTCGGGGCATAGTTATTTGTCCAGATAGCGGCGTCCCACCATGGCGCATGCCGGGCAAAACCCGACAAACGCGGTCAGCACCAGCGTGGCAGCAGTCGCCAGAGCCACCCAGGTGACGGTGCCCGTGGTCAAGCCGCCCGCAACGGCAGCCCCAACAGCAACGCCGCCAATGATACGGGCGGCGCGTTCCCAGGTAGGGAGATTGCGTTTCAGGAAGAACATGTTTAAACCTTAAGTTGAAGTGGATGACCTATAGCTAGAGGCCGCCCGAATCCAAAAGGGTTCAGGTTTTTCCAAAAAAAAGCTGGCTTGTAAAATTGCG
>Ga0208398_100544_pt1 | contig 23213 bp, 17 predicted proteins | sample LakWasMe79_HOW10_2_FD_183905 | JGI IMG/M metagenome (GOLD analysis project Ga0208398, IMG submission 183905) | Freshwater sediment methanotrophic microbial communities from Lake Washington under simulated oxygen tension - Sediment Metagenome... | ecosystem: Environmental > Aquatic > Freshwater >...
TGAGGTTCCTAATCGTGTAACGCCCGTTGTGAAAACCCAGCAGGTTGAGGCCTTTGTTTGATCCGATGAGGTAATTTTTTCCGGGCAACTGCGCAATACTGTTGCAGGAATTGCTGTTGATGCCGTTGGCCTTCGTGAATTGCTTGATGATTTTGTTGTCCTTGAGTACAATGATGCCCATCGAATTGGAAGCCACCAAAACCAATTTGTTTTGCTGATCATACAAGATGGCCTGAATCGTAGACCGAAGCCGATCGTCCTTCTCGCCCATAAACTCTAGGAGTTCATCGCCATTGTTGTAATGATAAAGCCCAAAATTGCTCCCAATCCAAACATCTCCCGCTTCGCCTTTACAGAAAACCTTGGCGCGTTTCTGCAGGAACTCATAATATTTGTCCAATAAAAAATGGGGATTCTTCAATCCGAAGCGATAGTTCTCGAGTATTTCCCCTTGGGTTTTCGGCACCTTATAGCAAAGGCCTCCGCCCAGATAAATGTTAGTATCGTCTATGAGCAGGTCATTGAGACTTAACCGGTAGTAAATAGGTTGGCCTTTTTCGGGAATTTTCAAAAGGCAGGATTTGTTGGCCACATAAGTACTCCCTTCAAAAAACCGGATGTTGTTGATTTCATTAAATTGAGGCACCAGGCCAACGGGCAGCAAATGGGTTTCAAAATCGGCATGGGGTTTCTTTACGTAATACGCGTCTTTGTCGCTGCCGATCCAGATTTCCTTTTTGTCGTTGATGCTGATACAGTTGAGCTTCAGTTTTGCATCTGGCGAGAATTGTTTTTCGTACACATCAAACGAAGGCACATAGATGATTCCGTTTTTGAGCGTGGTCATCCAATAGCCACCTTCAAAATCTTTGGTCATCGAGGAGACGACCTGCCCGGTGAAAAACTTGCGGAGGGTTCCGTTTTCCCGCAAATAGACCCCATTGCGTGTACAAAGCCAAAGTTTATGGTCGTTCTCAACGAAAATCTGGATGATGTCTGTGGCTTCGGGAAGCGTTACGATTTTTTGGCTCAGCCGTCCGCCATCGGCCTGGTACAAATTATTGAAATCACTAATGAAAACCCTATCGGAAGTGTGGTAAACCCTTCTGAACGGCGACAACGACGTATGGGTGTAGGTTTTGGTATGGGTGTTGAATATGCCAACGTCATTGCTCAGGAATAACGTATCTGCCTTTTTCCATCCGCCTTGAAACGAACCCTCTGGAAGCGCCATTTTTACGATCGTACCGTTGGCTTTCAATATAGAAACGTAGTTGGCGCGATAGACGAAATAGCTGTTGTTGTCGCTGTCTTCAAAAAAATCCCTGAACATGTCGGCGCTCGAGATTTTTTTGAGGAATGCCGAATTGTTTTCATTGTAAATCTTATTGCGATACAAAAAACAGGGTTTTCCGTTGAGCGTCAAGAACCAGATTCGGCCTTTATGGTCGCGTTTCATCTGGAAAACCTCATTGTCCGAAAGCCCGTTGTCGGTATTGAACAAGGTAAAAGAATGGCTGTCGTACTTGACCACTCCGGCATCGGTGGTAAACCAAAGGAAGTTTTTGTCGTCGCGAAAAACAGAATAAACCATCGCAGACGGCAGGCCCTCGCTTGTAGAATAGTTGATGTAAAAAGGATCCTGCGCCAGCAGCAACTGGCAGAAAAAGAGCATCGGTATCAGGAACTTATTAGGCAATCAACAGGGTTTAATGAGTTGCGCCCAGCGATTCTCGCGGCGTTTCGGGTAAAAATAACAATAATTCACAGATCGAAAACCAAATCGAGCTGCAGTTATCTCGCAATCGAATCACTTATCACCCAAAACCGAACGCCTGATAAAAAGGTGGTGGCACTTATTCATTGGTAAGCTAGGTTTTGCCCGCAACGGTTACTTTTGATTGAGAATAGTAGTTTTAATGCACCACCGCCAACAGTATTCTTCGGTTATGCATTGTAATTTTTGGCTTAGATACTAATGAATAATTGTTTGTTGTTTATGAAAATTAGGAAATGTTGGCGGTGTGTATTGAATTAAAAAAGCGAATGGATAAAAGACAATATATAGCCCTTACCGCATTTGGCCTGGCGTTGCTCATCGTGCTGAGCTGGCTGGTAATCTGTCCGATTGATGAACTGGCCAATTTGCCCTCGAAGGGTTTTAGGTCGAGCCAAATCAAATCGTTGCCCGAATTTCTCCAGCCGTTGTACGAAGGCTTGCCCAATTTCGTCACGCTCATTTGCTATGTCATGTTTACGTTTTCGGCCTTTCTCGTCCTCAAGGATAAGAAACCCGCAATGCGCATAGTGAGCATCACTTCGTTTATCATGCTTTTTTTGATGCTGTGCTGCCTTTAAACCCGAACTAACTCAAAATTTTATACAAACGGCGGAACCGAAAAGCCTTACGAGTAGGAAATTTAAAAATAAAGATCATGAACAAAAATGTAATTGCAGGTTTGATTTGTTTCGCGGTAGGATTTTCCGCAACGGCCCAAAAGCTCGATAAATTCGGTGCCGATTTGGGTAAGAAAAGCGTCATGGGTAAAGAAATCCGTGTGCCTTATACCGATATTTCGAGCTATTACGGATACATCAAGCCAGGCGCTGCGCCAGACGAAGTGAAAGGCGGCAAAAAAATGTATTACGTCTATGTATGGATTCCGCTTGCCGCTCCAGAAATCGGGGTGCGTATGATTTCGCCTGCGCCCGACAGCATGAAACCGACCGACAAAGATTATGTAACCGAAGATTACAAAGCCAATGAGGCCGACACCAAAAACTTCTTCGACACCTGGGTTTCTTTAGAAAGGGCAGAAGGCGTTTTCAAAATTGAAGATGTAGCCGCCAAAGCCAAAAGCGCCAAATGGACGGTAATTGACCAGAATGATGACTCAGGCGAAATGCCGGCGCAACCTTCGGGAAGCAAATACAATTCACTCATGCGCATCACAAGCGAAACCTCGAACCCGGTAAAATCACTCGTTATGGGATTGTACCGCATTGGGTTCACGACCTACAAAAGAGGAGAGGTGCAAGGCAGTTTCCTAGCGCAAATTGGCGCACCGATCAAATTACCAGGAGTGGCCATCGCTGCCAAACCCGAAAATTTAGCGGCAGCTGCCAAAAAGTAATCGCAGCCCGTTATTGAATAGGTTGTCCAAAATCTACGCTCAGGCAAAATGAAATTTTTAGATAAATACCGTCTCGAAATATTGATGATCATTTTGTACTCAGCGATCGGTTTTTCAATTTTTTACTGTTTTAGTTAAGTTTGAAAGGCGTCTCGAAAGAGATGCCTTTTTTTTTTATTTTTACCAAAAAAAGATTTGAAAAACATTGTCATCACAGGAACTTCACGCGGCATCGGTTACGAGCTCGCCTTGCAGTTTGCCAATGCCGGCCATCAGGTACTCGCGCTTTCCAGAAAAACGCCGCAGGCTTTGATGCAGCATGAAAACATCACCTGCCTTTCGGTCGATTTGTCGCGCGAGCAAGATTTGCAGCAAGTCACCAATTTCCTTTCCGCGAGCTGGAAAACCATCGATGCCATTGTACACAATGCGGGCGCTTTGCTCCACAAGCCTTTTGCCGAGACCGCCGTTGCCGATTTTGAAAACATCTACAAGGTCAATGTCTTCGCGGTCGCCGCGCTCACCCAAATTGGCTTGCCGTATTTGCAAAAAGGCAGCCATGTGGTGACCATCAGTTCTATGGGCGGCGTTCAGGGCACGATGAAATTCGCGGGCTTATCGGCTTACAGTTCGAGTAAAGGCGCGGTGATTACGCTTTCAGAACTGCTCTCAGAAGAATACAAAGAACGTGGCATCGCCTTCAACGTCCTGGCTTTGGGTTCGGTACAGACCGAGATGCTCGCCGAGGCTTTTCCGGGTTACCAGGCACCGGTTTCGGCCAGCGATATGGCTTCGTATATTTTCGATTTCACACTCAAAGGCCACCAATTCTACAACGGAAAAGTGTTGCCGGTTTCTTCGACGACTCCATAAGATGAGCAACAGTATCAGCAAAGAGCAGATTGTAGCCATCGAAGCAAAATTGGCCCAAGCGATGCAAAACGCAGATTTAGCCGCGCTCGATGCGTTGCTGCACGACGATCTGCAGTTCGTGACACCCGATGGCAAAGTGGCCACCAAAGCGACAGATCTTCAAAATTACACTTCGGGCGAAATGAAAGTCTATGAAGTGATTCCGCAGATAGAAAACATCAGCCTGATAAAAGATACTGCTGTGGTGACGCTGGTTTCTAAAATGAAGGGCGCTTACTTCAGCCAGCACTTCGAAGGCAGTTTTCGTTACCTCAGGGTTTGGCAAAAGCAAGACGGTTATCTCAAGGTCATAGCGGGAAGTGTCATGCAATTAGAACTTTAAGATGAACGAAACCCTCGCCCGATATTTACCCGAACACGCCGTAAAGCCGGTATTCGAACTCATCGTTGCAAACGAGGTACACCTCAAGATCGTCAACGAACGCGTCACGCGCCACGGCGATTACCGCAAGGCAATGAGCGGAAAGCACGAGATTACGGTCAATGCCAACCTCAATAAATATCGCTTTTTGATTACGCTGATCCATGAGATTGCACATTTGGTCGCGTTCGAGAAATTCGGTCGCGCGATCAAGCCGCATGGCAGCGAGTGGAAGTTCACTTTCCAACGCATGATGGTGCCGTTCATCCGTCCGGAGATTTTTCCTTCGCAGTTGTTGCCTTTGCTGGCGCGGCATTTCAGGAATCCGTCGGCGAGCAGCGACACCGATGCCACCTTGTCGCTCGCCTTAAAACAGTTCGACCAACAAAACGATAAAAATTATATCTTTGAGCTCCCTTACGGAAGCCGTTTCAGGATACACAACGGAAGGATTTTCGAGAAAGGCGCGCTGCGCACCAAACGTTACGAATGCGTAGAAGTGAGCTCGGGCAAGATGTACCTGTTCAATCCGAACGCAGAAGTAGAATTATTACACCATTAGATTTAAGAAAATGAACAAGAATTATTACGCGATATTGATGGCCGGCGGCGTCGGCTCACGATTTTGGCCGGTGAGCACGGCAGCATTCCCGAAGCAATTCCACGATATGCTTGGCGCAGGAGATACTTTGATCCAGAAAACCTTTAGCCGTTTGTCCAAACTGATTCCGGTAGAAAACATTCTGATCCTGACCAACGAAAAATACAACGACATTGTCCTTGAGCAATTGCCGATGGTAAAACAAGAGCAGGTATTGCTCGAGCCCGCGATGCGCAATACCGCGCCCTGCATTTTGTATGCGGCGCTCAAAATACAGAAGCAAAATCCGGATGCGATCATGGTGGTCGCTCCGAGTGACCACTGGATTGAGCAGGAAGACGTGTTCGCCCAAAACCTGCAGCAATGCTTTGACTTTTGTGAAAAGGAAAATGCGCTCATGACATTGGGCATCCAGCCAACTTTCCCGAATACCGGTTTTGGCTATATCGAATTTGATAAAACCGATACCAACCCCATCAAAAAGGTAAACCAGTTTCGCGAGAAACCAGATTATGAGACGGCCAAGATGTTCCTCGATAGCGGCAATTTCTTATGGAATGGCGGTATTTTCATCTGGAGCGCAAAATCGGTTACGCAGGCTTTTGAGCAATTTCAACCCGCCATGAACGAATTGTTCCGCAAAGGATGGGACAGTTACAATACCGCTTCTGAAAAGGCTTTCATCGACAGCAATTACGCCTCGGCAGAGAATGTATCGATTGATTACGCCATCATGGAAAACGCAAAGAACGTCTACGTACTTCCCGCAACTTTTGACTGGAATGACCTCGGTACCTGGGGTTCACTACATGAAAAACTGGGCAAGGACGACAACAACAATGCCGTGGTGAATGCGCGGGTTATCCTTGAAAACGCGAGCAACAACATCATCCGTACCGATGCCAAGAAACTCATCGTTATTGACGGGCTTGACGATTACATCATTGTAGACCGCGAGGATGTGCTGCTCATTTATCCAAAAAGCAAAGAGCAGGACATCAAACGCATTACGGGTTTGGCCAACAATATGTAAATTTAGGTTGCGTATGAAATCAGGCTTGCTTTTCCGATTGGTATCGTTTGGTTTATTTTTTACCGCAATGGTAGCCCAAGGCCAATCGCTTCATTGGGTAAAGCCCATCAACGGAAATGCCAACACTTTTGCACAAAACATAGCTGTCGATGCGCAAGGCAATAGTTATGTTCTTGGCGAATTTACCGAAAGCATTGACCTCGACCCAAGCGCTGCCGAACATACTTTAACGTCTTTGGGAGAATATGACATTTACGTTGCCAAATACGACGCCAACGGAAACTTTGCCTGGGCCACGCATTATGGTTCTACCGGAGCCGAGGCTACACGCTACATTACTGTAGACACGGCAGGAAATATTTATGCGACCGGCCAGTTTTCGGGCACCATCGATTTTGATGCGGGAGCTGGCAATACCAGCTTTACCAATATGGGCTTTGGAGACATATTTGTTACCAAACTCAATGGCGATGGCGATTTGATCTGGGCCAAACAAATAGGAGGGCCTGGTGCCGATTGGTGCGAAGCGATCAATATTGATGCGTCGGGAAATGCACTCCTGACTGGTTTTTTTCGCGGAACGGTCGACTTCAATCCGGGAAGCGAAACCTTTAGCCTTACGGCTTTTGGCGACGATGCCTTCATTTGTAAACTCGACCAGAATGGCGACTTTGTATGGGCGAAGCGTTTCGGAGCGAGTTTCGCAAGTGTTATTTTAAGGGATTCGAAACTCGATTCGTCGGGAAATATTTGTGTTGCCGGCTATTTTTTAGGCACGCCTGATTTTGACCCGGGTAATGGTGTGTTTAACCTCACACCTATTGCAAACGCGGATATTTTCATCGCTAAATATGACACCAACGGAAACTTTGTTTGGGCCAGACAGCAAGGAGGTTTATTGGCAGAAGGCGTTTCTGCTATCGCGATTGACGCAGCCGATAATGTTTATGCGACCGGATATTTCGCAGGCGTTGTTGATTTTGATCCGGGCAGCGGAACTATGAGTTTGGCTTCGGCAGGAAACGACGATACTTTTATCTGTAAACTCGACGCGAATGGTGATTTAATTTGGGCTAAAGCACTGGGCGGTACGCTGCAGGATTACGGACGGGATTTAAAGATTGATGCAACCCAAAATTTGTACGTGGCAGGTTATTTTCAACAGACGACCGACTTTGATCTCGGCGCCGGAATTCACGAACTTACAGCAGTTGGTTTGAAAGATGGCTTTGTTTTAAAACTCAATTCTGATGCAGATTTGATTTGGGTAAGCACTTTTGGCGGGCTTGGCAATGATAGTGTTTCGGGTTTCGACATTGATGCCATGGGCAATTTATACGGTTGCGGCTATTTCAGCCAAACTGTCGATTTTGATCCCGAAGCGACAGTCGTTAATCTGTTAGCGACAGGCATTAACGACGGATTTGTGATGAAATTGAATCCAAACGCGCTTAGTACACAACAATCGCAAGCGGTAAAAACCTTGACACTTTATCCGAATCCGGCAACCGACTATTTTCAAATCGGTACCGCGACCGATAGTGAAATCACGAAAATAATCGTCACCGATTTCAACGGAAAAATCCTGAAAACCTTCCAAAATCAATCCAAATACGAGCTTTCCGATTTGCCTGCGGGCGTTTATTTGGTCAAGGCGTACACAGCGAATGGACAAATGATTCAAAAGCTCGTCAAAGGCTAATTTATTGTAAGCTTTTCATCAAATAATAAATCAGAACTGGGGTTTACTCAATCCGGATTGTTTTATGTAGTAAAATGCACTACATTAGACATCCCATTAATAATCCCTATTGTATGTTACAGGATTTGAGGTCAAAGAGTTATCTGTTGCTCTTATTTGCAATTTTTTTGAGTCAGCAGGCGTTTGGCCAGCTTACCGATTTCACGCTGACGGCAAGCGCTACCAATGAAACCTGTACGGCAAACGGTTCGCTATCGTATGCGGTAAGTAACACTTCGCCAGGTGCCATCATCATCTACAGGATATTCAAATTACCCGATACCGTTACGCCCATTGCCGTGACCAGTGCTACGACTTATGGCGGATTAACGGCAGGAACCTACAGAATCGTGGCCATCCAGTCACTCGGTAGCCTGAGCAATACCCAGCAACAGGATGTGCAGATTAGCAACCTGATTGTTCCGGTGGTTTTTCAGATTGCAGGACAACCCGCGCCTTATTGCGGCACGACCGCGAGCCTAACGGCCAATGTGACTCAGGGCAATCCGGTGAGCTATGAGATCATATCGGGCCCGATGACCTTCCCCACGCAGCCTTCCAATACTTTTTCAGGGCTTGTTGCCGGCGATTATGTCATTCGTGTCAATGACGCCTGCGGTGATGGGGTAGTGCAGACGTACCATTTTGATCCGCCGCCGCCTAACCTTATCGTGGGTTACCACCAGAGCTGCGATTTGATCGATTGCAACACCAAAATTATGTATGTCGATGTTACGGCGATTCCGGGAACTGCCATAGGTTATCCGCTGCAAATTGAGCTTACGCTCGCCCCGCAAGGTTTCCCGATTTTGGTATTGAACCAAACGATTACTTCGGGAGCGACCAATACCATCAGCGTACCTTTTACGATTCCGTATCACAACATTCCGGTTTATCAAGGCAACATTCGTGTGGTGGATGCCTGTGGCAATGTCAAGGTAGCGCCCGGAATTACCTTAGACATGCTCGCGTCCATCAATATTGACACGCAGGGATTGTTAGAATGTACCGAAGAACTCAAGATCGGACTCTGCAATTTATTGCCACCTTTTACGGTTAACTTTTTATCGGCGCCGGCCGGGTTCAATCCTACAGATTTCAATCCTACGCATCCCGGACCATTTACCGAAAGCTTCTTCTCGTACACCTCTAACGGACAACACGAACTTCCCGAAGGGCATTATGACATTCAGGTTACCGATGCGTGCGGAACAATCGTACATGCAACTGCCGAACTTGTGAAAGCCTTCACCGACCATAAATTGGTTATGAAGTACGTGAACTGTGTACCGCAATACATGGTCATCATTCCCGACCGTGGGGTTTCTCCGCTTACGGTTATACTTTCGTCGGCGCCGGCTGCCTATACCGGACCGGTTCCCGCAGACATGTCAGCCGCCATTTCCAATGGTATATTTTCAATGATATTGCCCGTTCCCGGCACCTATGTTTTTACCGGAGTGAACATTTGCGGCGATCCTTATATAAGAACGGTAACTACGATTCCGCCCGATCCGTTGCTTGTAGCCGTCGGGTCGACCGTCGTCTGCGGCAACCTTTTAGGTGCGGTTACCATTCAGCTTCAGGGCGCTCCGCCCATGGCTACCGTCATCATGACCTCGGCACCGGCGGCTTACCCGAACCCAATACCCGATGATGTTTCCGAGTACATTCTTTCTGCAGAAACCTGCCAGATTCCCGGCTTGCCTATAGGCAACTATACTTTTCTAGTTACCGATGATTGCGGCACAACCTATCCTGCAGTTACCGCAACCATTTCTCCAGGGACCTTGCAAGCCATCCCGATAGTAGAATTTTTGCGCGGTTGCGAAAGCGGTGAAGGTTCGATGAAAATGCGCGGCCCGACTTCGAAATTGGTACAGGTTATTATTACTGCCGCGCCCGCAGGTTTCAGCCAACCGTTGCCGTATGATGTGAGTTTCAATATCTTGCCCTCTGCGGGGATTTTTTATATGAATTCGCTGCCGCAAGGCACCTACACTTTTCATACGAAAGATGCCTGTGGCGTCGAGAATGATCTCGTGGTAGAAATGTTGGGCTCGCAGGTGACCACGAGCCAGATTGATGTGATTGCGAATTGCGGCTCTTTTAACCTCGCACTCAATTATGTAGAGGCACAGCCTTTTGTGCAGGAATTCTGGATGCAGAAATACAATCCGGTGACCGGACAATGGGAACATCCGTTAACCGGCGTGGATTATGTAACAGGAACCGTCCCAACGGCAATCAATTCGTACCGCATTTTTAACCAAACGACCAATTACAATATCGCTTCATTGGGACATTTCAGGATACTCAAACGCGTAATCGTTTTTTCCAACGGAGGGCTTCCGTCGGTATACAGCGAATGCTACCTCACGGTTGAGGAATTTGATTTTACCGGTGAATTGTCAATCGTATCTTCGGGTGCGGTGCCTTGTAGCAACAACAGCTACAATGTTTTCATCGACGCGGCCGGCGTTGCGCCTTACATTTACCGGATTACCGAAAAGAACGGCCAGCCCTTTTTTGTAGACAACGGCAATTCGAATATCTTCACGGGACTTTCCTCGGGCATCTATAACTTTCAGGTAGAGGATTCTTGCGGCAACATCGTCAACAGTTTGCTTGACATCACGATCCTTGAACTGCCTTCGGTATTTGCAGCCAACCTCTGCGAGGGCCAGAATGCCCAACTCTCGGTACAGGCCATTTCGTTCCTGAGTTACCAATGGTGGAACGCCAGCGCGCCGGGAACCATATTGAGCACCACCAACGTATTGGCATTTACCCCATTTTCTAACGCCACGACTCCCGGAACTTATTATGTAAGAATTTATTCGACGAGCAATTTATCGTGTATTGACATGACGATTCCGTATGTGGTTTCGCCCTCACAAATCCCGAAGGCCGGAACAGACGGCACTACGACTTTGTGCGGCAACGGCGCGACCATCGATTTGTTTACGCTGCTCGGAGCGCCTTATGACACCGGCGGAACCTGGACCGAAACTTCTACAAGCGGGACACTCAATGGCAGCAATTGGGCTTCTGCCGGATTGGCCTATGGCGATTATTCGTTTGTCTATTCGGTCAATAGTGGCGCTTGCGGCCTTACCGACGACGCGAACGTCATCGTGCACCTCAATCCGATTCCGCCAAATCCGGTTATTACTGCTCAGGACAATATCTGCAGCAATGGTGCGATTGAATTGCAGGTCGATACCATTGCCGGCGCCACTTACCATTGGACTGGCCCGGATAACTTTTCGTCTAACCTGCAAAATCCAACGATTGCTGAGAGCGCCGCGGCCAATTCAGGAACTTATACCGTAACGGCAAATGTAAATGGCTGCGAATCATCGGCTTCGGTTGCGCTCAATATTATTGCGTTGCCCGATTTTAAAATTAACGCAGGTTGTGTGGCGGGTACTTTTACACTTTCGGTAGCTGCAAATGAATCTCCGGCAGTTCCCTACGATTTGTATGAGTGGAGTGGGCCAAACGGCTTCAATGCCACCGGAAACCCGGTTACCTTAACCGCTGGCGTACCCGGCGTTTATACCGTCACGGTGACCAACAGCGAAGGCTGTACGATAGAAAAACCAATTAACATTACCAGTACGGCTTGCTCGATTTCGAACGTGATTACGCCAAACGGAGATAGCTTCAACCAATATTTTGATTTGTCGGGTCTCGATGTGGAAAGGCTTGAAATTTACAGCCGTTGGGGAAGATTGGTTTACGAAGCCAACAACTATATTGATGAGTGGTACGGCCAGAACATGCACGGCAAGGAATTGCCCGATTCGACCTATTACTACATCATTTACCTGAGATCGGGAGGAGAGAAGCAAGGATGGGTGTATAAAATGGCTTGGCAGTAAGCTAGCCGCCTTTTAATTGGGCTTCGCGCACTTTTTTGAACAGGTTTGAAGAATACACAAAATCAACAATCGCCTGGTTGTCGGTCTTGAAGATTTGGTCTTTGGAGCCTTGCCATTCCTTGAGCCCGTTTTTGAGAAAAACGATGTTCTCGCCAATTTCCATCACAGAGTTCATATCATGCGAATTGATGACAGTCGTAATGTCATACTCTTCGGTAATTTCCTTAATCAGGTTATCAATGAGTATCGATGTATTTGGGTCGAGGCCCGAATTGGGCTCATCGCAAAACAAATATTTGGGATTGTTCACAATGGCGCGCGCAATGGCCACACGTTTTTGCATACCGCCCGAAATCTCCGAAGGCAATTTGGTGTGCGCATCGATTAGGTTGACCCTTTTGAGCGCAAAATCTACGCGGTCATTGATTTCCGAACGCGAATTTTTGGTAAACATCTTGAGTGGGAAACCCACATTCTCGGCAACGGTCATCGAATCAAACAAGGCGCTGCCTTGAAATACCATCCCGATTTCGGTGCGCAGTTCGCGTTTTTCATCGGCGGTAAGTTCTGAATAAATGCGGCCGTCAAAAGAAATCGTGCCTTTTTCGGGTGTAAAAATTCCGAGCAGGCATTTGAGCAACACCGTCTTGCCAGAACCCGATTGCCCAATAATGAGATTGGTTTTTCCGGTCTCAAAAACCGTCGACACGCCTTTGAGTACTTTACTTTCCCCAAACGACTTCTCTACATTTTTCACTTCAATCATCAGGTCAGCAATAATTGGGTTAATATATAATTCGTCAAAATGATGGTCACCGAAGTCCATACAAATGATACCGTACTGGCTTTTCCCACTTCGAGCGCGCCGCCTTTCATATAATAACCGTGAAAAGACGGAATGGTCGCCAAAAGCAACGCAAAAACAAAGGTCTTGATAAACGCATAGGCAATATGAAACGGAATAAATTCCTGCTGCAAACCGCCAACAAAATCAGAGCTCGAACCAAATCCGCCGTAAACCGCCGCAATCCATCCGCCAAAAATGCCCAGAAACATACTAATCCCAATTACAAAGGGATACAACAGCAAGGCGATGAGTTTAGGAAAAACCAGGTAATTGAGTGAATTCACACCCATGACTTCAAGCGCGTCAATCTGTTCGGTTACGCGCATCGTACCAATGCTCGAGGTAATGAACGATCCCATTTTTCCAGCCATAACGATCGAGATGAACGTCGGGGCAAACTCCAAAATCACCGATTGCCGCGTTGCAAAACCAATCAGGTATTTCGGGATCAAAGGATTGGTGAGGTTCAGCGCGGTTTGAATCGCCACTACACCGCCAACGAAAAATGAGATGAAAGCCACGATTCCCAGCGAACCAATGATCAAATCGTCAATTTCCTTGAAGATTAAGGTTTTCATCACCGACCATTTCGTCGGCTTGTTGAAAATCTCTTTCCACATCAAAAAATATTTTCCGATCTGCGATAAATAACGAACGAGCATCATGGTGTATAAATATCAGCTAAAATAAGGATTAGTTTACAGTTTACGGTTTGGCGTCAGAAGTTTTTAAGTTTTTTTTATGGCGTTGCGCTCGTGCCTCGCGCCGCGCTGTCCGCTCTATCTTTTGTTCCTGACGTCACAAAAGGATATGCTTCGCCAGTTCGGCCGTTGGCCTCGGGTCGCTTCCATCGCTAACGCACGCATCATTTACCATTCATCATTTATCATTTATAATTTTTCAGCTTTCCTTTCATTTTCCCCAAACGGTAACTCCTGATGAATTTTGCCTGCTGCTCTGTTACCAGCAAAGGTTTCTTCGAAGATTTCGCCTTAAAAAATCCCATCATATAATCAAAAAACAACGACGGTTTTTTCTTCATCATCGCGAGTTTCGCCGAAGCGATTGCCGTAATCCAAAAGCCGTAGCCCAAACTGTAAAATGCCTCGCCCTGTTTGTAACGCGCGGCCTTGTTGTAATTGGCTCCGGTAGGCTTGAGGTGTTTTACCTTGAGGGATGCATCTGTCACCACTTTCCATCCGTAAAATTTACACAATAGTTCATCCACGGTGTCCCAACCCATAGCAGGTTTGAGCCCGCCGATGGCCTGAAAACACGCCTTGCGATACGCCTTGAACGCGCCGCGAATGTGGTCTTTATCGGTGAGGTTTTCCAAAATCCATTGGCCGTTTTGCTCAATATAAGCAAACCCGCCAACCATTCCAATCTTGGCGTCTCGTTCAAAATGCTTGATGATGGTTTCAAAATAATTATCGGGCAGGATCAAATCGGCATCGAGTTTTACGATGATATCGTAATCGGCGTCCAAAGTTTCAAAACCCTTGTGAAAAGCCTGAATCACTTTGCTTCCCGGCAAATGAATCGCATTTGAGGTGGCATTCACCAGATGAACCCATTGGTGGTTTTTGGCAAATTCAGAAACGACTGCGGCCGTGTTATCGGTAGAATGGTCATTGACAACCACGACTTTTTTGGGCAAAGCAGACTGTGAAGCCAACGAATGAAGTGTTAGGCCAATAAAGGCCGATTCGTTGTGTGCCGGGATGACGATGTAATAATTCATAACAGGAAAACAAAACTAGTTTTTTCTTTTTACATTTGATTCAAAACCCTGGCGTTATGAAAAAAATTACCCTGATTTTTCTCGGATTGTTCTCTGCAGCTGCATTTTCGCAGGCGCTCAACGAGGGTTTGCTGCTCGATTATCACTTTGACGGCAATACCTTAGATGCCTCGGGCCATGGTTACGATGCCGCGCCATTCGGTATCATCTACGGCGAAGACCGTTTGGGCAATCCCAATTCGGCGGCGTACTTTGACGGCATTGACGACTATGTCAATTTCCCGAACCTTGCTGCGCTCAAGGTGGCTTTGCCGGTTTCGTTTTCTTTTTGGATCAAATACCAGGGCAGCACTTATAACGAGCAAGTGGTTTTCAACACCTCGATGGAGGAAGACCACGCCACAAGTGTCGTTTTTAATGCGCAAAGCGGCACGAATAAATACGTGATCAATTACGCCGACGGCCAATATTTCTACGGATCGCAAAGCCGGCGTTCTTATGTGAGCAATACGACAATCACTACCCAGGAATGGCACAACATAGTCGTTGTGGTCAATGCCGAAAACGACATGCGCATTTATGTCGATTGTATTGAAAGCGGCGGAACCTACTCCGGAACCGGAGGCGACCTTTCCTATTCGCTGCAGCCGGGTTGCATTGGCCGCCATGACCGTAGCCTTGAGACGCCTCTGGATTATTTTAGGGGTTATATCGACAACTTTAGGTATTGGAGTCGCGCGCTTACTGCCGCCGATGCAGCGAAGTTGTGTAATGAAGACAACCAGGAATTGGCTGTTGCGCCAACCGAAAAGGCCGAGTTTTCGGTTTACCCGAATCCAGTATCCCAAATTTTGTATATCGAAACCGGTGGCAAGGCGCTCGCTAAGGTAACGCTTTACAACGCCGTTGGGCAACAAATGTATCAAGGCGTTTCTGACCAGATTGATGTGCGGTCTTTTGCTCGCGGTTTTTATCTGGCGCGCATTGAATGCGGGGAAGTTGTTGTTGATAAGAAAATCATTATCCTATAGTAGGCAACAAATAAACAGCCACTACCTGATTTTCTCTGCGTATACGATGTAATAACGATTGGTAAATCTCCTCAAAAGTGGCCTGAGCCCAAATTGCTTTACCGGATTCGTCCATTTTTCACGGTCGATGATCTTCCAGCCGGTTTTTTCCAATAACCAATCGAGTTGCCAATCTTCAAACTCGTGATAATGCCTGTCCCACATATCAGTTTTGCTGCGATACGCAGGCGAAAACCACAAACGCATCGGAATCGAAATAAACAATTTATCGGCCTTGATTTCCTTTAAGATCGTGTACGGATTGAGCAAATGCTCGAAGATTTCAAAAGCGGTAACGATATCGGTTCTGTGCTGCAATGCCGATTGATTTTCGTCAAGGTCTTCGCCGGTAGTGTTGGTTACCGAAAAACCTTCGGCGAGCATGATTTTCGAAAACGGATTCTCGACACCCAAATCGAGGATGGTTTGTGAAGTGTTGGCGTGTTTTTTCAGGAAATCGAGCGTGTGCTTGAACCGCTTGTTGGGAAATGTTTTCTCGTACATATTTTTGGCCGTTGAGCCGCAAAGATAAGAAAAGCATCATGAAATAGGCTGCTAATACCGATACACAAACGCATTGATGTTCATGCCGGCGCCAACCGAAGCAAATACGAGCACATCGCCTTTATTGATTTTGTGGTTCTCGATTTGTCCGCTCGTGAGCAAATCGTAAAGTGTAGGAACGGTTGCCACGCTGCTGTTGCCGAGTTTGTGGATGCTCATCGGCATAATGTTTTCAGGTGCAGATTTGCCGTACAATTTGTAGAACCGCTGAATGATCGCCTCGTCCATTTTCTCATTGGCCTGATGGATCAGTACTTTTTTGACATCGTCTATCGCGACACCGCTTTTATCAAGACAGCTTTTCATGGCCTGCGGCACATAGTTAAGTGCAAATTCATAGATTTTACGGCCCTGCATTTTGATGTAGCGCACATTGGGATCCAGATCTTTGTTGAAAGAATTGCCGAAAGACAAGAAATAAGCTTCGTCATGGGCATAAGTAGCGCTTTCATAGGCAAGCAATCCGGTGTCGTCACTAGAGGCTTCAATGACCGAAGCGCCGGCGCCGTCCGAATAAATCATGCTGTCGCGATCGTGGATGTCTACCACGCGCGATAGGGTTTCTGCACCAATCACGAGACAGCGTTTGGCCATTCCCGATTTGATGTAGGCATTGGCCTGAAGTACGCCTTCAATCCAGCCAGGACAACCAAAAAGGATGTCATAGGCCACACATTTTGGGTTTTTTATTTGCAGTCGGTGCTTCACACGCGTGGCAAGACTCGGAACGGTATCGGTTTGAATTGCACCGGGTTTTACATCGCCAAAATTGTGGGCAAGGATGATATAATCTAAGGTTTCCGGATCAATGTTTGCGTTTTCAATCGCCCTTTGCGCGGCAAAATAGGCAAGGTCTGAAGACTTGAGATGAGGTTCGGCATAGCGTCTTTCCTCGATTCCTGTGATACCCTTGAATTTTTCAATAATCACATCGTTGACATAGGCAAAAGGAGTTCCATCGTCATTTAAAAAAACATGCTTATCGAAATCGGTGTTCTTTATTTTCATTTCCGGGATATAGCTACCGGAACCTGTTATTTTGATATTCATCAGGAGTTTAGGTCAAAATTCTAAGTAAAGGTACCGATAATAAACGGATAGCCGCCTTTATTTGTTGTAAGTTGCGGAATTATTACAGAATAGCCGATAATTGGGAATATAACTGCGGAATCCAAAAAAAATGTCCCGTTTTTTAGCGGGACATTTCTATTTAGTTTTCCATATAGGCTTCAATCGGCGCGCAACTGCAAATCAGGTTGCGGTCTCCGTAGGCATCGTCGGCGCGACGAACGCTTGGCCAGAATTTGTTTTCGATGATGTAATCGAGTGGGAAAGCGGCTTGTTCCCTGCTGTAAGGGAAATTCCAATCGCTCGAGGTAATCATTGCCAAAGTATGCGGCGAATTCTTGAGCACATTGTTCGGGTTTTCGACGACTGCCGATTCAATTTCCTTGCGGATGGCAATCATGGCGTCGCAGAAACGGTCAAGTTCCTCGAGGTTTTCGCTTTCGGTGGGTTCAATCATCAAAGTCCCTGCAACAGGGAACGAAACCGTTGGCGCGTGAAAACCGTAATCCATCAAACGTTTGGCAATATCGGTCACTTCAATTCCTTTTTGCTTAAACGGACGGCATTCAAGGATCATCTCGTGTGCCGCGCGTCCCATTTCGCCAGTATACAAAGTATCGTAATGCCCGCTCAAACGTTCTTTGATATAATTGGCATTGAGTATCGCATGTTTGGTCGCGCTGGTCAAACCTTCGGAGCCGAGCATCGTAATGTATCCGTAAGAAATCAGGCATACGAGTGCAGAACCCCAAGGCGCTGCAGAAATTGCGGTGATTGGTGTTTCGCCTCCGGTGGGAATCACAGGATTCGTAGGTAAAAACGGCACCAAGTGTTTGGCAACGCAAATGGGTCCAACGCCTGGGCCGCCGCCGCCGTGAGGGATGGCAAATGTTTTGTGTAAGTTCAGGTGACAGACATCGGCACCTATTGTGGCCGGATTGGTCAATCCCACCTGCGCGTTCATGTTGGCACCGTCCATATAAACCTGTCCGCCATTTTCGTGGATGATTTTGGTCACTTCAATGATCGAGGCTTCGTAAACGCCGTGAGTTGACGGATAGGTCACCATCAAACACGATAAATTGGCTGCGTGCTTGATTGCTTTTTCGCGCAAATCGGCTACATCGATGTTTCCGTTCTCGAGGGTTTTGGTCACGATGATTTCCATACCGGCCATCGCTGCCGAAGCCGGATTGGTGCCGTGGGCCGAAGCCGGAATGAGCGCAATATTTCTATGGTGATCGCCTCTCGACATATGATACGCGCGAATCACCATGAGTCCGGCGTATTCACCTTGCGCACCAGAATTGGGTTGCAAAGTCGTCCCCGCAAAACCGGTAATCACGTTGAGTTGCTGTTCTAATTTTTTGAGCATTTCCTGGTAACCTTGCGCCTGGTCTAATGGGGCAAAAGGGTGGATGTTGTTCCAATTCGGATTACTCAGCGGCAGCATTTCTGCGGCGGCATTGAGTTTCATCGTACAAGAACCCAATGAAATCATCGAGTGGTTCAAGGCCAAATCTTTTCTTTCGAGCATCTTGATGTAACGCATCAATGCGGTTTCCGAATGGTATTTGTTGAAAACATCGTGTTGCAGGAAAGTCGAAGTGCGGCTTAGGTTAGACAGCACATCGGCATTAGGAAGTTCATTTATTGTTGTCGCTGTTTTTCCGGTTGCCTGCGCGAATACGGAAACAATCGCGTTCAAATCGGAAAGGCTTACCGTTTCGTTCAACGAGATTGAAATGGAATTGTCGTCGATATAATAAAAATTGATTTCATTTTGTTCGGCAATTGCCCTTACTTTTTTCGCATCGGCCTTAACGACAATGGTGTCAAAATAAGCCGTGTTGGTTTGGTAAAGCCCGAGTTTTTCGAGCGCATTGGCGAGCGCAACGGTAGCAGCGTGAACCTTGTCGGCTATGTATTGAAGTCCTTTCGGGCCGTGATACACCGCATACATTCCGGCCATGACCGAAAGTAAAACCTGCGCGGTACAAATGTTAGAAGTGGCCTTATCGCGTTTGATATGCTGCTCGCGCGTCTGCAAAGCCATACGCAAGGCACGGTTGCCGTTGACATCGACCGTTACGCCAATGATTCTTCCGGGCATGCTGCGTTTGTATTCATCCTTGGTTGCAAAATAGGCGGCGTGCGGCCCGCCGTAGCCCAGCGGAATTCCGAAACGCTGCGTGGTTCCGAAAACGACGTCGGCGCCCATTTCACCCGGCGAAACCAGTTTCACGAGGCTCAAGATATCTGCGGCAAAAGCCGTTTTGATTTCGGCTGCTTTGGCTTTGGAGACGAATGGGCTGTAATCGTTGACTTGTCCGTATTTGCCCGGATATTGTAGCATCGCTCCGAAAAACTCCGAAGAAAAGTCGAAGGTTTCGTGGTTGCCAACCACCAATTCTACCCCAATTGGCGTAGAACGCGTTTGTAGCACCGATAAGGTCTGGGGCAATATTTCTTCCGAAACAAAGAATTTGTTTACGTTGTTTTTTTTCTGGTCGCGGCTCCTTACATCGAACAGCAAAGCCATCGCTTCGGCTGCTGCCGTGGCTTCGTCGAGTAATGAGGCGTTGGCGATTTCCATTCCCGAAAGCTCGATGACCATGGTTTGGAAATTCAGGATGGCTTCGAGCCTTCCTTGTGCAATCTCGGCCTGGTAAGGCGTATAGGCCGTATACCAACCCGGATTCTCGAATACATTGCGTTGTACAACCGCCGGAACGATGCAGGCGTTGTAACCCAATCCGATATAGGTTTTGAAAACTTTGTTCTTGTTGCCCAACTCGTGAATGTGGTTCAGGAATTCATATTCGGTCATCGCCGGATCGAGGTCTAACGGTGATTTGAGGCGGATATCATCGGGAAGTGTTTCGTAAATCAACTGGTCGATCGATTCCACGCCGATGGTTTTCATCATTGTTGGGAGGTCAGACTCACGAGGGCCGATATGTCTTAGGGCAAAAGCATCTGTTTTCATTGAGGTGTAGTTGTTTTTTTAATGCGCGTAAAATTAAATATTAATCTGCTAAACGATTGGTTTTTTAACGGCAATTTTTGAGTATTTATAAACCAAAAGCAAGTCTTATTAACAGTTTGCCTAATTTTACAAAATGACGGTTTTCAAACGCATTTTAGATTTCTATATTGGAGGCAGCATCCATGTCGCTTTGTCCTGTTATGCGCTTGTAAGAATGACGCAATATATGTTTGCGATTGAGCACGATCCATCGGTTGCGTTATTTGCGTTTTTCGGAACAATCGTCGGTTACAATTTTGTCAAATACGACGCGCTCGCCCGAACCGGACAGCTGCCGATTCGCAAGCAAATTAAAGCCATCATTGCCTTGAGTGTTTTGGCTTTCTTTGGCGTGGCCTATTGTTTTTTTCAATTGAGATTGATCACGCAGCTCGTTTCGGTTTTGTTTCTGGCACTAACCATATTGTATACCTTGCCCTTTTTCCCGAACCGAAAAAATGCGCGCAACTGGAAAGGCGTCAAGATTTATATGGTCGCCTGGTGTTGGGTTGGCGCAAGCGTGGTGCTGCCCGTGCTCGATTCGGGAATCCCGATTACCTCCGATTTTTGGCTCAAGTGCCTACAAAGGTTCGTGCTGCTTTTCGCGCTGATCCTGGTTTTTGAAATCATCGACCTTAAAACCGACGACCCGAACCTGCAGACCGTTCCGCAGCAAATCGGCGTCAGGCAAACCAAAATGCTTGGGGTGTTTTTATTGGCGGCCTTTTACTTTCTCGAATTCCTCAAGCATGATTTTGAATCGTCGCAGTTGCTCATCAATGCCATTCTCGTCTGCATCCTTATGCTATTTTTGTATTTCGCAAACGCCAATCGAGGCAAATATTACACGTCCTTTTGGGCAGAAAGCGTCCCCATATTGTGGTGGTTGCTTGTGGTTGTTTCCGGTAAAATTTAAATTTGGGCGTTGCCTTCGGCCGCGCTGTCCGCTATATCTTTTGTTCCTTTGCAGTCACAAAAGGATACCGCTGCCATCGCTAACGCACATCCCACTCGCGTTTGAGCATCGCATACACAAATTCGCTTCCCCAACTCCCTTTAAAAAATATATTTTCAATAAAATGAGCTTCGCATCTAAAGCCAATGCTTTTCAACAGCGCAATCGAGCTCGTATTTTCGGCATCGACCGTTTCAACGACACGATGAATTTGCTTTTCATTGAAAAGGAATCCCAATAAAGCCAGCATCGTTTCCCTCGCATAACCTTTTTGCTGCTCGAGATGCGAGACGGTAATCCCAATTTCTGCAATGCGTGGGTCGTGTTCGTCGAGTTTCACCGCGCAATCGCCAATGATTTTTCCGGTGGCTTTGTTTTCAAGTCCATACTGTACCCATTCTCCGGGATTTCCGAACAATTTGTCCTTCTGGCTGTCAATAAAAGCCACCGCAAGCTCGCGCGTCATTGGCTCAAAACTTTGGTATTTCGTAATGTCGGGATTCGATCGGTACAAATAAAAGTCATCCACATCCGAAGTTTTAAGATTCCGGATCATGAGCCTTGTGGTTGCTAATCGAAGTGTTTCCATATTACAGCAATCCTGCGCGTCTTAGTAAAGCCTCGGGTTTTGGTTCCTGTCCGCGGAAGCGTTTGTACAAAGTCATCGGCGCTTCTGTTCCGCCTTTAGAGAGTACATTGTCCTTGAATTTTGTGGCAACTTCCTTGTTGAAAATACCGTTTTCCTGAAAGTATTCAAACGCATCGGCATCGAGTACTTCGGCCCATTTGTAGCTGTAATATCCAGACGAATAGCCGCCCTGGAAAATATGTGAAAACGATGGGCTCATCGCATTTTCGGCTACTTCCGGATACAGTTTTGTAGGCTCGAACTGCTCATTTTCAAACGCCTTCAAATCAGAAATTCCAGACGGATCCTGTGCATGCCAGCCCATATCGAGCAACCCAAAACTCAGTTGGCGCATCGTGGCCATACCTTCTTGAAAACTAGCACTTTCCTTGATTTTTTCTACATATTCCATCGGGATCATCTCACCGGTCTGGTAATGGTGCGCAAACAATTCGAGCGCTTCGGGTTCGTAGCACCAATTTTCCATGATCTGGCTCGGCAGCTCTACAAAATCCCAATACACCGAAGTGCCCGAAAGGCTCGGATAAACGGTATTGGCCAGCATGCCGTGCAAACCGTGCCCAAATTCGTGGAATAAGGTCGTGACCTCATTAAAAGTGAGCAATGAGGGTTTTGTAGCGGTAGGTTTCGTGAAATTGCACACATTGGAAATGTGCGGCCTTTCGTTGACGCCGTCTTTAATGTACTGCGATTTGAACGAAGTCATCCACGCGCCATTGCGCTTGCCTTTTCTTGGGAAAAAGTCGGCATAGAAAATAGAAACCAGCTCGTCGTTTTCGTCCTTTACTTCATAAGTGACGACTTCCTCATGGTATTTGTCAATGTCGAAAATCTCGGTAAAGGTAAGCCCGTAAAGTTTTTTGGCCACGGTAAACGCGCCTTCCAGAACTTTCTCGAGTTGGAAATAAGGCTTTAGTTTCTCGTCATCGAGGTTGAACAATTGCTGTTTTAATTTTTCGGAATAATACGCGCCATCCCATTTCTCAAGTTGTTCAATGCCGTCGCGTTTTTGGGCAAAGCTTGTGAGTTGTGCAAATTCATATTCGGCGGCGGGTTTGGCCTTGACGAGCAAATCATTTAAAAACGATTTGACTTTTTCGGGTGTTTGCGCCATGCGCTCCTCGAGTACGAAATGTGCGTGGGTTTGGTAACCCAATAAATTGGCGCGGTCGTAACGCAATTTGGCAATCTGCAACACGTTTTGGGTATTGTCATTCGCGTTTTTGCGAAAAGCCTTCGCGCCATTGGCAATCGCCATTTGTTTGCGCAGCTCGCGGTTGTCGGCATAGGTCATAAAAGGAATGTAGCTCGGGTAATCGAGCGTAAAAATCCAGCCGTCTTTTTCGAGGCTTTTGGCGAGTTGGTGCGCGGCTTCAACAGCGCCTTCGGGCAAACCCGACAAGTCTTTTTCATCGGTGATATGCAGTTGAAAATCGTGCGTTTCGGCGAGTACATTTTCACCAAACTGCAAACTCAGGCGTGATAATTCCTTGTCAATTTCACGCAATTTGAGTTTGTCGTCTTGTGAAAGATTTGCGCCGTTTCTGGCAAAGCCTTTGTATTTTTTTTCGAGTAAAGTGGCTTGTTCTGTCGTGAGC
>Ga0208398_100545_pt1 | contig 23163 bp, 20 predicted proteins | sample LakWasMe79_HOW10_2_FD_183905 | JGI IMG/M metagenome (GOLD analysis project Ga0208398, IMG submission 183905) | Freshwater sediment methanotrophic microbial communities from Lake Washington under simulated oxygen tension - Sediment Metagenome... | ecosystem: Environmental > Aquatic > Freshwater >...
CCGCCGCCGTGCACGGCCCACAGCTCGCCGTCCACGCCGCGCGCCTTCAGGTCGGGCGCCTCGGGCTTGGTGAGGTGGTTGTCCAGCCAGACGAAATAGAACGACGCGCCGATCCAGGCGATCACGGTCACGAGGTGCAGCCAGCGCAGCAGCAGATTGGCCCAGTCGAACAGATAGGCTTCCAAGCGCATCCTTTCCATGCGGCCCACCACAGGCGGGCGCTGTGGGCTGCGGTTGGGGTCGCGCCTTCCCGGTGCTGGACACGGGCGCCGCTGCGACGGCCCGAAGTGTATACAGTTTCAGGCAGGCAAGACGGGCCGACCATGACGCTGGCGGGCCGCCCGGCATCGGGCATCAGCGGTGGTCAGGTTTCTGGAAAATCAGCAAACTGACCATCCGATGCATGGCCCCGTTTCTTCCTTTCTCTCAAGGAGCTGCCCATGGCTAGCCAGCGCACACCATCCCTGGCCCTGCTCTACCCGGGCGACCGCGCGGCCCGCGCGCGCAGCGATCCGGCCGAGAGCCGCTTTCTTGCGCTGTTCGACGCCTTCGCGGCGGCGGGCGTGGCGGCAGCGCCGGCGGTCTATCACGATGACTTCGCCGACGAGGTGGCCGCGCAGCTGCGCGGGGTCGACGGCGTGCTGGTCTGGTGCAATCCGATCGAAGCGGGGCACCGGCGGGACCGGCTCGACGCCCTGCTGAGGGAGGTAGCCGCGGCCGGCGTCTTCGTCAGCACGCACCCGGACAGCATCCTGAAACTGGGCACCAAGGATGTGCTGCTGGCCGTGCGCGAGCTGCCCTTCGGCAGCGATGCGGTCCGCGTGGACAGCCTGGCCCAGCTGGCCGCCGAACTGCCGGCACGCCTGCGGCACGGCGCGCGCGTGCTGAAGCAGTACCGCGGGCACAGCGGCATGGGCGTCTGGCGCGTCGAGCAGCCGGAGGGCGCAGCGTTGCTGAAGGTCAGGCATGCGCTGCGCGGCAGCGAGGAAGAGCAGCTGGACCTCGCCGCGCTGCTGCAACGGCTGGCTGGCTACTTCGAGCCGGAGCACGGCGGCCACATGATCGACCAGGCCTGGCAGCCGCGTCTGGTCGAGGGCATGATCCGCGCCTACCTGGTCGAAGACCGCGTCGCGGGTTTTGGCCACCAGGCCATCAATGCGCTCTACCCGGGCAAGCCCGGCGAGCCAGCACCAAGCCCCGGCCCGCGCGTTTACCACCCGGCCGATCTGCCGCAGTTCCAGCCGCTGCGGCGCCTGCTGGAGGCCGGATGGGTCGAGCAGTTGCGCGAGTGCGTCGGCCTGGCGCGCGAGCAGCTGCCGATGCTGTGGGACTGCGATTTCATGCTCGGCGAGCCCAGCGCCGAGCAGCCGGAGCGCTATGTGCTCTGCGAGGTCAATGTGAGCAGCGTGTCGCCCTTCCCGCCATCGGCGATCGCGCCGCTGGTGGCCGCGGTCAAGCGCCGCTTGGGGGCGTCAAACCAAAAAACCTGACCCTCTGGCCCAGGCGGACGAAGGCGCCCAAGCGCCCCCTCAGCAGCAGCGCTTTCCCGTCGGGCAACATGCCTGATCCTTGGCACCTGCGCCCTGGCCCAGCAGCGTCGACGCCGCGATGAGGGTCGCCTTGACGATGAGCGCCTCGGGGATGGCATCGAAGCTCACGCCCTCGACCTCCATGGTGCGGCAGGGCAAGTCGCCGCAGACCTCGCAGCAGGGGCTGCTGCCGGCACGTGCACCCAGCCATTCCTCCATGGGCTTGCCGCCGATCCAGATCCGGTTCGACTCGGCCGGATGGGCGCGGAATGCCGCCTCGTCCAGGGTCTGCGTTTCAAGCGCCGGCGCGATCCCCAGCGGGCCAAGTGCGGCCTCCAGCTGCGTCATCGCCGCGGCCAGGTTTTGCTGCGTTGAGCCGCAGCGCGGGCAGGTTTCGCCCTCGGTGACGAGTCGCTTCCATACGATGGGCAATGGCTGCATCTGAGACTCCCGCTGTGCGCGATCGCCAGCATAAGCGCAACGCCTTGGCGCTAGGGCAGCCCATGGCGCTGGCGCGCAGTCAGGCATTTGGCATCGCCGGCCACCACCTCGCGGCAGGGCGGGGGGCGCTGCGCGTAGATGCTGCAAGCCACCGCGCCGCCGATCTCGCCCTGCAGGGCGGCGCAGCGCGGCGTCTTGCTGTGGGTGCCCGCCATGCAGCTGTAGAGCGGGCTCACGCGCTCGGTGAGCGCATCCGGCAGGCCCGACGCCGCGGCCCAGTAGAAGGACACACGGAAGCTGGCGCAGCAGGCGCCGCAACTCATGCAGGGATTGACGGCTGAAGCGCCGTCGCGCATCTCTCCAAGCATAGACAAGGCTTGCCCGCGAGCTCGGCGCGAGCCTCAACGGGCGCCCATGCACCCGGTGGCGCGATTTTAGTTTTGCTGGGCGGGCTCGATGACGATGCAGTTGCGCCCACTGGCCTTGGCCGCATAGAGCGCCCGGTCGGCGGCTTGCAGCAGCTCCATTGCGGACGGTTGGGCGGCATGGCTCCAGGCCGCCACGCCGATGCTGACGGTGACGTGTACCTGCGCGCCGGTATCGGTGACAAAGGCGCGTGCCTGCAGGCTCTTGCGCAAGCGCTCCAGCGCCACCAGCGCCTCCGCCACGCCGCTCTCGGGCAGCAGGATGGCGAACTCCTCGCCGCCCAGACGCGCCACCGCGTCGATGGCGCGGCAGCTTTCCAGCATCAAGGCGGTGAAGCCGATCAGCACCTGATCGCCGAAGGGGTGGCCATGGCTGTCGTTGATTTGCTTGAAGTGGTCCAGGTCCAGCATCGCCAGGGTGTAGGCGCGCCCGCTGCGCTGAGCGCGCTGCTGCTCCAGTTGCAGGCGCGGCAGGAAGGCACGGCGGTTCATCAGGCCGGTGAGTTCGTCGCGCTCGGCGGCGGCACGCCATTGCTCGCCAAAGCGCTGGCTCAGCCGCAGCTGGCGGTTCTGCAGCGCCACGCCCAACACCGTCAGCGCCGTGGCAAAGGCAAACGCCATCAACTCCAGCCGCGATTCCTCGGGCCGCTGCGCCACGAAGGGCCCCAGGCCCTGGGCGGTGGCGGCGACCACGGCCACCAGCACCAGGCTGCTGAGCGGCGCCACGGCGGACAGGCTCGCATTGAAGGACAGCGTCACCAGCACCGCCGGCACGAAGAACAGCAGGCCCTTGAGCGGGCCGGCGCCCAGCGCCAGCAGCAGCCCCAGGCAGGCCGTGGCGGCCCACAGCCAGCGCCCCTCCTCGGAGCCGATGGCGCGGCGCGCCTGCCAGCCCTCATAGACCTGGTAGACCAGCACCAGGCCCAGGCTGTCGGCCAGCACCAGCATGATGAACATATTGCCCACGGCGCTCCAGGCGATGTAGCCGCCCCAGGCGAGGTTGACGGCCAACGCGGCCCCGCTGAGCGCGGTGGGCAAGAGGCAGACCCACAGGCCCAGGGGCAGCAGATCCTGCGCGCGCGTCAGGCCCTCGGGCAGGAAACGGCGCGCCATGCCGGCGGCCAGCCAGGCGCCCAGGCCGTCGGCCAGCGCCGCCACCGCGGTGTGCAGCGCCGAGCGCATCAGATCGCCCGTCGCCATGCCCGGGTAATTGGCCACGAAGCTGGCCAGCACCAGCAGGGGCACGGCCCGCCAGCCCCCATGCAGGCAAGCCACCATGCCCACCCCGGCCGGCAACCACAGCAGGGTGATATTGCTGGGATGCAGGGCGAACAAGGCCATGCCGAAGCGGGCCAGCAGAGAGTACAGCAGGGCCACCGCGCAGAGGCGCAGGAGGGCATGGCTTCGAATGGAGGACATGGGTGGTGGTGAAGCTGGCTGTGCTCAGCTTAGCCGCAGGGCTGTCGCGCTGGCGCGACGCTGCAGGGCTCAGGGCTGACGCAGCGGGCGGGCTATGCGGGAACGGCACGGTCCGGCTTGGCGCTTGCCTGCGTTGCGGCTCGGGCGTAATCTGCCGAGGCCTTGCAGGGCCTCAAATTGTCAGCATCACCGTCATGCCCGCCGGCAAAGCGAGGTCGAGATGCGTGCGAGTTGGTATGTGAAGAACGGCGCCGCCCGTGATGTTCTCGTCATCGGCGAATTGCCCACACCGACGCCCGGCGAAGGCGAAGTTCGCGTCAGGCTCGCGGTCTCGGGCGTCAATCCATCCGACGTCAAGTCACGCAGCGCACGCCCGCTCGGCGAGGGCGTCGAACGCATCGTGCCGCACAGCGACGGCGCCGGGGTGATCGATGCGGTGGGCGACGGTGTACCGCCCGGGCGCATCGGCGAACGGGTCTGGATCTGGAACGGCCAATGGCAACGCCCCATGGGCACCGCGGCGCAGTTCATCGCACTGCCCCAGGCCCAAGCGGTGCGGCTGCCCGCATCGACCGATTTCGCCGCGGCAGCCTGTTTGGGCATTCCGGCCATGACCGCGTTTCACGCCATTCGCCTGCTGGGCGATATGGCGGGCAGGTCGGTGCTGGTGATCGGCGCGTCGTCCGCCGTCGGGCACTATGCGGCGCAGATCGCCGCCCTCAGTGGCGCGCATGTCATCGGCACGGTGGGTTCCGAGGCCAAGGCCCAACACGCGCTCGCTGCCGGCGTGGCGACGACGATCAACTACAAGACGGAAGCGGTGGCGGATCGCGTACGGCAGCTGACGGCCGGTCGCGGCGTCGACGCGATCATTGACATGGATTTTTCGACCACGGTTCAACTGCTTGCCGCCGGTGGGCTCGCGCCGCACGGAACGCTGGTCTGCTACGGTTCGAACGCCTATGGCGACATTGCAGTGCCGTTTCGCCCGCTGTTGTGGAACTCGCTGAGCCTGCGCTTCTTTCTGGTCTACGACTTGGCAGCGTCGGACCGGCGCGCCGCGATCGATGGATTGAGCGAGCTGTTGACGGACGGGCGGCTTTCGCATGCGATCGGCGCGCGCTTTGCACTCGACGAGATGGCGGCCGCACATGAGGCCGTCGAGGCCGGGCGCCTGATCGGCAACGTCGTGGTGACGCTGAGCTGATCCTAGGGCCCCAGCAGCGTCAGCAACTGCGCCGCCACTCCCACCGCAATCACCTCGGGCTGCTTGCCCCGGATGCCCGGCACGCCGATCGGTGAGGTCACATGCGCCAGCTCGGCCTCGCTGAAGCTGCGCGCCAGCAGGCGCTGGCGGAAGCTGGCCCACTTGCTCTTGCTGCCGATCAGGCCCACATAGGGCAGATCGCCGCGCTCGCGCTGGCGCGTCAGGCAGGCGGCCACCACGTCCAGGTCTTCGGCATGGCTGAAGCTCATGATGAGCACGTGGCTGCCCGGGGTCAGGTCTTGCACGGCGGCCTGCACCGGGTCGGAGTATTCGGCGCGGCAGTTCTCTGGCAGCTCGGCCGGAAAGACCTCATCGCCGCGGCTGTCGATCCAGTGCACCCGCATCGGCAGGCGCGCCAGCAACTCGACGATCGCATGGCCCACATGGCCGCCGCCGAACAGCGCCACCGGCATCCAGTGCTGCTCGCCGCCCAGGCGTTCGCGCAGGCTTGCAATGTCGGCCGGGCCCAGTAGCTCGTAACGCAGCTGCACCACGCCACCGCAGCATTGACCCAGGCTGGGGCCCAGGGCATAGCGCCTTTCCTCGGCGCCACCCTCACCCGCGGCACCACGCGCCAGCATGGCGCGCGCCTGCGCCAGGCCCTCGTACTCCAGATGCCCGCCGCCGATGCTGCCGACAAAGCCCGCGGCTGTGACGGCCATCCAGGCCCCCACCTCGCGCGGGCCGCTGCCCTGCACTTGCGACACGGTGACCAGCACGGCCGGCCCGCGCGCCAGCGTGGCGGCCAGACGCTGCCAGTCGCGCATCTTCATCGTCATCTATCAGCTGCCTCGGTAGGTGGAGTAAGACCAGGGGCTGGCCAGCAGCGGCACGTGGTAATGCGAGGCGGCATCGGCGATGCCGAAGTCCAGCGGCACCTCGCCCAGAAAGGCCGGCTCCGGCAGATCCACACCGCGGCCGCGGAAGTAGGCCTCCACGCCGAACACCAGGCGGTAGCGGCCGGGCTGCAGCGCCTCGCCCTCCAGCAGCGGCGCCTCGGCGCGGCCGTCGTGGTTGAGCGTGAGCTGCTTCAGCAAGTGGGTCTGCCCATCTTCCAGGCGGTAGAGCAGCACCGACATGCCCGCGGCCGGGCTGCCATGCATGGTGTCGAGCACGTGGGTGGTGAGTTTGCCCATGGCGGTTGATTCCATTCAGTTAATGCAAAGTGTATACACTTCTGCACACATCATGAGTGCCACCCCCACGCCCGACAGCAGCAGCACCGACCGCATCGCCGCCTCCATCACCGAGGCCATCGTCGAGCGCCGCCTGATGCCCGGCACCAAGCTGGCCGAGCAGAAACTGGCCGATGTCTTCCAGGTCTCGCGCACCCTGGTGCGGCAGGCGCTCAACCAGCTCAGCCGCGACCGCCTGGTCACCCTCACACCGGCACGCGGTGCCTATGTGGCCGAACCCAGCGTGGAAGAGGCGCGCCAGGTCTTCGAGGTGCGCCAGATGCTGGAGACGCAGATGCTGGACAGCCTCTGCAAGCGCATCACGCCGGCGCAGATCAAGCAGCTGCGCGCCCACCTGAGACAGGAGCGTGCCGCGGTGGCGCGCACCGATGTGAGCGGGCGCACGCGACTGCTGGCCGACTTCCATGTGCTGCTGGCGCGCCTGCAGGGCAACGAGGTACTGGCCCAGCTGCTCACCGAGCTGCTCTCGCGCTGCTCGCTGATCGCGCTGATGTACCAGAGCGCCCATTCGGCGGCGGAATCACAGGCCGAGCACGAGGCCATCGTCGATGCGCTGGAAGCCGGCGACCAGCGCGCCCTGCTCAAGCTGATGCAGGCCCATCTGGGCAATGTGGAAGCCAATCTGCGGCTGAAGCCGCGCGTGCGAGAAGATCTGAAGGCGGTACTCAAGACATGAGCAATCCAAGCTACCCCCGCGACCTGATCGGCTACGGCGAACACCCGCCGCAGGCGCAATGGCCCGGCCAGGCGCGCATCGCGCTGCAGTTCGTTTTGAATTACGAGGAAGGCGGCGAGAACTCGGTGCTGCATGGCGATGCCGGCAGCGAGCAGTTCCTCTCCGAGATGTTCAACCCGGCCTCTTACCCCGAGCGGCACCTGAGCATGGAGAGCATCTACGAGTACGGCTCGCGCGTGGGCGTGTGGCGGCTGCTGCGCGAGTTCGAGAAACGCGCACTACCGCTCACGGTGTTCGGCGTGGCGATGGCGCTGCAGCGCCACCCCGAGCTGACGCAAGCCTTCGTCGAGCTGAACCATGAGATCGCCTGCCATGGCTGGCGCTGGATCCACTACCAATCCATGCACGAGGACCAGGAGCGCCAGCACATGGAGACGGGCATGGACATCATCCAGCGCCTCACCGGGGAGCGACCTTCGGGCTGGTACACCGGCCGCGACAGCCCCAACACGCGCCGCCTGGTGGCGGACTATGGCGGCTTCGAGTACGACAGCGATTACTACGGCGACGACCTGCCCTTCTGGCTGAACGTGCGCAAGAGCGACGGCGCGCTGGCCCCGCACCTGGTGGTGCCCTACACGCTGGACTGCAACGACATGCGCTTCGCCCTGCCCCAGGGCTTCAGCCATGGCGACGAGTTTTATGAGTACCTGCGCGACAGCTTCGATCTGCTCTATGCCGAGGGCGACGAGGCCCCCAAGATGATGAGCATAGGCATGCACTGCCGGCTGCTGGGCCGGCCCGGCCGCATGCGCGCGTTGCAGCGCTTTCTGGACCATGTGGAGAAGCACGAGCGCGTCTGGGTGTGCCGGCGCGTGGACATTGCGCGGCACTGGCGCGCCACCCACCCATTTGATGCAGCGAAAGCCTTTGTATGGGAATGAGCATCGAACAACTGAACGCGGCAGACGCAGCCGGCTGCGCAGCCCTGCTGGACGGCGTCTACGAGCATTCGCCCTGGATCGCCGCACGCGCCGCGGCGCAGCGACCCTTCAGCAGCCTGGCTCAGCTCAAGCATGCGCTGGCCGCCGTGGTGCGCAGCGCCACGCGCGAGGAGCAGCTGGGCCTGATACGCGCCCACCCCGAACTCGCGGGCAAGGCCATGGTCAGCAAGACGCTCACCAAGGAGTCCAGCAACGAGCAGAGCAAGGCAGGCCTGACGGACTGCTCGGCCGCGGAGTTCGAGCGCCTGCAGCAGCTCAACCGCGACTACAACGCGCGCTTCGGCTGGCCCTTCATCCTGGCGGTGCGCGGCCCGCGCGGCTTGGGGCTCACGCGCGGCGAGATCATCGAGACCTTTGCACGCCGCTTGCAGGGCCACCCGGATTTCGAGCTGGCCGAATGCCTGCGCAACGTCCACCGCATCGCCGAGATCCGGCTCAACGACAAGTTCGGCGTCGCGCCCCTGCTTGGCAATCTGGTGTGGGACTGGGCCGAGCAGTTGGCCGTGCATTCCGACCCCGGCTACAAGGAACAGGGCCAGCTCACCGTCACCTACCTCACGCCGGCGCACCAGGCCGTGGCGCAGCGGCTGATGGGCTGGATGCAGCAGGACTGCGGCTTCGACGAGGTCCACATCGACGCGGTGGGCAATGTCGTCGGCCTGTATCACGGCAGCAAGCCCACGGCCCCGCGCCTGCTCACCGGCAGCCATTACGACACCGTGCGCAACGCCGGCAGGTACGACGGGCGGCTGGGCATCCTCGTGCCCATGGCCTGCGTGCGCGAGCTGCAGCGCGCCGGCCGCCGCCTACCTTACGGCATCGAGCTGGTGGCCTTTGCCGAGGAGGAAGGCCAGCGCTACAACGCCACCTTCCTGGGCTCGGGCGCGCTGGTGGGCCAGTTCGATCCGGCCTGGCTCATGCAGCAGGATGCCGAGGGCATCACGATGCAGGCCGCCATGCAGGCCGCCGGCCTGCCCGGCACGATGGAGGCGATCCAGGCCCTCAGGCGCGACCCGGCGCGCTACCGTGGCTTCGTGGAGGTGCACATCGAGCAGGGGCCGGTGCTGAATGCGCTGGACCTGCCGCTGGGCATCGTCACATCGATCAACGGCAGCCTGCGCTATCTGTGCGAGATCACCGGCATGGCCAGCCATGCGGGCACCACGCCCATGGACAGCCGCCGCGATGCCGCCGCCGCGGTGGCCGAGCTGATCCTCTACGTGGAACAGCGCGCCGCCGCCGTGCCCGATGTGGTCGGCACGGTGGGCATGCTGAACGTGCCCGGCGGCTCCATCAACGTGGTGCCGGGGCGCTGCCAGTTCAGCCTGGATCTGCGCGCCACCACCAACACCGCGCGCGATGCGCTGGGCCGCGATGTGCTGGCCAAGCTGGGCGAGATCTGCGCCCGCCGCGGCCTGCAGAGCAGCGTCACGCCCACGCTGGCCGCCGCTGCCGCGCCCAGCGACCCGGCCTGGCAGCGGCGCTGGGAGGCCGCCGTGCAGGCGCTGGGCCTGCCCCTGCATCGCATGCCCTCGGGCGCCGGCCACGACGCGATGAAGCTGCATGAGGCCATGCCCCAGGCCATGCTCTTCATGCGCGGCGCCAATGCCGGCATCAGCCACAACCCCTTGGAGGCCATCAGCAACGACGACACCGAGCTGTGCGTGCGGGCCTTCATGAACCTTCTGGAAGCACTCTGATGAACCCCTCCTACGCCGCGCTGGACGCCTGGATCGACGCTCACTTCGACGAGGAGACGCGCTTTCTCCAGGCCCTGGTGCAGGTGCCCACCGACACCCCGCCGGGCAACAACGCACCGCATGCCGAGCGCACCGCCGAGTTGCTGGAGGCGATGGGCCTGGCCACCGAAAAGCATCCCGTGCCGGCCGACGCGGTCAAGGCCCAGGGCATGGCGTCGATCACCAACCTGATCGTGCGCCGCAAGTTCAATGCGGGCGGCCCGGTGATCGCCCTTAACGCCCATGGCGACGTGGTGCCGCCCGGTGAGGGCTGGAGCCACGACCCCTACGGCGGCGAGGTGGACCATGGCCGGCTCTACGGCCGCGCCGCCGCGGTGAGCAAGAGCGACTTCGCCACCTACACCTTCGCGCTGCGCGCGCTCGAATCACTGGGCGTCCCGCTGAAGGGCGGGGTCGAGCTGCACTTCACCTACGACGAGGAATTCGGCGGCGAGCTGGGCCCCGGCTGGCTCTTGAAGCAGGGCCTCACCAGACCCGATCTGCTCTTGGCCGCCGGCTTCAGCTACCAGGTGGTGACGGCGCACAACGGCTGCCTGCAGATGGAGGTCACGGTGCACGGGAAGATGGCGCACGCCGCCATCCCGCATACCGGCGTGGACGCGCTGCAGGGCGCCGTTGCCATCCTGAATGCGCTCTACGCGCAGAACCAGCTGTACCGGCAGGTGAGCAGCCAGGTGGCCGGCATCACCCACCCCTATCTGAACGTGGGCCGCATCGAGGGCGGCACCAATACCAATGTGGTGCCCGGCAAGGTTATGTTCAAGTTCGACCGGCGCATGATTCCCGAGGAGCAGCCGGAGGCCGTGGAGGCGGCGCTGCGCGAGGTGATCGCGCAGGCCGCCGCTTCCATGCCCGGCATCTCGGTCGAGATCAAGCGCCTCTTGCTGGCGCGCGCCCTCACCCCCTTGCCCGGCAACGCGGCCCTGGTGGCGGCGCTGCAAAAGCATGGCGAGGCGCTGTTCGGAGAGCCCATCCCCAGCTCGGGCACGCCGCTCTACACCGATGTGCGGCTCTATGGCGAGCAGGGCATCCCGGCCGCCATCTATGGCGCCGGCCCGCGCACCGTGCTGGAAAGCAATGCCAAACGCGCCGACGAGCATCTCGTGCTGGAGGACCTGCGCCGCGCCACCCAGGTGGTGGCGCGCACGCTGCTGGATTTGCTGGCCTGACGCTGCCCTCACCATCGGTCGCAACCATGAAGAAGATCAAGTCCGTCGGCGGCGAGGCTCGCTAGAATCGCGCCGTGCCCACTCGCCGCTCCCACCGCCCCGCATCCTTGCTGTCACGCTGGCTGGTCGTCCTGACCTTCTGGCTGGCGGCGTGCGCGCCCGCGGTATCGCTGGCGCTGGCGGCCGAGCGTGGCGAGTTGCCCCCCTGGACGCAGCTGTGCCGCTCCAGCCTGGTGGGCCCGCGCGCCCAGCCCGCGGCCGCCGCCATCCAGCCCGATGAGAACGGCACGCATGGCCTGTTTGCCGGCTGCGCCTGGTGTGGCCTGCATGCGCAAGACCTCAGCCTGCCGCCGCCGGCCGCGCCGGCCCTGACCCTGCGTCAGGAACTGCGCGAGCCCCTGCCCGCCAGGGGCCTGAGCACGGTCATGCTGCGGGCCGCCTGGCCCAGTGCGCCGGCGCGCGCGCCACCGCAAGGCGTCTGAGATCCGTTCTTGCGGGCCCGCGTGCCCGCCGCATCTGCTCGGGCACACCAGCCTCCGAGCGCTCAGCCCCCTTCCCGCTTGCCAGGAGCCCCCGCTCATGAAATCCGTATTCAAACTCTCCCTCCTCATCGCCAGCCTGGCCCTCGCTGGCCAGGCCCTGGCCCAGGTTGAAGTCAGCCAGGCCTGGGTGCGCGCCACCGTGGCCCAGCAAAAAGCCACCGGCGCCTTTCTCCAGCTCAAGGCCAAGCGCGACAGCCGCCTGGTCGAGGCGCACAGCAAGGCGGCCGGTGTGGTCGAGGTGCATGAGATGGTGATGGACGGCAGCACCATGAAGATGCGCGCCGTCGACGCGCTGGAACTGCCGGCCGGCAAGACCGTGGAGCTCAAACCCGGCGGCCTGCACGTCATGCTGATGGACCTGAAGCAGCCCATCAAGCCCGGCGACAAGCTGGCGCTGACCCTGGTGTTCGAGGACAAGGCCAGCAAGCAGCGCGAGAGCGTCGAGGTGCAGGCCGAGGCGCGCCAGCTGGCCATGCCCGCGCACTGAGAACAAAGAAAAACCATGCTGCTGCGCCGCCCCGGGTTGACGAGCCGCTGGCTGGTCAATCTGTGCCTGCTGTTCGCGATGCTGGCCCCGGCCGCCTCGCAGGCGCTGGCCTGGGCGCGCGGCGATGCGCTGGCCTGGAGCCAGGTCTGCCGCAGCAGCGTGGTGGCACCGCGCGCCGAGAAGCGCAACCCTGCCGGCGCGCGCGAGCAGGACCCCACCCATGGGCTGCTGGCGCATTGCCCTTTCTGCGGCCTGCAGGCGCAAGACCTGGCACCGCCACCCGCGGCCGCACCGCCGGTGCTGCAGCTGCTGCCGCTGAAATTCGCCATGCCGGCACGCTTCTACAGCGCGCCAAGAACCTCCTTCACCTGGCGCCCGGCGCAATCGCGCGCACCTCCGTCCCTGCTGGCCTGATTCACCAGCAATCCCTGGCAAGGTGCCGGGGCCCGCATCCGCTCGGCCGATAGGTCGACGCACATTCGAATCGCCATGAAGTTTCCCTCCATGCCCAGGCTCTTGTGCCTGGCCATCACGGCCGCCCTGTCGGCCGCCCAGGCCTGCGAAGATTGCGGCGATGATGCCGTGGAAATTGCAGCCACGCCCTCCGCAGCCCCCGCCGCCAAGCTCGGCATCGTGATGATCGTCGGCCAGGCGCCCACCTCGCTGCCGACCCACATCCCCACCACCATGGAAGGTATCAGCGGCGACGAAATCGCGCGCAACATCAATGCCACCGATGCCCAGGACGCCCTCAAATACCTGCCCAGCCTGCTGGTGCGCAAGCGCTATGTCGGCGACTACAACCACGCCGTGCTCTCCACCCGCGCCTCGGGCACCGGCAACAGCGCCCGCTCGCTGGTGTTTGCCGACGGCATCCAGCTCTCCAACCTGCTGGGCAACGGCGCCACTTTCACGCCACGCTGGGGCCTGGTGACGCCGGAGGAGATCGCACGCGTGGACGTGCTCTACGGCCCCTTCTCGGCCGCCTATGCCGGCAACTCGGTGGGCGCGGTGGTGGACTACCAGACCCGCATGCCCAAGACCTTCGAGGCCCATGCCAAGCTGGGCCTGTTCCATCAGCCCTTCAAGCTCTACGGCAGCGACGCAAACTACGGCGGCCAGCATGCCAGCGCCTCGCTGGGCGACCGCACCGGCGCCTTCTCCTGGTGGATCAATGTGAACCGCCTTGACAGCGATGGCCAGCCGCTCAGCTTCATCACCAAGCCGCTCTCCACCACCGCGCCGGCCGCCGGCGCCACGGTGTTGACGGGCAGCGTGCTGGGCGCCGACAAGAGCGGAGCGCCCTGGCTGCTGCTGGGCGCCGGCACCCAGTACCACACGGTGCAGGACCATGCCAAGCTCAAGCTCGCCTACGAGCTCGGCCCGACGCTGCGTGCCAGCTATACCCTGGGCTGGTGGGTCAATGACACCAAGAACCAGAGCATCAGCTATCTGCGCGACGCTGCCGGCATGCCCTTCTACGCCGCGGCCGCCAACAGCGGCACGGCCAAGGCGACGCCGGTGGCCATCGACGGCAAGGGCTACAGCCTGGGCGCGAACGACTTCGGCCAGTCGCGCGATGCGCTGCAGCACCTGATGCAGGGGCTGTCGATCAAGAGCCATAGCGGCGGCGCGTTCGATTTCGAACTGGCAGCCAGCGCCTACCAGTACGACCGCGACGAATCGCGCGCGCCGCTGCTGGCGCGCCCGGGTGCCAACACTATCGGTAGCGGCGCCAGCGGCCGCCTCACCGACCAGGGCGGCACCGGCTGGTCCACCCTGGCGGCCAAGGGCGTGCTGCGGCCCGAGGGCACCGACCATGTGCTGGACTTCGGCCTGCAGCAGGACAGCTACCGCTGGCGCCAGCGTGTCAGCGATGTGGCGGACTGGATCAGCGGCGCACCCACGGCGCTGTTCACCGCCTTCAGCGGCCGCACCGAACTGCGCAGCGCCTACGCCCAGGATGCCTGGAGCCTGAGCCCGGCGCTGAAGGCCGTGCTGGGCCTGCGCGCCGAGGAATGGCGCGCCAGCGAGGGCAGCAAGACGGCATCGCCGGCCTCGAGCGGCAAGACCCTGGGTTTCGCCACGCGCGTGGCACGCGCGCTCTCGCCCAAGGCCGCGCTGGGCGTCGAGATCAATTCCGACTGGACCGCCAAGCTCTCCACCGGCCGGGCCGTGCGCTTCCCCACCGCGGGCGAGCTCTACCAGGGTGGTGTGAGCGCCAGCGGTGCCTATGTGCCCAACGACCCCGTCACCAACCCGGATCTGAAGCCGGAGCGTGGCTGGACCAGCGAGCTGAGCCTGGGCTGGACGAATGGCACGCGGCAGCAGCTGCGCGGCACGCTGTTCTTTGAGGCCACGCGCGACGCGCTGTACGCGCAGGCCGCGGTGATCGAGGGCAAGTCGGTGACCAGCACGCAGAACATCGCCCGCATGCGCACCGTGGGCATGGAGCTGTCCTACCAGGGCAGCGATCTGCTCACCAAGGGCCTGGAGCTGATCGCCAGCCTGACCTATGCAGACTCCAAGATCCTCGCCAATGAGGGCTTCGTGGCGCTGCCCGGCGACACCAATGGCAAGCAGCAGCCGCGCGTGCCCAAGTGGCGCGCCAGCGCCCTGTTGAGCTATCAGCTGACGCCGGCGCTCTCTGCCAGCTACGGGCTGCGCTATTCGGGCAGGCAATACGGCACGCTCAACAACAGCGATCCCAACGGCTTTGCCTACCAGGGCTTCTCCAAGTTCTTCACCACCGATGTGCGCATGCAGTGGCAGCTCAACAAGCAATGGACCCTGGCCGGCGGCATCGACAACCTCAACAACTACCAGTACTGGAACTTCCACCCCTATCCGCAGCGGACCTTCCACGCGGAACTGGCCTTCAGTCTCTGAACGGAGCACTCCCATGCGAACCAAGCAAAAAATCCTGCTCGGCGCCCTGCTGCTGAACACCGCCGCCCAGGCCCATGTCACGCTGGAACAGCCCGAGGCGCTGGCCGGCAGCCCCTACAAGGCGGTGCTGCGCATCGGCCATGGCTGCGCGGGCTCGGCCACCACGAAGGTGAGCGTGCTGCTGCCGGCCGGCTTCCGGGGGGCAAAACCCGTCCCCAAGGCCGGCTGGACGCTGGCGCTGCGCCGTGAAAAGCTCGCCACACCCTACGAGAGCCACGGCCGCAGCATCACCGACGAGTTGGCCGAAGTGAGCTGGACCGCCAGCAGCGAGGCCTCCTATCTGCAGGACGACTGGTTCGACGAGTTCGCGCTGCGCGGCAGCCTGCCGGCGACGCCCGGCACGCTCTGGTTCAAGGTCAGGCAGAGCTGCGTGCAGGGCGAGTGGGACTGGAGCGAGGTGCCGGCCAGCGGCAGCAGCACCAAGGGCCTCAAGGCGCCGGCGGTACGGCTGGAGCTGCGTCCGACGGCGCCCTAGCGGGCGCGTCCCGCCAGCGTTCGAGCAGCTGCGCCGCCGGCATGGGCCGGCCGAAATGGTAGCCCTGCACGGTGTCGCAGCCGGCGCGCCGCAGGAACTCGGCCTGGTGCGGCTGCTCCACTCCCTCGGCCACCGTGTGCAGGCCGAGCGCGCGGGCCAGCGCGATGACGGCGCGCACGATCGCCTCGCCGCCGGCGTCCTCGCCGATGTCGCGCACAAAGGACTGGTCGATCTTGAGCCGGTGCAGCGGCAAGCGGCGCAGATAGGCCAGGCTCGAATGGCCGGTGCCGAAATCGTCGATCGCGAACTCGATCCCCAGGGCCAGCAGCTCGCGCAGATGCCGCTGCGCCTGCTCGGGCTGGCGCATGATCAGCGATTCGGTGACCTCCAGCTCCAGGCGCGCGCCGGCCAGGCCGCTGCGCGCCAGCGCCTGTGCCACCCGCGCCATGTGCTGCGGGTCCTCGATCTGCTGCACCGAAAGATTGACGGCGATGCGCGGCACCCGCAGGCCCTGGGCCTCCCAGGCCACCATCTGGGCGCAGGCCTCACGCAGCACCCAGTCGCCGATCTCGCCGATCAGGCCCACCTCCTCGGCCAGCGGGATGAACTGGCCGGGCGACACCAGGCCCAGCTGCGGATGCTGCCAGCGCACCAGCGCCTCCACGCCCGCGAGGGCGCCGCTGCGCAGATCGATCTGGGGCTGGAAGTGCAGCAGCAGTTCGCCGCGCCCGGCGGCACCGCGCAGCGCGGACTCCATCATCAGGCGTTCGAGCACGCCCGCCGCCAGCGCGGGCTCGAAGAACTGGTAGGCGTTGCGCCCCTTGGTCTTGGCCTCGTACATGGCGCGCTCGGCGTGCCGCACCAGGGTGTCGGCGTCGCCGGCATCCTCAGGGAACAGGCTGATGCCCAGACTCAGCGTCACCACCAGGGCATGGCCGCCGATATGGAAGGCGCGTTCGAAGTCGTCCAGCAGGCGCTGCGCGCAGGCCAGGCAGCCATGCACGCTGGCATCGCCGTCCAGCACCAGCCCGAACTCGTCGCCGCCCAGGCGCGCCAGCAGCGTGGTGGGCGGCAGCAGCGCGCGCAGGCGCTGGCTGGCGGCGCGCAGCAACTCGTCGCCGACCGGATGGCCCAGCGTGTCGTTGACGTTCTTGAAGCGATCGAGGTCGACGAAGATCATCGCCAGCACCCGGCCGTCGCGGCGCGCACGCTCGATCGCCTGCTGCAGCCCCTCGCGGAACACCGTGCGGTTGGGCAGGCTGGTGAGGGCGTCGTGGCCGCTCAGGTAGTCCAGCTGCTGCTGCGCCTCGCGCATCAGGCTGAGGTCGTTCAGCACGCTCACATAGTTGGTGACCTCGCCGCGCTCGTTCTTCACCACGCTCAGCGTGACCCAGGCCGGGAAGATCTCGCCGCCCTTGCGCCGGTTCCAGATCTCGCCATGCCAGCGCCCGGTGTTGAGCAGGCTGGTCCAGAGCTCGCGGTAGAAGCCGGGCGACTGGCGGCCCGACTGCATCAGGCGCGGGTTGCGGCCCAGCACCTCGGCCTCGCTGTAGCCGGAGATCTGCGTGAAGGCGGGGTTCACCGCCACGATGCGGGCCTGCGCATCGGTCAGCATGATGGCCTCGCTGGTGCTTTCGAACACACTCGCCGCCTGGCGCAGCTTTTCCTCGGCGGCGCGCCGGCTGCTGATGTCCTGGATCACCGTCACGATGGCGGGCGCGGGCGCGCCCTCGGGGCCCATGCTGGCCGCCATCAGCGACAGCCAGACCGTCGTGCCGTCCGGGCGGATGCAGCGAGCCTCGGTGTCGAACTCGCGAATCTGCCCGCCCAGCAGGGCCTGCAGCTGCGGTTGCAGGCGCGCCAGGTCCTGCGGGTCGGCCAGCTCGCGCCAGGCCTTGCCACGCAGGTCCGCCTGGCTCCAACCCAGGATCTGCGCGCAACGCTGGTTCACGCGCACCAGCAGCCCCTGCGCGTCGGTCTGCGCCACGCCCACCGCGGCGAGTTCGAACAGCGCGCGAAAACGCTGCTCGCTCTCAAGCAGCGCCGCGCCAGCGGCCAGGCTCTCGGCTTCGCGGCGCTCCAGCGCCGTCAGCATGCTGTCGAAGCCCTCACCCAGCCGCCCCAGCTCGTTATGCCGCTGCGCGCCCAGGCGAAAGCCGCGCTGGCCCAGGCTGACCTGGTCGAGCGCATCCACCAGGCGCTGCAGGCCGCGCGTCAGCCCGTCGGCAATCAGCAGCGCCACCACGCCGCCCAGCAGCAGGGCCAGCAGCAGCATCCACAAGGCCTGGCTGCGCGCCTGCTCGACACCGCGCTGCACCGCCTCGTTGCCCAAGCCCACGCGCGCCCAGCCCAGCAGGCGCGCGCCCGCCATCACCGGCGCCGCCATGTCGGTGAAGGTTTCGCTGGCGGCCACGATCTGCACCCGCGCCGTCTGCGCCAGCAAGGCCTGGCTGGGCGCGTCGCTCATGAAGCGGCCGGCATGGCCGGCCTGGCTGTGCGCCATCACCCGCCCCTGCGGCGACACCAGCATGGCATAGCGCAGCTCGGAGACCTGGGCCACCGAGGCGATCACCTCCTGCATGGCCGCCAGGTCGTCCGCCATCACCCAGGGCGCGGCGCTGACCGCCAGCGCACCGGCCAGGTCGCGCGCCTGGGCCAGATGCTGCTCGTGCAGCAGCTCGCTCTGCGTGCGCAACTGCTGCCAGGCCAACAGGCTCACGCACAGGGCCAGGCTGGCCGCCATGCCCAGCATCAGCTGCATGCGGATGGAGATGCCACGCCACCAGAGCAGCAAGGGCCGCAGCAGTCGCATCATCCGCGCGCTCCCCGCACGGCACGCTCGAACTCGTCCATGAACTGGCGCACCGGCCGATAGGTCGCCTCGTCGGCGCCCTCGAACAGCGTCAGGGGCATGCGCGCCAGCAAGACCTGACCCTCGGGGTGACGATGCAGATCCAGCAGCAGCTGGCGCAAGCGCGCCAGCAGCGCGGCCGGCACGTCGTCGCGCGCCACCAGGGCGTTGTTGGGCAGAGTGTCGGTCTGCCAGGCCTGCACCAGCAGCGCGGCCTCGTCGGGATGCTCGCGCTGGAAGGCGCGCCAGGGCAGCGGCCAGGTCGAAGCCGCGGCGGTGTTGCCGAGCACGGTATTCATGATGGCCGACTCCTGCGAGCCGACGTAACGCTGCTCATAGGCGGCCAGCGGCAGGCCGTGGCGGTGCAGGAAGTACTGCGGCAGCATGGTCGCTGCCAGCGCGCTGCGCGCCGGGAAGCTGATGGCGCGGCCGCGCAGATCGGCAATCTCGTGCACCGGCCCGTCGCGCCGCAGCAGCAGGATGCCGCGGAAGGACTCGTCGTCGCCCATCTTGGCGAACACGCGGTAGCCATGCCGAAGGGCCAGCAGGGTCTGGTAGGGATTGGGCAGGGCAAAGGCAAAGCGCCGCTGCTGCAGCTGGCGCTCGAACTCCTCGTAGTTGCGCGATGCCTGCAGCTTCAGCCTGGCCTCGGGCAGCTGGCGGTTGAGCCAGTCCACCAGCGGCCCGTAGACCTCGAACAGCTTGGCCGGGTTGTGCAGGGGATGGACCGCGAACAGCAACTCGCCGTCGCCCTCGGCCGCCGCTGGCGCCTCGGCATAGCTGGGCTGGTACTCGCCGGCCGGCACGGGGCTGCGGCCGCAAGCCGCCAAGCTCGTCAGGCCAGCCAGGCAGCCGCGCCTCGTCCACATCCGCAAGTTCACGCCCCCTCTGATCAGGATCGGTCGAAATAGCGGGAAAAACAGACCATCAAGATTGCCTCGATAGTGGCGCCTTCTTCGGCGCAATAGCCCGCTTGCCCTTGGCCGATGATAGCCTCATGCGCTTTCGCAACAGCCGCCCCGCCCCCGTCCGTGTGCCGTACTGCCGGCACGCTCCACGTCGCGGTCTGGCGTCTGTGCTGGCCATGCCACTGATTTCATAGCGCCCGGGCCGCGTGCCGCCCGGCGGCTCGCTCTTGCCTGCGCACCTGCGCTCGCCTCCACGCCGCAGCCCCACAGGCTTTCTTAGCCATGTCCACGGGCGGTGTCTTATTCAGCGCACTTGGGCGGATCCCTCACCGGGTCCGCCCCTTTCTTCATATCCTGGCGGACCCTCCACGGGTCCGCCCTGCTGCGCCCCGCCGGCCGTCGCCATAATCCGCGCCACCACAAGCCATAGGGGCGCCATCGGGCGCAGCGCCAGGATGCGACTTCCAAACCTGCTGGGCAGCCGCAAGGGCCGGCTGTCGGCCTTCTTCCTTCTCTACATGACGGAGGGCATTCCGCTGGGCTTCGCCGCCATCGCGGTGGCCACGCAGCTGCGGCGTCAGGGTGTGGGGCCGGCCGAGATCGGCGCCTTCGTCGGCAGCTTCTACCTGCCCTGGGCATTCAAGTGGGCCTTCGGTCCCGTCATCGATGTGTTCTCGTCGCCGCGCCTGGGGCGCCGGCGTGGCTGGATCCTGGGCACGCAAGTGATGATGGCGCTGACCCTGGTGTCGCTGCTGTTGCTGGACCTGCCGGCCCAGCTGGGCCTGTTCACCGCCATCCTGCTGGTGCACAACAGCTTCGGCGCGATGCAGGACGTGGCCATCGACGCGCTGGCCTGCAACACCCTGCCCGAAGACGAACGCGGCGTCGCCAACGGCATGATGTTTGCCGGTGCCTATGTGGGCCAGGCCCTGGGCGGCTCGGGCGTGCTGTTCCTGAGCGGCTACACCGGCTTCCAGCCCAGCTTCCTGATCGTGGCGGCGGCCATTCTGCTCGTCACTACCCTGGTGGTGCTGCCGATGAAGGAGGCGCTGGCCGAGGCGGCGCCATTGGCGCAGGTGGCGCGGCAAGGATCCAGGCTGCGTGCCGCCGGCGCCGAGATGCGCGACTTCGCGGTGCAGTCCTTCCGGTCCTTCCTGGGCTCGCGCGGCGCATTCGCAGGCCTGTTCTTCGCGCTGCTGCCGGCCGGCGCGATGTGCCTGGGCCTGGCGCTGCAGACCAATCTGTCGGTGGAGCTGGGTTTCGACGACGAGCAGGTGGGCTGGTTGCAGCTCTGGTCCTCCATCCTCTCGGCCGGCTTCTGCGTGCTGGGGGGCTGGCTCTCCGACCGGTTGGGCCGGCGCCGCACCCTGCTGGTCTATATGTCGGCGATGAGCCTGCCGGTGCTGTATCTCGCCTGGGTGCTGCAGCGCCATGGCTGGATCCTGCCGCGCCCGCCGGGCGGCGCGGTGCCGCAGGCGGTGGTGCTGGCGATGTGGGTAGCCAGCCTCGGCTATGCCGCGCTACAGGGCCTGATGTATGGCACGCGCTCGGCCATCTTCATGGACGTGACCAACCCGCAAGTGGCGGCCACCCAGTTCACCGCCTACATGGCGCTGATGAACTTGGCCACTTCCTACAGCGCCACCTGGCAGGGCCTGGCGATCGAAACCATCGGCTATCCGCGTACCATGCTGATCGACGCGCTGTTCGGCCTCGCCTGCCTGCTGCTGCTGCCCCTGATGAAGAAGGAAGCTGGCGAGGCTGCGGCCGACGCCCATGGCGCCGCGCGCGCCCGCGGCATGGCCCTGGTGCTGGGCCTGCTGTGCCTGGCCTGGCTGCCGTTGCACCACCACCCCGACTGGGCGGGCGCCGCCGGCCCCATCGTCGGCACCCTGTTCACCCTCGTCTTCGTCGGCGCCGGGCTGTTCCTGCTGGCCGGCTCGGCCCTGCTGGGCACTGGCCCGCTGCCGCGCCTGTCACGCTGGGTGGCGCCGCTGCTGCTGGCCATGCATGGGCGCTACCACGTCGAGACCCTGGCCGCCTGGGGGCTCACGCCGGCCCTGGCCTCGGGTCTGCTGGACGGCTTCGCGCTGGCGGGCGGGCTGGTGCTGCTGGCGCTGGCAATGCGCCCCTGGGGCGCGCTGAATGCAAGCCCGTCCACCAACTATGCAGCGCACAGCAGGCTTTCCAGCGCCTGCTCGCGCACGCCATAAAAGCGCTTGATCTCGGCGATCTGGTCCAGCAGTTCCTGGCGCCGCGCCGCCGGCAGCGCTTCAGCGCGCTTGACCGCCAGAATCATCTTGTTCTTGCTGGTGTGCTCCAGCGAGATGAACTCGAACACCTGGGTGTCGTAGCCCTCGGCCTCCAGCAGCAGCGCGCGCAGGCCGTCGGTCACCATCTCGGCCTCCTGGCCCATGTGGATGCCATGCTGCAGCAGCGGCCGCAGGAGCGCGGGCGACTGCAATTGCGGGCGCAGCTGCTTGTGGCAGCAGGGCGAGCACATGATGATGGCGGCGCCGGCGCGCAGGCCCAGATGGATGGCGTAATCGGTGGCGATGTCGCAGGCATGCAGGGCGATCATCACGTCCAGCCGCGCCGGCGTGTAGCTGCGCACATCGCCCTGGTCGAAGCGCAGGCCCGCCAGGCCATGACGGGCCGCGGCCGCGCCGCAGAGTTTCACCATGTCGTCGCGCAGCTCCACGCCGGTGACCTGTGCGTCCTTGCCCAGGCCGCGCAGATAGTCGTAGGTGGCGAAGGTCAGATAGCCCTTGCCCGAGCCGAAATCGGCCACATGCACGTCGGGGCTGTCCGCCAGGCGCGAGGCCTTCAGCGCCGCCGCGAACACCTCGATGAATTTGTTGATCTGCTTCCATTTGCGCGACATCGCCGGCACCAGCTGCAACTCACCCTTGACCGCGTGGGTGAGGCCAAGGTCGGCCCAGAAGGGACGCTGCAGATCCAGGTAGCGCTGCTTGTCGCGGTTGTGTTCGTCGGCGCCGACCTCTGGCTCCGCCACAGCGCTGAGCTTGCCGACCCGCAGGCTGGCCTTGCCCTTGCGGCTGAAGCTCAGCTGCACGTCCTCGCCCTGGGTCAGCAGATGGGCATGCAGGAACTGCCGGCCCAGCAGCCCCTGCAGCAGCGCCAGCCCCTCGTCGAAGCCATGGTTCTTGGTGATGTCCTTGGTGCGATGGCGCCACACCATGGAGAGCTGGCGCTCGCCGCGCAGCTGAACCTCGCGCACCAGCAGGCGCTCCAGATCGGGCTCGCCACCCTGCGGCTTGCCCAGCATCAGCTTGGCGAAGCTGCCGGCTTGCAGGGACAGGGCCAGCAGGTGCATGAAGCGCTGGGCGGCGTCGGTACTGGGGCTGGCGTCTTGACGCAGGAGTTGCTGAAAGAGCACGGGAGGGGGCAGGCAGGGACTCGGGGGACTGATTGTCCGTCATCGCGCCTGCGGGTATTCGGCAGGGCCGGAACAAGCGCTCCGGCGTGAACATCGGGGCATGCACCGTCAACTCAGCGCCTTGCTCGCCGCCTTCCTGCTGCACGCCAGCAGCGCCATCGCCCAGCCCAGCCCGGACACCAACAGCCTGGGCATGCGCTTCGTCACCATCCCGGCGGGCGAGTTCCTGATGGGCAGCGATGAAAGCCCCGAGACCCTGGCTGCGGCCTATCCGCAGTACCCGCGCGAGCGCTTCCTGCTGCTGGCGGACGAAGCGCCGGTGCACCGGGTGCGCATCACCCGCGCCTTCCAGATGGGGCAGCATGAGGTCACGGTGGGCCAGTTCCGCCGCTTTCTGCTGGCCTCGGGTTATGTGCCCGACGCCGAGCGCGATGGCACCGGCGGCTATGGCTACAACGCCGGCTACGACCCTGCGACCAGCGCACGCGGCGATGCCTTCGAAGGCCGGCAGCGGCGCTACTCCTGGCGCAACCCCGGCTTCACGCAGAGCGAGGAGCATCCGGTGGTGAACGTGACCTGGCACGACGCCCAGGCGCTGGCGGCCTGGCTCAGCCAGACCGAGGGCCGGCGCTACCGCCTGCCCACCGAGGCCGAATGGGAGTACG